>Ga0181612_150160_pt1 | contig 29818 bp, 30 predicted proteins | sample HoacroProtozoa21_FD_119630 | JGI IMG/M metagenome (GOLD analysis project Ga0181612, IMG submission 119630) | Hoatzin crop microbial communities from Cojedes, Venezuel. Combined Assembly of Gp0051906, Gp0051904, Gp0051908 | reverse complement strand
GCAGACATAAAATATCGGGATCTTCTTGTTCGAGGAATTTTTGAAAATCGCCTTTGCGAGCGACGGCACGTAGACCATTGACATTCCAGGAATAGATTTTAAGATTGTGCGAGTTCATTATTCCATCCGCCTTCTATGTTCCATATCAAGGTCTTTTCGTTTTATCGCGGCGCGTTTGTCGTATTTTTTCTTTCCCTCTGCGAGGGCGATGGTAAGCTTAATATGGCGCGAACCGCCGAAAAGTTTCACGGGGACGATCGTGTAGCCGTCTTTTTTGCCACGCGCGAGCTCGGCGATTTGACGTTTTGTGGCGAGAAGTTTAATGTTGCGGGCGGTCTCGGAACCGAGCGTGAGATTATTTAGCCAAAGTTCGTTTTCGCGAATCGTAACAAAAGAACCTTTGAGCTGGACGTGGTTGTCGCGAATCAGGCGAACCTCGGGGCCGGTGAGGACTAAACCACAAGAAAGCTCTTCGCCGAGTTTATAATCAAAAGTAGCGCGCTTATTCACGGCGACGTGAGTGTTTATAGTCTTCTTTTTCTTCGATTTTCCCATATATCTGTTATAATTATATCATATGAGAATCGCAATTTGTTCTGATATTTATTATCCGATGACGAACGGCGTGGCAGTGTTTGCACATAACTTAGCGAACGGACTGACGCGGCTCGGGCACGAAGTTTTGGTGGTGAGTCCGAGTTTTGATGGGAAATTTCATATTGATGATGAAGGCGGAGTAAAAGTGGCACATCTAACTTCGGCGCGGTTTCCTTTTTACCCAGATCAGATCAATAAAGTGCCAGAGAAAAAAGAAGTGCTTGGGGTGGAAATTCCGCGAGTGGCGTACCGACACGGGATTTGGTGGTCGGTGAATCCGTGGTTTGAGGTGGAAAAAGTTTTGAATGATTTTAAGCCGGAGGTGATTCATTTGCAGACGGCGGAGACGATTGCGCTCGCGGTGAGAAGTTATGTAAGAAAATATAATGTGCCGCTCGTCGCGACGAACCATGCATATCCGGACAATGTAACGGGTCAATTTAAGATTTTAAAACCGGTGAAAAAAGTAACTGACAAAGCGGTGAACGTGTATATGACAAGTTTTTTGAAACACGCAGAGTACGCGACGATGCCGACAGAGATGGCGATCGAGGATTTAACGCCAAAAAATCCGAAACGATTTAAGGTGCCGATCGAGGCGCTTTCGAATGGGGTGGATTTGTCCGCATATAAGCCGGGAAGACCGGATGTTAAGGTACTGGAGAAATATGGGGTGGTTGACGGGTTTCGCAAGGGTGAACGACGACCTTTAAGAGTGCTTTATGTTGGGCGGGTGGATCCGGAAAAGTCGATTTCGTATGTAGTCGAGGCATTTTCAAAAGTGCTTAAAAAAGTGCCAGAGGTGGAGATGGTGGTAGTTGGGGATGGAACAGATTTAAACCATTTGAAAGATTTGGCGGAACGGCTCGGGCTCTCGGGAAGTTTATGCGACATCGAAACGGCGGATTCGGCTGGAAATAAAGTGGTGAACTCGTCGGATGGAAGAATTAAGTTTCTTGGGCGAGTACTGCCGCCGGATCTGAACGAAATTTATCGGACGGGAACAGTATTTGTAACGGCGTCGGAGACGGAGACGCAAGGGATTGTGCTGATTGAGGCGGCGGCGACTGGATTGCCTCTGATTGCGGTGGATAAGGGGGCAGTGTCGGAGCTTTGTCAAGACGGAGTGAATGGGATTTTGTGTCGCCCGGGCGGAGATGTGGACGGAATCGCGGAAGCGATGGTTTCGATTTTGAGCGATGCTCAGCTTCGTGAAAAATATTCCGCGGCGTCGATCGAAATTGCAAAAAAACACGATTTAAAACGGACTTTGAAGCGGTTTTTGGAGATTTATGAAGAGGCAATCGAGCTTAAGAATGGTGGCGAAGCGGTCTGAGTAGTTGTTTCTAACTTGAAAAATTTGTAAAATATGGTTTAATATTATTATGGAAAATATCTGGGAAAAACTTGATAAACCGTTTTCGATTTTAGCGCCGATGGAGGGGGTGACGGACGTGGTGTTTCGGCAAGTCGTCGCGCGGGCGGGGCGACCAGATTTGTTTTATACGGAATTTACCAATGTAAGTTCTTATGCTTCGGAGAAAGGGCGACACGATGCGCTTGAACGGTTGACGGTTGTGCCTTCCGACGCGCCGATTATTGCGCAGATTTGGGGTAAAAACCCTGAACATTTTGGAATTTTGGCGGCGGAGCTACGTGTGCTCGGATTTTCGGGGCTTGATATTAATATGGGATGCCCAGATAAGCATGTGAACAAAGCTGGAGGTGGGGCGGCGATGATAAAAACGCCAGAGCTCGCGGTGGAGTGTATTAAGATTGCGCGCGAGAATACGAATTTGCCAATTTCGGTAAAGACAAGGCTGGGATTTACTTATGTTGAAGAATATCGCGAGTGGATTTCACTTTTGCTTTCTCAGGGGCTTGCAAACTTAACGGTGCATCTTCGGACGCGAAAAGAAATGAGCAAGGTGCCAGCGCATTATGAGTTAATCCCGGAGATTGTGAAACTTCGCGACAAAATTGCGCCTTTTACGAAGCTCACGATTAATGGAGATATTAAAGACGCGGTGGCGGGGCGAAAATTGGTCGCTGAAAATCCCGGGGTGGACGGGTTTATGATCGGGCGAGGAGTGTTTGAAAATCCATTTTGTTTTACGGAACATACACCGACACAGTCTGAACTGTTCGAATTATTTAAGTTTCACTTGGGTTTATTCGACGAATATCAGTTATTGCCTTTTGAAACCTTAAAACATTTCTTTAAAGTTTATATTAAAGGATTTAACGGGGCGGCGGAGCTGCGCGCGAAGCTGATGGAATGTAAAACGACGGACGAAATACGGATGGTGATTGGTAATTTTGTGGTCTTGGCGTAATTTTCCGTGCTGATTTTTTAATTTTTCACGAATGTATGTTTTTATGTTTTTAACTTTCTTTCTTAACAAAAATGGCCCGCTCTCGCGGTCCATTTGGGGTTAAACTGCCATGGCGTGCCAAGACAGGTCGCGGCTGTTGAACGTCAAGCGGTAATGCTCGCGCCCAGCCAAAACGTCGAAAATGTGCATTGCGGTTGTCCCGACAAAGCGCACGTGATTCGCCAAAAGCTCGGTTACTTCGACTTCATCCTCGCCGTACCGCTTGAAATTAAGTGGTTGGCAAGGTGTCATTTCGTAACCGAACAGCGCCATCACCTCGACGCGTTCCCCATTATTAAAATTTTTCATAAGTAACTCCTTTTAGTTGATAACTCGTCCCTGTCCGAACGAAGGAGTCATTTATGTGAGCCACTTTTTCGGCTCGTGGTAACCGGTATAAATGACGATACTGGCTACTATGGTGCATCTACTCAGTGACCGAAGTGTGAGAAGATAATTTAATTATATCACGGCTATGCTTAAAATTTGATGGTGAATTTCGGAGAAAAATGAGCTGTGCAAAAAGGTTGTGGAAAAGGGGAGTCGAAAATTCGGCTCCCCCGCTATGTTGAAAGGTCATTACGGAGACCTTGTGGCCGGGCGGGCTGTTCCCGCCAGTTCGAAAGGAGGAAAATCGAGCGTAGCGCCCCACTCACGCTACTTGTGCCCGAAAATCTTGAATGACGAATCATTGTTTACAAGAGCTTCGCGCTCAGCCATCTGGTCGAACCAGTCACCGTGATTGAGGTCGTCGCGACCGTTGTCGTGGTTGCGTTGAGCTTGGGAGGCGGCGCTAAAGAGCCCGCCAGGCGAAGAAAAGTCAAACTTGTGTCCGGCGCTGTCTTTTTGCACTGGGGCATTGAATTTGTCCCAGAGTGAGCCGGTATCTTCGGCGGAATTTTCGTCGTCATCGTCATTAAACCAATCCCAAATTGCCATTCATATCACCCCCTTTGCCGATAGGCATATTCATCATAAGGGTTAGCACCCTCGTGAACGTGTTGGATCAGGTTGTAGTCACCCTCAAGCAGTTCGTCGCGCCCGAGATATTCGAGGATTTCGTCAAGATTCCTCTTGACGCTCGGCGAGCTGTCGAGATAACAGTTACGCCAGGTCCCCTCTGACATGGGTTTCCAAAATACTAAAAGTTCGCGTGCCATATTTTTCTCCTTTCTTTAAAGGTGCGATTTTTAGTTACTCGGAATCTCCTTTCTCTCAAAATTCAGCTTTAATTATATCACAAAATAGGGGGATTTTCAAGAGGTGCGAGACTAAAAAAGAGGTGATACGAGGCCAGATCGTAACGTGGCGTTTTTCTTAGGGTGATTTTACTGGGCAGTCTCTTTAACTTTTTCAATGAACTCGCGGAGTTCTTTTGCGTTTTTGTTCTTATCCGGCAGAACGGCGAGAGGCGAATCGGAGTTGATAAAGTCGAGGGTTTCGATGTGCTTATAAACGGCGGAGATAAGATCTGTGAGGTCTTTTTCAAAGTCTGCCGTAAACTCGAAAACTTTATCATGTACAAGTTCAGATTCGTCGGCTATTTCATTCGCAGAGGGGGAAACGAAAAGAATATGAGCTTTTTCGATTTTGTAATTGCGGTATTCGGAGGAGTTGTTCAAGAGAAGCTTGTAAAAACCAAGCTGGAGAGCATATTTTGTGAGTGCGGTGTTTGAGAACCAATTTTTCTCATCATGGAATTTACTGGTTTTAAAATCGTAAACTTCGATGGTCTTATTTTCTTTGTCGATGTTAATGTGGTCAATTTTACCGGTAATCGGAATTTTACCGAGCATAAGACGCTCGTGACCGAGATTAAGTTCGGCTTTAGAGTCTTTGTGGCGTAAAATACTCGAAAAGGCTTTTAAACTTTCTCTTACGGCGAGTTCGCCTTTAGTTTTGAGGTCTTGTTTTGTATTGTCTTCGAGGTCGAGTTTTTCGAGTTCGGTGCGATAAAAGTCGAGCGCGGCTTCGTCGGAGAGATTTTGATTGGTGACGGCCTCGAACGTGAGGTGGATAAGGTTGCCGAATTCGATGCTGTCGCTTCCCTGTTCGCGTGGACCGTTTAGGACGTAAGTCTTATAAAACTCAAGCGGACCACCATAGGTGATGTCGATAAAGGTGGTGAGACCAGTGGCGGTGAGGCGGTAGTCTTTCATCTTAGTTTTCAAAATCGGGAGCAGATTCGGGTCGGGGTTGACGTAGCTACTGATCCAGTTCTTCTCGATATTTTCGCGACGTTTTTCGGGGGAGAGCGGTTCAAGATGCTCGACAACCGATTCGCCAGGAATGAGTTTTGAGGCAACTTCTGTATCCGTAACTTCGTACTCATTGAGATAGTCGAGGCGCTTTGGTCTTTTACCGGTAAAATCAGAGCGAGAATTGGTCAGAGTGAGAGTTGCCTTAGCTCGAGTAATGGCAACAAAGAAGAGGCGGAGTCTTTCGCCGTCGGTGGCGCCAGAGTGACGGATTTTGGTGAGGTTTTTCGGGAGTACGAGGAGATTATTGTTGCCTTTACCGTTGCCCCAATTTAAATTGTCGACAGAAGTGAGAAAAACGTGAGTGAACTCGAGACCTTTAGACTTGTGGGCGGTCATAATCTGGACGGAGTTTTCGGAATCTTGGTAAGGATTCGTGTTTAAAATCGCTTCGCCGGCGGTTTCGTAATCTTCAAGGAATTTGATGAAGTCCCTTAGGCGAGGTTTCTCGGTTTTAATGTGAGATTTGAGATTTTCTTTTAAGATATTGAGATTTTCATAAAGAGTAAATTCGGAAAAATCAGTCTGATTTTCGGTGTAAAAGGCAAGAAACGGGGAGGTAAAACTCTCGAGAGGTTTAACGCCGGTAAGATAATCAATAAATTCTTCGAGCGGAGTGGTGGCACTCTTTTTTACAAGCTCGGCAAAGAAATTGCCAAGAAGTTGGAAATTTTCGTTTGTAGAGCCTAAGAGGTAGTCGAGAGATTTACGTTTGTCGTTGAAACTTGACTGGAGGGTGGTGACAATATCAACTGCCGGGAGATTCCAAAACGGGTAAGACAAAATCTCCATGAGGCGGAAGGCGGGATTTTTATTTTCGGATAGTTCAAAAATAAATCTTGCAAGCGTAGAAAGTTCAATAATGCGCTCATCTTCAAGGATGTTCTCGCGGCGCTCGTAGGCGACGTTGATATTGTCGTATGCTTTAAGATAGGGGAGGAGCGGGGCGATGTATTTATGCTTACTGGTGATAATCGCGATTTCGCTTTGCCTAACGCCTGTATGGATAAGATTTTCGATTTGCTCAGCGATCCAAGCATATTCGGCGCCAGACTCGATAAATTCGTGACGCGTAATATAAGTACTCGGGACCTCTGGGTTAAGATGGGGCGCGGTAATATTGTCGGTAATTTCGGTGTTCCTAACTGAGGTGAGATCTTTCTCAATTCCCTCGGTATTTGCGAAGCTGTCGTCAATCTGATCGGCGATTTTGCGACCGAAATCGAGGATTTCTTGTGTACTGCGGTAATTTTCGGTAAGCACGACAACTTTGGCGTGATATTTCCTTTGAAAATCGAGGAGATTACTGGAGTTTGCGCCTTGAAACTCGAAAATAGCTTGGTCGTCGTCTCCTACGGCGGTCACCATTGGTTGCTCGTCGTCAAGTAGAAGATCGACAAGTTCGAGTTGGGAGGGGTTCGTGTCTTGATATTCGTCAAGGAGAATATAGAGGAATTTTTCGCGCATTGTAAGACGGAAAGCTTCGTCGGTTTTTAGAATTTTAATCGACTCTTGAATCATGTCGGCAAAATCAAAGAGGTTATTAGTTTTCAGGTAGTTGTCATAGGCTTCCATAACACTCGCGAGACTAAGAAGTTTTTTGTTAGCAACGCGATTTTTTAAAACATAATTCCCGTTTTTGTCAACTTCAAAAGTATTGTCTTTCCATTTGGTAAGAGGAGAGATACTTGGTTTTTTAGCGGACTGTTCTTGGTTACTATTCTGAGCTGTCTCATCGCTCGTGCCGAGGATAGATTTGATTTCGGTCTCGTCGACGACGGCGTTTTTAGTCGCGAGTTCGAGGCTAATTTTAATTTCGTTTGCCTCTTTAAAAATATTTTTAGCGATCGGAGTATCGGAAGTGTATTCGCTTAAGATATTTAGGATTGGAAGATAGATATTCTCGAGACCGTAAGACAGTTTCTCTGAGTTTTTAACCTGTTTTAATTCGGAGAGACCCGGAGATAGAATGTCGTTCAGTTTAGGATTTAATTCAAGCGTGTCGTTTAAGTTTGTGGTTGCAATTAGTCGCAAATCATTAAAATCGAGACGGGCAGATTTCGCTTCGGTAATCGTCGCAATAATATCTTTAGGGTTAGCGGTTTTTAAAATGTCGGTAACGGGGAGGCTGTTTTGAATTTCTTGGACAATATTAAACTGAGTCACAGTGTCAATCGGGCTGTCGAGGTTGCGATCGAAATTCTCGGCAAAGTTTTTATACTCAGAGAGAATATAAGAACCGAAAGAGTGATAAGTATAAATTCCAACTTTACGGACAACTTTTTCCTTGTCCGGATCGTTGCCGCCTGCCATACTAAGTAAACGATCGTACATATTTTGCGCGCCAGCGTCGGTAAAAGTAAGACATAGAATATTCGAAGCGAGAGCGTCGGTATTGTCAAGGATGTACTTAATTTTTTGAGAGAGGAGTTGAGTCTTCCCTGTTCCAGGGCCAGCAAGAACGAGGAGGGGTCCTCTCATATATTCAACGGCTTCTTTTTGCTTCGTATTTAGTGGCATAAGGTGATTATAACACTAAAAAGATGGTGTGAGAAGTGTTTTAATTACAACGCTGATGCTTAAAAACGGATATTTGTGCTTATTTCTGGGCTGGGAGCGGAAGGAGGGTGTTGTTCACGGTGTCGATGATACGGTCGAGAATTGGGAGATTCTTTGGGCGAGAGAAGCTTGGGGTACGGGCGATTGCCTCAATAGCGCTGAGTCCCTCGGTGGTTTTAATCTTAATTTCGCCCTTTTGAGCTTTTACTCCGTAGAGCGGGTCAGCGCGGAGTTTAGTTCCAAAATCGAAGTTGCGCGAGGCGGGAGAAGCACAAGTAATCACGAGGTCGTTAAGTCCGCAAGAGAGGTTTGTGGTATTCGGGTCGCAACCGTTGGCGATTAAGACAGTGCGCATTTCGCCGAGGACGGTGTTGATAAAGTCGTCGAAATCGGTTGTGCCGTATTTAAGATCCCAGAGACCGGCACCAATGGCATAGATGTTTTTAAAGGTAGCACAGAGGAGGGTGCCAAGATGATCTTCGGTGCGGTCGATCGAGAGCCAGCTGGTTTTGAAGAGCTTTTCGGCGAGATCGGAAGTCGCGGTGAGGCTGGATTCTTTTTTGTTAATCAGATCAGCGGCGAAAGCGCCACCAGAGATGACGGAAAAATTCTGTCCGAACGGCTGGAACGAGGCGAGAGTAATAAAACCTTTACTGGCGCAGATGAGAGGTTTGTCGTGCGGCAAGAAAAGAAGAAGTTTCGGGGCGGCGGCACTCGGGGTGCAAAGGAGGTTAACCTCGCTTTCACCAGAGACTTTTGAGAGACTTTCGTCTGGATATTTTATCGGGTCGTAATAAGAAACGGTATGACCGTTGTCGGTTAAAATCTGTCCAAGGGCGGTACCAAAGGCGCCAGCGCCATAAATTGCAACTTTCATAAGAATATTATATCACGATTATGGTTTTCTGTACGAGATTTTTAAGTTAACGAAACAAGACATTCGATGTGCGGGGTGCGCGGGAAGAAATTAAAGATATCGATAGAATTAAGATGATATGAGGGTTGTATATTTGCGCTGCCTGTTTTTTGGTTGGCTATATCGGTGGAGTTTTGAGCAATCCCAAGGAGAAGCTCGAGGTCGCGGGCTTGAGTGGCAGGATTACAAGAGAGATATATGATTTGTCTTGGGTGAATTTCAAGGAGTTTTTCGATCAACTTTTTGTCACAACCAGCACGCGGAGGATCGAGAATGACGGTGGAGTCGGGGGTGATATAATCGAGGACTTCTTCGGATTTGGCGAGGATTGGGGTGATTTTCGGGGTTGATTGTGCTTGTGCTTTTTTACAGTTATTTTCGAGCTCTCGGTAAGCGGATTTGTCAACTTCGACGAGAGTTAGTTCTTTATCCCGAGCAATAGAGAGACCGATTGTGCCGACGCCGGAATAGAGGTCGAGAACTTTATCGGTATTAGCGAGCAGTTCTTGAATTTTTTTAAGGGTCTCTTCGTAAACTGGGAGATTGATCTGAAAAAAGCCATTGGGGGAATAAGAATAAGCATAACCAAGGAGAGAGTCGGATAGATTGTCGAAAATTGGATGAGGCTTGTGGTTCTCGTAAAGCCCGCCCTCAACTTTGCCGGTTTGGTCGCATCTTAAGAGTAAGCTTTGAAACTCGCGAGCTTCGCGGCCCTCGAGATTGAGTTTTTCGACGATTTCTTGGGCTTTCTTAAAAATCTCGGGACGTTCGAGGCTGCTACTTTTGATCGGAATTTTATTGTGTGAACCGCGTTCGTGAAAGCTGAGCTCGATTTTTCCGGTCTCTTTATTATAAAACAGGCTATATTCCATTTTATTGCGGTAAAAGTAGTGATTTGGGCTATCGTGAAAAACTGGGGTCGGGAGGGGCTGATTGGATGTTTTAGTATCCAGAGCGACGTTTTGACTATCTTGGCGAATATTTTTAACTTGACTTTTGCTAAAAATATTATAAAACATTTCTCTGAGGAGGAGCTGTTTTTGCTCGGCTTCGTAGCTTTCGTCCATGATTTGCCAAGGGGAAGTCGAGAGATAGATCTCGTCTTGCGGCTCGACGCGGTGAGGACTGGTTTTTGAAAAGCTTAGCGCAATTCCCTCGTCGTAGCTTTTCTTGCGCTTTGTGAGTTTGGCTTTTGTGACGATTTCGCCAGGGAGAGCGTTCCAGAGAAAAATTTTCTTGCCAGCATTTTTGCCGTCAGTATATGTCGCAATTCCTTGCCCAGTCGGGGTAAGTTTAGTGATTCCAATGTTGCAGTCAATAATCTCGTTTAGTCTTTTCATTGCTCTTAGTATAACATAGATTTTGTAAGATTTTGAGTGATTTTTCTCTGTAAAATTCTTATGCTCTTTAGAGTGTGCTTTAAAAAACTTTGTGCTTATGGTTGCGAAGTGGCGAATGATTTGCTATTATGTAAACATAAAAGAGAGGATTCCAATGTATAAGATTTTACGTTGGGGCGTAGTGGTCATGCTTCTTCTCTTTAACTTCTTCATGGTTTATTTAGATCTTAAAGATCTAAATGCGGGAAAACTGGGCTCGCAAGACGGTTATGGCTATTCAAGCGGCGCGACAAAGAACGGTTCGAGCGGAGGTGGTGTGGGGTCAAGTAGTGCGGAAATAACTGCTTTTGGTGAGTCGTTTTCTGGATTTTCGGAAAAATTCGCAGAGGTGGTGCGAGAAAAACTCGATGCAGAGCCAGCGGGACTCGCGCTTGGATATGCCTTGGGGCTAAAAACAGAGATTTCTTCAGATCTGAAAAATAAAATCCAGACAGTGGGACTTTCGCATATTATCGTGGTTTCGGGAACACACCTTGCGATTATGGTGGGATTTGTGCGAAAAATTTTTGGACACGTTTCGAGACTCGCGACAGTGTATTTTTCGATTGCATTTTTAGCATTTTATTGTGCGATGGTGGGACTATCTCCGTCTCTTTTGCGGGCTTCGGTGGTGACAGTCTTGAGCCTTATCGGGTGGTATTTTGGACGGAAACTCTCGACGTTTCGGAAGATTTTATATTGTTTGACGATTTGCCTCTTAATTGACAGAACGCTACTTTTCTCGGTGAGTTTTCAACTTTCGATGTCGGCATATATTGGAATTTTGGTGATTTTGCCGGGGCTGACGCGGTTTTTCTACGGGGGTTACGAGAAAATCGAGGGGCTCAAAAAGCCAGGAATAATTGCGACGACTCTACTTGCTTCGGTTTCGGCGTCGCTTGCCTGTCTTCCCGTGCAACTTTACTATTTTGGATCGTTTAGCTTTTTGGCACTCATCTCGAATATTTTAATTTTGCCGACAATATCAGTAACACTCGGATTGGTGTTTGTGGTCGGGGTGTTTGGGATAATCGGAGCGGTGTTTAGTAGTGGAATTATGGCGATTATTGGCTCGATTTTTGACTTTTTGTCGACAGGGGTGGCGTTTTTCGCGAATTTAGTTTTAAACTACCAGATTAAAATCGTAGAATTTTTAGCTGATAAAACTGAATTTTTGCTCGAGATCCCCAAAAAGAACCCGGGGGTGCTGATTATTTATGGTGTAATTTTAGCCGGACTTTCGGTTTATATCTGGTCCGAGAAAGGTAAGTTTAGAAAGGAGGCAGAGGATTTCAAGAACCTTGAGAAATTGAATATTTGGGAATAGGCTGGCTAAAAAGTGTCTTGGCACAAAATGCCCCACGCTGAGCATGGGGCAGTAGGAGATTTTATACGCGATATAAAATTGTACTTTAGATTTATTTAAGCACCAACTTTATCTTTAGAGTTCTTGCGAGTAGCGTTGTGCTCGATATATTCGATAATCGGACCAGCGACATCGCGACCAGTGACACGCTCAATGCCGAAGCCTGGAGAAGCATTCACCTCGAGGACGAGCGGTCCGCGGGTGCTGCGCATAAGGTCGACACCAGCGATGTGGAGACCCATAGCTTTTGCGGCTTGGATAGCGATTTTCTTTTCCTGATCCGTGAGTTTAATTGGGATACCCTCGCCACCTTTATGGAGGTTAGAGCGAAAATCGTCGTCGAGCGACCGACGTTGCATCGAAGCAACAACGCGACTACCAACTACGAAAGCACGAATGTCTGTCCCTGCGGATTCCTCAATGTATTCTTGAACCAAGATGTTTGTACCGTCTTCATTATAGATATAGAAAGCCTGGAGAGCGGATTTTGCAGCTTTGCGAGTGTCGGCAAGAACGACGCCGTTGCCGTGAGTGCCGGTTGCAAGCTTGATGATGACCGGAAGACCGATTTGGTCGAGCAGGTGGTCAATATCAGTAGTGTTGCGAGAGACGAAAGTTTTTGGCGTATCGACACCAGCTTTGGTCAAAATCTGAGCGGCACGTAGCTTGTCGCGAGCACGGGTAATAGCGATAGAACTCGACGCGGACCAGACGCCTTGCATCTCGAACTGGCGCACGATGGCGCAGCCATAGCGAGTCATGTTATTGGAAATGCGTGGCAAAATTGCGTCGTAACCTTCGAGTTTCTTGTCGTGGTAAAAAATCTCAGGATGTTTCTCATCGAGAGAAATATAACAGTTTTTGTACTTCACGACGCGGACTTGGTGACCACGTTTCTTTGCCTCTTCGACGAGGCGTTTAGTGGAATAGTTTGCGTTACCGTTGCTTAGAATTGCAATTTTCATAATAATCTCCTTAATCTTGATTAATATTTAGTATTAATTGGTTTTTGACGGCCTATTGAAATAGGCAGATGCGTAATATAAAATTTCGTTTAATTTCCGATTTTGTTCCGATTAGTTGCTTTTAGGTTTAATGTATTTTTCGTGGAATTTGGCGGGATTGCGTTTTAATTCATCATTTAGTTTATCTGAGAGGCGACCGTAAACTCTGCGCTTTGTGGCGTTTATCCGAACGTCGATAAGGAATTTTCCAGAGATAGTTCGCCGACCGATGAGAATGCCACGACTGTTTCGACTGCGGTTAGCAAGTGTAAAAGTGCCGCGAATCGTTTTTCCGCCGAGACGGACGGGGATTTTGAGGCAGTAGCGAATATTGCCGTTCCCTGTGGAATTTCTGAGATAAGTTGCGGAATAGTCGCCAAGTTTGTAAACAATGTCTTTTCCGTCGTAGAAAGGCGAGGAGCTATCAAAGAGCTTAAAATGGAGATCCCCAGACTCGTCAACGGAGATATCAGAGGCCCAGATTGAGCTACTGTCGGCGCCGGTGTCGATTTTAGCGGGGATATGCTTATAGGTATGTAGAATATCAACAAACTCAGTTGACCCAATCAAAGGGAGTGTTTTTGCTGTGTTTAATTCCTGAGACATAAATGCCTTTTCGTGAGAATAATTACTATCTAATTATATCATATTTAGCGTTATTTTTCAATACCTAAGGAATTGTCTAGCAGGGGTAGTTCGCTGAAAGGAGATTCGATTTCGAGTGGCTCAGCGTCGCTTTCGAAACTCTCGATATATTCCTTGATAATCTCAGACGTAACAGGTCCAGTATCTTCGAATTTATATTCAGTTTGTTTCGGCTCGTCGTCGGTGTTCTCAGGGAGAAAGCCAGGGCGCGAACGATCAAGGTAGATGTCGCCGCTGTTGTGATAAATCGCGAGCGAAACGCCGGAAACGGCAAGCGAAACGATGATGGTGATAATGCTTAGAATAATTAAATTGCGACCGCCACGACTCATAGCGACCCCCCCGTTTTGCCTGCTGTATCAGGGGTAGACTGGTTGTTATTTGGTGAATTTTCGAGCTGATTCGAACTGTTCCAAGTGAGAGATTTGACGGTTTTAAGATGATCTTTAACCTCGGCATTGACTTTTCCGACGGCGGTTTCGAGTTTTTTACGCTCTTTTCGAGTCTTTTCAAGCTCGCGATAGAAACTATCTGGATCGGATTTGCAATCTTTATTTAAGAGATTTTCGAGAGAGCGGCTGTAGGTGATAAATTGTTGGTTAAAAGCCTCGCGGGCAGAAGTAAAAGAGAGCTGGAGATCGGTAAGAGCCATGTTTGGAGTGCCGTTGTTAGTAAGGCGGACATTCAGGGGTTTAATGTAGCTCGAGTAGAGTTTTTCATAGGTTGTACCGAGAATAACACGAGTTTTAGAGTCGGCTTTTTGGAGATTTTTAAGACTGTTTTTGATTGTGGAACAGTTCGTGGAGATACTACCTCTGAGATTGTCGGTAATTTCGAGTTCGTCATCGGCTTTTACGGAGGTAGTAAAAAACATAAGCACAAAAACGATGGTGAGTGAGAAAATAGGTTTAAAGATTTTGAAAAACGAGGCGAACAGAGTAGTGGTTTTTAAGTCGTTTTTCTTCATGTTTTAATTATAGCATAGAAAGAATGTAAGCGGTGTAAAAATGCTCCCATCGTAGGTATTTTTGTTTAAGAATTTTGCGGGGATGAATTTTTGAGCAACTCTTCAGCTTGCAAAATCATCTCGTTTACTTCGTCAGTCTTTACGACGTAAATTGGTTTCGAACCCTCGGCGGCGATATTGACGTGGCGACAGACGGAGCCGTCGGGATTTATCGTTTCGGTGGTTTCGTCGTTACTTTCAAGGAGATTGTCATAGATATGTTCTTTGCCAGAGAGATTGACGGAGATGTTTTTCTGTTCGTCGAGTGCAAAACCGAGGTAGGCGAGCTTTTGCGTAACGGTGCGGCGAATTTCGTCGGAGCGTTCGCCCATGGTGGCTGTAAAAACGAGTGCGTCGGTACCGCCGAGCGACGCCGCCATTTGGCCAATCGAAAGCTGTAAGCGATTAATGAAGAGAGCGTGCGCTAAAACGGCACGAGAATCGCCCTCGTCGCGAAGACGAATAATGTCGCGCATATCGTCGGAGACACCAGAGACACCAAGGAGACCACACTTTTTATTGAGATAATCCTCGAGGCCCTGGTCGGTGGTGATGCTGCGGGCGCGTTTGATTGCGAGGGCGGCGGCAACGTCGAGTGAACCGGAGCGGGTTGCCATCATAGTCCCCTCGAGCGGAGTGTAACCCATAGTGGTGTCGTGCGACTTGCCGTCGAAAACGGCGGTGGCAGAGACCCCGGAGCCGATGTGGCAGACGACTAATTTTTCGGGGAGAATGTCCTGAGACTTTAGATAGCGCACTACGGAGGCGTTCGAGAGACCGTGGAAACCCCAGCGTTTAATTCCGTATTGGTTCGCCATCACGGGGTCGATTGCGTAGATTTTATTGAGCTCAGGTCGAGAATTATGGAATTTTGAATCGGAAATAATCATGATCGGAGCGTCTTTAAAAGCGGTCATAAAATGGGCAATTTCGTTTGCGACGATAGGAACGTGGAGAGGGGCTTTATTTTTTGCATTTTCGAGTTCGCGGAGGCATTTTTCGTCCACAAGATGATTTTCGGAAAAATATTCGCCAGGGGCAACTACGCGAGCTAAGATGAGGTCAAGTTTTTTGACGGTGCCAATGTAATTCTCTTTCTCGAGAATTTCGCCAAGGTTCGCGACGGTCGAGGAGAGATTCTTAAAATCGCATTTTACGCGCTTAGTCTCGGTAGTGTCGCTCCGTCTTAAAGTGTAAATTAAATTGTCGCCGTCGTGTTCGAAGTGGATTTTACAGAGAAGTTTCTCGCCCTGATAGAGAGCGTAGCGGCGGGATGAGCTGCCGGGATTGGTGATTAAAATCAGTTTGTCGTCCATAGACCTCCTATTTTCTCTATTATATCACAGATTTTAAATTAGCACTCTTGCATTTTGAGTGCTAAAGAATTATAATATTTGTATGGCAAAAAGAGACTATTATGAAGTTTTAGGCGTGAATAAAAACGCATCTGATGACGAGATAAAGAAAGCTTATAGGAAGCTTGCGATGAAATATCACCCGGACCGGAACCCCGGCGACAAAGAAGCTGAGGCGAAGTTTAAAGAAGTGAACGAGGCGCACGAAGTACTGTCAGACAAACAAAAACGAGCGCGCTACGACCAGTTTGGGTTCGCGGGGGTCGGTAACGGACCGATGGGTGGAAATGGCGGAGCTTCGGGCGGATTCAATCCGTTTGGCGGAGCTGGCGGCTCATACACGTTTAATGGACAGAGCTTTAACTTCGACTTCGGCGGAGGTGGACTGGACGACATTTTGGAAAACCTGTTCTTCGGTGGAGCGGGGGGTCGGCGACGCGCGAATAAAGGTGCGAACATTCGAAAACAGGTGATAATTTCGTTTGAAAAGGCGATTTTTGGAACGACTGAACTGGTCGAAGTGAATGGAAAAAATCTGAAAGTGAAGATTCCGGCGGGAATCGAGGACGGGATGAGTATTCGAATTTCGGGGCGGGGCGAGCCGGCGCCGGAGAAGGGTGGCGAACCTGGAGATTTGTTTGTGCTCGTGCGAGTGCAACCGCATAAAACTTTGACACGTGAGGGATACATTATTCTTTCGGAGAAACATATTTCGTTTGCGGACGCGGCACTTGGGTGTGAGACGGAGGTCGAGACAGTGGACGGTAATGTGACGATGAAAGTGCCGGCGGGAACGCAATCGGGGACACCGTTTAAGCTATCTGGTCACGGAGTGCCGATGCGGGCGGACGGAGACAGGGGTCCGCACATTGTGACGATCGTCGTCGACACACCGACGAAACTCTCGAAGAAACAAAAAGAGATTCTTGAAGAGTTCCGAAGTGAATCGAATAAGAAAAAGGGCTTTTTTAGGTAATAATTTATTCGTAGCGCAGAGCGTCGATTGGATTTTTCTTGGCGGCTTTTAGGGCGGGGGCGGTGCCGGCGACGAAAGAAATTAGCATAATAACAATCGTGACGGAGATAATGTTGCTCGCGGTGTAAGTGAGAAGCTGGAAAGTCGGGAGATCGGCAAGAAGGGCGCCGTCGGAGTGGAGATAGGTGTTGATAAGTTGACCGACGCCGTAGCTCACGACCGCACCGAAAACTGAGCCCCAGAAACCGAGCATGATTGCCTCGAAACTGAAGTTTAAGAAAACTTTACCTGAGCTCATGCCGAGGGCTTTGTCGAGACCAATTTCGCGAGTGCGCTCCTCGACAGACATAAGAAGTGTGTTGATAATCCCAATTGAAGCAGCAACAAGAGCGATTGCGCCAAAAATAGTAAAGACGATTGTCATCGCATCAAAGAAGGTGCGAATCATACCAACCATGTCGTCGACAGTAAGAGCGGAAAGTCCGAGATCTTCAATCTCCTTTTTAATTTTATCGACGTCGTAATTTTTATTATCGTATTTCACATAGACGAGAGCCGGCTCACTAACAGAGGCGCGGTAGGCTTCGGGGATATTTTTAAGGAAGGCGTCGAAAATCTGATCACCGAGAGTGCTGTTTATGTAGACAGACGATTGGGTAATTACGCCGGGAGCTTGGGTGCCGACGACGGTGGCGGTAACTTCGGTGTCTGTATTGAAAATGTCGCTTAAAATGTGGAAAGTTAGAGTCTCGCCAATAATTTCTTCGTCGCTGTTATAACCGAGATATTCGACATAGCTCGACGGAATTAAAACCTCGGCGTCTTTTGAGGAATTGTCGACATTGCGGCCGGCGGTAGTGGCGATGTGGATGTCGCCAGGCGGAAGTGGAACAGTATTAAAAACATATTTTTTGTCGTTATTTACGTTCGTAACGTAATCGGCGGAGGCGCTACGGGCGATGACAAGGCTATCGCCGTCAATGCCGTCGATTTCTTTTAGTTTCTCAATCTGCTCATCGGTAATATAACTGATTTCCATAGCGGAGCCATATTCGCGCGGCTCACCGGAGCTAAGGCCGGTCATACCACTACTATCAAGCGAACTGAGGTCGGTCGCGACGATTTCGAGCAAGTCTTCCCCGCCGTAAGAGTTAACTTGGTCGTCGATAAAAGCGTCAACACCGGCGTTCATGGCGAGCGTAAGGGTAATGCTAAAACTGCCGATAAAAATCGCAAGAACAGTCAGAAAAGTACGAGCCTTGTTGCGGAGGAGATTTTTATTGGCGGTGACTATGGTATCTGCGATTTTCATTGGAGCTCCTTTGTGGCGAATGGCTGGTTAATGATTTGAAAAAGACGTTTCATTCTATCTCTCCCCCTCTGTGATCACGTTGTCGAGGTTGTAATCTTTAACTTGTTTTGCATTTAAAATTTCAGGTGGGGTGCCAGAGTCAGAGACAATTTCGCCGTCTTTAATTCGGATAATACGGTCGCATTTTTCGGCGAGCTCGTCGTCATGAGTAACGATAATCAGCGTAACACCACGGTCGCGATTAAGACTAAAAAGCAAGTTCATAATTTTGTCGCCAGTCGCGGAGTCGAGGTTGCCGGTCGGTTCGTCGGCGAAGATGATGTCAGGATTATTTACGATCGCACGGGCGATGCAGACGCGCTGTTTTTGCCCACCAGAGAGATTAATTGCTTTATTGCTCGCCTTATCAGAGAGTTCGACAGTTTTTAATGCCTCGAGTGCGAGGCGCCTGCGTTCAAAACGACCTTTGCCCGAAATCTTAAGCGGAAGAAGCACGTTATCCAACACCGTGTCATAGCTATTCATGAAAAATTGTTGAAAAACAAAACCAAACTCACGATTGCGTAAGAGGTTAAGGCGCCGATGGTTAAGTTTTCCGGAATCGGTGCCGTCGATGATGACTGTTCCCTCGCTTGGGGCGTCGAGAAGCGCCATGAGATGCATCAAAGTAGACTTGCCAGAACCGGATTTTCCGACGATCGCAACGGTTTCTCCGCGATAAATCGAGAGGTTGACGTCTTTCAGGGCTTTAAAAGCAGTACTACGTTTACCGTAAGTTTTACTGAGATTTTTGAGTTCAACAACAGGGGTGAGGACGGAATTTTTGGAGGTTTTCTCGCGGTCTTTTGTCATATAAAATCCTTTTATAGCGATTTTGCTTTTTCGAGCTGGGGGTCGATATTCTTGTTAATCTGCTCATAAGTGCGCTCAACTTCGACATCAGGGGTGATACCGGTGCCGTTGATTGAATTGCCTTTCGGAGTGTACCAGTGTGCAGTGGTAACTTTTAGGATGCTACCGTCGTCGAACGGGAGCATTGTCTGGACGACACCCTTGCCAAAAGTGGTTTCACCAACAATGGTGGCTTTGTCGTAATCTTGTAAGGCGCCGGCGACGATCTCCGAAGCGGAAGCGGTCGAGCTGTTTACGAGAACAACGGTTTTTGTGTCACTTAAAATCGCCTTACCGCTATAAGCCGAGGTGGAGGTGGTTGAACCGCCTTTGCCCTTAGTAGTCAAAACAGTATCGTTATCGATCCAGAGGCTGAGCATGGTGCGGGCCGCCGAGACGTAGCCGCCGCCGTTTCCACGAAGGTCGACGATGACTTTTGTGGCGCCTTTATCCTTAAATTCTTTAGCAAGTTTTTCAATCAGAGTGCCGGTGTCTTTTGAAAAACGATAAACAGATAAAATCGCGGTATTGCCGTCCATTACATAGTCGGCGGCGACATTGTTAATTTCTTCCCGGGTGAGAGTAAAATCGAGCCTTTCTTTGTCACGAACCACGGTTAGCTTAACTTTTGTGCCGGCGGCGCCGCGAAGTTTCATCGCGACAGAATCAGCATCCTCAGTCCAAACTTCCTGATCGTCGATTGCATAGATAATATCACCAGCCAAAACGCCGGCGCGACGGGCGGGATTATCAGGGGTAGTGCGAAGAATCGTTGGGTAATTATTGCGAATTGCAAGGGAGACGCCAATCCCAGCGCCAGCCTCGCCGTCGAGACTGTCAGTGTAATCTTTTGCTTCGGTTTTAGTCATATAAGCGGTATAAACGTCACCAACCGCAGCGACGAGACCTTTTTTCGCCCCTTCAACGAGCGTGTTTTTATCAATATCTCCGTCATAATTCGAGACAAGGGAGTTGTAGACATTGTTCAGCGAGGACCAGTCGACAGAATCCGTGGCGGTCTTTTTAAAACCGAGATAAGGAGCGTATTGGTTAAAAATTGTATTCCAATTCGCACCGAGTCCAATGCCGATAATTAGGGTGATCATTGCGACAACAATGCTCGACCCCAAAGAAACTTTTTTTACACTCCACTTTTCTTTCATTACTCTATTTTATCACACTTTTAGTCAAGGTGAATAAAATTCCAACCGGCGGAACTCATGCGGTAGCGACCAAAGCGGAATGAACCGCCGGCGCCGTTATAATCTGAAATTACCATAGTGCCGTCGTCATAAACGGCTTCGACGTAGGCGACGTGACCCCAGTAACCAACATCAGTTTGGGCGACGGAGCCGACGGACGGAATATTATCAACACGATAGCCGAGGCGGCGAGCGGTGTTGTCCCAGTTGTTTGCATTTCCCCACCCCGAGGACCAAATACCATGTTCGTACATTACCATCCAAGTGACATAGCTCACACATTCACATTTGAGACCGGTCCCCCAGCTCGCGGCGTACCAATAGTCACCCTGACCTGGACACTGGTCTTTAAACGGATAAGAGTTGTCACCACCGATCGAAACCCCGACACCGTATTGTGCAAGGACGGCCTGGCGTGCTTTCTCGATTTCGGCGAGCTTCTTCGCACGAGCCTCGGCGGCGTCGGCTTCGTAACCGGCGGCGTTGCTGCGATATTGGTCGGCGAGGAGTGCTTGATAATCGCGCTTACTGGTGATCGCCTCTTGTTGGATTTCTTGATCGGCGATAATGCGCTCAATTTCAGTTTTTTGGCTCTCGAGAGACTCTTTCAGGGAGCGAATAGTTTGAGTACTGAGGTTAACTTCTTCTTTTGCGGTGTCGACACGAGATTGACGTTCGGCGAAGTCGGAAATGGTCGAGCTTGAAGCTAAAATCATCAGAGTTTCGGTTTTATTCTCGAAATGGATGTCGACGAGCAAATTCGCTAAAGCTTGTTGTTGCATCTCGAGCTTTTTAGTGTTCTCTTCGATTTTTGTCTCGAGGTCGGACTTTCGGGCTTCGTTCGCGGCGATGCGCGCTTCGTACATTGCGATTTCTTGGTTTAATAATGTAATCTGACCCTCGAGAGTACTCGCGGCGTTCGCGGCATTGTTCGCGTTTTCGATCGCCTCTTGCTCCGCTTGTTCCGCGGCTTTACATTCTTCCGAACTACAGAAATTAATCGCGTCGACGGGCTTGTTGTATATATTATATATACCGGCAAAAGCTAAGCTAAAAAATGATAATATTAAGAAAGATTTGAATAGTTTTTTGTTTTTTAGTATTACCATATTTTAACATTAGCACAATCGAGATATTTTGTCAATAAAAAGCAAGAATAACCCCATCGCAACTGCGCAAAACCCGCGAGCGTAAAAAATACAACTACGTTTAACGTTTTCTCAGCTCACACAGATCGTTCGCTTCGAAAACTACTCCATTGTATTTTTTACAAGCGGGGTTTCGCGGGACACGTTTGCGAGTGGGGTATTCTTGCTTTTTCTATATCTTTCTTAAGTATTTTCTCACGGCGAGGCGAGAAGAGAGTAGGGCGATCAACATTCCGACGAGCACAAGCGCAATAAAGATGTAAACCATGTGGAGCGGAGTGTTCATAAAGTCGGTCACGACGGAGACGGAAATTTCGTAACGAGCGAGACCAGGGGCGAGGAGGTTAATTCCGGTAATGCCAACCATTCCAGAGAGGAGACCGGCGATCGCGCCACAAAGCATCGCTTCGACGAGGAACGGGCCGCGGACAAAACTGTTGTTTGCGCCGACGAGCTTCTCCATGTAAATCTCTTCAGAACGAGAGTAAATCGCCATACGGATTGTGTTGAAAATAACCAAAATCGAGATAATGAGGAAGACCACTGAGAGAATCAGTCCGCCGTTACGCGCGATCGCTGCCCAAGAGGCGATAGTGTCGATCGCGGTGTCGTTCGTGTCGTAAGTCGGCTCTTTGTTGTCGTCAAGGTTTTTGAGAAAATCTTTATTGGTCGAGACGATGTTTTTCACCGAGCCGAGGTCGGTCGCGTCGTAAACTTTGATACGCATAGTAGCCTGCATTGAACTTAGCATAATCTCTTTCATTTGCTCATCTTCCAATGTCGCAAGGAGTTCTTTGTTGCCGTCGTTTGTGGTTTCTTGAATGAATTTATTATATTCTTCTTCAGAGGTGGCAGTGTCGACTTCACGGACGTTCTCGTCGGCTTTCATTGTGGTCGCCATGCTCGAGAGTTCGAGTTCGGAAGTACCAGGTTTAAAATAGACGGTGATGTCGATTTTGTCGCGCATCGCGTCGGCGGTCGAACTGAGGACGACGCTCGCGGCGACGGTCGTAAAAAGCAAAGTCAGGGTCAGGGTCATCACGAGGGTGGCGGTAACAGAGAGCCAAATGTTGCGCCCAAAACCGATTAAGCCGTATTTCAAGATACGGTTGCCGTTACGAAAACGGTGCCCGCGGCTGTTTTTCTTCATGGTTTTTAGACGTTCGCTGGTCGGATTTTTTGCCATTATTGAACTAACCTCCGCTTATGCTTAATCTCTTCATTCACTTGAATCGTACGAGGTTCGGTTGGGCGCAAGTCGGCAAAATTCTCTCGTTGTTCCCTCTGTTCGCGCTGTTTGCGCAAAATATAATTATTCGGTTGCATGTGCCCAGGTTCAGGGAGGTTGCTCATGCCGTCGTTGTCGGAGTCGAGGCGATAGATACCGTGTTCTTTCTGGTCGGCGACGATTTTACCGTCTTTTAAGGTAATGACGCGCTTTTTTAAGTGATTCACAATCGAGGCGTCGTGAGTAGTGATGAGAACGGTCGTGCCGTAATCGTTAATTTTTTGGAGCAGGTCGAGGATTTCTTTCGCGGTTAAGATGTCGAGGTTGCCGGTCGGCTCGTCGGCGATGAGGATTTTTGGCTGGCGCGCGACGGAACGGGCGATCGAGACGCGCTGGCGCTCACCGCCAGAGAGATTATCTGGGAATTTGTAAGCTTTGTCGGCGAGACCGACGAGATCGAGGACTTTTGGAACGGTTTTGTCGATTTCGTGGTTTGAAAGCCCAGCAATCTCGAGGGCGAACGCAACGTTTTCAAAAACGGTGCGAGTCGGGAGGAGTTTATAATCTTGAAAAACTACACCGATCCTCCGACGATATTGTGGGATGTGGCGTTTTTTAACATAATCGAGGTCCATGCCACCGATGATAATTTTTCCAGAATCCGGCAACTCCTCTTTAGTAATCATTTTAATTAAAGTCGATTTCCCAGCGCCGGATTTCCCGACGAGGAAAACAAATTCATTCGCCGCGATGTGCATCGAGACGTTATCAAGGGCCGGGCGTTTATCCCCGGGATAGAGTTTAGACACATGGTCGAACAATATCATACCTCTATTTTAACATAAGCGTCAAGATTTTACAAAAGATTTTTCGTGGATTTTGATTTGTAGTATAATTAAGAAAATGAAAAAGACGCGGAACGAAAATTATCCCTACTATGAGCATAAAAAGCTCAAGGATTTTGAGGAATTTTTGGAGTTAAATTTAGAGACGCCGGAGAGAGTTGCGTTTTTCTTTCGGGCAGATAATGAAATTATTTCAAGAACTTATGCTGAATTTTATAATGATGTAAAATGTGCGGTGAATTATATTTCTCGAAAATATGGTAGTGAAACAAAAGTTGCGATAATTGATAAAAATAGATATGAATGGATAGTTGCATTTTTTGCTATTATTCTTGCGGGAAAAGTCGCGGTGGTGATAGACCATGGTTTAGATTCTGAAACGATTGCAAAAATGATGAAAAAAGTTGAGGTGCGGGAGGTTTTGGAACTCGACGAAATTTTGAGAGAAAGTGTCCGAGAGGGCGATGTTGAGAAAATGAGAGAAAATGTCCAGTTCGTGAAAACTGACCCAGAGGAGACGGCGGCGATTTTCTTTACGAGCGGGACGACGGGGTTTAATAAGGGGGTGGAACTGTCGCAAAAAAATATGCTGAGCGACGCCTACGGGGCGAGTTCGATTTTTAAACCGTTCGGCGCGGCCTATTCCCCATTGCCTTTCCACCACACGTTTGGTTTTATCACGGCAATTTTGATGCCGTTTTACTACGGCGTACCGGCGTGTTTTTCGTCAAGTTTGAAAGATGTGTCGAAAGACATGAAAATGGCAAAAGCGACGACGTTTTTCGTAGTGCCGGCGTTTATTGAAAATTTTTATAAGACGATTTTAAAAACGGCAAAGAGGACCGGCTCGGAGAAAACTTTAAAAGCTGGACTCGTGCTAAGCCGAGGCCTCTCGAAGCTCGGAGTGGACAAGAGGCGGAAGATTTTTAAGAGTGTGCTTGAGTCGTTTGGGGGTAAAGTGGAGTGGATAATTTGCGGAGGGGCGCCGCTTGACGAAAAATACGTGAAGTGGTTTAGACAGATTGGAATTGAAGTTTTGAACGGATATGGAATCACGGAGTGCTCGCCAGTGGTGTCGGTGAATCGGAATTTTTACCACCGAGACGGGAGCATTGGACAGGCGTGTCGAGATGTGGAAGTGAAAATTATTGACGACGAAGTGTGCGTGAGAGGGGATATTGTGATGAGGGGGTACTATGGAGAGGCTTCCGCGACGAAAGAAGTGATTCGCGACGGGTGGTTTCACACGGGGGATTTTGGAAAAATCGACGAAGACGGGTTTATTTATATCACGGGGCGGAAGAAAAATTTGATTATTTTAAGCAATGGTGAAAATATTTCGCCAGAGGCGGTCGAGGCGGAGATTTTAAAAGATGAAAAAGTGGCGGAAGCGGTCGTGTTTCAGGAAGAGAATAGGCTGAAGATTTCGATTTTTCCGGTTGAAGAATATTTGGGGAGGCGAGAATATTTTGAAAAATTGGTCGAAAAATATAATAAGAGCCGACCGGTGAATATGCAAATTGCGGAAGTGATTTTAAGAGAGACGGAGCACGAGAAAAATCATAGCCAGAAGATTTTAAGGAATAAGGTGGGTGAAAAATAGGCGTGTGCGGAATGAAAAATGGATATGCTTGCGAAAGAGGGTTTAAGAAAGACTCTTAAAATAAAGTCAAGAGTTTTCAAGAAAGCGTAAATGTAGTAAAATAGAAGAGGAGACAATATGAAGATTTCACTGAAAAAGACGATTGACAAGACGAAGACGGCGACAAAGAAACTGCTCGGGAAAGAAAAAATGTCTGAAGACGAGGTGCGCGAGAGTGTAACCCAGCTGATTTCTGAGGTGACGGAAATTGACAAGAAGAAAATTAAACTTGATTCGAAATTAGTGGCAGATCTCGAGCTTGAGAGTCTCGATGTGGTAAACCTAATTTCTGCGGCGGAGGAGAAATATAATATTACGATCCCGGACGCCGACATTAAAAATTTTCAAACCGTGGGTGATATTGTCGAGTTTGTGACGAAATACGCGTAGAGGTTCCATGAATATTTTATACTGTGGGGACAAAAACATCGAGCGGGGGCTCCTCATTTCGGTGCTGTCGCTTTTGAAGCATTGCAATGAGACACTGAAGATTTTTGTGCTCACGATGGAGCGCGAGGGGTACGAGTCGATGAACGGGTCGCCAGTGGTGGAGAGATTAAATGTAATCTTAAAGAAAAGTGGTAATGGTTTTTGTACACGAAATTTGGCAGAATTGGGAAGCGTGTCGGATTTAGTGGAAACGGGAGATGTGTCGGATTTGGCAGGTTCTGTTGACTCAAAAAATGACGTAGATTTGGGCGATACGGAAGAAAGTAATGAATCGTTTATCAAAGTGATTGACATTACAAAGCAATTTAATAACAATCCCCCGACGGCGAACATGCACACGTTTTTTACGCCGTATTCGATGTTGCGGCTCTACGCGGATTTAGCTGAATTGCCGGATAAAATCTTATATCTCGACAATGACGTGGTGTGCCACGGGGATTTTGCTGAACTTTATAATATTGATATGACAGATTTTGACATCGCGGGGGTGCGGGACAGATATGGGAAGAATTTTTACGGGATAAATTATCTGAACTCGGGAGTACTGTTGATGAATTTGAAGCGGATTCGAGAAAACGGCGCGCTTGAAAAGTGTCGGAAATTGAACGCGAAAGTGACGCGGATGCTCCCGGACCAGGCGGTTTTGAACCGATATTGCGAGAAAAAGGTACTGAATCGGAAGTTCAACGAACAGGACAAAACCCGGAGCGACACGGTGTTTCGGCATTTTTCGAATCGGTTCCCGTTTGTGGTGAAAAAATATTGCGTGATAAAACCGTGGCAGATTGAACAAGTGCACGGATTTTTGCGTGAGTTTGAATACGACGACGTTTTGGAAGAATACCAGAAAGTCTGGAAGGAGATTTATGGATAAGAGTTTTGACACGGATGAGACGAACGGAGTGTTTGGGACGCGGAGTGAAAACGGTGTGTCTGATTTTGGAAAGCCTGGCGCGATTCCTGTCTTTTTCACGATCGACAATGACTTTGCGCCGTTTGCGAGCGTCGCGATTATGTCGCTTATTGAGCATACGAGCGCGGAAAATAATTATGAAATCACGGTAGTATACGAGACGATTACGCCAGAGACTTTGGCGAAGTTGAAAAATCTTGAAACTGAGAACGTGAAACTCAGATTTGTACAGATGGACAAAGTGCTCTCGACGATGGTCGACACGCTTGGAAATAGGCTACGCGCGGATATTTTCACGCTGACGATTTTCTTCCGTTTGTTCCTCCCGGAAATGTTCCCGGAGTACGACAAGGCGATTTATATCGACGCAGATACAGTGATCTTAGACGACGTAGCGAAGCTGTTTGAAACCGATCTTGAGGGTAATGTGATCGGCGGGGTGCAAGACGGATCGATTATGGGAGTGGAGATTTTTGTAAAATATTATCGAGATTATTCGGGTATAAATCCACTTGAGTATATCAACTCAGGGATGTTGCTACTTGATATGAGGAAACTCCGCGAGCTGAAACTTTCGGAAAATTTCCTGAGGCTTTATAATAAATACCACCTTGAGTCGCTTTGTCCGGATCAAGATTATATCAATGTACTGTGCCACGATAAAATTAAATTGCTCGACCCAGGTTGGAACTCGATGCCGTCTTGTTCGGAAGCGCCAGTGGAGCACCCGAAAATCGTGCATTATAACCTGTTTGAAAAGCCGTGGCACTACTCGGACGTGAACTATGAAGAATATTTTTGGGAATATGTCGAGAAGTCGGAGTTTCGAGACAGGATTCACGAGGTGAAAGATGAATTTTCGGAAGAAGACCTCGCGAGCGACGGGGCGCATTTTAATTTGATGGTCGAGAGGGCGGAGTTTTTAGTAAAAGCGGAAGTGAGTTTTAAAACGCTGTTTGACTCGGGAGAGGAAAAACGATTATGATTATCGGCGGAAGTAAAAAAGAAGTAATCGAAAACATTAAGAAAAACTTGGCGGAGCATAATTACAACGCAAAAGTCGAGGTGAACGACGCGGTGCTTTCGGACCGACAGCGGCTGATGTATCTTTTGAAGTTTGATTTGCATCAGAAATCGCCGACGTATGTCGCAAAAAATAAATCGGCGAATATGATGGCAATGAAAGTCGGGCGAGAGATGTATGAGAATATAGAGATCAAGGGGATTGAAAATCTCGACCGACTCGACCTTACGCGCGGAGCGATTATCACGTGCAACCATTTTAATCCGCTCGATAGTTTTAATGTGAGAAAATTGGTTGAAAAAGAACTCGGACATAAGCTTTATATCGTGATTCAAGACACGAATCTTGCGATGAAAGGCAACTTTGGGTTTCTGATGAACAATCTCGACGTGCTTCCCCTCTCGAAAAGTCCGCAATATATCATCCGGCGGTTTAAACCGAAGATGCGGAAAATTTTGGACAAGGGCGGGATTATTTTAATCTACCCTGAAGAGGAGATGTGGTTTAACTACCGAAAACCACGACCGCCGAAGCGCGGGGCGTTTCAGTTTGCGATCGAGATGGACGTGCCGGTAATTCCCTGCTTCGTGGAGATTCGCGATTTGAAAACGATGGATAACGAGGAGTTTCACGAGGTAAAGCAAATTGTACATGTGCTGAAGCCGATTTTTCCGAGTAGCGACAAGGGGCTTCGGACGGGAAGCCGCGAGATGGCGGAGAAAGATTATGAGCAGAAAATCCGCGCGTACGAAAAAGCATATCATAAGAAACTAAATTACGATTTTTCACCGTCTGACATTGCGGGGTGGGTCGGAGAATAGACGGGGCGGATGAAAAATCGACAGGAAATTTATTATTACGACAGCTTCGAAACTGATTTTTTGGAGACGAAAAATCAAGAGGTTAAACTGCCAAAAAATTTTAAGTGGATTAAGAAAAATCCGATTTATAATTTTTTGGCTTATATTCTATACTACGGCGTTTTGATTTTTGCGTTTTTTTATGCAAAATTTGCGCTACATTTAGAGATTGTCGGGAAAGAAAAATTGAAGAGACAAAAGGGCTATTTTATTTATTCGAATCACACCCTGAAACTTGGTGATGTCTTTAACCCGTTTTTGGTCAATTTCCCGCGGAAACCGTATTTAATTTGCTCGAAATCTAACCTCGGGATACCGTTTCTTGGGAAGCTTCTCCCGATGGCGGGGGCTTTGCCGATTCCTGAGAATATCCACGACATGATAAAGTTTAATAAAGCGGTAAAGAAACGCGCTGAAAAACACCCAGTCGTTATCTATCCGGAGGCGCACCTGTGGCCTTATTACACCGGGGTTCGACCGTTTTCGACTTCCTCGTTTCTCTTTCCGGCGGAGCAAAATAAGTCCTGTTTTGTCGCGGTGACAACTTTTCAGAAAAATAGAACCACGATTTATATCGACGGACCGTTTAAAAACGACCCAAAATTAAATAAACACGAGAATGCGAAAAGGTTGCGGGTGGAAGTCGAAAAGGTGATGAAACGGCTGGCGGAGAAAAATGAGGTTGAATATATTAAATATATTAAAAATAGATAAATTACGGTTTAATAATTTTAGAACAATAATCTCTGAGCTCTGGAATATTTTTAGAGATAGCATCCCATAAAATCGACGGGTCGATCGAGCCATATTCGTGAGCGATATTGTGACGTAAACCAATAATTTTATGCCACTCCATATCCGAATGTGCCTCGATGAAAATATTGCTTAATTCGTTGGCATATTCTCCGATTTGGAGGCAGTAGAAAGCACACAAATCCTGACTGCGCTCGTTGCTCAGGAAATTTTCTTTGTCTATGGCGAGCTCGTCTATATAGGTCGTAATTTTGTCGCAATATTCAATTATTGACTGTAGGATAAAAACGTCCTTATCTTGCATAAATAAGCACCCTGTCATTCTTAATTAAATCATAAAATCGAGGTTTTACACTCTCTGTTGTAAGTAAGTCCACGTCGGTCCCTAATTCGTTTACGAGTTCATATCGAAAATCGGAAAAAGCATCAAAAGTATTTAAATCACCTTTCTCGATAATTAAATCAACATCACTGTCTTCCGTTGCTTTTCCTTTTGCATAAGAACCAAAAAGATAAGCATTTTCGACGCCGTATTTTTGTCCTAAATTAGAAACTACTGATTTAATTTTTTCGATTGATAGCATAGCTACATTATATCACAAAAAAGACGCTGTGCGTCTATTTTTCGGTTTTGGCTGGGCTTGCAGGATTCGAACCTGCGAATGACGGGACCAAAACCCGTTGCCTTACCACTTGGCGAAAGCCCAGTAATGTTTATATTATACCACGAAAAATTGAATTTTAAAATATTTAATCTTTATCCGAAATCTTTTGTAAAAAAGTCCTTGAAATTATTGCGCAAATGCTTTAAAATAGAAACATAACTTTAATACATAAGTATTTAGGGTTGTCCAAATTTGCTTTTGAGGAACGATGTTCTTCGTGAGGTGATATTACAAAATAGGCTCAAGCGAAAGCGCGATAAAAGTCGCGGGGGTTTGCGAAGCTTCGTCGGCGAGATTGGCGAGGTGTTTAATGAGTCTGTAATTATACCCTGCGGAGGACTACCTCTTCGAGGAGTTTGTTCAGCCCGAGTTAAAAGGAAGGTATGAACAAACAGATTTTCGGACAGGTTGTCTTATATATATATATATATATATATATAGTTAGGTCT
>Ga0181612_146917_pt1 | contig 29847 bp, 11 predicted proteins | sample HoacroProtozoa21_FD_119630 | JGI IMG/M metagenome (GOLD analysis project Ga0181612, IMG submission 119630) | Hoatzin crop microbial communities from Cojedes, Venezuel. Combined Assembly of Gp0051906, Gp0051904, Gp0051908 | reverse complement strand
TTTTAAAAAAATTTCTAGTTTAATCCAAGTTTTGTTTAGGAGAAGAAACACTTCTCTGCACTTGAACCTAGGCATAATAGTAGAAATGAATCTGCAGAGGACACTTGTACAGACAAGGAAGTGGTTTAGGTTTTTAGATACGTTTGAGACATCTGTAATAATAGCCAGAAGCCTGCTATTGAAAAGAAGAGAATGGCAGTTGAGTGAGAAGTTCAAAGAGGTTGGAAGTAATGATGAATTAGGGAGAGAATATGTAAGCCAGTTTAGTTTTGGCAATGGCAGTTCTGTAAAATAACGTGATTGCAGACTGGAAATCAGTAGATTTGAGAGGTGGTGAGTAATGTCAGACAAGCAGAAAAGGTACAAAACTTCCAGGGATAATTTTATGTCTAGGAGGCAGAAGGGGAGCATTACATACTAACCAAAGTTGTGCTGTAATAGAAAAAAATTGTGGGAGATTGGTCCTAGAGATAGAAGGAAAATTCTGAAATCTGTTAGTGTGGGAGAGGAGAATATCAGAGGAATGAGCTAGTTGCAGTGGAGGTGAAATACCACGGATGGGGGGGTTGAGACAACGTTTTTGGTCAAACGTCGTAGAGAGAATTTAGCAAGAAAGAGATCACTAGACCATCTCAATAAAACAAATTAAGTAGGTTGTGAGAAACTCTTACTATTATTTGAAGATGAATGCAGTTGTTCTCAAAATAGGCTCTAAATTCATAGGTATACATTTTCAGGGTTGTATTTATTCAAAGGCTGTAAAAATTTATTACTGAAAGAATTTAATTACTAGCCATGTTTAATGAACACACTGGTTGAAATTCCGTTGTATCTTATATCTGATCAAGGGATAGGGAGGCCAAGGTGAACATTAGCATCCCACATGTCTAGAAAAGCATACAGGCACGAAATTGCAACTGCTGGATTTGACGTTCATCATGAAAGAACAGCACTGGTGATTATGTGCTTCACTGTTACAGGAAACATTTATAAAATTGAGGACTTAATACTTTTTGCCATGCTAGTTTTCTGTGAAACTACATCTGTCCTGATGCAGAGCACTTGTCAACAAGACGCAAGGGAAACATTGAGGCAGCTATGTGCTGTAATAGGATGGCTGAAATATTTCCTGAATGTGGTGTTCTTGGGAAACTGACAGTGATATATTTTGAAGGAAAATGGAGAGAGAAATTAAAATGTTTAAACTTTATTTTTAATTTGTTAAAATGTGAAATAATGAAAAAGGATTAGGCTGTGTTGTCATTTATGAGTGTCACGAAGTACAGTTCTTACATTAATCACTGCTGAAGGTCATTTACAGTATTTCAATGACTCAGTAGCAGTCAGATCACAACAAATATGATGGGGTTTTTGTAGTTCAGTGTGGGTCCAAGTATAACAAGCTCAGGTTTTTTTTTTGTTTGGTTTTATTTTAAAACTAACTTATACTGGAAAAAAGTGTTAAACTATAGCCTTTGTGGCTACTATGGTAGTAAATGTGACTATCTCTCTTCATACCAAATGTTTGAGGTATTAATTTCTTATCTGTGATTATTTGATTATTGCTTAAAGTTGACAGGCTAAATTATGAACGATTTAAGTTATGCAGGCTCAGAGCTTGGTCCTGTAAATTAAATTTACTATATGTTACTGATGATGACCTGGGAAAAATATTGAATTAAAACTTGATCTTTGGTGTTTTAGCAGTTCAAAACTAGGTAAACGAAGAACTAATTACAGTTTATTGTAGCAACTTTGCTTAAAAGACAAGGAATGGGTCGGGTAAGTCAGAAGATGTAGTTTTTTGTTACTGGCTTCTGAGAATAAAACCAGTAAGATATTACTGACACTTAGCTGAAAGAGAGCTGCTTGCCTCCATGGCTTACCTTTGTTTTGCCGTTGCCATTTTACATTGTATAGCAGTGCCGACTGCCCTCTAGTGAAGTCCCATCTTGCTCGTCACTTAGAGGCCTAGCAAAAGGCAGTTCTCTCCCTGTGGACCAGGAGTGGTTGAAGGAAGAGAGATGTAGCTCTCCACTGAAGGTCACACAGCCCACCAGTGACAGAGCCAGAAACAGAAGTGGACTCCTGGCACAGATCCTGTCCTTCACACTGTGCTGGATTGTCACTGTTCTTTAGTTTGAAATGCCATAAACCACTAAAGCTTTTAACAGTGGTTATGCTTCAAAGTCCTTTAGCAGTGTTAGTACTTGAAGTTCTAATTTGCTACAGAATTTCAGACTTTCATTTGCTTAACTGATAACTATCTGTGTTAATGTTCAATTCTCAAATCTCCGTTGCAGTTGAAAGCGAGTAGGACTGCAAGGTTGTGTTGGATTGTACTATAAACACAGGCAAGTGGAACTGTTGTCTGAACACTCAGTTTAGGGATTTCCTTGCATAATTAGAAGAGTGATATGTCTTTCTTACATCCACACTGAAAGATCAAGAAACTTATTTTCACTCTAAATTATTCTTAGTTAAACCACAGTTTAATAATAAAGTATTCTAGAGCAACTCTGCAGGATTGGTTGAGCTTTGTGGGAGACTGTTTTCAAAATGCAAATGCCAGTAAGATGTATGATTTCTACTGGAAGCTTTTTATTCATTTGAGCATTTTAAGCATTTATGCATTCTTTATAGTTGACTTTATAGTATACTTTACTGCGACCAAATTTAATGCTTGGATACTTTCAAAGAGAAGATGTTTTCTTATTACTGATACAGTAGGATGTGGTAGGATGTGGTTCAGTGCTGTTATTCTGGCTTTTTGGTGCTGAAGAAAGATTGTTCTAGGTGTCTTTAGAGCTCCAACACAACATTTACAGAAATACTTGGTAAAAGTCCAATTTAAACTACATTAAAGGAGATTTCTGTACTCCAGCTTATGAAGGGGAATAACTACGTGCACACAGTTAAAAATAGATCTTTGGCAACAAATTGGTAATTATCAATAAAAGCATGTACTTGAAAAATGTAGGTTTCTTTGAAACCTATTATAGATGCTATATTTGATAAAGCTGGCAGGGTTTCTGTGGTATGAAATAAAACTATGCTTGAGCGATGTAAGGTTCTAAATGTTTGTCCTGTTGAATATGGGTTACTCTGTGAAGACCGCTGAGACAATATCTCTGTTGCTTTCTGAGGCACAATCTTCCTTTGCCCCTGTTGAAGCAGCCAGAACCTGTCAGACTGTTTTTGCACCGGTGAACCTCAGCTGCTGTACTTCGCTTCTCAGCAGTGCTTTTCTAGCTTGAGCTTGGTGTTTCACCAGTGATACTCTGTAGCTTCCAGTCCTTAAGGCAGGGCAGAGCGTGCTTATGTTTGCTTATGTCAAATTGTATAAACATAATGGGAAGGAAATTGAGTAAATTGTTACATTTCTTATGTAGAAAAGACTTAGATGCTGGTGAGACCGAATTTATTCATGTGCGTGGATTACACAGATGCAATTATATATAAACTCCAGTGAGTTTATATACAGGCCTCTTTGCCGTAGCTTGCATGGATGTTTCAAACAAATTCTGGGAAAAAAAACCCCTCAACTAAAGTGGTTCTTAAAGAACAACTTCAGAAGTATAACTTCTTGTTTTGCTTCTTTGATTCAAACACATTTTCTTTGACCTCAAATTCTGAAATGTTTTTTATACTGAAATAAATTGAGGCATTTAAATTTTTTTAAAATGCATTGCTTAAGACTAATGTGTTTCAGCAGATTGGGCACAAAGATTGTGTAGGATGATTGTGACTTTTTTCAATGTTGTCCATGAAACCATGCCAAAAGTATGATATAAATTCTGGTGTGAAAATTTTTTGTTTGGTTTTGCATATAATCTGATGTTTCTCCCTAGGTCGGTACTAAATTACATTATCATGAACCAAGAAATACCCAGGGATACCTACGCTGTAGCTGGATATCGTAGTGGATCTTTGCCTTCTGAAAAGTGCAAGGCATAAGAATTAGCAAATCACCTGTATGCTGAAAGGGTAACTAACTCTGTTTATACAGACTTAAAATTTGATAAGGGTGTCCACTTGATGTTCTAACCTACAGAAGCTTACTGAGAAGGAAAAGAATTCAGCTAACTGGTTGAAAAATGGGAATTAAGTGTGCAGGCGAATGTTAAAGATCATTAATTAAATTGTAAAGCTAAGCATTCAAAAGTCAGGATTGAGTAGAAATGAGTTGTACTACAGTGTGCTATAATATCTGTTTTGTTCTCTGATCTTCCCACTTGATGGTTGAAAGGGTTTGTTTTCGTTTCGTGTGTGCTAATTATGTTTGAAGATTAATAGTCCCGTAAGTAGGGAACAAGTCTGTTATGACCACTTTTCTATCTTAAGAGGGATGAAGGGTGGTATTCTGGGTCTGGAGATTTGTTTTTGTAGTCCCCAGGAGAAAGCAACATAGAACTAGTATTAAGGTTGCATAATGTAAGGATGAAAAGACATCTACAAGAATGCTGCTGCTGTCCCCAGAACAAGTGTTATGAATTAGACAAATGGATTCAGAATTAAGCTGGTAGTAGTCCTTGCTTCTGGTGAGAAATCAGGAGGGAGTATTTTTCAGATGTATTACATCATGTGTACAATACCAGATGCAAGAGCTCTTCCATAGGAATGCAAAGATTTTATAGTCCAAATGGACAGTGTACAAAGGAGGGGGCAGATAGTTACCCATGAATTCTGCATTGAGTGAGTAGATTTGATTTAGTTCTGAATTCACTAGTGTAATTATGCACATATCCTATGAATCTTGCTACTACTGATCTTGCCAACATGGTGGTGGTAAAAATGCTGACTTGGAAAAGTGTCATCTCTCTAGGATTTAAGTGCTTAAATTAGCTAGGTGAATCTGTGACTTTAAGCAAAATCTTTATGACTTATGTCATGCTATACAGATAACTTGAAAGGAAGAAGAAGCTGGTTAGAGCTTGTTTAATGGGGAAAGAACTCTGAAGTATCTTTATGTTGCTGAGAGATACCCATTTATTTTATTCCACAAATTACTGTAGTACTGATTTGATTCATGGGCAAGCTGTGTTCAGTTTATTTACCATATTTTTGTAGAAGATAAGTATGCTTCATACTTATGTACTTAAGATAATGCCCTTTGCCAACAAGAGGAAAAAAAGTCAAAATTGTTTCTGATGTTGCTCTTCTCTCTGCAGCTGTTAGTGCATTGCAGCAGTAGAGAAAAAAATATATTGCTGGGCAACTTCATTATGTTATATTATATATAATATAACTATATGTATATATATATAATATAACTTCATTATGTTATATTATATAACTCAATTTTACCTTGTTTTTTTTTCCCCAACTCTTCCCTTCACTCTGTTGCCTTACACTCCAGGGAAATACAGTGTGTATTTGCTTAGTGTGATACCCTGAGATTTTTCCCTTGAACTATGCTGGATGTTACGAACTATCCTGCAGAGTTAATGTTACTTTTTCTATCTTTGCCTTTCTGTTTCATGTGACCCCTCTGAAGGGGATAGTGGAGTCTCTTTACAGAGAATCATTTATATAAAGTTGGAGGAGGTACTGGGTTTGGTCTGACATCCTTCTGCTCTTGAGTTGATTCACTGTATTTGCTCTGTGTTACTGGATTATAAGCTTTCTTTTCAAAGCTGATATTCTTTGTGATGTTTTTTCCGTAGCTGGGGTGAAACAGCTGGCTGTTTTAATCTATAATGAATACTTTGCTTGTGTACCTTAAATGCTTTCCATTGGTGTTCAGACTTGTGCTCCTAAGTTGTGATGCTGTGGGCTCTTCCTGCTTGTTTTCCTGCTTCTGAAGGAACAAAGAAAATCAGTCTGGAAAGTGTTTGTAACTTAATGGAAGAGAAGCAGGGTTTAAAATGGGCAGCTGATGTTACGTTTGGAAAAAGATTCCTTGAACTCCCAATGATCATTCTGATGGGAGAGGGTCCTGCAGAAATAGCTGTCCTTCCTTTTTTTGATTCATAAGCCCTTGCATTTTAACAATTACTAGGGAACAAACCATCTGGAGAAACAAACCCAATCTATTCCAGTTTACAAATCTCCCAGCAATCATTTAATGAGATTTCAGTCCTCGTATTTGGATCAGAGCAGGTTTGGCCTACCATATAGGAACTCACCTGAAATCCTGTTATGCTGTACAAATGCTAATCCTGAGCCTCTGGCCCTGCTTATTGCCATTCTTTGAAATTAGATTTCAAGGTCAGTACTAGGAAACTTTTCAGACAGCATAGCTATACCCCACTGTCAGCCTGTGTAGGTTTAAAATACTCTTTAAATTTAGATGGCTCAGTGTTTTCTGCAGAGCAGATTTTTAAGGGTTTATGAAAATGAGATGGTTTGGCTCTGTATTCTAGGAGGGGTGGAGAAGAGCAGCTGGCTGCTGCCAGTCTGAGATCTCCCTGACCTGCCTTGATTTTGCAGACTGAATCCAGGAGTTGGAGCCTGGAAACTGAGATGTTCCTTGTCTTTCAGGGAGATGTAAGGACTCTGTCCCAAAGGGAGCTCTGCAGAGGCTGTTGCAGAGCCAGGAGCGTTGGAAGGATTGGTCTTGAGCAAGTCTGCCTAGCACAACTGTCTTGGGGCTGTGAAATTCGAAAGCTCAGGCTCCCCAGCAGTCTCATAGACAAACTGGCAGCACATTCTGATGAAAACCACTTTGCTGGAGTGCAAATTCATTTCCCTTTGGAGATTAATCTGTTCAAACTCTTAGGTCAGCTGCCTGTTTTCCAGTGAATCACACCTGTAACCTGTCTGTGGTGGGAGTATATACACAGAATTTTTATTTGTGCTGCTGCAATTTACTGTTGCATGTGCTATGCCCTACTTGTCTGGGAAGATGTGCTTGAGCAGTATTATTCAGCTTCAGTGATAGGAAAACACGTTTGCTGTTCCTTGCTGTTCATCACAAGCATCACTCGTGATTTCTACTTACATTTAAAAAAAAATCATAGATGGGATGTGGTCAGCTTTGCAAAAGTTCAGGCAAACAGGGCTCCCATAATGCCTTGTGAAATGACTGCTGTCCATTTGGCTGCTTTTCCAGATCTTTTTGGTAGAGCATGAATTGCTGTATTGTATTATCCATCTGCCCTCATGAACACTCGGCAGTAATCCCCGCAATGTGTTGTGTGAGACCTGCTAGGGAGAGCAAAGCTGATGGAATGCTGGCTGTCCTAGTGATGAACCCTGCTAACACAGTTATATTTATTTGTGTTTTCAGCTTTCCTTAAACTGCTATATCCTCTCAATTAGGGGAAAAAGTGCTGAGTATTAGCATGAGTGAAATGAGATACATTTCTGCTTCGTTTGAAGTTTGAAGTACTAAGTGTGCCGGGGTGTCAGGATATCTATCAGCATCACCTGAAGATCAAGAACTAATGGATTTCTGTGTTGTTCTGTTCACACAACTCATCAACTGTTTGGTGTGAAGTTCAGCTGTCAGGACCTACCTGTTACCCAGCCTAGGGGGTGTTTGATGATATTACTGCAGTTAATTGTGTCATAAATACATCAGTAGCAATATAGTGTAACTCAAATAAGATAGAGTTCGGATTTACTTTCTACTATTGTAATGGTGCTGAAATTGATAGCCATGAAGGTACTATGTGTATCTGGAATGAGTATTGAGGCAGATTTTGGTAAACACTTGTCTTTTTAAATTCCTAGCACAAATGTGAATTAAAATTGAAAACAATTGAGTAGCTACATATGGATTATTCCCATGCTGTATGTAGATGAACTGGGGCACAGAGCAGCATCAGTACAGTCTCATATGGCAAAGCTGTGGTGGAGTTGAGAGGGAGGTATGGGAGTGTTGATACCCAGTCCTACACTAATCATTAGAACAAAGGTTCTACCTTTAAGTTGGGGTTCTGTGCATTGGTTAGCTAGTGTCAGTAAAGCTCTGAAGAATAACACCTTGCTCTAAATTTCAGGGTATAGTCTGCTCTTACCTAGTTTCCAGTGACTGCATTTGGACTGTGTCAAAATACATTGCTCTGTTATTGTATCAATGGATTTCTCTGGGCCAGCTGGAGCAGTCAGTTTCTGCTAGGTTCAGGAGAAATTGTATCTTTCTAATCTCAAAATCCACCTGAAGTTAAACAGTACAAAGAAAAAAATTTATAGGCTGCAGTCAGTCAGGATCCCATTCTGCTTTATTAACATGTGATAAGAGATTCCTACTACCAAAGAACAGATAGTGAAATTAAGCAATAAAACCAGAGAATGAGAGTGCATTAATTTACAAATGGAAACCTATAGCACAGATGAACCAATTGGCTCGATTACACAGGAATTTTGTTGCAGGCTCTGAATTCCAAGTTGTTTCCTGACTTCAGTTCTTCACCACTTTATTCTCTGCCCTTCTGACCCTCTGTAATTTAAAACAAAACAAAACAGTTCAACTTTCTGTTTTATAGCTATTAAGAAGAAAACAAAAGCTTTTTGTAGTTCTTGCACAATAGAAGAGAATTGATTGTTATGTATGCCAGCTGGCATTATTTTGTTGAATGCTAGCATTAATAGTTAATTGTATAATTACATAGAAATTTTTTTGTGGCTCATGTCCATATGGATAGTATAGGCAGAAAAATCTGCTATACCAGGGTGGAGTGGAATGTATGAGCAATTAATCATTTCAGTGAGTACTTGTAAACAAGGTCAGCTCAGCAGGGGTTCAGGAAATCTCTTATGAAATGTGATGCTGTCTTCATTATCCTTTTAAAGGGTTTTGGTGTAGGAATAGAGCAGCAGACAGGATATCTCTGCTGTGCTGTTTGAGTAAATACAGCAGATTTCCCAGGACTTGCAGACCCATAGATAAACATTTAAAAAACCAGACTTGTAGTCTTTTATTAAAACGGTATGTTATTCTTATCTTCTGAAAGCTGTTCTCTTGCCTGAGCTTAGTCACAATTATTCAGCGAATTTAGGCTAACAAAAATCTATTCAACTTAGTGTCTGTCTTACTATTTTTGCTAATACTAAAAGAGATGTTCCTGTTATTCCCAACCAGAAACATGTAGAAGGCTGACAAGCAAAATATTGAGCCCCACACATTTTGAGAAATGCTAAATATTTTGCTTGATTGTTGGGAGTGATCTAATAGACTTGAAAAATCATCTCAAGTTTTCTAGTTGTCAGGCATGTAGGATATGCCTGCTGGAGACAAATGGAAATTGCGAAGTATGGAGCACGTACGGGACCTGGGCATGAAGCAACATCTTGATGGGACAGGTGCCGGTGTTTGCCTTGTCCAGTGAGTTAAAATGTCATGTTGCTGTGTGGGATTGATGTGGGAGGGGATGCTGGAGCTTGTGGACAGCGCTGTGACCTGTGCAGAGATCACTGAAGAATCCTTCCCGATAGAGACCTTCCTGATGCCTTTACCCTGACAACAGTGCCCCTGTGGAAGCCATGCTGTGCTAATGGCTCTCCTCTTCCTGACTGTGCTTTGACTATCCTTCCAAATGGAGGTTAAAAAAATGAAGTTAATGGCTTTAGTTGGAGCCTTGCATGGAAACTTGTCTGCTCCCAAGTGGTCGTGTCACTGGGAATGTGTCTCCCTTAGAAAGGCATGAAGAGGTCTGTGTTACCGTGTGGTTTGAAAATAGAACTTGCTAAAATGCTCTAAATGTTTTTCCAGCTGAAGTGGCTATCAAAAGTTACGACCTTAATCTTGGAATGGATAGCTTCTGTATGAGTATGAGGCTCAGGTGCCTTTAGTAGGACTCTGTTGGTGTGCAAGGCTCCGTCTGTGCGTATCTCCCTGACTGCATCGTGGCACTTGTTATGGAAACATTTACCTTACTTCATTGCCTGTTTGAAATCACAGCCTATGCTTTGAGATATGGGGTCTTGACAGAAATAGCATATTTTCTTATTCTTTGCCAGGTGCTGTCCAACCCAATATTTTTTTAGTGAAGAACAGGAACAGAAATGCCTAAGGACTGAAGACAGTAATATAGTACTATAGGCCCTTTGGTTAATGTGAGTCAGTGTTCCAGGGTAGCAAAGTGTTTGTTTGCTGTGGTGGTTTCCCTGAGAGGTGGTGGTAGCTTATTGTTGCTGTTAGGAAAAAACCTCAAAGGACAAAGTGGGAAAGGACAGAGAATTTATAGTGTTTCGGTAATGCATTGATGTCAATAAAGTATATCTGGTATGTAGCAAGTGTTAATTTTGAACAGCTGTCTTTAGAAATAAGTTCTCTGATCTACACCTCCTAAAATACAGTCCACAATCATCATGTTCAGCTGGTCACAAGATTAGGCAAATCTGCAAGTGGAAGTTAGCAGTGGTGAAATGAACACGAACAGAGGGGACATGGGCTTGCCGGAGGGTGGAACACATGATCCATTTCAAGTTAATGTTGATGCCACTTGGTTTAAGCATTGTGGTTGGTAACCCTTTTCTCCTCTCAAACTGCCCCCTGCTCTTAAAGTGGATCAGCAGTGTAACATGCCAGTGACTTTTGGAATTAATCTCAAGGTCATATTTAAATACAGGAGTACAAAATGGAAGGGGTGTGCTGCATGTTCCCCCTCAGTATGCTGTAGGCAAGAATAATATATATTCTGTAATACTATTATACAGTCATCTTGGTCTTTACAATGAATTTAGCATTTTTAAAAGGTTGCTATGTAGTTAAAACGAAATTGTTATCGATGGCTGTGTAACATAAACCACTTACTGTTGTTTAAAACAAGCACTTATGTTTAAGTAATTAGTAATAAGAAAAGTTTACCATATTTACATGATCTTGTGCATTATTACCATTGTAGGCAGTATTTCAAACAGGACCTCATGAGCCTGCTCTCTGCTGAGGTTTCAGGATTGATGTAGTAAGAAAAAAATATTTTTCTTAGCTTTGGAGTTGGTGGGGCAATGAAATGGAGTTCACTAAGACGAAGGCATAAGATGAAGTACTCTAAATGCTGACATAAAAGAAAATGTTAGTTCTGATTCTATAACCATCTCAAAGAAAGAGTAAGATTGGCAGAGGAGAATCAAGTACTTCTAAATGATTTTTTTGTCCTTGATTCTGTCACTTTCTAATAGAAAGAAGAGCAGCTGTCTTGAGGCCAGCAGACATTGAAATCTGTGAGCACATTTGCCCTCCCAGTTGTTCTGGCTCTACTACAGCTTGACAGCAAAGAAGTTCCTCTTGTGGCAATTGAAGTTGAAATTTTGGCTATGTTTATACCACTGTAGTGGGACAAAGTGACTGGATGACAAAGAAATTCTGCCTTGATGACTTTTAAAGGAATCTAGTGATATATTAAAAATAAAGCAAGCCAGCCTCGTAAAGGGTTTTTTCAAGGCATATGGATCTTGATGGAAAGATTTTTTTCAAGAAAGGTGAAAAATTAAATTCCTTTGGGAGTAAGGGCTATAATTTTAAAAATTACGCAGAGAGGGCTATTGCTTTAGCAAATAACTTCAGGTGTGTTTTAGGTGGTGAATAAAATAAAATGTCTAGAAAGGAAGGTTAGTTTTTAGTTCACTGAGTCTACAGAGAACAGCAACAGTCTGTTACGTGAAGCCTGTCTTCAGCATGCTGACAGTATTAATTCACTAATGACTCAGTGATTGCATCTTGATTGCATTGCTAACTGAAGATTTTTGTGACAATATTTTGGGTTTTGTTAAAGCCCTAGTGCTTGGTACAAACCTGTTATGTAGGAATTGAAGTTCTGCTTTAAAGAAAGTTTTCCAGCCGTGCATATTGCAGAGAAAAAGTTAGCACTGATAAGGTAATGCCAAAACCCAAAGGCAAGCAAAAACTCTGAGTTTTATTTTAAAGATCTCATAAGATTTCAGCTGGTCTAATGATTTTCTGGCAATTGATCATTAAATCTGAATGTGCAGGATTAGTAATAGTCTTTAGTGAGAATAAGATAATAAGATAATAAGTATTATGAATAGTTTCCAGGTATTTCTTGTTCTGTGTTATATCTGTTCAGGTTAATTGCACATTTTCTTGTTCTGATGTCTAGTTCTCCTAATAAAGAAATAAGGATGCTAAAAATAAAGAAAATTATTATGCGCATTTAATGCCAAGATAAGTTTAAGTTTTTTTTTTTAATCAGACCAATGTAATACTAGTGACATAAGAAAAAGCAGATCCTGAATCTGTGTTTGATCATTGGTTCAACTGAATTCTGAATTGTTTTTCTGGGAACTGTTCAGCCAGAGCTATATCTGAATCTAGAGACAGGGACCTGAATTTCTCAGCCTTACAGCACAGTTAAAATATAGTGCAATGTGTGTAGATCATGAAGCAATAAAGTATGGTAGGAAGTATCAACTGCTTCATAATTAGAGATTCTCCACAGCAGGAGTCTCGTGTTGCTTCTGGATGTGGATGTGTTCATTTCTTTTATCCATTCAGTATTCCTTTCTTTGCCTCCTGCAGTATTTCCTTGAACTGTGGAGTTTTTGTATCTTAGGATGTAGGGAGGTACATTTAATTTGTGGTTTGTGTTGTGTTTCCCTTCCTGTAGTTGCATACAAAATCTCGCTTGATTTATCACATTTAAGTTATGGCGGTCTTTAAACTGGCTGTGTCAGTGAAGAAAATCTATGTGTACAGAATAGGGCTGCTAGAGGGGGATGTTGAGTGTCAGGATTAGTGTGTGAAGAGGAGATGAGGCACAAACTGCTCTTGGTATGAACAGACTTTAAAAGTAACATGATGAACGATAAATTACATGTCTAAGGTGTAAGGTATGCCGAATGGAGTCAAATAAGAAACTTACTCCCTAGATCTGTCAGATACTGAAGGAAATCAAAACTTAAGCTGTTTATTCAAAAAATATGTATTTCTCATTTGTTTTCAGTATGTTTCTGGGGAAGTTATCGTGGGTGTAGTTATGGATCTTTATAGGGTGTTTCTCCAGTTAATTTCACATTGTTGGGTTGCTAGCACAAAACAAAAATTGACAAGATAAGGATTTTTTCACTCAGGGTCTGCTTGTTTGCACTTCCTGAAAATCACTAGGTTGAGGAGCAAAACTGGATATATTTGAGATTGGCAAGATCTCTGATATTGAACAAACTCTTTTTAGCTTTCTCTTTAGAACTCTGTAGGGTTTAAATGGTGCCAAGAATCTATTTTCCACTTGACTTGATGTGTACAGTATAGTTACTGTCAAGAAAGTTTTGTTTCAGTGTGTAGGCTTACAGTTTTCTGCTCTGTGCCCTTGCAAAAATGGCACGGTGAGCAGCTATTTGTTTCATTTTTCCAGATGCATTTACCATTTGCAGAGCTTATCCTGAAGTCATCACTCATTGTGCAGAGGTTTCCCTGAGTCCCAAGTTTTCTGGAATAAAAACAAGCCTTTGGCCGTATCTACAGAATTAGAAACTCTCAGCTGCTTAATGATTAACATATTGAGTCAATGTCAAGCTAAGGAATCACATTTACATGTAAAAAGTAATTAATTTTGCCAATTAACCATCACTCAGGGCAATAGGTATCAGAACACAATGTAATCACTAGTGCTTTTGGATTTGAGTCAACAGAAAAAAAAATTTCAGAGTTGAGGAATAATAGTGGGAAATACAGAAACTAATGGGAGATTATCTTAGATGCCTGTATGTACCACATCTCTGCTGTTTACTACTCCTTAGTTTGGTAATATCACGTGATGCTGAATGCAAAATAATATAATACTCTGTGTGGCTGGAAGGCTTCCGTGTATGAATATGGACAGTTACTCAAATATGTGAAACAAAATTTCGTATCAGTATATTTAGGTTGTCTTGTCCCTGTGCATAACAATTTCCATATTCCTGCCTGTCTCACTCAAGGCCTTTTCAAAGGCTTTTTAATTCCAGAGTTCTGTAATTGAGGGGGGAATGAGATAGCAATGTTTGTGATCCATCTATTGTGTTCATATGCCGAGGATAAGGATGGGGGTAGACAGGCTGTGAGCGTTATCTTGAAGAATAGCTGGAGTGAGAAGGTACATGTGGATGACATCTCAAACAGCTCCAGCTGCTGCCATGTATTTCTACACTTAACTGGTAGGAGGCTTGTAAACTGTTTTCGGCTGGACGTATGTGTTCTCTTAAGAGCTGTTTTCGACAGTGACGCAAAAAGGGGGCTGCACACAGAGCAGCCATCATGCAAATATTATCAATAGATGGATACTGTTAGTTTCTGGGAAGTGCCTAATATCTAAAAGTACAGGTATGAAATGAACAGGCCTGAGGAGTTTTCGGCAGGGACCAGAAAAGACACCATAATATTTTTTTATAGTAAGTGAATCATAAGTGGGTTGAGAGTTGTAATGTGAATGCACTTTTGTCAGCTTTTTAAAATACTATTTTTAGATACTGCTTTTACAAAATTACTACAGAGAAGAAGGTGCAAATAGGCCCGAAATGACTGAAACTGACAGGAAAATGTATTCAGGTCCAAAATCTCTGCCAATGCTACCATGAACTTAGGCATGATGCTGGTAAGAATAAAAAAAGGTGACAAAGACTTTTGAGATTCCATTGCAGGAATGAAAGCATCTTTGACAAATGATATTTGATAAGCTAAATTCTAGGATAATGATGTTGATACTAGGGCTCAGTCTTTAGTGGGGTGACTATGAAAAGCCTTTTACTTATCTATTGTACAACATAAACTGTTTTTCATGGCTATATGTGTTGTGCTAAAGATCATCGTTGTTGAGAGACTACGTACATTACTCCTCTTAAGTCTTTGGGCCTAAATCACAGAAATGAAGGTGTTCAAGATCTTTTTGAGTCACAAAGTCTAAAACAAATCTTGCAATCATTCTGCCTTTGGTTTTGACTTTTCTAATTCACCTTATCGAAGGCTAGAAAATGAAATTGTGCTTGACCAGCTAGCCTGTGCTTCTCTTCTCAGTCTTCCTGAGTTTGTTTCCTGATTCTCTTATTGACTGTTAAGTGTCACTGTTAACATCTCACTTCTTATCTTTTACAAGTTACACTTCCTCAGTTACTAGTACAATGCTTTTGGTTCTGTGTAGCTATTTAAAAAAAGAATAATGTGCTTGTGTTTGGAGGATTTGGTTCTTGTGTCATTTAAACATACATGTGTTTTTTGCTTACTTTTAAATTCATCCTTGTTTGTATGCAGTATAGGCTTTGTAGTTCAGTGTTTTCACACTAGATGTCAATCTGCTTGCATATGTGGAAGCTGCTATCTATTTTTTGCCTTCTAGATATTTCTTTCACCAACTGGACTAGTAGAATCGTGTTTTCCATGTACTTTGCAGGGGAGTCAATACCATGAGAAAATGGATGAATTTAAATATAAATTTTCTTTTGTTGGCTAATATTGAAGAACATTTCTTCCAGTAAGACAGCAGTTTTGGGATTGCAAAGTGTAATTAAAATTTTTTATTTCAATAGAGCTAGTGGACAGCTGTAATGCAAAATGAAATTTCAACATGTAAGCGGAAGTTGGAAAGACTTAGGTAGAAATATTTTCTCTAATTGCTGAACAGCAATTTAATATACATATTAATGTTTGTTGTTGATAGCTATTTCTTGCTATTTGAACATTGTAGGTACTAAGTTTAGTAAAATGGCTGAATATTTCTGTGACTAGTGTCTTATTGACTGTGTAAAACTTGTTTGCAAGAACAAATTCTTAGTTCACAGAAAACAGAGGCTGGAAAAACTTGAATGCTAAGCTAGAGAGAATCATAGATGTGTGCTCATGTTGCCCAACCTGTGTTCTGCTTATTCTATTCCTGTAGCAGGCAGAGTGTTAAGGGATAAGAAGATGAGACAAATTAAACTTAGTAGGAACACTGCCATCGTAACAATGAGCATGAGAGGGAAATGTGAGTATGAAACATTTGGAGGTCTGAAAACATTGGTTATAAACATACATACAATTAATCTTGTCTACTGTCTTGTATAGGAAAATGTATAATTCATAAAAATGCAGAGAAACTTATTTCAGTGCTCATTTCTTAATATTTTCCCTTCTTTTCAATAAGACCTTGCAAGAATGGTAATTGAAATAAGATCTTTGAATTATAGAAAGGAGGAACAGCGTGATATGTTGTGGTATGCTCGCAAAACAAACCACAATACAATATTCAGCTTACAGTAGCAGACATGACAAGAGGCATCTGAAGTCCATTTAACATGGTATTCACCTGCAAGCCAGGAGATGCAGGTCTTAGTAATTGTGGCTGCCCCCTCCCTGGCAGTGTTCCAGGCCAGGTTGGATGGGACTTTGAGCAAGCTGGTCTAGTGGAAGGTGTCCCTGCCCATGGCAGGGGAGTTGGAACTAGATGATCTATAAGGTCCCTTCCAACCCAAACCATTCTATGAGTAGCTCACATCTGTACGTATTAAAGGATGCATATTCTGGAGGTGTCTGTGGCTGATGGAGTTACTTAACTCCAGAGGAATCCTGAAATTTTTCAGTGATTAAGAAGTACCATTTTTTAAGAGGTAGGGGGATTAGGAAGAACAGAAACACTTTAAAAAATCAGTTTTAATATTTTTTCTGATATTACATCCTGCTTCTGCTGTATGTCCTTTTTTTTTCTTCTGTTCTAATTCAAGAAATCATGAGGAAAAAATGAGCTGTCTGAAATGTTAAATACGGTGTGGGAGTCAGGTCCTCAGCACCAACCATTGTACTTTTATGAACTTGCTCTTGCTGGTCCTGGCTAATGTAGATGTAATCACACTGTTTCTAGTTAGCCTGTTTGTTTTAGTACTGAAGTGCCATTTGCAAAAGCATTTCCCCTCTTCACGTTTCAGAGACCTTAAGAGGACTGGAAAACCTTTGAGACTGGCAGCAGTACAGGGAGAAGCCTCTGCCTCCTGCTGTTTTTTCTGCATACCTTTAGTAGTATCTTACTCTGAGTAACTGTTTAGAAGAAAATGGAACTAATTGTTGCCATGAATGCTACTGGTGGATTTCAGTGAGGTGCACTGAAATTTCTAGTCACAGAGCAAGTAATAATGGTTGTAACAATATAACTCCCTTCCATATTTTGTTAACCTCTTTCATTGTGTTATAGCTCCAGTTTTGTGGTCGACCTTTGCTGCCTCTTCTGAAAAAAGTCGGTACAATTTTAGACACCACTAAAATAGCTAATTGGCCTAACAGCTTGTGTAATTTTTTGACAAAGGTGAATGTGATTCAGTATGAAACTGTTGCTAATATGCTTTGTCATCTCTGCCATCCTGATGCTGGCTGGCTTCCAAAATTGAAGTTATCTCTTGTAAATGGCTGTGGAGGTTTCCTGGGGTCAGGAGGGCCTGTCCGGTGGGCCGGAGCACTGTTTGGCATCTCTAAGGTGTTGCGTACTGTGGCCTTACACCTGAACTGCCCCTACCGATTGCTGCATGTCCCAGCGTAAACCCCAGAGTTCAAAAGCTTTTTTCCAGTCAAGCAGTGTTTGAAACATGTTTTAATTAGTGTCTGTGTAAGATGAACTTGACCCTAGTTGGAAATATTCAGACAAATTATTTCCACCATGAAGGTGTCTTGCATTATATTCAAACTTGCCAGATTAAAGCATCTGAACAGCAGTAATTCTGTTCTTAATATCATGCAGGAGCCTTGTTATCATTTGGGTGGATTAGTAGTAGTATACTAGTAGTAGTATATAGTAGTAGTATGTAGGTGAAATTCTCCTTAAATGTTATATTGTTTTTTGCATGTCCCTACGTGTTTGGATCAGAGTTGATATTTCAGTGCTTTGTCTGGGACAAAATACCCTATGATTTTTTAAATTTTTGGACTAAATACCAGTACCTTATCACTAACATAATTATTTTTTAAGATTTTCCTATTTCTTTAAAAATTTAAGAGACTAAAAATTCAAAACATCACTGAAGAATGAAAGCTGGCCAGTGTTTCTGGTGATTTGGAGATCTGATATGTATTGTTTAGACATCAGTTTAAAAAGTGGAAGAATACATTCAACATGGCAGTAAAACAGAAAAGCCAGGCAGAGCAAAATGGCTGGTTAAACTGGATTTTCTTTTACTTTGCATCATCTCTGGTGTGAGCAACTAAAATTTGTAGTTGTACCTGACTTTGTTTGCCAGTGTAGTGAGATGTCTGGGTGATCACTGCCTCCGTGTGCTGACAGGAAGAAGCCTTAGAGGCAGCACTGGGAAAGAATGAGCGTGAAGGCAAGATAGGGCTCACTGCCAAGAGACAGGCCACACTGCTTCACATACTTTTATAATAAACCTTAATAGCAATTTATAATGTAATTTCTTCATGTAGCCTATTTGAAAATTATTTAAGAATTTTAAATATGCAGAGGCTTGAAGAATTTGTACTTGCTCATTATGAAGTTAATTGCAGACAGAATGAGATGGACCTGAATTTCTAAAAGAACTCAGTTAACTATCATGTTAATTAATGTTTTTCTTACAAGGTCAGAAAATCCTTTTGGCTCACAGTGCAAGTGGTGTAAGGTTAGGGAGGATGTACAACTTAGTGAATAAAGATTCGCTGAATTTTAATTTGAGCTGAATGTAGTCTCAATTGAGTGGCAGCATCTGTCATCTTATTATGTCATGGTGAAGAGCAATCAGAATTTCCCAAAGTATATCATTAACCAGAAAGTTAGATTAGATCCGTATTGCAAAGAACAAACTGTAATGTAGTACATGCATAGAACAGAGTAAGTGAAAAGATGGGGAAAGACAGAGGCATTTATGGAGCAATAGGTGACATAGATCTCTGGGTGCATCCTTGAATATCTCCATGTAGCATCTTGGTGGGGTGATTTTGGGGACCAGTAATGCTGTCCGACTGATGCTGCCTTGACTGTTTTACAATTTAGAATTACAAAGCTAAATGCTTACAATACTGCTGAGGTGCCAGTCTAAGAGGGTTATAGGTGCCTGAACCAACCTTACAAGGAAGTAAGTGAAACCAGATGTGAATGCAGGCTAGCTGGGAAGAGAAATGAGATCTTTGTCATGGCAATTTTAAGCTAAAGAAGGTATTTCTACCAGTGTGTGGTACTTCCAGGTACAACTGAAACTCTGACTGGAACTGTTGTGCAAAATACTTTCTTGAAAAGGAAGTATTCTAGGATTTCACTCCTGTAATATTAAAAGTTTTTTTTGGTGCCTAATTCCACTTTGTAGCTGAAAATACTTTTGAACTTATATAAAACAGTAATTGCTTGGTGTGGGGTTTTTTGGTGGCTTACTTAAGTCCTATATTTTGACTAGACATTCATGGAAGGTATATGGTAGAATGTGGTCTTCATTTATTTTTGTGTTATTTCATAGGGCTTAATATCTGTTGAAGACAGAACTTTACACACTGCGTCACCATTCCCAGGGAATGAACTGAACAGGGCCATTGCTGTGACTTTGTATCTGACTGATACCAACCCTGTTAAAAACTTTGCTAACTGCTGCTGTGCTGAGAGCTCTTTCTAACCTATGGGTGACTGTAGAGTCACTTGGTCCATAGTGCCTGGATACTGCTGATAAAAATAGCTATTGAAAAAGTTGTTTTAATATAGATTTGTCTCAAATACCTGTGAAAAAAGTGGTGAATGTACATATAGCAATTAATGAAAAATAACTTGCTTGAAAAGAAAAATTCTTTTGATTCGCTGGAATGATTTGTATTCTCTAGCCAGCGTCTATCATGCAACAGTTTCATTATCTGAAAGAATTTGGCCGTAAGGGAAGTGTTTTGCATTCCTTAGCAAACATGGTCTCTTCCAGAATTCACTGAGGTACCCTGAAGAGCAGTAAATAATAAGTTATTGCTTGGGAATCAGAATTCTCTTTAGAACTTAATTTACTTTAAAAACATATCAGGAAAGAGTGTGATTTGAATGTTACATAGTAACATCATAGAGCGGAGATTCAGGTGTTCTTTTTACACAAAAATCCCTAGTTTTAAGAGCATGTTACTTTGGAGCAACTTACAAAGTGATTTCTATAGAAGCATGTAAGAGATTCTGTTTGTATGTGTCCTTATTTGAAAATGTACATAGCTCTTTGTTTCTCTTGCTTCCACATATGAGTGTATGGATCAAAGCAAAGGCTTGTTCGGATTTACCTATCACTTGATCTTCCACCATACACTGGAGATGTTCTGTCTCAGGTTTTACTCCTGATGTGAGACTTTACTGTGCATCCTTTATTCCTGCCATCTACAAACTACCCAGCAACGAGGTATCCTTATCAGGAGGTTTAAGGTAGTGTCCTCCTTCCCCGTAGATTCTTCTGCCTTTGTTCATGCAGATTGTGGTCGTTTTAAGCATAATGATGAAAACCAGAGGATGTGAATGCTGATGTGTTAGAGTGCTACTGTGATATGTTCTTCTGTCTTTGTGCATGTTTAGGCAGCATGTTGCTGTTCATACTTGCTTCTTCCTCTATCTTTGCCACATTTAACTCTGCTTAAAACAACCTCTTGTTTTTTGTCCGTCCCTTTTGCTGAGGAGTAGTTGTCTCTTCTGTCTTAAGTACCGTTAGTTCATGAGGAAACATTGTGCCAGCTGCATCTTTGATGCACTAGCAAGTACCTGTGATTTTTGACTGTTGGAACTTGCTCATGGAGCTAATGGCAAGCAATGTAAGTTAGAGCTGTGTTCACAGCACTCAGATTGTGCAATAAGGTGTATAAGTGGCAAGATAGCCTTGATTTGTCAGAGTAACAGCAATAAAAATAGAGGAAAATTGGAGGGACAAAAAGATTTTTCTACAAATACATGATTTGGATAGCTACCCATTGTTCTGAATTAAGTGCTCTTTGCATCCCCCTTAGCATTTATGTCTGTGTTTGGGCCTGTCCAGCCAGCTTTATCAGGAGTTTGTGGCTGTTGTACTTAAATGTAGCAGCTTTGAACTGCTTATGGTTCATGTTAAAACTACAGCCATGTAACCATTTTTGTCCCATGTGCTCACTGTAAATGTAATTGTATTAAAACTATACATAGAGATCAAGGCCTGAACTGTTTATGCATAGTTTTCTGTTCTGGTAATTTGTTCTCCTTAGGGCTCTCCCTGTTACATTTTTTTCTCCGCTGTAATTTTTCTTGATCTTGTAAGGGTTCTGTACATCTTGAGGTATATGAAAAAGTTTTTACTCTCTTCCAAGTGCCCTGTTGCTTCAGGGTGTTGTCTGTTTCCTAGCTGGTATTTGCCGGCCATGCCAGTGGTGTATCAATTGTATATATGGGAAAAACGCATGACTTTTTTCCTAATAAAAATCAATGTTCTGCATTTCATGGAAGGCAAGAACCTGTCATCCCTTTATCCAGTTCTTGGATCCCACCCAACCTTTTGGATACACCTGTTCTGTGGATTTTGGGAGAATCTGCTCTAGCAATTTGGAGTGATCTTTGTCTCCAGACACAATGAAGGAGAGGTAGATAGGCCCAGCACTAACTCAGGTTTGAATGCATGGAGAGGAGTCATAGGGTTTTTCTCAACCGTCAATTACAATGTGAATAGTTGAGCAGGGGGTTTTTGGCTTTGTTTTTATCATTTTACTGCTGCTGTAAAAGCAAGACAAAGCAGTAGATATTAATATTTAATTAAATATTCTGAATCACATTGCTTTTTGTCTGGATTAAAAAGGTTATTGGCCTCTTCAAGTTCATACTGGATTTCTTTGTCTAAGAAGCTAAATCTAGATTTCATAAACCAATATACTTAATCCTTGAGTTAGTTTTGTTGAGGTGTGCTTGCAGGTTGTTTGGGTATATTTGTAATGGATCAGCATTATGGGTTAAAATTTTCTATAAGTGAATATCCTGTGTAGGAAACTGTTAAAGTGGGTGGTTAGCTTTCATCGACCTTCTCTGAGCTGATTTTTAACATAGTTCGAAGATGAAGCAGTGTTAACAGCTGAAAGAAGAAATGGGCACTTTACTATTTATGCGTTTTGAGGCTTTGTCTTCCAGTTTTGGAAAGTTATGTTGTGAAAAATGCCCAACAATTAAGACAGAAATGGGGTGGAATAGTTATTAGCTGAAATGCAAAGTTTTATCTATTTTGGGGGATAAAAAAGTAAGTAAATGTAGTAATGCTTTTCTGTACACTATATCAGAATATATGGATAAATAATCAAAATTGCATAAAAGAGCAAAGGTGGTTTCTACCATTAAAGCAAAGGAGAATGGAAGAACACAGTGATTTGTACCGTATTAGTAAAAGATCTGTCAATACTTGGATTATGAACTCTTGTTTCCATTGTTTAAGTAAACCAAAAAATATGTAGGCAAGACTGTAACATCCTGTTTTAAGTTTAAAGCCAAAACGGACGTACTGTTTTAATTAAATAAAAAATGTTTTTTTGCTGCTTTATATTATAAGAAAAAAGTTGTTCTCTAAGATTAGAGATACTTTTTTTACTTGCAGACGCCTTCGTAATAACTTACAACCCTTGTACTTGAAATGCTATATTTGTGTCATGTAATGAAGGAACAGGAGAGCAAAGTTAAACACAGGAACTTTTAACTTGTAATATAGTGTTGAGCTTTATTGATGCTGCACAGTATACGCTGAGAATTTCATGGAAGTGCAGGAGGGTTAGACATATATTTTACTTTAATTTTAATGGAAGCTCTATGGATAAATTCTCTGCATTGCAATGAAAACTGAATCAACAACTGCGTACTGGACTGTTTATGGCATTATATATGTTGAATTCTTAGAATCAGCATTACAATTATTCACTGTCTAATGAATTGCTAGCAGAAGTCTCTGGTGACTGGATTTTGACATCTGTTGACTTCTGAGTACCAGGATTTCCAGTCTCCTGGAGTTGTGTGGCGTTCCTGAACATTTTAGCATGTGGTTTGGTGCATGTGTCCAAGAGGAAATGTGCTCTGGTGATTAAGATAGCATTGGTATTCAAGAGTTTGAGGTATGTTTTGTCTGACCCTGATCTTTAAAAATGCAGGTCTTCTGATTTGGAAACCTACATATGTTTGAGAATATGCTTTGTCTAGAAGTGTTACAGTAAAGATCTAGTTCTATATATTCTTTTCTACCCTATGTACAACGCTGGTTTTGCCCCATGTAGGATGTATCTGTCCATCTATTTACACAATGCTAGCAGCTGTATTACTTCAGACATCTTTGCATGTGTGTTTTCTAATGAAAATGGTCGTAGGATACTAAGCTACTAATTTCTCCAAATTAGGAGGTTGTACAGGAGAATGAAACTATTAATTTGCACTTCTTGTATTTCTGGAATATATTGAATGAGATGGCAAATACACCTGCTTGTTGGGGGGTATAAAGGATGAAATTCTGATTCTGTGCCATTGGAAAGACTCCCACCGATTTCTGCAGAGTGAAAATTTCACACAATTGGGCTCTTTTCCTACAGAGTGCTCTGTCACAGCCATCTCCCTTCATTGACAGCAGCATTGATCCCAAAAGCAGTGGCAAGCAGTAAAAAGGCAAATATGGTGCCTTGTCTTATCTAGTATAGGTGGAGTAGCAGAGGACTTCTACAGAGGTGAAGTTATTCACAGGTTATGTACTGAGGGAAGGAAGGGGTTTATTGTTGGTGGAGATACAACCTGTAGGGTTAGGAGAAATGGTGAAACTGAGTATGTTTGTCTAAGACTTAATTCAACTGTAATTCAGTCTGCTTAGGTGTGCCTGTCCAGCCAGGGTTCAGTTATACCACCAAAACCAACATATTTTCGTATAACCACTGCACTGTTCAGTGTCCAGGGAAAGCTTGTTCAGAGGAGGCAGCGGGCTTTGTATGGTAAAAGGGCTTGTAGCTTCTGATCATACCTTCTGTTTTCACCAGCCTGACCAGTGAATGAGACAGGAAGAAAAGAACAATGACCAACTAAGACCGCTAAACACTGCTCTGAAATCTGTGGATTTCTCTACTTTTGCCTTAGATTACCACCATGGTGCCAGTCAAGTAATTTAGACTAGGCTTTTCATACATGAACTCTGTTTTTCTCCTTTTACTGGTACCTGGTTTGAGAGCTGGCAATGTGGCTTGCAGAAGTGATGTGCGCTGAGCTCCTTCCTGATCTGTTATACTTGCTTGGTGATTAGATTTGTCAGATAGTCATAAATATTCTTAAAAATCAGACCTTGCTTATCTCTGAATAGGCATTTGAGTTCCTGAAAGCTTTTAGTGTCTTTATCTGGAGCCAAATCTGTGATCATGATTTCATCTGATCTATACTATATATACTGAATTTCATTGAAGCTGTTGTAAAGTAAAGTTCATATTTAACTGATATGATTTATATAAAGTGTTTGGACTGTTTTTTCTGGACAGCAAGGAAGCTGGAGCATACTCTTGTTTTTATAAAGTGCATGATGACGTGAACTGTTCTGGCATTAATTCTGCAAAATGATCATTTTAGAACAGCTCCCCCTAATCATACATGACTAATGTTTGTAAACTTGCATAACTCTTCTTCCTGAATTATTAGTTTTGTTGGTTTGCTTCTAAGGTCTTGGTGTTGCAAAAAAGGAAAGCTTTTTTAATTCTCTGGGTGCTTATAAATGGCCAAACAGACCTTCGTGAGCAAATTCAAAGAGCATGAAAACCTTTTGAGAGGTTTTATTCTAGGAAACCTGCCAGTCTCCAGTGTCAGCATTCCAAGTCTCTGCCTTTGGAAATCTTTGCCACTGGAAGCACCAAGTAACTCAAAGCTTATTTAGAAGTGAATTCTTTGATATGAGTGAGTTAAAATACTTTAGTTATTTCTTCACTTTGTTAAGAAAGTAGTGACTTTGGACTGCAGTCCTGTATTCCTTCTTAAATGTGCCTGTTAGCACAGTTGAGTCAGGAATGTTATAGTTAAGGAAAGGGCCAAAACCTGCACATAGGTGATCACCAGTAAACCACGACCATCACAGGAAACACTGAGTCAGGAAAGACAGAATGCAGCTGAGCTTCTGTGACAAGAGCAGTGAACTATCCCAGTTCCATGAATTCTGTTGGAAAGCCCATTCTGTGGGATGCATGCAAGCTTTGTAATGGACAACAAAATTTGTTTCAAAGTGATGAGTTATGACTAGGCTAATGGCATGCAGTACTCATCCTTTCTTGCATTAATGAGGCGCTGGCAATTAGCTTCAAAACCTAGGTTTGTTGAGAATAATATTAATGAAATAGTTGTACGTAAAAAATTTCAGTAAAATTAGCTGACAGTGAAATTACTGGTTTTCTAGGATTTTTTTGGTAGTACTCAATTCGTGTTACAAAACCTACATAGTCCTTGCAGCAGTCTACAGTGTGAAAGTGATCAGAAACAGATCTATCTGCTGTAACTATCCAGGCAGAATACAATTTCAAAAAAAGGGCAAAGGAAAGAAAGAAAATGGCATAAATTACAGAAAACAAATGAGATGTTTGATACTTTTTGACAGCCCCTGAAGCTGGAGGGAAAGATGGAAAAAAGGAAAGATTTGTGAGTTCAGGAGCATATTTATACTTTGCTGGTAATTCTGTTATTACCAGGCATTTCACCAAATACCAAAACCTGTTATAGATTAAGAAATTATAAATGTCACTCTTACTCTGCTGTTACAGTCTGCCTTTGTGAGAGACAGTAGTTAGGTGGCAAGGTGGCATTGCCTGAGAGTGATCTTGAAAACATAATAGTTAATATGCTCAATTATATACATCAAAAAGCAGAGAGCTGATTTTACCTGACTCTTAATGCTTATTTTAGAAATGTCTTAGTGTTTCATTATTAAAGCATACATTCTTAGCTCATTGCGCATAGTTTTTCTGAAAATGTTTTTAAACAATTAAATGAAAACCGAACAAGTTTATCTGGACTAAAAAATATTAAGGAGAAACTCAGATTTAGCTAGGTGTTACCAGTGTCAAATGAATATGAAGTTATCCTAAAAAAGGTTCAATATGTTTTCTAAAATGGAAATTCTTTGCAGTGGAGAATATTGCCCAGCTTACTATGCATTGAATGAGTTAGAGAAGTGTTTCCTGGGCCTGTTAATGTGTTAATGCAAAACACCTTTTTTGTAGATTTGCCTCCTGATGCACATTTCTGCTCTGGCAGCTTAAAATCACATGAAGCATAAGTGACAAAATTAAAACTTTCACTGTGTAAGACAAGATGCTTATTAATAGGTAACAATGCCTATTTGGAAGGAATACTTGAAAATTGTATGGGCCAATCATCTTCCAAAGATGTTTTCCTTGGTTTAGGCCTCTTAGATGTTTATTTCTTATAAGTAGTTGTAGATCTTTTGTTTAGATTTTGTAAAAACAGAGGTCAAGTCTATTGCACTGTCCTCATAAAGTGTTTCTGTTGACTTGAGTAGAAATAAGATGCTGTATTAAGTAGGATTCTGATTTTATTCTAGTGTTTGAAGTCTGTAGCTCTCAATAACAAAAAAATCTGCTAAAGGGCAGATTCTAATGAGTCAGCAGGAAGATGTCCAAAACTAAAGAAAAGCCTAGGAGGAGATATCAAGTCCATTATGCTCATAATAATAATTAAAAAAAAATCACTAAATCTTCAGGTTTGCTTTATGTAAGTGGTAACTTGAAGTAGCATGTACCATAGTTGCCTTGAGAAGGTGATAGTTTAGGATTTCCAGTCTGGGTTTATTTTTGTAGGAAAAAAGATTGTTTTTTTGCTAGAAAGAAATCTCTGTTTCTTGATTCATTTTATCACTGTTGCAGATGAACAGGAAAAATGTTTTAGAGAAATAGTCTGAAAAGCAGATTTAATGAAAGTATGATTGAGTACAGCACAGGAACCACTGAATAGCAAAGAACATGTATCAGATCTTATTTCAATAAGTATTAAAAGCCTTGTTTAGAATAACATTTTTTTTACACAAAAGCATTGAACCAAAATATGTGCTCATGCTCTGATAGCCTCCTTAAATAGCTTGGAGCTTTGATGTTAAATGTGTTTATTTCTACTAAGTGAGTATATTCATAATGACAGTTTATAGACCACAGGAATGGACTTTGCCATAGGCATGCTTGCAGCACTGTTGCTGTTCACATGAATAGGTCTTTTTTTTTTTCTATCGAGCTTTTTCGTGATATTAATAGAAAGTATGAGGCCTAACAATTGGAGATGTTACAAAGTAGATTTGAGTAATGTAGTTAGGTAGGAAATCAGATAGCTTACAGCTGAGAATTACTTTTGTAACTCCTATTGGAGTAGTTCGGGATCATGACTTCAAAGGCTTCTTTAGAAGATATATTTAATACCTAACTGCGAAGATAGCCTGTGTCATCTTACGGACTTAAAAAACCAGAGTGCCCACAAGTGAAATGATAAATTTATGGAACTTACAAAGGTGGTAGAGAAAACAGTCTTTATATCAGGTCTTTCAGGAATTGTATTTTTAATGTGTATGAAGTAATAGAAAAATATCATAAAGAAATAAATGTTAAAGACTGGAAATAACTTTCTGACTGTAAATGAAATACAGTTCTTTGGGATGTGACAGTGTGGAAAGATGTAGTCGCTTCTGTAAGGTCTGTCTGCCCTTCCATAAGAGAAAGCATGCCAGAGGCTTGGCTTGTGTTATTTTTGTGCCTCTGCTGCCTTGGGCTGTTTGCTGTGTCTGAAGGTTTACCTCCAGGCAGGTGAGACAGGCTAGGCTTTGGGAAGTATATGACTGTTTTTAAATACAAGATCTATTTCTGTTATTTATAGAAACAATAAATAATACATACCAACAAATTCTAGTTCTTGGTAACAAATCTAATTGCAAAGGGGATTTTATTGCCAGGGAATATTATACATACATCTTGTATACCAAGGGTACAGTGTTACCTTCCTTGTAAGCATACCATGCTGGGTTCACATCAAGCGCATGTTTTGGTGTGCTGGAAACCACAAATAGCTCTTGTTGAATAAAGAACATAATAGCTCTAACATATCCTTATGTTAATTATTTGCTTCCTCCTTATTGTAGCTATATTTATAATGAAAAAAACAAAAGAGCATTATGAAAGGAGGTCTTGACAATGCCCAGATTTTCTCATTGTGTAAAATTTAAGCAGACTGTTAGCTAGTATAATCTACTTGGTGTTTTTCTGAACAGTTGTGCTCTGTAATACAACATTATTAAAACAATTTCCTGTTCTTTTCACTCATATACTAAAATGTCTGCAATTTTATATCACAGTTGCTTTAAAGCTTCTTGAGATTGCAGGTTAAAAAGATGGATGTGACTGCTTCATTTGAAAGTGTGCTATTTAAATTACCAAATTAAATCATGTAGTGTAAAGTCAGTGGAAAAAAAAAAAGGAGCTGATCTAGCTGAATGCTTAAGAAGAAAATTTCAAAACACTTTCACAAGCCATAGGTAAAAAGAAAAATGAAATTCTCAGTTGTTACGTATTTTTCTGTCAACAGCATCCACTTCTAGAGGGGCTAGACACTGTGTGTTGCAGTTATCTTTTCTTTAAAGGTTATTTGTAAGTCCCAACGTAAACTGATCAGTTAGCCTAATAGTAAGAAGAAAATGTATGTGAAATACCAACATATTCAAAGTGAGTGTTTCAGCTTAAAATTGTTTTGGCTGAGATTTTTGTGACAATCTGAGGGGCTGGTTTTGGTTTTTACTATAAAAATGGGCAGGCAGATGTTTTGTGCATACAAAAGCAATTGTACATGCACTTTGGCATGTGGAACAGCTGGAAGACCAGCTGCTAAATCTGTGCTCACGTGTGTGGGGTGCTTAGATAAGGTACTTTGATAGAAATTGTCACTCTTGCATGTTTTAAAGTGAGCCAGCCTGTTAGCTCCTGAAGTATTCAAACAGTGGTATTCTAGGGAAAGGTAAACTCATGTACAGTAAGTGCAACACTGCAGATATTAAATAGTCTCACTCAGACTTGCTCAGTGCTCTGTAACGCTTTAAAAATGGTGATGCTTCCCTTTTAAGATATCCTTTTTTTACATTGGAAATTGCAACCTCTAAACAAGTCTTCCAATTTTTCAGTCTTTTAGCTATTCTAAGTACTTTGTAAAGTAAGGGAGAGTTTTGAAGAAAATAGCAAGAATCCCGGTGGTGCTTGAAGGAATTCACTGTATTTTGGTCTGGCATTATTTTTAGTTCTTGCATAATAAATTAATCTGTATTTTTCTGCCTAAGTCTGTCTTCTGAGAATTACATAGAGGATACAGGAAGCATGGTCACGTGGGGGTTGGTCCTCCTATGGCTTCTATGTCTGTCTCCTTTGCTGAACCTCATTACCAGAGAACAGAAGAGAGTTATCTTTCAAATCCTTGATTGCATTTGTCATCTGCAGTTTTCTATCTTATTTGAATGCTTTCCTGGACTGTGGATGCATGTTGGTTTGCTATGTACTTTCCGACTGGATGGCTGTAACTGGGTTCCCTTTACTGTTGTGGCTGTTTTATTTTTACCAGGCTGTATAATGAAATGGATTTTAAGTAAAACTGGGTTGGTCAAAGTGTGATGATTTGTTATGGTCTTCCAATAGGGTTGCTTTAAAATGGCCACAGTAAGGGTTTAATTAACAATTTTAGTTATAAAATTGATGGCTAGAGGCAATAGTGCTTTACTCTTTGTTCAACTCTATAGTAGAGCCATTTGTTTTAAAAACAGTTTATGTGGGTGATGGGTGGTAATCTGTTTCGAAGCATGGGAACTAGCTTTTCTTTTCCAGAAGTCTGAAATGGTACACTAACAGCAACAGTTCCTCCTCATTTAAGCTTCCTGTGGCCTTAGATTTAATAGATGTGGAATGAGAAATAACTTTCAGTTGCATTCTGTGTAATGGAGTGGGGTTAGCCAAAATTCCTAGTCTGCCTTGTGAGCCAAATCTTACCCTGTAGAGGCAGGCATATTACAAGGAAAAATTACAATAGG
>Ga0181612_149443_pt1 | contig 29850 bp, 17 predicted proteins | sample HoacroProtozoa21_FD_119630 | JGI IMG/M metagenome (GOLD analysis project Ga0181612, IMG submission 119630) | Hoatzin crop microbial communities from Cojedes, Venezuel. Combined Assembly of Gp0051906, Gp0051904, Gp0051908 | reverse complement strand
GGGGGGGGGGACAGCTAAAAAATTGAAAATATCTGAGTTTCTTCTCAAATATTAAGAAAAAATATATATAGAAGACATTCCATTATGCCTAGCTTGTGACAGCAGCCTTTCCATATTAATATTTGTAATTCTCTCTACTCATATTAGCAGTTGTCAAAACAGCTGCTGAGCAAACAGCTGCATCACAACACAGTTTTGAATGTCTCCCAAAACAATGCCAACCATGCCAGGACTCTTCTTGCCTATTCTTCTCTGTAACAAAAAAACACACCAAAATTGTAAGCGATACAGAAATATTTGACCTTTCATAAAAACACATCACTTTTTTGCTTGATACTTTCCGCAACGAGTTCCCCAAGATTTGACAGGTTTGGCAAGCACACTTCATGTCAAACACTGCCTAGCGCCTAGCATCAACTCATTTTCCACAAAGTACTTACAAAATACGGTATGAAATAAACAGTTTAGAAGATGGCCTAACATACCAAAAATACAACTCCCCAACAAGCTGAATAACAAATTCAGGAAGCCTGAAATGCTGAGCCAAAGCCTCTACCGTGTACATTAAACACTAAGAAAATGTAAGCATCCCACAGACCTATTTTAAGGAAAGTAATCAAAAAGGCAGCGGCACTGAATGCAACCACTGCGAACACAGCAGCTCAGAGCGCTACTGAGTCCAACAGCGACTGATGCTATTATATATTATTCTTTCAACAGTCTCTACTTCAAATAGGGACAAGCACACACACACAAAGAACACATTTCCAGGAAGGTCATACATGAAGACAGATCAAACAATGAAGTGAGATTTGACCAAGGGCAGTATTTTACACAGATTTCTGTCTGCTACTTGCCACATTCTGCAGGAGACTCCACGGACTGAAAAGAGAAGATGTGACCTTTGCTTGGTCTTTCTGGTACTTGCTATTACAACATCCCATAAATGAATCAAATACATCCATTTGACAGCCTGGTTCTCATGCAACATAATGAGGGAGTAGAAATGCAGTCACTTTATATAATGTCCACACACACACACACACACACACACAGGGAGTCTGGAACTGCTGGGGTTTTTATCAGACCCTGAGGTTTTATGCGAGATCTTTTATGCCAGATGTTAGTTAGGATTTCACCTGGAGATAAAATACTTTCAGGGACTGAAATATGAATGAGATAAATAACAACGGCACAGAGAGTGACCCTGAACAACACCATGAATGCTGAAGCTGAGGAACAGACAATTGCTGGATGACAAACCAGGGGATGGCCTGAACACCTCTAGGTGGGAATATCAGGCAAACTATTCAGGCAATCAGACCACAAACAGACTGCAAATAGAAGTAGCTCAAATTACAAGACTACTCTAGCTTCAGTTAGCGTAGCTGTAGAGTAGTTCAGCTACTTTAAGTGCTGCTTTTTGCTCTATTTAACAATGAAAGAAGTGAAATTAGGAATATCATTCAAGTCAATTACACAGACAAAAGGAGTCTGTTATCTCAACAGGAAGTATTTGGGCTGCACATCTCCAAGTTAAAAGCCAGGGAAATTATCTATGGAGGTGAACCCTAATGAGTCTGTTCCTCACAGGTAAATATGGTCCCATGCACACCGGTAACAGCCTGTAGTGATAAGTCAGGGAACTTCAGGAAGTTGACCTGCACATAAATAACAAGGAGTAAGTGTCAGTGCAAGCAAATTGATTGTTGGAGTTCTTTCCAATTGTTTTCAGCGCTCACTGGAAATCAAGGCTTTAAGACACACTGTAAAAACCCCAAAGTCACCGGAAAGGTATGTTAAGTCATGCAACTGAATTATAAATTCTATGCTATAAGATCTGCACTATCACATCTATGGTAATTACTGAACAAAATACCTAAATCACAAAATTGTCTTCACTGTTAATTAGCTCTTCCCTCATTTTTAATTATTAAACTTGAAATACAAAAAGTTAGAAAGGATTCATAAACTCTCTCAATAAAAATTTGACACCAACTTAAGTTTTCAATAGAAGGATATTGCTGAAAATTAATTAGAGCAGTCACACATGTCATGGCTTATAGAGACAGAACCTCAGTTTTATTATGACCACTCTGCTGCCAACAGGCGAGGGACAATTTACAGAGGAAATGAAAGGGCGGAATGAAGGAGTAGACAAGCAGAACAGTTTGGCAACAGGACATGCCAAAAGATTTTCAGTAAATTTACCTAAAAGTAAGTAATCAGAAATCTGAAGAATTATTTGACACTACAGTCAAGAATAAAGCACTCTACTAGCTGAATTTCCAACCATCATCCAGAGCAAAACACTCTCCTTCACTGGACTATATGTACTATAGACTAATTATTATGTTAGTGAAGATTGGGGTTTTTTCCTACTTCTCACCAAAAGTAGCTCATCAACATCTCAAACATACCCTTAAAGAAAATAATAAGTTGGTTACTTCTTTCAAGGCTTATAGGTGGCTGACAGAAAAACCAGCGTCAGACCACACTTGGACAGTACATTAGTATCATTCTCTTAAGCTACACAGAGCATTACACTTCCTCCTGATAGCTGTGTAGTTTCAATAGACTAAGCAAGCTTATACTGGAAGCAGCAAAGATGTAACTGGAATACTTTGAAGCTGGAGTAATTAACAAGAAAAAAATCATCACCTAATACATACTAAAAGATTTTTTCATCGTTTTTGGACCGGTTCATTTTCTGCCATTTGAAAGAGCTGAATTCCATTACCATGCAATCAACAGGACATCAACATTATGGCGTAGTAACAGGGAGTGTGCAGTGAGAAACATGCAAGAAGGTTGCCCCTTTTGTTGCCAACATGCTCTTAATTCAGGCCAAGAAACCTCATGAAACCATAGCCTCTGAGGGCTATTTTAATAACAGTACTTTACTGTATTTATTAGCAGGGATAAAGCTGTAGAGAATAACTCTGATGCTTCTGTTATTCTCACTTGGTCTTTTCTATTTCCAACACTACTAAGTATCATAACTGATGGCGGATGGTCTGAGGTTTTAGGTTTTATTTTTCAGTTCCAGAGGAAAAAACATAGTACTATATTATCTCATTCACTTCTCTCTTCTACCATCTTCTTGACTTCTGTCTTACCACCTACTAATATAAAAACCTATGTATATGGAAAAAGCAGTAACTACAAGCGAAAATGCAAATCTACCACATTCTGTACGTTCAACACCCTAAGGCATGCTGTGTGCAGATCTAGTTATATCACTCCTGCTACACCTAAAGGTGACCATCAGGAGGAAAGGGCACCCTCTTTGTTCCTCTGTGATGTACGAGACACCTAGGAAGCTCTCCTCCTGTCATATCAGCCTAGAGATATCAGTTCCAGCTTTCCCTAGTCTTCCTAACGTGCCAGAAACACTGCCACAATATAATAAATAAATAAAAATAAACAAAAATTCAGTCACATAGCACAAGCAGCAGAATATTCAAAGGTACACAGGCGCCTGTAAAGGCGTGCCACCTTCTGTGCCTACTTTCTCAGAACATATTTTTGCATTCCAGATCTTGAAAAACTTCAGACAGGTACCATTTAAAAATATTTAAAGTCACATTATTACCGAATACCTGCAGGCTCCAAATCATGACTGCCACTAACGCATGCTGTGGCAGGACAAGCTGTTATGTCCTCCCCATTGTCTGCTCCCCTCCTTTGCCACAGATCGTCACCCCTGCAGAGCAGCAACCAAACAACCCTACCAAAGTCCTGCGCTGAGTGAAACTAAAACTGACACGCTGATAGCAGATGACAGTGTATCCCTATGCCACATTACAAACAACAGCAGCTGATGGCACTGACTCACAACCTCTACTACAATGGTTAAAGGAGCGAGGAAGAAGCATGAGTGGTAAATGAGTGATCAGCAACAGGCCTCAGTTAAGTATTAACCGAGACAAATGATCACGTCCCTCTCCCTCAGCAACTGGTGTGCTAGGCTTACTGCCAAGTGTGGGTTATATTTACATATCTCAGATTTTCTTCACAAAACACAGCGCAGTTAACCTCACCTCACATCTACAGCTCAGCTGGCTGTAAAACCTCATCCAAACTAAGGGCTTACCACTGCGCCTTCTCCCTCCTTCCTGCCCTGCTGCCTGGTCACAACCCATCCCTTGGGTCCTCTCTAGTGCTCATCAAACTCACCGGGAACTAATTCAATTTGTCAGACCAGGGGAAAAAAAAATACAGAAGGAACAGACAATTGGGAGAGGGTCTCCCCCATTCAGCAGCAGGAAGGTGAAACAGCAGCTCATCTTCTGGTCTCATGAAATCAGTTGGTACAAGCTACAACAAAAGCAAAGGAGGTCATTTCAGACTCCACCTACCAGCTCGACCCAAACCATAAAATACATTCATGACAATTATATCAGCAGAGAACAACTGGAATGTGCAAAATAATATCATTATAAAAGCCTACAAAGAGAGATAAGACATGTTCATTTTTTCCTCCTAACTATGCAATAACTTTCACATTTTCTTCTCATAATCTGCTTTTCCAACATTGTTATTTGGAATAAAGTCAGAGACATTTAATTCAGTGCAAGTTACAGATATGACACTCCAAAGAACATGACATTCTTCTGGAAGCTAAAACCCTTCCAAAACTATATTTAACCTGATTTACATCTGATGCATTTCCATGGATGAAGACTTAGGATATCAGTATTGGCATCCTCTTACAATTGTTTGCATTCTATGTGAACAATTCCATTCCAGAACTACTTTATTGAAGAAAACGCAGAAGTAGCTCTAGTATTTCTCAACATATACTAATCCCTTATGATCAGTATATTTAAATTAAAAAAAAGCTTAAACATCAGATATGAGTCCTTTAATCTCCAAATTGCTTAATTTTAGACAGAAATACAATGTCTTGCATGTTTACACCACAGTCCACAGCAATGGTGCAAAATAAACAGCAATTTTCCCTAAAAAATCTCAGTGAGTTATTACATCAACATAATCAAGCAAAGTGAAAAAAAGATGCCCTTAGAAAGCACAGTGAAAATCAGTTTTAATTCCTCACTCTCCCTCCTCAAGGAAGAACTGCTGATTTGCACTTTAAACACCTTTTAGAGTCTGCTCCTAGTTCAACTTCAGATTTTCATAGATACTCTCAGATCAGGTTTGTGTTCTCCTCTTTTTGGTAAAACCAGTATTGAATTTATTATAGTAAACCAGCAGTCTTTTTCCATGTGATGGGAAACAACATTAAGTTGTGAGATTTCTATTAAACTTGAAGTTTAATGGTTCTAGCACCAGCTAGAACCCCAAATCTTACTTTTTGTGCCTGAACATTTAGGACACATTATGAACATCTTCATGAACCTCCAGAGTCATAATAATGAAACGCTAACAGGGAGATGTGGAAGAAGGAAAGATCAAGTTGTTATAGCTTAACCATTTCCTCGACTAGCACTTATAAGCAGCATGTTTTCCTTCAGTTACCAGAAGCAAGCAAAATTACTCTAATGTACTAAGTCCTCTTCAGTAATGACTTAGAATTTATTTTAATGTCTTTCCTTCAACTGCCATTCAAAAAGCTCTTCCTTCTAGCTTTTTTCCTTGTCCCTAATTATGATAAAAATCAATGCTGTGTTAAGTATTTCTCTATTTAACCACTTCTTTGAAGTTTTCTTTTAGTTTATTCCCAAATGTTATCAATCATTTGCCAACAGTTTTAATAGATGCTGCCTCTTAGCTGTTAGCTTCTCTTACCTGGCACCTCAAACACACAAGAGAACCTGAAGGCTTCAGAACGTATATCATTATTCTCCCTCTTCACCAACAAAATAACTCCTCTCACTCCTTGTATCTGAGATACCTAAATCATAATCTGACATGCTCAAGCAAGAAAACAGGGGGAAAAAATCCCAAAAGAAGTATTAGTCCCCACTGAAAACTGCAACTAGAGGGATGTATTTTTATTTTAACAGCCATTTCTAAAACTTACTATTTCTCAAAAGAAAACATTGTAAATAAGGATTACTCCTTCACTGTAGGGAGCACAAACTGCAAGTTCTGTTTTCTAACAGAGATTTGACATTTGAAGGTCACTTCTGCTTTGCAGTGCTCTTTGATACCCTCCTACCTGCTTTTACCACACTACTCAGAACTCATACTGGTCCTGCACTGCAGCATTTGACAAGGCAGCCTCTCTGCTTTTCCTTTCATTCTGAGCAGTGACAAGCAGAGAGCATGATAAAAGGACCGCTAAAAAAAAAAAACACCACACACAACCTAAATATACTTGGAGGAAAAAAGTCCTTAATAACAGACTAAAACACCAGCAATCATTATAAGCATTTCCTTAGACTCCTGTAGTAAACCCCATGCTTGCTGTTAGAACCGCAATAGCCAGCTTGCCTACTACTATGCAGTCCCTGAAACAATGACAGAGCAGGAAACAATGCAGAAATTCAGGAAGAAATTCAATAGCAGGGATTTCAAGAAACAGAACTTCATCCCCTGAACAGAAAAACATACGGTGCTCATTTTTAACTTCAGCAGTATAAACACGCCACAACTTAACTGAACCTCTGAACCCAGTGCTGGCAAATACATACAGAAAGGGGGCGGGGAGCAGAATAATCCAACTCGTAAGTGTAAAATACTCTTCAAAACAGAAAAGACCCATCACAATTAGTCCAAGTACTTAATAGACAACAATGCTACTGGGGGGAGGCATACAAAGCACAGAAAAAGTGCAGATAATAAATAAATTGCCAGAGCAGAGATCCAATAGTTTTCACATTTCCAGAACTGTTACAGTTTCATACTTCTGATATTTCCCTTTAAAAAAGCGTTACCATTCAGTATTCTAATAATTAAATCCAGTTGAAGGAATTATTTAATGAAAGTTAAAATTCAACGTCAGTAGAGTAGGTATTTTCAGTCTCTCAGACATCTGTTCCTGATGTCCTGACACCACCTCAAATAAGCAATCTGGGAGAAACTGCACTATATTTTTTCCTATACCAGCTGCCTTCTCTATTACTACTGACAGTTCCATTATCCTTTCCAGCTCCCTCAGTTGAGACACCTATTCCACATCCCTCACGTTCAATCTGTTCAAATGTCATTTCTGAAAAATCAATTTTTAAGCTCAAGGGGAACAAAACCCAAAAAGGCTTCATGTCATTAGCCTCCTCTCTGGAACCTGAGGTCACAGCTCACCCATCTCTAATCTTTAGCATATGTAACATTTTCATATCCGATCTCCTTATTTTCAGATGTTTTCTTCTTTCAGTCCATCTCCTACAGCACTACTTCTCCTATGCTTGCTGTCACAGCATCCAAAGTGGGATCAAATAAATGGGAAAGGAGAGGGATCCTTAGAGCATGGGAAGGAGGACAGGTGGATTCATACCATTTACCTGATCCTACACAAAAGCTTCATATTCAACTGCCAACCTGTTTGTTCAGCGCAAGGAGCAAGACTGTATCTGGCTTCCATTCAGCCCTTTTCCTCAAGGCTTTAATTCTTCCATATAAAAACTAGCATAGAGAAAAGATAACCGAAGTTCTCATGCTACCAGCTGTAAGCTGCTAGTTTGCTTAAGAGGTCCAGCTATTTCCTGCAGCTCTTCCCTCAACTCAGGGACTCCTGCCAGAATCTCTGTGCCCAAGGAGGGCCCACCTCAGCCTCCTACCAGCTCTCACAGCCATCTGACCCCTCTACAACAGGTCGAGCACAGGTACACGCTTCCAGCACTTTTCCCACACTGAGAGGAGCACAGTGTGCTACAGGGAGCCCTGAGCTCTGTCTAGGTTTGAATGATCCGACAGCCTTTAGACCACAGCACAGCATAAGTACAGTATATATTACAGGATTTCTTCTAGCCAGCAACATTTAAACCACCGCACTGAATGAAGTAAGCTATGCCATACCTGCAACCTAGCCTTTGTCGTCAGGCCCAGGGGCTGTGAATTAATTCAGTATAGCTCAACAGCTAACACCAGTCTGAGCTCACAGGCACAGATGAACTCCAGGCCACGTTGCACTGAGCACCCCAAAGCAGGGCTGCAGGCAGCCATTGATGCCAGCCAACAAAACACTCTAGAGTGTCCCAAAACACGCGTATCACCCGCCTAGGGTGCACGAGGACATAAAGGTTGAAAAAGCACTGGATTACCAGAAAGCTGCAGCATGAAACTTGCAATTTGAACCTCTGACCCCCTGGCAAGGACAGAGCAGCTGAACAAGGCTGTCATAACTGACAGGTTATCAATTGCTTACTTGTCTGCGACTGACTCTCATGTTTGTACTCACATCTGAGAGCTCTGCTTCAAGATACTGGCTGTTCTCACAGCTCCTTATGATTATCAAGTCTAAATTAGTATCTTAATTAAAAAAGAAGGATAAGAGTACCAGTGAAGTCATTATTTTCCCAGCATAATTACATTTTCGCTAGGGTTTTTACTACCACAGTACAACAACTGGGGGGAAAACCAGCAGTCCTGTTAGCAAGTTATTTAATGACAGAAGAAAACCACGGAATTAGAAGTTTCTGGTATTACAGCCTCTGGCTGTGTTTTTGTCATCCAGGAGCAAAGAGACCCAGCTAGACAGAACCACCCCCAGCGCAGGTGCCCCAGCTTTCACTACTGGAGAAAATTACCAACCTTCCCCTAACCAGTGCAATCTGGGACTTGGGAGGAGGAGAGGATATTCTGAAATAAGCTTCAAAAGCATGTTTAGATTGAAGTGCCCTCCCAGAGAGAAAGAGATACAGAAAAAAAGAAAAGGAAAAGAAAAATATGAACCACACATTTTATCAGCAACCCTCCAGATCCTTTCCATTTCACTATCTCCCTGATGATGAATTTATTTGGCACACTAAACTGCACTCCTTACTGGGTGTGGAACAATTGCAGACATACTGTATGAAGACTGGTAAACATTAAATGAAATGTATACATAAACTTAACTGGACAGGACTTGCATCAATTATAGCTGTCATTTTTACAAATAGAAATGGAATTACAGAAATGCCTTTAGGATGTCCAAAAAAAGCTTAAACAAACCAAAGAGAACAGAGGTACTGCCAACAGAGGAGTGGAGATGCAAGGGAAGTAGAGCACGATTGTACAGTCCATTTAAAATAAATCCATGGATTTTTTACAGAGAGATCTTCTACAACAGGAAGTAACCATATTAGTGAAGATTACTGTACTACCCAAGACATTTTTTTTTTCTCAGTACACATTCTGTTAAGGACTGGCAAGTATACAGAGTTCATATTATCATAATATGTTTCAAAAATGGCAGAAAAAGCTTCAAGTATATCCAAAACTATTCCTAGTTTACTTTTAGATTAACTAGATTTCAAGTTGACATATTTTCAATATTCAGAAACTATTTTGCTGAAGCCAATTTTTTAAGAACACCACATCAAGTGAGATACTGACTTTACTGTATTACAATAATGCAATCCAATGAGGTTCAAAGCATAACCACATCCCATCAATGGATATTATAGCATAAATTTTCAATTAGCTGTCTTGAGTCAGCAAAGTTTTATAAAGGTTGTATCACAGTTCACTGATTTCTTTGCCAGACCTTCATAGCTCATCCTTGTTTTGCAATGCCCTGTCCTCGGCAAGAATCATTGCCAGGAGCCAGCAACTCTTCAGTGTTATTTTCTAGTCCACAGCTAAAAACATCCAGGAATAAGAGATCCTAAGTTACAATAACCTTCCTGTAAACTGAAAGATTAACGTTTAGACTTGAAAACCACCTTGTAATCGATGAAAATCTCTTGTGGATCTCAGTTTTACACCAAGAAAAGAAAATATATATTACACCTGACAACGATCAATGAGGAAAGACCTGCTTCCTTAGAGATCAAGCATCTCTTACATCTAACCTCAGTAGCGTAAGCATCACAGCTGAGGCTTGTTCAAATTTTGTAAAGTACTCATGATATTCTCAGATGAAAAATAAAACTTTTTTAAAAAAAGAAAACACTATCACCACAAAATATGGTGTTAAAAGTTTAAAAAAGAGAACACTTGTGCTACAACTTAGTTTTTGTAAGTATTTTGTTTTTACCGAGTAATGTATTTCAATACTGACAAGGATGAAGGCTCACTGACAACTTGGATGAAAGCTCACTGACAACTTTTTTTTCTTTAATATATTATGGTGTGTTCAAAGTATTAATAACATTTCTAACAAAATAGACAAGTAAAACAGTTTGAAACACCTCTGCATCTGAAGTGTGCTTGTCTTCATCAATCTAGGTCATCAAAGCTATAATGCCAATATAAAGCTTCTGTATTCAAGAATCTGTCCACCTGATTTTTTCACATTCATCTAGCTATTTCTGGCTTGTGGACATATGTACATTACTTATATAATTTATGTGGAAGAAACACATAATAACAAGAGCTGACTCCTACCCGCAAATGGAACAAAAAATTTTAAAGGTGATTTCCAGGTAGAGAAACACGTATACATGATTCCAGGAGACAGCAGCCCTGAAACCAATTCTTCATTCCTCCCTTATTTCACACTGTATTTTTTATATAATTCACTGAGGGTATACTCTCTATAGCTGTTCTATACACACAAATTATTATGACATATTCTAAGTGAATACATGGACTACCAGATATTTTCTAGCAGACAAATGCTTTCTGAACACATCTGTTTGAACAGTAATTTTTGTGCAAGGTGACGGAATAAAACATCTGTTTTTAAATTTGTTCTGTGTTTTTACTGTAGTGTTTAGGGCAGCTGTCATTTTTCACTTTCAAGATGCAGATAATTTATCATCTACTTTCTCAAAACTGAACCACACGAATGTTGGCATTTCTCCCAACTGCAGGTTTCATTTAAAATATTATTTCACTGACAGAACCTGTTCAACAAGTAATATTCATTCCACTTTCATATACAAGGGGCTGAGAACTCACTCTCATACACAAGGGGCTAACTCAGCTATATTACACTAATTATATTTTTTGTGAGATGCATGTATTTTTAATGTATATTTACATAGAAGAAAAAAATGCAATAAGCAAGTTAAGGTCTTGCTTTGTGAATTTTTGAAGTTCCCAGTTTTATGTCTTCCTTTCTGCTTGTTCTTCCTGGCTTTTTAATTTTTTTTTTTTTTAAATCCATAATCTGAAAGTTCCTGGTTGTAAAGAATGAACATATCCAAGACCACATATTTTCTTTACACATTATATGGAAGAACATACAGTATATAAAGTAAGGACCTTGCTTACAAGATCAGCATATTGTCTCATGTACATCTCTTCTCCACCCCAGGCAGTTCAAACAAAGCTCTGCAGAAACCAGACCTCTCTCACATGCTGGATCATCTCAGGATAGTCATAACTTTTCAGCTTTCTGTGCCAATACTTTGCAGTAGAATAGGGTTTGCCTTGCCTTTACTCTAAGGACTATCAATTCATTGACTGCAATGAGAAATTTAAGTTTCTATATTTGCTCTTTATCCTGACAGTTGATATGCAGCCATCTTCACAACAGAGTATCTTGCCAACACTGTTTCTGAGAAACATATGTATGGAGTCCACACAGTCCATGAGAGGGTGGTTTCATCAATATGTTGAGATACACAGCGTATTAGCCACGATCCTTCTGAAGAAAGTGTGTTTAGATTTGCAAGCAACAATCACTTTCAAAGACCTTTATGCATTAGGTTGCTGCTTTATATATGTATTTCTAAAAACACTGTTCTACAGAAATTCAGATCCTCCTTGTTTTAATCAGAAATGAAGAAACTATACTTATAACCTTTAACAGGAAAAGTTTCATCATCACATATGCTTGAATTCCCATATAACCAATATTGTGTTTAAAAGGGCAAAGGTAAGTCTGGCACGTTAATATATATCCAGGTGGACGCTGTCAGTAGCTTCCTCTGGCTGCTATTCACATCAGTCATCTACTAGCGTGAAATGAGCTCTGCTACAGAAGGTGGCGGAGAAAAGAAAGCAAAACCAGAAAAACCCTCACTGTTCTACACACTCTGCAATTTAGAAAACCGTAATTTCCTCTCTACTTCTTGTGTGCCATTCTTAATAGCAGTATTCAAATTCATAAATAAGAGCAAATTATCCCACTTGGGTTTCCAAGACTTCATTCGGAATTCATGTTATACAATTTCCAGACTTTTTTTTTTAAGTGGTAAAAGTCTATCCTTGTGCTGTCTTCAGTTCAGTACATACTTCTTTCTCTGCTCTCCTTCTTCGCTTTCCATTGCTCCCTTTCCCTCCACCAGTCCTCCTCCAGAGGCTTTAACTCCCTTTCTAAACCTCTCCCACCATTCTACATCTCTTCTTCCCTCCCTTGTTCTATGGGCAAACTACCCTCTCCTTGCACTTGCATAGTAAGGTCAAGTTTGACACATGAACCCAACAGTCATAAAATCAAAGTCTACTAACCAGGTAAGATAAAATACAGGCAATAATACAGGGGAGAAGAGAGAAGAAAAGAAAAAACACAAAACCCACAACACACCTTACGGTGTGGAAGGCTGAAACAAAAAAAGAAAAAAGAAAAAGAGGGAGAAACCTCTTTATTCTGTTTTCAAGAGCAGGAGTTTCTATAAAAAGCTTACTGTGATAATAAAAAAAAACAAAAAACACCACACCGCAAAAAAACCCCAAACCACCACACCACCTTCAAGAAAGGCTTTTGTGCCAGTGCAAAATGCTCAACTGTTGCAGCAATGAATAACACATTTTTTGCTTCTCTGTCTTGCCTACCCTTCTGTATCTTTTTCATGCTCAAGTTCATTATCTTCCTCCTATCACCATGATAAAAGCAGTTGCAACTCTTCTTCAATTCCCCGTCAGATCCAACTAACATCAACAGACAAGAAATTGGCCACTTCCCCTTCTCCTCCTTTTTTTTTTTTCTTTTTTAATTTACGAATTTGAGGAGAATAATAGCAGAATGTCTGGTCTTGCCTTCTACTAGGAAGGTTTTCTCCAAATTCCAAAGCTCAAAAAACATGCACAACTCTCTTCTGGTGAGGTTAAACACACTACTGACTCCAGAGGGTAAATTTCCCACAGTGTGTGTGTGTCCCTTACATAAAAGCATCATCCTATCTCAATAAAAGATGCAGCAACCAATATAGCTGTAAGTGGCAGTGTGGTTCACAATTCTGTATAAGGTAAATGCAGAAGCTTTATCAACACAAAGCCCCAACTCATCTTTATGCACTTCCTCTAACCTTTAAATATACTGTTGAATGACCTAGCAAGTTCTGCTGTCACAACTCTTAACTGTGCTCCAAGTCCATTCTCAAGCAAATCAAACAACCACCATTGACTTATTTGATAGACAAAAATCTTGGAAACCTGATGAAAGGCACACTATATAAGGCACAACTCTTAATACTGCAACAGGTAATCTCTAAAATGCTGTGTTGTTGAAGAAAAGCTATTTCCTAGGTCACTGAGAAATACGTACTTGACACATGAACTTGTAGTAGTAACTTCTTCAAAACCACAGAAAAATATTCATTTCAATTTACAACCATCCAACTGATAGCCTAAGGTCTTTTCGGTCAAACACCTTACGGCACCTGCAAATGCTGTACAACATTCTTGAGAGGGCACAGTGGACTGAGAGATGTACAACAGCAACCACATTTAGCCTTTAGAAAGGTCCTGAAACAAGCACTAAGCATACAGCAATTAATATTACATATCAGTGTAGCCCTGTCTTTTATTTCGAAGAACTGTACTGCAAATTTTAAACTGTAATTTTATCAGAAAGATACTACCAAGAAACTTGTTATGTTTCAGGAAGCATATAGTGAATGATTCAAAATGCCAAGGTTCATCAATACTTGGTGCATCCAGCTCCTTTCCACCAAAACCAATGGGAAAGTTTTCAAACTGAAGGAAACAACACTGTGCAAACATTTTAAAAAGTATAAACGCAACAGCCTAATTAATTGCACAGGCCTTTCAGTCTATCCGATGCTCAGTAAAATAACGCAACCGCTGATACAGTACATTTTTAAACAAAACATATTTAAAGCAGCATAATTAACACCAATCAGTATGCATTTACTAAAAACAAATTTCCTCCCAAACACCTGCTAGGTTTCTGATATCACAAGTTTGCTTTATAATATTAACAGCATTGAATCAATGTTCCAATGCAGGCAGCACCAAGTTTTAAGTACAATAAAAAAAACAAGTAAGACATCAAATGCATTGAAAAACAGTTAAAAGATGGGGCCAGCCTCAAAATATAACTAAATGAGGATCTTTGAGTGAATGTATTTCTAATAGAGTTCCTTGGCAATCAGTTCTTGACTTTGGAATGTTTAGCAATGACCTAGATGGGAAAAAAAATTTCCACAAAGATTGCTGATGACATGAAAACAAGCTATCATCAGCAAACAACGTGCATTCCAATACTGTCAAAATAAAGTCATACATCTAGTGACAAAAAAAGTCATAATTAGAAGATAGAGGATTTACCTGGAAAAGCACTGACTCACAGAAATTCAGGGCAAGGAAAATCTACTGATTATTTTGTCCAAGTAATTCTTCCAACTAATAATCCGTTCCCTCAAGTGTATTTTAAAATTATTGTCTCCTGTAAACAAACAATTAACTACTATTTTTACCCCCTGAAAAGCAAAGCGTGCACACACCATGAGAAAGCCCACGAAGTATCACTGGGGATATACAAAAACATGCTGACTGTAGAGAGAGCATACTGCAGGAAGACAGCTCCTATTGCACTCCTTTTCATCACCTTCCCATCCAAGAAAAGGATAGCAAAGTGCTACTCTTCATTTTGACACTTCTGGCACTCATTTTGGTAGCACTATGCCATATGTTACTGGATCAAGAAGTATACCGGGTATCAGGAGAAAACGGCATAACAAGCACCAGCTTTCTGCGCCACTGACAGCTTCAGCAAAGCAAGCGGGAAATAAGAAGAGCACGGATATGACCACGCCTGTCCAGAGACCCCAGGCAACACCAAGGAACATGAGGTCTCAGTGCTGTGTGTAACTGTAAACAGCAAACTTCTGATGCAAAATTAACAACGTAGTTTTCAAAAAACTGATGGAGACCTAAAAATCTAATTGTCTTAACTTTTTAAGCAGGGAATATTGAGTTGGAGGAAATGGGATGCATTACCCCTGTATTTGATCCCTAGTGCAATCACAACTGAAACTGTACACAGTTCTGGTGTCTACATGTGAAGAAAAACATTGAAATGCCAAATAATAATCAGAACTATTATAAATCATTAATATTACTAGGAGATCTGACTTGCAGCAAGAAAACTCCTTTGGTCTAGATACTCCAAATATAGACAAAAGATACCCTAGTCTGCCCAAAAAGACAGAAATTAAATTTGATAAGAGGTACCTCCAAGTCTTATACACAACCAGCATAATGACATTCAGTGAAAAGCCAAAGGCTGACATGTATCAAGAACAACAGGCAATTTTTAAAGTAGTGATTAAAGCTGGGCAAGTTGTTCCCATAGCTATGGTGAAGAGTCCTCTATCACTGGAAGCAAACTTCTCAGATAGATATCCAAAGAGAAACACAAGTCTAGGTGGAACAGAAACCATGACAAATTCTATGGCTTGTGCTACAGAACTGGATAGTTAAGGACCTACATTCTTCAACTTTAAATTACCTACTAATTAAATGCCATCTTGGAAAGAGAAGTGCAGTAGCATTTAGGCAGCATTTACCAAAACACTTTTACATGCAACAGTTTAATATTGGGAGGTTGTGGAGTCTCCTTCTCTGGAGATATTCAAGATCCACCTGGACAAGGTCCTGTGCAGCCTGCTGTAGGTGACCCTGCTTTGGCAGGGGGTTGGGCTAGAAGACCCACAGAGGTCCCATCCAACCCCGACCATTCTGTGATTCTGTGATTCTGTGATAATTCACACTAGCAGAAATGTGGCTTTATTGTTACGTGTGAATGCTGCGGTGTGACTTGTAATTACTTGGCAAAAGAATGAAAAAAGGAGCTGCTGGCAGCAGCAATCCAAACCCCAGAACACAGGTGAAAGCATTTTAAGAACAGATGGGTGAACTTGTGGAGCTGCAGAGGTGGGTGGTTTATCTAGTAATAATGTGCTTGTGAAGGAAGAAGTTTTAATTCCAAGGCACTGCTAGAGGTTCTGCAGGACCTACCCTGCCACGAACTTCTGTTAGTCACGTATAGACATCTGGTAGTCTTCGTTGACCACCTCCACTCCAGACATCCAGTCTTAAGGGGCTGGCATCAGACCAGCCCCTGAGCTTGACTGCAACAGGGGGAAACAGGCCCACGAGAGACCACAGAAGTGGCAGAAGGCAGAATTCGGGATTTCAAAGGCATGCTAAATTTTGCACTGGCATTTTGTACATCCCTACTAGATGATGGATCTCGATTAATTCATGCAAGACTCTCCGTTCTAGAGGACTCATACTGGAGTCATTAACCAGCTCTCAGTCTTGCTCCAAATCTAATTTGCTGATTCTTCAACAAAAAAGAGTGTTGATCTCCCCCCACCCCCAAACTTATGTTCAAAATGCTCCGCTCCTCCTTCCTTTTTTATGCAACCTGACCGGGATTCTTTCAAACTCTCTCCACCCTCCCTCTCAGCCTTGCTTGAACTTTCCCAAAGTAAAACCAGATTTGCGCGAGGGCTTAATTTGGCAACAAAGGATTTTGCTGTTAAATTTACATTGGGAACTTGTCCCAGACAACACTGTGAAAAATGTGCTTGGACATTCATTTAGAAGAGTTTTGATTCTTGTGGGCATTTTGTTTTGAAGAGTTTTGATTCTTGTGGGTATTTTGTTTTGCTTTGAATTGTTGAAGCAAGGCTGTTTCAGTGATAGGTTGTGCCCGTTTCAGTCAGGTGAGTAGCAGGAGAGAAGTCAAGGTGTTTCCCTTCCTCGCATGCTCTGTGCTGGAGATGGGTAAGGGGAACTGAGCTCCAGGCTTGTGGGAGGCAGGAGAGGGCTGGCACGTAGCATCCCACCTGCCTGCAATTAAAAGGGATCAGCCTTTGTTCCTTGGGTTTGTTATACCAACAACAAGAAGGGTGAATCAATCAACCCAGCCTTAGCAGGGAGACATTGAACAATATAACCATTGATTAAACCTCATTTTTCACTGTTGATTTTAGCCTAAAGTCACAGTCTTGTAACAAAAAACTTACCACAAAGCAGGGAGAAAAAATGGGGGGGGGGGGAGTTGGGAGGTCCGAAGACTGCACTAAATTATATATCTGAAATGAAAATCATAACAGTAGGTTTGTATTTGAGAGTTTGCCTGTTGAAACAGGGTTTTAACCTGGCCCTCTGGTTTTGTACTTCTGCATCATGTAAGTAAAGGGGATGCAAGAAAGGAAACTTCTGCAAAGAGATGTTGGTGGATGTGTAACAACCATTGTAGGAGTAGCAATATGTTTTACTGCGAAATCTCAGCGAGTGGTGCCTTCAGACCAGGGTCCTGCAGCAAACAGCCCTTTTGTAGGGCTGTTCCTTTTTGAAACATGGGCTTTACCCACACTGCCTGGAAGGGGTTGGGGGAGCACAAAGGTGTCCAGTTCATAGGCAACTTTGCCAAACTGTATTCCTGGCGGATTTCAAGAGGAGAGTTTCACACCTGTGGGACAGAGCTGGGAAGAGACACGGGCTCCCTGACGGCAGGGACAGGCCTGCTCTAACATATCATTATCAACAAAGATGATGAAGATGGGGAGAGGTCCCTCTAAATAGGTGGAAACCCTACTGGATTTACAGAGAAACTTCTGCTGGGGCACTGAAGATTCTGGGCTGAGGAAGGCAACCAGCTAGGAAATAAAATATAGTCTTGTGAGTACTTACACTCCTTGAAGTTGAACTAATTTTTTTAAATACTCTTTTTTTTCCCTGACCCTCTGCTTTTTTGAGAGGAGTCTTATACTTCTCATCTCAGCCACATGAAGTTGCTTCTTTAAAACTAAAGAATCCCAAACTTCTGCAAAATTTTATAAAGAAACTAATATTTCAGCTGTAGCCATAATCTGAGAAGAGTTGTATGTATCAAAGAGCTGTCTAGGATTATCCTGCTGGCTTAACATTTTGGTGTGTAAAGGTGCTTTAATTTCTTAAGTTCATGATAGGCTAAATGCTAGCAGTATTTGAAATGGTATCTATAGGCAAATAGAGATGGGGGCAGACGATGATCGTGATCAAAGCCTGAGTTTACATACTATTCCGGTATTTCGGTAGCTAGTAGCAGTAACATCAAGTTAATAAAAACAAATTGGTGGAAATTTATTTCCAAACAGAAGCGTGAGTATTTCCTTATAGCTAATCAGTCAGCATGTATCTGAAAGAATGCAACACAATATGCAAAGATAAGTTATCACTTGGTCTTTATGGTAATTTGTCAATATTTTGGTTTTGTTCCTCCACCAGAACAAAATCACAACTATAGAGGACATTTCATTTAATCAGTCTTGAATTTACTTGAATTCTGAGTCTCTCAAGTCCCAGGTGTTTATCCATGTAGTGAAAGGATCTTAAAATTTTGTTGAGCTATTAAGTTATTTTTTTACTGTAGACTCCCTAGTTGGAAATTTTAAGCTCCGTAAGGAAAATGTATAATGAAGATCAAAAAGAATGACTGAGTTGTCTGTAGAGGTCTCCTACATTATGGTAAAAGTTATTTTTTTCAGAAATTGTTAAATTAGAACAAACTGTGAAACTGTTTGTAACATAATGCTTTCATTCAAAAAGAAGTTACAAACAAGCGTTGTTGGCAATGCCTGTGGTCGTTAAAGTAACTCCTTCCTAAAAACATGTAATGACAAGGCAGAACAGGAAAGGGATTTTGCTTAGTAGCAACCAGTCTTATTTGACCTTTCAATTTCAACATTGCATCGATTCAATCTTTTTTGTTGAAAGAATGCCAGCTTTTCAGACTATTTTAAATACTAGAGAGCTGAGAATTGCAGAATGCAGTGGGGCTTATTTGGATCAGAAGAAATATCAGACACTGAGATATTTAGCAGAGTGTTTGTGCACACTTCAGAGGACAAACATTAGAAAATGATCCAATATTTTATCTTTAAATTCTCGTTATCTCAGCATCTTGAAGTCTGTGGTATTTACTGTGTTTATTCTTACCTCAAATGCACTAATGAAATCATATTTCCCTTGTCTAAACAAGGTTTAAATGCATTAAGGTAATCTGCAAAACAAGTTTGGTTTCATATTGAAGTTTACTTCAACTGTGGACAGCAAGTGTTTTCTGAACTTGTTTAAAACCCCAAAATATCTTTTAAAATATTCAAATTTATTATAATCACAACTTTAAATAACAACTTTTGGGCTTACATAAATAATATTTTAAAAATCAACAGCTGCAGAAACATAGTTTTGAAAGACAAATGCATGCCGTACTGAGAGGAATAGCACTTCTTAAAATACCACGGCCTTTGTTTTTCATGAGAGTGTCTCTTATTTTCATGTATGAAAAATGGTACTCACAATTGTTTCATCTTCTTAAGAAAGGCAGCCCTTGCTTCTTCCACTGGTCCAGGTAGTACGGGAATAGGTATGGTGTCCCGCTAATGGTAACACAGTCAACAACTTCTTACTTAGCGTGACGTAGCACTGCATTCTGACCCAATGTCATAGGGTAGGAGGAAATTGTGATGAAGCATTTAATATCAAATTTTTCTTGACCAACTCCAGAAGTTCTATAACTTATCAGCGGGAATCCTCAGCTTAATTTTACAGTGTCTCAGATAGCCACGTGTGATTATTTGGTTAGGTGTTTCTGCAAGGAGACGAGGACTGCACAGCATGCTTCGCTTTTTTGCCATTTTCACAGATAGTCACCACTTGAAAATGGAGGGGGTCCTAAAACCATGGTGTCTCAAGCCAGGAAGACATAACCAGAGCAGTGACAGCCTGGAGAGTTGTGCCACATGTGTTGGTCCAGTGCTGAGTTGTGATTACAGGAAAAGCCATTCAGGTAAGAGGATGCACTGAAACAAGCCATTTTTCCTGGAATAACCTGCTGCGGTCTAGCTGGGATGTGAGGGAGTCAGTCCTCAGCTGTGTCTCCCCTCTGCCTCACAAACCCTTCCCTCTAAATGTAATCAAAATGCTTCTTTTCTTTTAACGGTTTGTCACAGTTGCTGGCTCTGGTTCCACCAAAGGATGTAACAGTGAAAAGCAAATGAGGGTGAATGTTATATTCTTCTTGTGGTCCCACCCATTGCAGCTGTCATTGAGCTCCTTTGTGCTCCAACGTGGTTTACCCCAGGTCAACAAATACATGGTCCATAATTACCTCTAGCACCTTGTTTCCTCTCAACAACAGGTTCCTCAAGATCTCTCTGTAGACAAGTCTGTTCTCCTGACTATTCTCCAGCCAGATGTCTTAAACTGGACTTCCTTCACACTACAGCTTGTCCTCAATAGCCAGCAGATGTTGCTACTGAGCAGCAGAAAGGCCAACACACCTCCTTCCTCCAAAGCTGAAAGTAACTCAGAGCTCGGTCTGTGTCTATATGGAGGGGAAAAAGCCCAACCCTAAAAGTCAAGCTTGAGTCACCTGAGGTTAGGGTGTGATGCAGGGAGCAGGGAATTCTGAAGGGAGCAGGGAATCCTGAACCCACTGAGGCATGGAGAAGATGAATGAACAGCAAAGTAGATCTTGCCGCAGAAAATTCTCTCCAGTATTAGGAGTTTTCTGACAGTCTGTGGCTGTAAGATTCATGACATTACACTAGTGCTAGACCATGGACTTCAGCTAACACACCTCATCTTTACACCAGAGTCCAACCAGAACATTTACATCTGTCAGATCTTCAGAGACAAGGGCTCTTTTAGGCATTTTGGGCACCATTTCAAGTAATGCCCTAGAGTAGTCCATGGAGAAGCCATCTCTAAACTGTGCCACTCAGACAGGGAACTTCACCAAGAAATTACGATTACTGTAGAGATCATCTTTTCTCGTATATTATGTTGTAAGGGACACTCAAGGAAGTAAATTCAGAGGGAGTTTCTTGACTTTTCCACACTGTTTATTGCATTCTCGTTAGCAATGAGAATGATGATTTGCATAACAAAGTCATCTTTTCTCCAGTTGGGAGGGTTGCTGTGCAGGGGTTGTGCAGGTAGCTGCACCAGGGGGATTTCCAGCTGCTGTGGAAAGGGTCAATACGATAAGATGACATCTTCATAAAGGGAAGTGATTGTGCAAACTCAATAGCTTCAATGTGAACGTTGCCCTATTTTGCAAATACAGTGTCAGCGGTGGAGAGGGGAGGAGAGGTGAAGTTTCCTAGGGAATTTTTTTTTTTTTTTCTATTGCTTATTTCTGCTAAAAAGCCATTGATCTGGCGTCTTCTGAGGAGGAACAGGAAACTGACACTGCAATGCCAAAAATATTCCTGGAAAATTGAAATTTCAAAATGTAGCTCTGCCTTTTTTTCACATTAATTCATTAAAAAATTCCCCTGAGACTCCCTCAGGGGAGTGAAACACCTGAAAAAAGAAAAAAATCTCATTATTGAACTACAGTGCTCCTTAACTACTTGTCAGCTCTCATGTTGATGTTCATGGTTCCTTATTAGTCCTGTCACAGATGTATGGATTCAGAGGAGAAAGTACTTCATTTAACAAGGAACTTTGGATAAGTTTGGACTAGGAGGCTCATCTACCTTCACTGTAATGTGTGGGCAGGAATTGCTGCTGTAGCACCTGCTCTGTCTCCCAGCTAAAGGCTTACTTCGAGAAAACTGTGCTCCGGACGCATAACGTGAATCTGCTCAAAACCTGACTCATCCCCATGAAGTTCCCTCCTGGAGCTTGCGGTGAAATTTTCGGAACAGTTGGGTTTGAGAAGTCTTTCTCCATCAGGAAATGGCAACGTCTAAAGTTTTCGTGGAGAAATAACCCTTTCCTTATCCTCCTGAAACAACCTTTCTCCCATAGGACTACCAGTCCATAGGATAACAAGAAATATGGACAGGGTAGTAGGGTGTATCTCATCTGGAATTTGCAGCAAGTCTTACAGGAGTGTTGTTTCCAGAGATACTGTTTTGTCCAGTTTTAAAATAAATGGCCTTGATTATTATATTGTTAAATGTTGTAGCATGTTTTATATAGAGGCCAAACAAGAAAAATTAATAAATAGGAGACATCATTTCTAAAGGGTTCCTCTATCTTCTTCCCTGTTTAGACGTATATATGCTACTATCTCTCTAACAAGTTTATTTGCTGAATAAATGTATTGATAACTTAATTGAATTGTGGGATAAACTGAAACCTAACAGATACTTGTATTCAGAGAAAAACTAAGGCACATTGCATCATGAAATATTACAACACTTACAACACCATTACCAACAATGTTAAGAGCATAACATTTACATTCAATATCTCATTATTTTTTTTAATTCAGCCAAGGCCTGAGACAAGGGCCTACTGAAATCTTACAGAAAAAAGAACAAGAGTTGCTGATGCCACGTCTCCATGGCAGCACAGCTAATTTGGCAGGACAACGAAGCACACAGAAAGAAAAAGGTTATTTACAAAGATATCTTTGATAAAGGGGGCTTTGGGGACAGGAAAATGATCCAGGAAAAAAAAAATAAAGTCACAGAAGCATTCCAAACCTTTAAAATAAATTCTTTAAATAAGTGAGAGAAAATAAACTGAAGAAAATATTTCTTGAGTCACTAAGCACAGTGAGTTTCATCTTTGTTTGTTGTTGTACAATGCTATAAACCACCCTGAATGGCCCAGAATAACATTAGTGGTTCTGTGTATTGTAACCACTTCAATCAAGGCCTTTTGTTTTGGATCACCTGCCCTGCCTGCATCGGAGCCCCTTTTACAGCCCAGTTGCAGCACAGAGACCTAATTTAGTTCCACACACAAAAAGGAGAAAGGAAGAAAAACAGACTCATCTCTTACTGCTCCTTGCCTGAATCCACAGGGGAACAACTGGGATGACAAGATGAGTAAAATACTTCAAAGAATATTTCAAAATTCCTCAGCCTACAACCCCCAAGCAATTTGTAAACAATATAGTTATAGCATTCCCGAAGGATGCAGATGCCCAGCTGGACACAGGTGAATTGGTGGCCCAGGGCAGTGGGCATGCCTCCAGCGAAAAGGAGAGGGCAAAGGGGATCCCGTGAGGAGAGCTCACCCCGAAACGCTCACAGCAAGGGGCAGCGGGCTGTTACTAACTCCCATGGAGTGCTGCAGGACAGAAGAGGCTCAGAGTATTCAGCATGGTTAATCTTCTCCAGCAGAAGGCTCGCTTTATGTTGCAGGCAACGGACCGAGACCCTTCCCAGGGTTGTGCTACAAGCCTTTTGCAGTCTCCTTCCACGTTTTTCCTGTAGAAACAGCCCTGTACAAAGGCCTGTAGTGGTTAGTAGAGCGGCAGAGCAGCCTATCTGTTAAATATAAACCCTGGCAGACATTGAAGTGTTGATTTCATGTTGTGAGACCTTCTCAGACCAAGGAACACACTGTGTCTACCACTACGTCCAGGATTACTTTTCTTTTAGCTTGCCTGGAAAAAGGTGATTTTTCCCCCATTGGTTCCCAGCTGGCTGAGCACCCTGGGCTGTTTGGAACTGGTTCCTCTGCCAGCGGAGAGCCAAAGACTGCGTGTGGGAGCCCAAAGCCCCAAGCTGGCCAAGCCCTCTGACAACGCTATGAACCGCAGCCTGCTACATCTAAACCAGGCAGGTGTCTTTCCAGCATGAGGTCATGTCCAATGTGTGCTGGGGTCACGTCTGTCAGCATCACGGGTGCAACTCGTGCTCTTTTGTGTTCTCATTGCTACAGTAGTAAATTCCACATTGCTCTAAAGGCAGCGTGGTTGTAGCACATACCCTGCAGTTGCGTATATAAATGCAGGGCTGATGCTAGCGAAAACAGTCATATGTGTGTGTGAATCCTTAAGGTTCAGGGGACAAATTGGCTAAACACAACTATAATCTTCAGAATATACACTCATGAAACATAAGCATGAGATCCCATTCATAGAACACCTCATGAGCATCCTTGCCTTGACTGAACCTCTCACCTGGAGGAAATTATTTTCCATCTATAAACAAAAGGGAAAAAAGTGTTTTCCAAGTCACATATCTAGATCTCCTCATTAATTTCAAGAGTGATGTTATCACTTACTAAAGAAACAGTCCCACTGATTTTCAGTCTGCTTGCTACCTTGTACCATGAACGATTAATACATTAAAAAATTAACTTGCAGATAAAAGAAAAATGCAGCCTGTGGAAGTTGAATAATGACCTTATTTTAAGGTTTTCCCTGGAGTAACCCCCACTGTTGCCTCTTACACAAAGTGAGGGAAAAATTATGCACGCACATCTTTAATGCCTTTTTTGAATGCTGATGAAACTATGAGTGTTATGGAGAAGTCTGTGCAGATGACACAACAAAAGCAGGAGTAGCAGCTAGTGATATTAGCTAGAGACTGCAGTCTGAGAGCTGCTGTTCTGCAGTTCAGAAAGAGAAAAATTAACAAGATAGACTATAATCAATAAACTAGCAGCAGATTAAGATAATATGGGGTGGGGTCTGGAAACAAATGAGCTTAACAAGTTTAGAAAATACAGCTTTTTTCCATAGTTGGAAGCAATTGCTCGTTGCATGTTGGCACCTTGTGGACTTGCCCAGCAAACAGGTGAGAATGTCTAGCTGCTGAGGGGACCAAAAATGTCTTACCACCGCATTTCACAAGTGGAAACCTTTCTGCTTTAGTAAATTAATTCCCTGGGTCCTCTCTTACTCCCCTAGCACCAGGCTGTCCTATTCTTGCGCTTGGATCTTGCTAGATATTTCTTTGCACTGCCTACAAAAGTCTGCAAATGCCTTCTCTGCCGACACAGAAAGCCAATAGAAGGCAACTCTTTCCCTGTGGGATGTGGATGCCAGACAGAGTATGGGACAACCCTTAGTGCCTGCTTCAACAACAGATGCCACATATGTCCTTAGACAAGTCTTGTAATTTGCTTTGTTCCTCACCCCCGTATCCTGTTGCACTGCTGTTTAGAACTTGTATAAATATTGCAGAATCTATATTAAATGTAATGGAATAAATGGTTTGTTTCAGTCATAGTCGGTGCTTCCATTTCTGTTTCTTCAGTAAAATGCAGATTTCGTGGATCAGAAGGCTTGAAACTTTGCATAGCTGTCAATGTACCATCACCTGTGTATGGGCACATCACTATTGACCTTCCAGGGAACAGTCAGGAGTCATCATTCAGTGATCCTTGCACAGACGTGTAACAGGGAAAGGGGCAATGATCCTTTTCTGCTCCCTTTTATGTCCTGTCCAAAGACAAGGAAGAGTCACAGTCCACGTATGCAGCAAATTAAAATATTGCCCCTTCTGTGGATCACATCAAAACCACCACAATCACTTTCCCAAGTTCCCCTGAGCTTGCCTTGAAGTTTCATAAACTGCAAGGACAATAAATGGCTGTCTCCAAAGGCTACATATCCAGGCGTGCCCTGCATGATAGGAAACCTGCCGAGGATGTTGTTGCCTTCTGAAGTAGGTTGCCTTGAACTTCTGAATTACTGGGACATGCCCTCAAGGTGGGCAAAGAATTGCATACATATGCCTGGCCAGGCACCAAAAAAGATCCCATGGCACTTAAGACAAAAGGTGTTTGGATTTTAGGTTTCAGATTATTCCTCCTTGCATATCTGCAGATGAAAACTGGAGGCTAAAAACTTGACTTTGTAACTGGTCTTTCTTCTTCTTCAGTCTTTGACATTCAGCAGTTCATCCTTTGTCATTTTTTTCCTATATTCTTGGATATTGATGCATGGACTACATCATTTGTTTGAAGGGGGCAGGGTGTGTGTTTTTTGTGCTTATTTTAGAGATGACACTACAACCAAACACAATCATCTCAGCTACACTGTTTGGGGACAAATTTTCAGTTTACAGTCAAATAATTTCAAACTAAATTTTTAAATTATAGCTCCAGAGGATCTGTAAATACAAGACAAGCAGTCATATCCAAGCTGAGGGCCAAAGATAGGGTGCATGAATGAATGAAAACAGAGATCAATGAACATGTTTCCTTGACATGCTGTCTTACTCCACAAAGATATCTCCCCTTTTCCTAAAGTGGTAAAACTGGCTGCCAGATTAAACAACCTGTTGGTCTTATAATCTGCCTCTAGCAAGGTATCACTTTCCATGCTACTGACAGGTGGACATCCTTAGCAGGACTTGTTTCTAAACACTAATGCAGCACAGAAAGACTATGAAAGTTGATGAATGAGAGGAAAGGAATGATGTGTGAGACACCAGACGAGGACTGAGCAGATATAGGTTGGATTTCAGGCTTTGTCATGGGTTTCCCACAAAATCTTGGGCAAAAATCGGTCCATGCAAACGGTAATTAAAACAGGGCAGGGCAGGGTCTCAAGTACTGGCCCACAATTGTCTACACTGTTTAATTGTTAACACACTCTCTCACATGGCTTTGGCCCATGCCGACTTGACTTCCCCCAGACGATGTGGGTTCAGAGGACAGCGTGTGCCAGGGACGGCCCCAGCAGGCAGCTTGAATGGAGTTCCCCCTTCCCCAGTCACCGTGGTGGAGCGTTCAGCCATGTGGACACAAACCACACCACGATCGGCCTGAAGGGCCAGAGAACGGGGCCTCTCCTATTTTATTTGCTTGTCTAGATGTAGTCTTCTTTCCTGCATCATTTTGTCTGCCCTGTTTAGACTGTAAATTCTTTGGAACGAAGCAACCTTTTAATATGTATTTGAATGATGCCTGAGACAATGAGATGCCAGCCTTTGCTGGGGGTTGCCTTTGCTACTGAAAGGCCTATTAAAGAAAAAAAAAAGGAAAAAAAAAAAAAGGAAGACTATTCAGCTCTCTAAAAAGCACTCAGTTTTTCTTCTTTTTAATCCATCCATGTCAACAGCATGTCTTCATCCTACAGTGGGGCTTTACAGCTGTCAGAATTTGCAGTCTCCGGACTGAAGCACTTGTTAACTTTCACATGAACGTGCGTTTTTTCTGAATACGCAGCAACAGGGACCAAGAAGAGGAGGAAGTTGTCCCTGGTGACCTCCCACCACCATCAGGAGCACCTTGTGGCCCAGTCCCTTAACTATCCTACACCGTGCAGGTCTCTCAGGACTCTTGGTGGTCACCCTACACTACCAGCAGCCCTGAAAGACCCACATGCAGAGAAAAGCCCGAAAACCTTTGTTTGGGACCAGACTGTTCCTGTTGGTGACCCCAGGTCAGAACAGCAGCATGGTTAGTGTCCTGGTAGAAAGGAAGTATTAAAAACAGGCATTTGCTAATTGTCTTGAATTGCCTCTCATATTGCTTCTTGGCCAACCTCAGAAATAGCCCATCGAGATATCCACGTGGAGGGATAGAGAAAAGGGCTCTAACAAAAAGACAAACAGTAGGTCAGGACTGGCCTTTTCCAATCCTTTTCTTAACCAGAATAGTTTTCAGTGTTGCTGTTATTGACTGTCTCCCCTCAAACTCTCCTGTTTCAGGAGCCCTTAGAATCGCCTTTACTCCAGCTGCCTTGCTAGAAAGACAAAGAGAAAACCACTTTTTCTTCATTGTCCATTCCTCATAGGCCTGGCTCTTCAAAACATACATCTCTAGAGATCGTCCCAGTCTCTAGAAGTGTCCTTCACCCTCAGGAGAAACCAAGATGTCATCCTATGTACATCCGTCCTGCCTAGGAGACCTTGCTCCTCATTCAGTCCCCCACCGACTCCCCACAGTACCTGTGCTGGTGGGTGCTGGCAGCAGGTAGGCTTAGCTCTGAGCTGGAGTGGCAACCCGGGACGGGAGGCCAGCTCAAGGGCAGACAAGGGCTAGAAATCCTTGCTGGGCAGCAAGAAGTAGTGGCTGTGTCATGCTTGGAGGAGCGGTACTTGTTGGACAGCATAGGCATGGTGGAGGTTTGCCATGGTGCCTAAGAATGGGAGTGGTCAGGCGTCTTCTGCCCTCACCAGGAGCTCTCATGTAGCCTCAGAAGGGATCTCGTGAGGCAGTGCAGGCATGACTTTGGAGAACCTGAAAGGCTTGTTTCTGGTTTTAGCCGGAGATGCCAATCCACCTGGATATCACTCCTCAGCTACAGAGCTTCTATCTGCTCCAGATCAGAGAGTTCCTTGGCACTGCCTATTACATCGCTCTTTTGTTTTCATTAAACTCATTAAAATGTCAGGCTTGTACCCTGTTTGCAAACTCTTCATTGCACAAATCAGTTTATCTGCACAGGATCTCTCCATCGTCACACACCAGCAAAGAGAACCCAAACAGCCTGTACTTTTTACCTCAAACACTGTCCTTCGATACTTGTTCGTAGCTGAATAAATCCTGAGTTGCCCTAGGAGATTTTGAAAGGAGTTTGAAGAGTTGCGTATGACTCCTAATGTTCAGATTGCTTTGATATAATTTCCAACCAAAATAATATTGTCAGAGGGAATTAGTTTTGCCCAGTGGGTGCCAGCAACTTTTAAGTAATGGAGCACTATTTCTTTCTATAGGCTATGATCTATCTGATGCTCTCCAGATGAACTTGTTTCAGAGCTCCAAGGTCAATCACACAGAATGCTCATCCCTCAGAATTCCCATGAGAAGCTCCAAGCCCTGCCATAGCAGATCCTCAGAACAATCTTTGAATGTTAAATTGTTCTTTGACAAAGTCTAATATCTAACACAGCAGCAGTACAGAGACAGCCAGTGCTCATGAAAGGGCTACATTTTCTTGCTGAGCAATGCTGTGTTGGATCACACTGGGAGACCAATGAATTGTGGCACTGAGCCATATTAACTTCTCCCTTTTAAAATTTAGCAGAAGGGAAACTCCAGCATTTTTCAACATGTTAAAACCCAGTGTAGCTTTAAAAGCAAACCCAGGGCACCTGTGATTGTAAAAGGGATTGAAATGAAAATTCCTGGCAGCTGGGGATGGTCAGCTATGGAGAAGCGCCTGATGCTTTTCCTCACACCGTGTCATCCCAGCCCTTTTCTCCACATCCAGCTCTGAGCCTCTCTGCTCCACAGACCATACCTGCTCCTCATTCCCTTTACTTAAGAAGATCTAGTGTGCTAGACTCTCACTCTGTTTTTTTAACTGTAGGTCCCGGTATCTTAGTAATATCTCATTTACCTGTTGTTGTTCATAGGTGCCTCTCCATGCACATTGCTTCTTCAAGCTCTGTGCCCCCCAGTTACGCAAGGACAGGTTGCGTCTTTCCCACTGCACCTCTTGTTTGCAGCCTGATAAGCTCTCCCTGGGAAAAGGTTTTCAGGGAAAACAGCAAAGCAACATGTGCTTAATGGGAGCCAAGAATGGTCCATGATGCCCTCAAGACCTAGTGTCCTGGATGTCTTGGCCATGGAGCTCAGGAGACCAGAGTAGTCATAATAGTGATAAGAGAAGGGAAACTCCTGGACTTTCAAGACATCATCTGATGATGACTCAAGAGTCAGGCAGCTCTTTGGCTGATGGACTTAGGTCATTCCATAAACCCACAGGTGAAACTTCCTTTTTCATACATGGTGAATGAAGAGCTTCATTTGGCCTTCATACTCTCCATTGACTGCTGCTTCCCAGCTGGTGTGAGGGCAAATGCCTACATTCATTTCCGTCGTTTTCTCTCATCATCACACACACATTCACAGAATCATAGAATCATAGAATGGTAAGGGTTGGAAGGGACCTTAAAGATCATCTGGTTCCAACCCTCCCCTGCCATGAGCAGGGACATCTTCCACTAGACCAGG
>Ga0181612_164525_pt1 | contig 29851 bp, 24 predicted proteins | sample HoacroProtozoa21_FD_119630 | JGI IMG/M metagenome (GOLD analysis project Ga0181612, IMG submission 119630) | Hoatzin crop microbial communities from Cojedes, Venezuel. Combined Assembly of Gp0051906, Gp0051904, Gp0051908 | reverse complement strand
AGGGACGGTGTGGCCGGAAGGGCAGATTCACCGGCGGCTGACGAAGAACGCCGCGAAGGAAGTATACGGAAAAGCGATTGAGCACGGGCACGAGGTGGCCGTGCACTGTCTGACGCATGAGTCTCTGACGGAACTGCCGGATGAGGCGGTCGTGATGCAGATCATGGAAGACCGGAAGGGCCTGGAGGAACTGTTCGGCGGGGTGATCCGCGGGGCGGCGTACCCGTACGGGACATGGAACCCGCGGGTGATGGAGGATTTGCGCCGGTGCGGGATCGACTACTGCCGGACGGTGCAGTCCACGCATGATTTTTGGATTCCCGGGGATTTTCTGTCCCTGCACCCGACCTGCCATCACGCGGACCCGAAGCTGATGGAGCTGGCGGACAGATTTACCGGGGATAATGGCTGGAACTGCATGCTGTTCTATCTGTGGGGGCACGCGTACGAGTTCGAGGCTGCGGATAACTGGGAGGTCATTGAAAAATTTGCCGAAAGAATCGGTGGGCGGGAAGATATCTGGTACTGCACGAATATCGAGGTCGTGGACTATGTGAACGCGTACCGGAAGCTGCGCGCGAGCGCGGACATGCGGACCTGGTACAACCCGACCGACCGGGAAATCTGGTTTACGCATGACGGGAAGATGTACACCGTCGGGAGTGGAGAGACGGTCACGGTGGAATAAAAAATGGTCGATTTTGCACAGGATCAAAAATGAATTGTGTTGACCCGGGGCTCGGGGAAAATTAGAATATGAAGTGGGAACAGAAATCAAAATATGAAAGCGGGGGTTTCCATGAGTTACACGGCGGCTTCTGACAGGTATGACAGGATGGTGTACCGGCGGTGCGGTCGCAGCGGGATCATGCTGCCGGCGCTGTCGCTGGGGCTGTGGCATAATTTCGGCAATATCACGCCGTTCGAGACGCAGCAGCAGCTGCTACGGTCTGCGTTTGACCACGGGATTACGCATTTTGATTTGGCGAACAATTACGGTCCGCCCTACGGGGAAGCGGAGCGGAACTTCGGCGTACACATGGACCGGGACTGGAAGCCGTACCGGGATGAGCTGTTCATCTCGACCAAGGCGGGATATGACATGTGGCCCGGCCCGTACGGGGATCACGGGAGCCGGAAGTATCTGATTTCCAGCCTCGACCAGTCCCTGAAGAGAATGCATCTGGACTATGTGGATTTGTTCTACCATCACCGGCCCGACCCGGACACCCCGATTGAGGAGACGGCGGGGGCGCTGGACCAGATTGTGCGGAGCGGCAAGGCCCTGTATGTCGGGATTTCCAATTACAAGCCGGAGCAGGCAAAGCAGATGATTGCGGCGCTGCGGGAATTGGGGACGCCCTGCCTGATCGAGCAGCCGAGCTATTCCATGCTGAACCGGTGGATTGAGAACGGGCTGACGGATGTGCTGCGGGAAGAAAAGGTCGGGTGTATTTGCTTTGCGCCCCTGCATCACGGGATTCTGACCGGGAAGTATCTGAACGGGATTCCGGCCGATTCCCGCGCGGCGAAGGATCCGCGGTATCTGAAGCCGGAAGGCATTCATGAGGATGAGATGGAGAAGGTGCGCAAGCTGAAGGCGATTGCGGACCGCAGAGGGGAAAAACTGCACCAGATGGCGCTGCAGTGGGTGCTGAGGGATGAGGTCGTGACCTCTGCCCTGATCGGCGCGAGCCGCGCGGAACAGATTGAGGACAACGTGGCGGCCCTGTCGTTCCCGGCGCTGACGGAAGAGGAACTGAAGGAAATTGAGGAAGCGCTGAAGGATTGAAAGTGCTTTGAAATCATTTATTTCCGGGACATGATATAATATGTCCCGGAAGTCTTTTATCCGGAGGGAGTTGTATGACGGAAAACATGACCGGGCGCCAGCAGGTGATTGTGAAGACCAGTATCATCGGGATCATGGCGAACCTGGTGCTTGTGGCGTTCAAGGCGGTGACAGGGCTTTTGACCCGGTCCATTGCGATTACGCTGGACGCGGTGAACAATCTGAGCGACGCGTTGTCGAGCGTGGTGACGATTCTCGGGGCGAAGATCGCCGGGAAGGCGCCGGACCGGGAGCATCCGCTGGGGCATGGACGCGTGGAGTATATGAGCCAGCTGATTGTGGCGGCGATCGTGCTGTATGCCGGGTTGACTTCGCTGATTGAGTCCGGAAAGAAGATCATCCATCCCGAGGCGGCGGAGTACAGCACGGCGTCGCTGATCGTGGTTGTGGCCGCGATCGGGGTCAAGATCGTGCTGGGCCGGTATGTGAAGAGAAAGGGTGAGGAAGCGCATTCCGGGACGCTCGTGGACGCCGGGGAGGACGCGCTGTTTGACGCGATTCTGTCCGCGTCGGTGCTGGTGAGCGCGATCATTTTCCTGCTGACCGGGGTGAGCCTGGAGGCGTATGTCGGGGCCGTGATTTCCGTGTTTATCATCAAATCCGGCATTGAGATGATCCGGGATGCCGTGAATGAAATGATCGGCGTGCGGATTGAAGGGGATCTGACGAAGAGCATCCGGGAGACCGTGGAGGCGGACCCGGATGTGCAGGGCGCGTATGATCTGCTTTTGCATAATTACGGGCCGGATCATTATCTGGGGTCCATTCATGTGGAGGTGGACGACGGCATGACCGCGCGGGAGATTGATACCATGACGCGGCGGATTCAGGAAAATGTGTACGCGAAGCATCACATTATTCTGGACACCATCGGGATTTACTCCCGGAACACCGGGAGCGACCGGGCCATGGAGGTCCGGACGAAGGTGACGGAGACGGTGCTCGCGCATCCGGGCGTGCTGCAGATTCACGGATTTTATTTTGACGAAGAAAAGAAAGACATCCGGTTCGACGTGATACTGGACTTTGCCGGGCCGGACCGGAAGGAACTGTACGAGCATATCGTGAACGACATCCGGGAAATGTATCCGGGGTACACGGTCAGAGTGACGCTGGACGTGGATGTCAGCGACTGAGCATGAATTGGATTGTCCGGAGAATCCGGGGGATTTTTGAAGGAAATCTCCGGGGGTTTTATATGGGAATGAGTATTGAGAAACTGATTGATAAAAAAGTGAAGTGCTCAACGGAAATTCGACCAAAATGACATCCGGATGTTGATTTGGTCGTGAAACAGGGCGGAATAAAAAACAGCAGGAGCGGAGAGAATGACCGCTTCTGCTGTTTTCGGATGGCGGCGGGATTAATCTTCATTCATGAGCCAGGCGAGGGCTTTGGGCTTATACTCGTTCCAGAAAATGTCGTCGTGGATGCCGGGGCTTTCGTGGTATTCGTGCGGGACATTTTCCGAGAGCAGGAACTGATGGAAATCCCGGTTCTTTTGGTAAAGGAAATCTTCCGTGCCGCAGCAGAGGTAGATTTCGGGAAGCTTTTCTCCGGCGGCCTTCAGCTTTTTGATCAGCGTTTCGGGGTTGTGGTCGCTTTCCTCGATTTTGGAGAGGTCCCCGAAGATGGCACGGTAATACGCTTCGTTCGCGATGTCGTTGCACTCGCCGGGCTTCAGAGCGGCGACTTCATGAATGATCAGGGCGGAGGAGAGGCCGGCGGCCTTACCGAAAACATGGGGGTACTTGAGCGCGGTATGCAGCGCGCCAAACCCGCCCATGGAAATGCCCATCAGGAAGGTGTCCTCCGGACCGTGGCAGAGGGAGAAGACCCGGCGCATATAGCCGACCAGCTCTTCGCCGACAAAGGTCGCGTACTGATGCCCGGTGGCTTCCGAATCCACATAGAAGGAGTTTTCGGCGGTGGGCATGACCATGGCGAGGTTGTGCTGATAGGCAAACTGATCCAACCCCCAGCTTTCGCCGATGCCTGTGTAGCCGTGCAGGAGGAAGAGGGTTTTGGTTTTCGCCGGATAGTCCGGCTGGGTGACATTCTGCCCGCCGGTGGGCAGGAAGACGTCGAAATCGACATGGCGCTGCAGGGCGTCGGAGTAATAGCGGATGTTCAGGTACATAGGGCTGACTCCTTTCGGGCTTCAGAATTTTGACTTCCGGGGATATCATACCACAGATTTGGAAGAGAAAGCATAAACTTATATTTTTTTAGCTTTGCGGAGCTGACGGATCTGCTTTCGGGAAAAGGACTTTGAATTCACTGCCTTTTCCCGGTTCGGAGGTCATTTGAAGCTCCGCGCCGCAACGCATGGCGGCATGCTTGACGATGGACAGGCCCAGCCCGGTGCCGCCGGAGGAGCGGGAGCGGCTTTTGTCCACGCGGTAGAATCGTTCAAAGATCCGGTCCTGATCTTCCGGGGCGATGCCGATACCGTCATCCCGGACGGAGACGACGGCGCGGCCGCCCTCCCGGGAGAGAAGAAGCTCCGCGTGACCGCCGGGACGGCTGTATTTGATCGCGTTGTCACAGAGGTTATAGATCATTTCGAAGAGGGACTGCTTGGAACCGCGCGCAATGGCGGGGACGCCTTTGAAGGTGAACTGCACCTGCATTTCACCGGCATAGGGGAGGAGCGTTTCCGCAACCTCCGCGCAGAGGGAATACAGATCCACATCCTCGGTTTTGTTTTCCGCGTTTTCATCTTCCAGCCGGGAGAGACGGAGGATGTCGCCGACAAGGTTTGTGAGGCGAATGGCTTCCGCGTGAATGCGGGATGCGAAATTTTTGATGTCCTTTTGTTTGGCCAGACCGTTTTCAATCAGTTCCGCATAGCCGGAAATGGACATGAGCGGGGTTTTCAGTTCATGGGAGACATTTGCGGTGAAGTCCCGCCGCACGGCTTCCGCCTGTTTTAATTCTTCCATTTGCAGGCGGATTTGCTCGTTTTGCTTTTCAATGCGGTTCAGCAGGGGGTCCAGCTCCTCATAAACCGCGCCTTTGGCGGCGTCATGCGGACTGGAAAGATTGATCGCGTTGATCGGCGCGACAATCCGGCGCGTGACAGACCGGGCGAGAAAGAGCTCCAGCACCACCAGCAGCGCGATCAGCGCGGCGGCAATGCCGATGCGCGAGAAGATTTCCCCGAAGATGGTGTCCGTTGTGCGGGAAACGCGGACGACGCTTCCGTCCGCAGCGCGGAGGGCATAGTAAAAAGTCTGCTTGCCGAAGGTTTCGGAAAGCCGCGTGGCGGAGCCGGTGCCGTTTTCAAAGGCTTGACGGACTTCCGGACGCTCCAGATGGTTTTCCATTTGCGCACTGTTTTCTTCGGAATCGAAGAGGACGGTGCCGTCGGCGGCGATCAGGGTGACGCGACCCTGGATGGTGCCGGCGGTTTTCGCGTTGACCGCGTCTGTGCCGTATTCGGCGATCATCTCAGAGAGCAGTTTCGTGTCCTCCTCCGCCCAGGACCGCATGGAGGCGCGGGCTTCCTGATATGAAACGTATTCCATGGCCGCGAAGGTGAGGAGAATGGCCAATACGATCAGGACGGCAAAGCTGCGAAAAATGCGTTTGCTCATTCGCCGCCTCCTATCCGGTAGCCGACGCCGCGCACGGTTTCGATGTAATCCCCGCATTTGCCCAGCTTTTGCCGGAGGGTGCGGACATGCACATCCACGGTGCGGCTTTCACCGTTGAAATCATAATCCCAGACGCGCGAGAGCAGTTGGTCTCTTGTGAGGACAATGCCCTGATTGGCGATCAGGTATTCCAGCAGGCCGAATTCTTTCAGCGTGAGATCAATTTTTTTGCCGCGGGCGAGGACCCGGTGGCGCGATTTTTGGAGTTCCAGATCCTTATATTTCAGCGTATCGCTGTCCGCGGACGGAGCGGCCTTTTTGCCGCGGCGGAGGACCGCCCGCACGCGCGCGAGAAATTCCATCATTCCGAAGGGTTTGGCGATGTAGTCATCCGCGCCCAGATCGAGCCCGGTGACCTTGTCGTATTCGGAATCTTTCGCGGTGAGGAGAATGACAGGCACATCGGCGTGCGAGGGACTGCGGCGGAGACGCTTGAGAATGCTCAGCCCGTCTTCGCCCGGGAGCATGATGTCGAGCAGAATAAGCTCGGCTTTTTTGTCGAGTGCCTCAGCGTAAAAATGTTCCGCGTCGGGGAAACCTTTCGCCTTGTATCCGGCGGAGGTCAGAGTGTAAACAATTAAATCGCGGATGTTCTGATCATCCTCCACACAGTAAATCATTCGCGTCCCTCCCTTTGACTTGATTATATCATACGGGAAGGGAATCCTGCTCCGGGAGAAATGTAAAATTCAGGTAAAATCATCACGCAAATTTTACACGGAACAGATCTTCATTCTGACGTGGGTGGGTTATTCTGCCTGTGAGTATATGAGGAGGCAGTTTGGAATGTTTCGAAATGTTTTTCGTCCGGCATCTTGAAAATTCGTCCAAAAGCAAGCATAATTGGACGAAAATGGGTTGGATTGGGCGAAAGGAGAAATTTGCATTGGGCAAAACAAAAGTACTTTTTCTATGCCACGGAAATATCTGCCGGTCGGTGATGGCGGAGTATATGATGAAGGACATGGTTCGGAAGACGGGTCGGGAAGCGGAGTTTGAAATTGATTCGGCGGCGCTGACCACGGAGGAAATCGGGAATCCGATTTATCCGCCGGCCCGGCGGAAACTGGCGGAAAAAGGAGTTCCGATCGGGGAGCACCGGGCGAGGCTCGCCGAGGCAGAGGATGCCAAGCATTTTGATCTTTTGATTGGCATGGATGACGAAAACATGCGGATGATGAAAACACTTTCGCAGCGCGCCGGGGTGGATTTCGGGGAGAAATGTTTCCGACTGACTGAGTTTGCCGGGAAGGGCGGGTCTATTTCCGATCCGTGGTATACGAGGGATTTTGAAAGCTGCTATCGGGATATACAGGAAGGGCTGGAAGGTTTGCTGAAGAAGGTTTAATTTCCGGAAAGAATGCGGAAATGGTTTTTCCAGAAGTCGATGATGCCTTCCTTTTTCATGCGGCTGAGTTCCTTGGACAGGGCCGTGCGGTCGAGATTCAGGTAATCCGCCATCTGCTGACGGTTAAAGGGAATTGAGAAATCCCGGGAGCCGGTTTGCAGGGAGACGGAATTCAGGTAGGCCTGAATCCGGCTGCGGGCGGATTTGGGCGAGGTGTGGAAGGACCGGCGGGAAAGGATCAGGTTTTTCCGGGCGGAGATCATCAGGAGATTCCGGGTGAGCGTCATTTGCCAGCGCTCCGCCGGGGTTTCCAGCAGGGTGGAAATGTTCAGGAAGAGAATTTCCGACGGCTCGCCCGCGGTGACGTCCACGAGCATCGGTTCGTTTTTCGTCAGGGCATAGGTCTCGGCAAAGAAATCGCCGGGGCCGACATGGCTTAAAACGGTGCGGTTGCCCCAAAGGTCGTTGGACTCGACGGTCACACCGCCGGACAGGATGAGCCCGATGGATTCCGTGGTTTTGCCGGCATGGAGCACGGCTTGATTTTTGCGGTATTTTTTTGTGCTACCCCGGAGTGTTCCGAGGGCAGTTTTGATTTCGTCATCATTCATGCCGCGAAAGAGCAGGGTATTTTTCAGCAGATCGGGTGAGATCATTTTCGTATCCTCCGTTCAAAATGTGGTTTCAACCACGTACACTACAGAATAATTGTAGTATGATTTCACCCGTAAGGCAAGGAGGCGGAAAGAATGCTGAGGCAGATTATTCACATTGACGAGGAGAAGTGCAACGGGTGCGGGCTGTGCGCGAGCGCGTGCCACGAGGGCGCGATTGAGATGGTGAACGGGAAGGCGAAGCTGGTGCGGGAGAATTTCTGTGATGGCTTCGGAGACTGTTTGCCGGGATGCCCGACCGGGGCAATTACGTTTGAGAACCGCGAGGCGCCCGCATATGACGAGGCGGCCGTGAAGGCGAGCAAGGAGGAAAAGAAGATGAATGAAATGACGCATCATGCCGGGGGATGCCCGGGAAGCCGGGCAATGACCTTCGGGGAAACGAATGAGCCGGAAGAAAGCGGCGTTCAGGCGGGGACGAGGCCGGTGTCGAGACTCCGGCAATGGCCGGTGCAGATCAAGCTCCTGCCAACGGAAGCGCCGTTTTATGACGGGGCGAAACTGCTGATCGCCGCGGATTGCACGGCGTATGCGTACGCGAACATGCATGAGGAATTCATGAAGGGAAAGGTCACGCTGATCGGATGCCCGAAGCTGGACGACGTGGACTACACGGAGAAGCTGACGGAGATCATTCGGAACAACGATATTCAGTCCGTGACGATTGTGCGGATGGAGGTGCCGTGCTGCGGCGGGCTGCAGCGGGCCGCGGAGAACGCGCTGAAAAACAGCGGGAAGTTCATTCCGTGGCAGGTCGTCACGATTTCCCGGGACGGGAAGATTTTGGATTAAAGAAACAGAGACGGAATCCGGGTGGGTTCCGTCTCTGTGTTTATATTGGCAGGGTTTTATTCGGCGATGACGCGGTTGCGGCCGCCCTTCTTGCCTTCGTAGAGGCGGGCGTCCGCTTCGGTGATGGCCGCGTGGATGCCGCCGGCGGGGTTGTATTCCGCGACGCCGAAGGTCATGGTGATTTTCAAAATTTGATTGCCGTAGGGGATTTCAAGGGCGGCAATGCTTTGCCGGAGGGCGTCGAGGGTGGAGACGCTGTCCGGGAGGGAGCTGTTTTCCAGAACGAGGAGGAATTCCTCGCCGCCCATCCGCCCGACGCGGCCTTTGCCGGCCAGGAAGTTTTCCATGTGGGCCGCGATGGTTCGCAGCACCGCGTCGCCCGCGTCATGGCCGTACGTGTCGTTGACTTTTTTGAAGAAGTCGATATCGCTCATGGCGAGGCAGAAGGGCTCGCCGAGGGCGGCACTTTGCGCGGCGAGGTCGTCGAGGATTTTGCGGATGCCGCGTCGGTTCGGGAGGGAAGTGAGCGGGTCGGTGCTGGCCTCCCGCTGGAGAATTTCATTGTGCCGCTCCTGTTCGTAGGCGGCGGAGATATCGGTCTGGATACAGAGAATTTCGTTCTTTTCATCGTCAATCCAGAAATACTGAACCTGTTTGCGAAGGACCCGCCCGTCGCCGACGACGAGATCGAAGGTTTCCACGTGCGGCGTGCGTTCGTTCAGTTTTTGTACAATATAATCAATGGCGAAGGTGCGCGTCATTTTTTCGCGGAACTCTTCCCGGACGAGAGCGGCGAGGGGCTTCCGCATGTTTTCGTCAAAATCCATGTCCACATTTTGACGCCAGTGAGGCGCGATGCGGTGAATGTCGTCGGACATGAAGCGGAAATTGACCGTGCGGGAAGGCACATCGATGGTGCAGACAAATTCGCAATAGCGCATGAGAATGATATCAATGATTTTTTCCGTCCGTTCGCGGTGCTCCGGGTCTTGCAGGCCTTCGGCCCAGGACATTTTCCGGTGCTGCATCATCATCACCCCTTTTTTGTTTATTATATTGAAGAATTGCGGGGACTGTCAAATTTCATTTGTGAAATTGCCAAACAACCGAATGAAAATGTGCCAAATAACCGAGCAAATATCTGACAAATAACCGAATAAAAATCTGCCGAATAACCGAACGAAAGCTTGCCAAACAACCGAAAAGCATGTAAAATAAGGGTGGTTTGGAAAGGAGCGAGAATGATGAGTGATTACAAAAAACGGATCGCGGACCGGTTACTGACAAGAAAATTGAAAAGTGCCGGGGCGGTTTTGATTGAAGGGCCGAAATGGTGCGGAAAAACAACGACGGCGGAACAGATTGCGGGTAGTATTTTGTATATGGATGAACCAGAAAAGAAGAAACAGAATTTGCGCATGGCAGACATTAATCCGGGAATATTGTTGCAGGGTGAATATCCGAGACTGATTGATGAATGGCAGATTGCGCCTATGTTGTGGGACAGCATCAGATTCGCAGTAGATCATGGGGGACATGAGGGGAGCTTTATTTTGACGGGTTCTTCGGTACCGGTTGATTTTTCGAAGACGGAGCATTCGGGAACCGGACGGTTTGCCCGAATCAGGATGCGTACGATGTCGCTGTATGAGTCTGGTGAGTCAAATGGCGATGTCAGTATAAAAAGTTTGTTTGAAGATCACCCCGGAACGGATTTGGCGGCGGTGAATCATATTGGGATTGAGGAACTGGCCTTTTTGGTTTGCAGAGGCGGCTGGCCCAGAGCAACTATGCAGACAGATCATGAGACGGCGATGGATCAGGCGCTAAACTATTATGAATCTGTTGTGAAGTATGATATTTCTAAAGCGGATGGTGTTCAGCGTGATGAGCAGCGCGCGAGATTGTTGATGCGTTCGTACGCAAGGAATCAGGGAGGGCAGGTCAGTAATGTGGCGCTGAAGGAAGATATGGCGTCTAATGATTTGGCCAGTTTGGATGAGGATACGGTGCTGTCTTATGTGAACGCGCTAAAGAAAATTTTTGTGGTGGAGGATTTGCCGGCGTGGAATCCAAATTTGCGTTCTAAAACGGTCATTCGCACTTCAGATACAAGATATTTTACAGATCCGTCGATTGCAACGTCTGCACTGGGAATTTATCCCGGAGACTTAATCAATGATTTGAATACATTTGGCATTATGTTTGAAACATTGTGCATCAGAGACTTGCGGGTGTATGCGGACGCGCTTGGCGGACAGTTGTATCATTACCGAGATCGAAACGGCCTGGAATGCGACGCGGTGATTCATTTGAATAATGGTAAATACGGGTTGGTTGAAATCAAATTGGGCGGAGATTGGCTGATCGAACATGGTGCCTCGACATTGAAACAATTAGCCGGTAAAATTGATGCGGATAAAATGTGCGAGCCGTCTTTTTTGATGGTGATGACCGGAACGGGAGATTATGCGTATCAAAGAGAAGACGGGGTTTATGTTGTGCCGGCCGGATGTTTGAGAGACTGATGAATGAAATTGCCGCATCCTATATGTTGCAGGCAAAAATTAATAAATGGTAAGGCTGTTAAAGAGCAGGAAGCTGGAGGGGATGCGCATGAAGAGCGGACAGGTGAAGGCGATTTTGTACGCACTGCTGGCGGCGGTGCTGTATGCGCTGAATACGCCGGTGTCGAAGATTCTGCTGGAGGAGATTCCGCCGCGGATGATGGCGGGGTTTCTGTATCTGGGTGCCGGGGTTGGCATCGGGCTTTTGTCTTTGACGAAAAAGGACGAAAGCGCGGAGAGGCTGGAGAAAAGCGATCTGCCGTATGTCATCGGGATGGTGGTTCTGGACATCGCGGCGCCGGTGTTTCTCATGTTCGGGATTCTGAACACGGAGGCGTCGACCGTGTCCCTGCTCAACAATTTTGAAATTGTGGCGACGACGGTGGTGGCGCTGCTGATTTTTCGGGAAAAAGTGTCCGCGCTTTTGTGGGGCGGCATCGCGTTCATCACGGTGTCGAGCATTCTTTTGTCCACCGGCGGGGAACTGAGTTTTTCGTTTTCCTGGGGCGCGGTGTTCGTGCTTGCGGCGACGATTTGCTGGGGCTTTGAGAACAACTGCACAAGGAGGATTTCGTCGAAAAGCACGTATGAAATTGTGTTCATCAAGGGAATTTTCTCCGGGGCGGGAGCACTGATCCTCGGGCTTCTGACCGGGGAACGGTACTTTCAGATCGGGTATATTCTCGCGGCGATGCTGCTTGGGTTTGTGGCCTACGGGCTGAGCATCTTTTTCTATATCCGCGCGCAACGGGTCATCGGGGCGGCGAAGACGAGCGCGTATTACGCGGTGTCGCCGTTCGTCGGGGCGCTGCTGTCGTTCATTTTCCTGCATGAGTCGCTGACCGGGCATTTCACGGCGGCGCTGATCCTGATGATCATCGGCAGCGTGATGGTGGTCGCGGACACGCTGGGCGTGAGGCCGGGGAAGAAATAAAAAACGCGCCGTAATTTGCATTGCGGCGCGTGGGGGAGGAAATCAGCCGGAGACTTTTGCGCGGCGTAAAAGTCTTTCGTGGCTGATGACCATCAGAATAAGGGCAATTCCCAGATACACCGGGAGAAAGCCAAGGCCGATTTTGCCCGCGATGACGCCGAAGAGCGGCGGCATGAGGCAGGTGCCGACATAGGCGCTGGCCATCTGGATGCCGATCATGGCCTGCGAGTTTTCCGCGCCGAAATGATCCGGAGTGGAGTGAATGATGCAGGGGTAGATCGGGGCGCAGCCGAGGCCGATGAGGATGAACCCGATCGGCGCCGCCGCGGCGGAAATGAAAATCGTCAGGATGCCGAGAGTGATCAGGATTTGCCCGATGCGGATCATCGTGACATCATTCAGGCGGATGGTCAGGAAGCCGTTCAAGGCCCGACCGGCGGTGATGCCGATGAAGAAGAGACTGGCATACCGGGCCGCGGCGGCGGTGTCCAGACCGCAGACGGAGACCATGTAACTGCTGGCCCAGAGCATGGTGGTCTGTTCCACCATTTCGTAGCAGAAGAAGGCAAGCATCATTTCCGGAGCGCCCGGAAGACGGATGGCTTTGGAAAGCGGAACCGGAGCGGATTCTTCGGCTTCCGCTTCTTTTGATTGGACGGCTTTTTTCCAGAGCGGCAGGGTGCAGAACAGAACGACGGTGAACACCGCAAGAATCGCTCCGACCACGCGGTAGCCGTCCGCCCAGGTACCGCCCGCGGTGAGGCTTGCGCCGATGACATACGGGCCGACAATGGTGCCCAGACCCCACATGCAGTGGAGCCAGCTCATATGGCGGCTGGGATAGTGCAGGGCGACGAAATTGTTCAGGGCCGCGTCCACGCTGCCGGCGCCGAGGCCGTAGGGGATGCAGATGAGAAAGAGCTGCCAGAAGGAGGTTGCCACGGAGAAACCGAGGACGGCCGCGGCCGTCATGGCGACGCTGACCGCGGTGACGAGGCCGGTGCCGAAGCGCTTGTTCAGGCGGTCACTTTGCAGGGCGGAGATGACCGTGCACAGGGCAATGGTCATCGAGAGAATGCCCGCCCAGGAATTCGGGACCGCGAAGGTGTCCTTCATGGTCGGCCAGGCGGAGCCCAGGAGGGAATCCGGCAGGCCGAGGCAGATAAAGGCGAGATAGATGATGAGCAGTAAAAGCGTGAACATATTTCAATCCTCTTCCGGAAGGCAGTATTGATCGCCTTCCTGATTTATATTATAATGTCTTCGAAATGATGAATGTTAGCGGATTTATCTGCAAATTTTATGAAATCGTGTCAAAATGGAGCAAAATATGGGAAAAGAATATAAGAGGCTGAACCTGAACGGAAATCTGGAAGAATTGCCGGAGGGAATGAAGGAGGAATTTCCGCTGGAGGTGTACACGGACGCGTTTGACGAGTTCATCGGGCGGGAACTGCCGATGCACTGGCAGGCGGGATTTGAATTCAACCTCATGGAGCGCGGGACGGCCGTGTACCGGGTCAGCGGGCAGGAGATTCCGCTTTTGCCCGGGGATGTGCTGTTCATCAACGGCGGAGCGATGCATCTGGCGCACGGGGAGAAGGGTGCGGCAGTGCTCGGGACCGCGTTTGCGCCGGGGGTTTTGTTCGGGGAAGGATACTGCTATCGGAAATATGTGCATCCGGTGCTGGCGCATGGAGCGGACGCGAAGGTGTTTCCGGCGGGAAGCGCGGAGGCGGAGGGGATCGCGCGGGAGATCCGGGCGCTGCACGCGGCGGACACGAAGAAAACCGGGTATGAAATGGAATGGCTGGCGCGGGCGGGCAATATCTGGCGGATTCTGTTTCCGACCATGGAAAGCAGCGGAAAGGAGAGCAGCGGCGGGGAAAATCTGAAAATCCTGCGGGGAATGATTACGGAAATCCGGCACGCGAGCGGGGAAATGCCGTCGGCGGATGACCTGTGCCGCGGGGCAGGGATCAGCCGAAGCACGCTGTTCCGCCTGTTTCAGCAGTATGTCGGATGTACGCCGGTGCAGTTTATGAACGATATCCGCCTGGCCAAGGCCGCGGCGGCGCTGAAAGGCGGGAGAAGCAGCATCGCGGACATCGCGGAGGAATGCGGATTTTCGCAGCAGAGCTATTTTACGGGATGCTTCCGGAAAAAATACGGGATGAGCCCGAGCGAGTACCGGAAAAAATGTATGGAGGAGAAAATCAATCTGTGATAAGATGTGTAAGCTGCGGGTAACAGAAGGACGGAGGGACGGAAATGAAGTGCAATTATCTGAAGAAGATTGTGCCGTTTGTGAAGGAAAAGTACGGGGAGAAGGCGGACGGCATCATGGAGGCCGCATGGAAAAGGTATCAGGAGATTCTGGACGAGAACCCGAACGAGCCAAAGTTGGTCGCCATGCATACGCGAGACCGGATTTATCCCGGCATCGCGATGTTTGACGCGCTGACGGGCGCCGGGGCAGAAAGGGACGAGGCGGCAAAGTTCCTGATTGACTATTACCGGTGGCGCAGCGAGAAGGCGGCGAAATACGTGAAGGCGCTGGTCTCTTTGCCGGGGATGTACAAGAAATTTCCGGCCATTTTTACGATCGGGACGAAGAAGATGTTCGGGGAGAAATCCGGATTCAAGGCGCGGTTCTATGATGTGCCGAAGAACGAGATGCGAATCGACATGATTCAGTGCCCGTATTATGAGAACTGCAAGAAGTACGGCTGTCCGGAGATCGTGGCGGCGTACTGCGATGCGGACGACGCGTGCTACGCGCATATGCATCCGAAGCTGATCTGGGGTCGGACGAAGACCATCGGAAAAGGCGGGGACTGCTGTGATTTCAAGATCACGGCGGTCGATTGAGACGAGTGGAATGCTTCAGGAAGGAAAGAGATTGAAAATTTGACGAAAGCCCCGGGCCGTTTGGTCCGGGGCTTTCGAGTGCTTCCGGCGTTGACATTCCGGCGGTAAGCGGATAAAATGAAAGCGATATAAGACAATAAAGCAGCTGATTTGAATCATTTGACGGATTGGTTCCGGGGCGCGCGAACCCCGGGGCAGTCTTTGGCGGAGCATTTATGGAGAAATCAGCAGGAGGGGCAGAAGATGCGGTATCAGCTGAACCGGGAAAACTACCATACCTTTGAGACCATGGAAGTGAACCGTCTGCCGGGGCGGAGCTATTTTATTCCGTATCCGGACCGGGTGTCGGCGGAGAAGGTGAGCCCGAAGGAGAAACGGTACGCGTCTCCGAAGGTCGTGTGCCTGAACGGGGATTGGGATTTTCATTTCTATCCCGTGCCGGCGGAGATGCCGGAGGTGCTGGACACGGACACGGTGAAATTCGACCGGATCAAAGTGCCCGGGTGCTGGCAGACACAGGGATATGACCGCCCGTTCTATGTGAACATCCGGTACCAGTTCCCCTTCCGCCCGCCGGAAATTCCGCAGGAGGAAAAGGTCGGGCGGGTGTTCAGCTGGTTGGGCGTGGATCAGAAGGTGTCCCTCCGGTGGAAGAAGCCCGAGCAGGACGAATATAATTTTGTAGGCGTGTATCGCCGGTATATCGACATCGATCAGGCGGGGAAGCGGATGACGCTGTCCTTCCTCGGCGCGGCGAGCTGTCTGGACCTGTATATGAACGGCGAATTTGTCGGATACTCCGAGGGCGCGCACAACACCGCGGAGTTTGACGTGACGAATCTTCTGAAGGAAGGCCGGAACGAGATGGTGTGTGTCGTGCACAGATGGTGCACGGGGACGTATCTGGAGGACCAGGATATGTTCCGGCATAACGGAATTTTCCGGGATGTGCTGCTGAGAATCGACGAGGATCAGGATCTTTGGGACATTGATGCCCGGACGAAAAAGACCGGGGAGACCTATACTCTGACGGCGAAGGCACAGACATATACGAAAACGCCCTGCCGCGTGACGCTGAAAGGGGAGGACATCGGAGAAATCACGCTGGAGGCGGACGGGGACGGCACGGCGGTGTTCGAGAACCTGAAGGTGCGCGAGTGGAGCGCGGAGACGCCGGTGCTCTATGACCTGTACTTTGAGACGGAGAGCGGGTGCGTGCGGGAAAAGATCGGGTTCAAGACCGTGGAGATCCGGGGGGACGTGTTCCTCGTGAACGGGAAGAAGATCAAATTCCGCGGAGTGAACCACCACGACACCAGCCCGACCGGCGGATATACCATGACGCCGGATGAGATTGAGCGCGATTTGTGGATCTGCAAGGAATATAATATCGACACCATCCGGACATCGCATTACCCGCCGGATCCGCTGCTGCTGGAATTGGCGGACGAGATGGGAATCTATATTGTGGACGAGAACGATCTGGAGACGCACGGGACCTTCGCGATGCAGATTCCGCCGACATACAACACAATTTCCCATGACCCGAAGTGGGTTCCCCGGTATCTGGATCGGATCACGCGGTTGTATCAGCGGGACAAGATTCACGCGACGGCAGGCATCTTCATGTGGAGTCTCGGGAATGAGGCCGGCGGGTATCATAACATGGACGCGATGTACGACTATCTGAAGGCGCATTCCGACCTGCCGGTGCATTACGAGAGCGCAGTGCACTGCAAAAGGATTGCCTACGACGTCGGGAGCGAGATGTATCCGTCCGTGCAGATGGTGCACGATGTGGGCGAGCATCAGCGGAAGCAGAAGCAGTTCAACGACCGGCCGTACTTCATGTGCGAATACGCGCACGCGATGGGCGTGGGCCCCGGGAACACGGAGGCGTACTGGCAGGAGATTTATACGCACGATAACCTGATGGGCGGGTGCGTATGGGAAATGGTGGATCATGCCATCCTGATGTCCGATGGGACGCTGAGATACGGCGGGGACAGCGGGGAATGGGAACATGACGGGAATTTCTGCTGTGACGGGCTGTTCTATCCGGACCGGACGCCGTCGACCGGGGCGGACATCATCCGCTTCATTTACCGGCCGATCCGCGTGCGGCGCGTGGAAGAAGGCATTTACGAGATTTTCAACACGACCGGGTTCACGGACGGGAAGGAATTTACGCTGCGGTTTGTGTGGAATGACGGGACGGAGCGGGAGATTCATCCGGAGGTCGCGCCGCTTTCCAAGGCACAGATTACCCTGGCGGAAGGGTGCGACGTGGACGGCACGAAGACGCTGCTTGTGATCGCGGAGGACGCGGGCGGGCGCGTGGTGAGTCGGGAGCAGATCATTGTATCCCTCGCCGCCGGAGACCAGCCGGATGAGACCGGGAAGATCGGAGACGGCTGGAGAGTGGAGAACGGGAAATTGTCCCTGACCGGGAAAATGGTGGAGACCGGAGATCCCGGGACGATTCTGTACCGCGCGAGGACGGACAACGACACGAACTTTATGTTCGCGGATCTGACGCGGCCGTATGTGAAGCAGAAGGAGCGCTTTCTGTCCCAGCGGCAGGAGGGGAATCAGACGATTGTGGAAAGCGAGATCAGGAACGGGAAGGGCGTTTTCCATGTGACGGATATTTATGAGGGAATCCGGGGCGGCGTGATGATCACAAGCCGGATTCACTGCGAACGCGGCGGCGGGGATTTGCCGAGGTTCGGAAAGACTTTCCGCCTGCCGGAAAGCTTTGATCTGGTGACCTATTTCGGGCGGACGGGTGAAAGTTACTGTGACATGAAGGATCAGTATCCGCTGGGCGAGGTGAATTGCCATGTGAGTGACATGACCGAGCCGAACATCCGTCCGCAGGAGAGCGGGAACCGGTGCGACTGCACGGTGGCGAAGGTGTCCGACGGGCAGAAGACCATTACCTTCGAGGCGGTGGACGCGCCGTTTGAGCTGGCAGTGAAGCCGTATACCGACCTCGCGCTGACGAAGATGAAGCACCGGGAGGATGAGAAGCGGACCGGGACCTATGTGACGATTCAGGCCTTCCAGCAGGGGATCGGCACCGGCGCGTGCGGCCCGGGCATCATGGAGGAATACCGCTACAGCGCGAAGAATGACTATGTGCTGACATTCATCGTGACGGCGGAGTAAGAATTTTCGATCTTGACATTTGGAAAAACCACGGATAAAATAATGAGCGAACGAGTGGCGGAAACGCGTAAGACCGGTTTCCGCCACTCGTTTTTTATGTGGAATTTTTCATGGAATGAAGGAGAGAAAGAAGGATGGAACAGAAAGACTTTCTGGGGACCGCGCCGGTGGGGAAACTGATGCGGAAATACGCGGTGCCCTGCGTGATTTCGCTGCTGGTGGCGGCGCTGTACAACATTGTGGACCAGTTCTTTATCGCGAACGCGGATTATCTGGGCTCGATGGGGAACGCGGCGAACAATGTGGTATTCCCGCTGACGGTGGTGGCGCTGGCGATCGCGGTGATGATCGGGGACGGCGCGTGCGCGTTTGTCAGCATCGCGCTGGGCGCGAAGGAAGACGAGGACGCGGGCCGCGCGGTCGGAAGTGCGGTGCTGAGCACGGTGTTTTCCAGCATCGTGGTGACGGCGGTGTATCTGATTTTTTCGGACGCCATTCTGACCGCGTTCGGCGGGCGGGTGAACGAGCGAACTTTTGAACTGGCGAAGGAATACTTTTTCTGGATTGCCCTGGGCGTGCCGTTCTATATGTTCGGGCAGGCGATGAACCCGATCATCCGGTCCGACGGGAATCCGCGGTTCGCGATGATCAGCACGGTTGCGGGTGCGGTGACAAACATCATTCTGGACCCGGTTTTCATTTATCCCATGAAGATGGGTATGGCGGGCGCGGCGATCGCGACCGTGCTGGGGCAGATTCTGACCGCGGGGCTGAGCGCGTGGTATCTGGCGAAGAAGATGAAGAACATCCGCCTTGAAAAGGACAGTTTCCGCCTGTGGCCGCGGCTGATGAAAAAGTATCTGCCGCTCGGGCTGACGAGCTTTCTCAGCCAGATCAGCCTGGTCATGTCCATGGCCGCGATCAACAACATGATTACGAAATACAGTGCGCTGGATGAGATTTTCGGGCAGGAGCAGTATACGCAGATTCCGATGGCCGTGGTCGGCATCGTGATGAAATTTTTCCAGATTGTGATTTCCATTGCCGTGGGTATGGCGGCCGGGTGTATCCCGGTGGCCGGATATAATATCGGCGCGGGACGGAAGGACCGGGCGAAGGAACTGTTTACGAAACTGCTGATCGCGGAGGCAGTGACGGGCCTTGTCGCGACGGTGATCGTGGAGTGCTTCCCGAAGCAGCTGATCGGCCTGTTCGGCGCGGGAAACGAGAGCGTGTATTACACCGAGTTCGCGATCAAGAGCTTCCGGACCTATCTGTGCCTGATGACCCTTGCGACGGTGAACAAGGGAACATTCATTTATCTGCAGGCGCTCGGAAAGGCGTTTGAGTCCACGATGATCAGCATGATCCGCGAGATTGTGTTCGGTGTCGGGTTCGCGCTGCTGCTGCCGCTTTTCTTCGGGCTGGACGGCGTGCTGTATTCCATGCCGGTGTCGGATCTGCTGACATTTATGATCGCGATGATTGTGGTTGTGAAAACTTATCGGGAGCTGGATGTCTGAGGCGGTCCCGGACGGAAACGTCCGGGGCTTTTTTTCATTGACACGGGTCAGGGCGGAAGGTAAGATAAGGGCAGAAAAACACGGGAGGCGCGAACCATGAGATATGACTGCGTCCGGCCGGGCGAAGAGCTGCTTGATACAAACGGGAAACCGGTTCAGGCCCATGGCGGATCCATCTATTACGAGAACGGGACGTATTATTTTTACGGGGAGAACAAGGAATTCACCGGGCCGGGGAGCGAGATCTGGACCTGGGGCGTGCGGGCGTACGCGTCCAAGGACTTTTATAACTGGGAGGATCTCGGGCTGATCATTCCCCCGGAGGAGGATCCGGACTCACCGCTGAATCCGCGGACGGTGAAGATGGACCGGCCGCATATCATCTACAACCGGGAGACGAAGAAGTATGTCTGCTGGATGAAGGTGATGCGCCCGGACGGGACGCAGACGGAGACCGTGATGTGCGCAGACGCGTTCACGGGACCGTATACGATGGTCCACAAGGCCATCCGGCCGCTGGGCATGAGCGCGGGGGATTTTGATCTTGCCGTGGCGGAGGATGGGAAGGCGTACTATTATTTTGAACGCGTGCATTCCGAGACGATCTGCGCCGATCTGACGGAGGATTACACGAACGTGACCGGGTATTACAGCACGCATTTTCCGCACACGCATCCGCCGTTCGTGCGCGAGGCGACGGCACATTTTGTGCGGAACTGGAAGCATTACCTGATTACCTCCGGGACGAGCGGATACATGCCGAATCCGTCCGAGGCCGCGGTGGCGGACACATGGCACGGGCCGTATAAGGTGATCGGAAACCCGCACCCGGGAGACGAGAGCCGAACCTCTTTTCACAGCCAGATTTCCAGCGTGTTCCGCGTACCGGGAAAGAAGGATTTGTATATCGCAATCGCGGACCGGTGGGCGCCGGACAGTATGGATATTCCCTACGCGTTTGTGGAGAAGTATTTTGACTATTGTTTTACCGGAAGAAAATCTGAGATTCCTGAACTGCAGAAGGAATTCGGCCTGACGGACGCGCAGATGGAAAAAATGCACGACGCGAAGCGGGACACCTCGAAGGCACGGTACGTGTGGCTGCCGATCCGCTTTGAGGGACCGGACGGACGAGTGGTCATTGACTGGAAGGATTCGTGGCGGCTGGAGGATTACGAGTAAGCTGACGCTGCCGGAAAACAATGAAACATGGCAGGACGGCATTTGTCGGTTTGAAGTATGATGGTTTAAAAGAGACGCGAATTTGAAATCAGATATACCAGGCGGGAATGGCGAAAATGTTTTCCCGGACAAGCCCCGGAGAGGCGCAAAGACAAACGATGGCGCCCGTTCCCCGGGGCTTGTCGTTCAGAGTATCCAAAATAGTGAAAGCAGCCGCTTCATCCGCGCTGACAGAGGAATTTTGCTTAATTTCAATCGGATAAAGACATCCGTTTTCTTCGATGATCAGATCAATTTCACTTTCGGTTTCGACCCGCTCACCGTTCTTCTTGACTTTGATTTTGTCTCGCCCGCGGTAATAGGAAACACAATACCGGTAATCAATGCCTGTGTTTGAGAAGGATTTCAGGATTTCAGAAACGACAAAGGTCTCAAAGAATGCGCCGCTCATTGCGCCGGCGGCCAGCGTTTCCGGGGTCAGCCACCGGGTCAGGTACGCGGCCAGACCGGTATCTCTGAAATAGATTTTCGGGGTTTTAATGGCTTTTTTCAGCAGGCTGTGGGAGAAAGGTTCCAGAAGGTAGATAATTCCCGTGGATTCCAGAATGGACATCCAGGATTTGATGGTATTCTGATCTTTTCCTATTTCATCCGCGATGTTTGTATAGTTGACAATTTGGCCGGTTCGAGCGGCAACGGCGGTCAGAAAACGGCGAAAATCATGAAGATTTTGGACAGCGGTCAGCTTTCTGACATCCCGTTCCAAATAAGTTTTGACATAACTGGAAAAATATTGTGCCCAGTCCATGTTCGGATCCTGCAGGGCGGGATAGCCGCCGCGGTGAATTGCCTGCCAGATATTTGCGGGCGGAATCAGCGTCTTGCCGCGTTCCTGAATATATTCTATTGTGGGCAGGAAATGCCGGTTAAAAGCAGTACCGGCGATTTCGCGCTGGGAGAGGGGGGACAGTTCAATGATGCCCACCCGACCGGCGAGGGACTCGGACGCGAAATTCATTAGTTCCAGCGGTTGAGAGCCGGTCAGGCAGAACTGCCCTTTTTGGTCTTCGGAGTCGCACGCAAGTTTGATATGGCGGAACAGCGCGGGCGCGCGCTGCACTTCATCATAGATGGCCGGAGCGGGATGAAGCATCATAAACATTCCGGGATTTTCATTGGCCTGTTCTTCGACAAAGAGATCATCAATCGCAATGTAGTGTCTGTCCGGGAAAAGATGATGAATCAGTTCGGTTTTTCCGGTTTGACGGGCACCGGTAATCAGGGTGCATTTAAAAGTCTTGTCCGTGTTGATCACAAGATCCTCCACTGCTCGATGAATATATTGCATAAGAACCTCCGACAAATCTGGAATTCAATTCCGAATTCATATGAATTATATCGCGAAAAAATGGCAAAGTCAATGAAGAATGACGACAAATCCGAAATGTGATTCAGGATTTGTCGTTTTCCGGGTTCCTGCCGCAAATCGGCGGAAATGAGGACTTGGGGGTTGTTTTTCGCCCCGGAAAAAGGTACAATAAACGCGGCAATAAAACAACGAACACCGCGAAGGAGAACAGTATGAGCACATATTTGGCGATTGATATCGGAGCCTCCAGCGGCAGACACATTGTGGGCCGGAGAGAGGACGGGCAGATCCGGACGGACGAGGTATACCGCTTTCCGAACGGCGTGACGCAAGTCGACGGGCATCTGGAATGGGACATTGCGGCCCTGCTTTCGCATGTGAAGGAGGGCATCCGCATCGCGAAGGAAAAGTATCCGGACATCCGCAGCCTGTCCGTGGACACCTGGGGCGTGGACTACGTGCTGATGAGGGGCGATGAGGAAGTGCTGCCCTGCTACGCGTACAGGGACCGGCGGACGGAGACGGCCATTCAGATGGTGCATGAGCAGATTCCGTTTTCCGAATTGTACGCGCGGACGGGCATCCAGTTTCAGCCTTTCAACACGATTTACCAGCTGTATGCGGACAAGATGGCCGGGCGGCTGGAGGACGTGACGGATTTCCTGATGCTGCCGTGCTACCTGATGTACAAGCTGTGCGGCGTGAAGGCGCATGAGTATACGAACGCGACAACCGGCGGCATGGTGAACGCGGTGACCGGGGAATACGATCCGGAGATCATGGACCGGCTGACCCTGCCGCAGGAACTGTTCCCGAAGCTTTCCCAGCCGGGGACGGTGCTCGGGACATACGAGGGGATGGAGGTCGTGCTGTGCGCGACGCATGACACGGGTTCCGCCGTGGAGGGCATCCCGATGGCGGCGAACGCGCCGTACATCTCCAGCGGCACATGGTCCCTGCTGGGCGTGAAGACGGAGAAGCCCCTGATCAGCGAGGAAGGCCGGGAGGCCAACTGGAGCAACGAGGGCGGCGTCGGATACAACCGGTATCAGAAGAACATCATGGGCATGTGGCTGGTGAACAATCTGCGGGATGAGCTGTGCCCGGACACCCCGTTCCCGGAGATCGTGGAGATGGCGGAGAAGAGCGTGTTCGCGGACACCGTGGACGCGAACGCCCCGGCGTTTCTCGCGCCGGAGAGTATGAAGGCGGCATTTGACAGCATGCTGGGAGCGGCGCCGGAAAATGTCGGAGACTATTTCCGGTGCGCGTACCGGTCGCTGGCCCTCGGATACCGGGACGCGATTGAGGAACTGCAGCGGAACACGGGCATGATTTATGACAGCCTGTACATCGTCGGCGGCGGGGCGAAGAACGATTTTCTGAACCAGCTGACGGCGCAGGCGACGGGCAAAAAGGTGATTGCTCTGCCGATTGAGGCGACGGCGCTGGGTAATCTGGCGATTCAGATGATGAATGATTCAAACGAATGAAGGGAGTGAGCGACATGTTGGTTGAAACCAAGGCAAAGGCGGGCGTATTTTCCATCGCGCTGGGCGCGTATCTGCCCCAGTTTCCGGAATTGGTGCCGGAATTCGAAAGCCAGTACGCGGACTTCAAGGGGAAAATGCCGGAGACGGTGGAAGTGATTGACGGCGGGCTGGTGACGACGAAGGAGCAGGCGCAGGCGGCGGGCGATCTTTTCCGCGCGGCGGATGTGGACATCGTGTTCATGCAGCTGCTGACCTACGCGACGAGCTATAACATGCTGCCGGCGGTGCGGGATTTGGATGTGCCTGTCGTGCTGGTGAATTTGCAGAATGTGAAATGCCTGGACTTTGACAACGCGGGCATCGGCGACTGGCTGGGCGTCGGGTACGCCGGCGGCGCGGTCGGCGAGATGGTGGCGGACCTGAACCGCGCCGGAAAGCGGCACGCGGTCGTGACCGGCGTCGTCGAAGGCGGGGACCCGGAGGCGTGGAAGGAAATTGAGGACTGGTGCCGCGCCGCGCAGGTGCGCCGCCGCTTCCGCGACACAAACATCGCGCAGATCGGCCGGCCGTATCCGGGCATGATGGATCTGTACATCGATGAAACCAACCTGTATCACCGGATGTTCCTGTACACGAAGCAGTTTGACTGGGAGAAGATGTGGGCGATCGCGGACGACATGAATGACGAGGCCGCGATTGACGCGAAGGTGCAGGACATTCACGATACATTTGAGGTGCTCGGGGAATACGATGAGAGCGCGATCCGCGAGATGGCGAAATATGTCGTGAGCTTTGAGAAGTGGGTGAAGGACGAGAAGCTGGGGCTGATCGCCTCCCACTATGACGGATTCGCGCAGGGGAAGGCCGGCGTGCTTGACAGCATGCTGATTCCGGCGTTCTCAATGCTGATCAAGCAGGGAACCGCGTGCGCGGTGGAGGGCGACATGAAGGTGGCCATGGCCATGAGCATTATGAAGACCCTGACCGGCGCGTGCCAGCTGAGCGAGTTTTACACCTTCGATTTCCCGGAGGATATCGTTGTGATCGGCCATTCCGGGAGCGGCGACGCGGACTTCTCCACGGAGCGGAAGCCGACGATGAAGATTGTGCCGGTGTTCCACGGGAAGACGGGCGGCGGTTTCCTGACGCAGTTCTATCCGGCACCGGGCCCGGTCACCTATCTGGCGATCACCCAGGATGCGGACGGGCATTTCAAGTTCATTACCTGTGAGGGAGTGAATGAGCCCGGGAAGATTCTCAAGACCGGCGACACGAACATGCGCACCCGCTTCTCCATCGGGGCGCGGGAGTGGAATAACCGCTGGTGCGAGTGCGGGCCGACGCATCACTTTGCCGCGGGGCCCGGGCGGCAGATTGACACGATTCTGAAAGTGGCTAAAATCATGAACGTACCGGTGGAGGTTGTGTGCCGGTGAAAGGGAGGAACAAGAAGATGAAAGTGGTAGAGCTGCCCTTTGTGCAGGGCTTTATGCGGATGGCGGACGACGGATGGAAGATGGGCTGGCATGAGCGCAACGGCGGCAACCTGACCTATCGGATGACGGAAGAGGATGTCGAGGGCGCGAAGAAGCATTTCGAGCCGCGCGAGTGGCAGGACATCGGGACGGAAGTGCCGGGACTGGCCGGGGAGTATTTCCTGACGACCGGAAGCGGCAAGTATTTCCGCAATGTGATGGACTATCCGAAGGAATCCATCGGCATTTGCGAAATTGACGAGACGGGCACGAAGTATCGCATTGTGTGGGGTCTCGTGAACGGCGCGCGGCCGACGAGCGAATTTCCGAGCCACCTGATGAACCATGAGGTGAAAAAGCGCGTGAGCGGCGGAACCTACCGCGTGATTTATCATGCGCACACGACGAACGTGATCGCGCTGACCTTCGTGCTGCCGCTGGAAGACACGGTGTTCACGCGGGAGCTGTGGGAGATGGCGACGGAGTGCCCGGTCGTGTTCCCGAGCGGCATCGGCGTGGTGCCGTGGATGGTGCCCGGCGGGAAGGACATCGCCGTGGCGACGAGCAAACTGATGGAAGAATATGATGTGGCCATCTGGGCGCATCACGGCATGTTCTGCGCGGGCGAGGACTTTGACCTGACCTTCGGCCTCATGCACACGGTGGAGAAGGCTGCGGAGATTCTGGTCAAGACCCTGAGCATGACCGATCACAAGCGGCAGACGATTACCCCGGATGATTTCCGGAAGCTGGCCGTGGATTTCCATGTGACGCTGCCGGAGAAATTCCTGTACGAGAAGAATAATGGCTGAGACGATTCAATTTAAATGTCCCGCGTGCGGAGGCAATCTGGAATACAGCGCCGAACGCGGGCGCTTTGTGTGCCCGTACTGCGGAAGCGAGTATTCGGAAGACGAACTGAAGGCGGAGAGCGCGAAGCGCGAGGAAGAGGCACGGAAGGAAGACAAACGGTCCGATGCCCTGAGGGAGTACCACTGCGACAACTGCGGCGCGAGCATCGTGGTCGGCGAGAATACCTCGGCGACCCGGTGTTACTATTGCCACAGCCCGGTGGTGCTGTCGGATCGCGTGAACTATGAGTATCGCCCGGACGGCATGATTCCCTTCGCGATCAATGAGGAAAAGGCCCGGGAAATGTTCCGGGAGTACCTGAAAAAGCGGAAGTTTCTGGACAAGCGGTTTTTCTCCGAGGCACAGCTGGAATGCTTTTCCGGCGTGTATTATCCGTACTGGATGACCGACGTGGACGGGACCGGCATGTTTGACGGGGAGGGGCATACCTCCTCGAGCATGATGGCGAAGGATGTGCTGATTACGACCACGCGGTATTACCGCCTGCAGCGGACGGCGGAGATGGGCTTCAGTGACATTGTGCGCAAGGGCCTGAAGAGCGTGGACCGGAAGCTGAGCGACGGGATTCATCCCTATGATCTCAAAAAAATGAAGAAATTCGCCAGCGGATATCTGAGCGGATTCCTGGCGGAAAAGTGGGACGTGACAAAGGACGAGGCACAGGAGGACTCCCGGCAGGAAGCGGAAGGCTATGTGCGGTCCATGATCACGCGGAACACGGATCTGGCCGGACTGAAGGGGAAGACTACCTTCCGGACGGAGGAGATCCGGACGAAGTATGTGCTTTTGCCCGCGTGGGTGCTGACATACCATCATGAGGGGAAGAACAAGATTTATTACTACATGATGAACGGGCAGAACGGGAAGATCTGCGGCAAGCTGCCGCTGGCCCGGGGGAAACTGTTTGCGGTTGCCCTGCTGGCCGGGGCGGCGGTGTTCGCCCTGATGTGCGGGGGAGGCGCGTGGATATGGTAAAACGCGTATGGGCCCTGCTGGCGGTCCTGATTCTGCTGGTCGCGCCGGCGGCGACACTGGCTGACACATCGGTGCTGAAGCACACGACCACGGAGACCGCGGAGACGGCGGATACCGAAGAGACCGCGGAGGAAACCGGCGCGCCGGCGTCCGTGGTGGACGACGCGGGATTGCTGTCGGACGATGAAATCGCGGAGATTGAAGAGAAGATTGAGGAAATCCGCGAAAAATATGACATGGACGCGGTGGTCGTGACGACATATGATGTGCCGAAGAACGCGTATTCTTCGTCCATGGAGGAAACGCGGAACTGGGCGGATGATTTTTATGACGACAACGGGTACGGCCTGGGCGAGGACCGCGCGGGCATTTTGTACCTGATTGATATGCGGAACCGGGTGAGCTATGTTTCCACCGCCGGGGTGATGATTGACTACATCTCCGACGACCGGCTGGAGGAACTGCTGGATACCGCGGACGCGTATCTGTATTACCGCCGGTACGGCGATGCCGCCATGAGCGTTCTGGACAAGCTGGAAGATATCCTGAACCGCGGCATCGAGGAAGGGCATTTCCGCTACGACGAGGCGACCGGGGAGCGGCTGACGGGGCTGTACAACAAGCTGACGGCGTCGGAAACCGCGGCGGCCGGCGTGTGCGGCGGACTGGTGACCGCGGTGATCATCCTGATTGTGTCCGGGAAATACGCCCTGAGGCGGGAAACCTATAAATTCAACAAGCTGACGCAGAGCCGGATGACGCTGACGCAGGATGAGAAGACCTTCCTGCGGCAGGATGTGACCCGCGTGCGCATGCCGCAGGGCGGCGGTGGCGGCGGCCGGAGCGGAGGCGGAGGATACCACGGCGGCGGAGGCAGCGGTGTGCATACCTCTTCCGGTGGATTCTCGCATGGCGGCGGCGGACATCATTTCTGATACGGAGGATTGAAAGATGATTTACTATGTGGACGCGGGCGCGTACCGGGACGGGGACGGCAGTGAAAAGCGCCCCTTCAAGCATGTGAATGACGCGGCGAAGATCGCGCGGCCCGGGGACGAGGTGCGGGTCGCGCCGGGCGTGTACCGCGAGAGCGTGCATCCCCGGTATGCCGGGACGGATGAAAACCGGATTACCTACCGGAGCGCCGTGAAGGGCGGCGCGCGCATCACGGGCGCGGAGAAACTGGACGGATGGGAGCATCTGGACGGGGATGTGTGGACCGCGCGGGTGAACAACGCGATTTTCGGGGACTATAATCCCTATACGACCATGGTGTACGGCGACTGGTACTTCGCGGCGCCGGTGCGGCACACGGGCAGCGTTTTCCTGAACGGGAAGATGATGTACGAAACCGTGACGCTCGACGAGTGCAAGGCGGGGGAACAGGATCCCTGCAGCTGGGAAGGCGAGGATTCCGCGTGGAAGTGGTACTGCGAGCAGGACGGGAATGAGACCGTGCTGTACGCGAATTTCCGCGGCCTGGACCCGAACAAGGAAAACGTGGAGATCGCGGTGCGCCGGAATTGCTTTATGCCGGAGGAAAACGGGATTGACTGCATCACCGTGAGCGGTTTTAAGATGGACATGGCGGCCACGACATGGGCGCCGCCGGCCGCGTATCAGGACGGGCTGATCGGCCCGCACTGGAGCCGGGGATGGATCATTGAGGACTGCGAAATCTGCAACAGCCGGTGCTGCGGCATCAGTCTCGGAAAATACATGGATCCGGAGAACGACATGTACTATACGAAGTATCATGTCAAGAGCCCGACGCAGATGGAGCGCGACGCGGTGTGCCGCGGGCAGTATCACGGGTGGCTGAAGGAAAAGGTCGGCAGCCACATCGTCCGCCGGTGCGAGGTGCATCACTGCGGGCAGACCGGCATTGTCGGCCGGATGGGCGCGGTGTTCTCCGTGATTGAGGACTGCCACATTCACGACATTTGCACATCCAGCCAGCTGGGCGGCGCGGAGACCGCGGGCATCAAGCTGCACGCGGCGATTGACGTGATCATCCGCCGGAATCATATCCATAACTGCATTCAGGGCGTGTGGCTGGACTGGGAAGCGCAGGGCGCGCGGGTGACGGCGAACCTGTTCCACGACAACATGCGGCCGGAAGGCGTAGAGCAGGCGCGGGGCGCGATGTTCAATACGGATGTGTTCATTGAGGTGGGTCACGGTCCGACGCTGATTGACCATAACATCATGATGAGCAGGACGAACATCACCATCCCCAGCGAGGGGATCGCGGCGGTGCATAATCTGATGCTGGGCGCGTTCAGCCTGATCAACTCCGGCGTGGACAGCGTGGTGAACGGGCAGCGCGAGCCGCGGTATACCCCGTATCACATCCGTCACCGGACGGAGGTCGCCGGCTTCATGACCATCCTGCACGGGGACGACCGCGTGTACAACAATATCATCGCGCAGCATTATCCCATCGCGCATCCGGACTGGGAGCCCGTGGCGCACGAGTACGAGGTAGCCGGGACGGCACCGTTCGATATCTTCCCGAGCTTTGAGGAGTGGATCGCGAACTTCGATCTGGACAACCCGACCGCGCGGATGGGCGATTTGGAGACCTATCACTTCGGGCATCTGCCGGCGTGGGTCGGCGGGAACGCGTACTATGACGGCGCGACGGTGAGCAAACACGAGAGCACCGGGTGCCGGGCGGACGGCGCGGAATTCACCCTTGAGGAGAAGGACGGAAAGTGGATCCTGAAGACGAACGCGTACGAGCTGCTGGACGGGTTTACGGCCGCGGCCGTGACGACGGAAGGGCTCGGGAAGGCATTTGAGCCGGATGAGCGGTTTGAAAACCCGGACGGAACGCCGATCGACTTCACCCGGGACTACTTTGGAGATCACCGTGGCATGGCGGTGCTGCCGGGCCCGTTCGCTGCGGCGAAGGGCGAATACGTGGTCTGGGACGAGGCAAAAAACGATTGACTTTCAAGGGGGAGTATGATAAGATACTTCCCGTTGAGCGCTCGTAGCTCAGTTGGATAGAGTGTCAGACTCCGACTCTGAAGGTCACAGGTTCGAATCCTGCCGGGCGTACTCCCCGGAAGCCGAGAAATCAAGGCT
>Ga0181612_123807_pt1 | contig 29859 bp, 19 predicted proteins | sample HoacroProtozoa21_FD_119630 | JGI IMG/M metagenome (GOLD analysis project Ga0181612, IMG submission 119630) | Hoatzin crop microbial communities from Cojedes, Venezuel. Combined Assembly of Gp0051906, Gp0051904, Gp0051908 | reverse complement strand
GGCTCCAACAGCGGTCATGGGAAATGCTGCTTGTCCCAGGTTGGCAACACGTGCCATGCTCACCCCGTGCAGCCTGCCTGCCTCTTCGCCAGCTCAGGTGTTATGTCAGCACACAGCACTGACCTGGAAACGAACCCCTCGCTGCCTCCTCACCACAGAAAGCTGACACTGCTCCCAGAGATCGCGCTCCCAGTCGCCCGCCCTCCTTCCAAAACACTGATTTTACCAGAGTTGAGAACACGAGCAACATTTTTGCCGCCGATTTGACTGACAACATTTATTATATGTAGGAAAGGAAAAAAAAAGGACTAACGATCCATCCTAGCCCTTGCCTTATAAATTGACATTTCTCTGACTTTGGCAGCTCCCAGTTGTGCCCCAACATACATTTTTTTCCCCTTATAACAGGAATGTGGCATACAAACCTCCAGGCCATATTATGCTTAGTATTAGAGAAACCCCTCCCCTCCTCATGTGACCAGTATCTCATCCAGGCACATGACATGATGTCACTGTCTACAGCAGCCAGATGACCTGTCCTAACAGCAATGAAACCACCGACCTCACAGGTGTCCTACAGCTGCAGGCAAAGGCTGTGGCATACAGTGCTGGCAAACAGACCACTGCAGCGAGACTGGGTCTCTGCTGCGGATCCTTTCCTGCTGATAGCTGTGCACACAGGGCCTTGAGGACAAGGAGATGTTTGAAGCAGATCATCTCCAGCCCGAGGAAGGCTAAGAGAGTTGGAGCTGTTCAGCCTGGAGGAGAGAAGGCACCGGGGTGACCTTAGAGCAGCTGCCAGTACCTGGAGGGGCCAACAGGAAGGACGAAGAGGGGCTTTTCACAAGGGTGTGTAGTGACAGGACAAGGGGGAACGGCTCTAAAATAAAAGAGAGCAGATTTAGATTAGATATTAGGAAGAAATTCTTCCCCATGAGGATGGTGAAACACTGGCCCAGGTTGCCCAGAGAAGCTGTGGCTGCCCCCTCCCTGGCAGTGTTCAAGGCCAGGCTGGATGGAGCTCTGAGCAACCTGGTCTGGTGGAAGATGTCCCTGCCCATGGCAGCGGGGTTGGAACCAAATGATCTTTAAGGTCCCTTCCAACCCAAACCATTCTATGATTCTGTGATATATTTTAGAATGACGAAAATCTGTCATTAGATATAAGAAGATTGTTTTACTATTCAAGGTCAAACTTTTTTCCCCTAGAGTAGGTGGAGATATGGACAAATGAACAGACAGATACATTCACAGACACCCACACATTGTTCTTTCTATATAATGAAGATGACTGTTCAGGTAAATAATTCTCAGTCCATATATGCTCCTATGAACATTTGAGCCAAATTTCATAAGCATATAGTAAAGCTGAGAAAATTAATACACCTGTATGTATTGCATTTTATCCTTCATAATTTATAATTTAAATTGAGGAGGTGAGTGTGTAGTATTTGAGGACCCAAAATCAACACTAGGAAATAGACACACCTAATTTTCAGAGGATACTAGGAGTCGGCTGTCAGAAATTTGACAGCCATCTTACCCCCTGCTCAGTTCCCAGGACACAAGCTATTTCTTTTATAACTGGGCAAAAATGCACCTTCAAATTCTTTTTTGTACCATGTGTGGGCCTTAGAGATTTGTTGAAAGACAATGTATTTTCTATTAGCAGAAAAGTTCTCCCAGTCTGCAAACTGACATGGCTTTGTTGCTGGTAATGTTTTGAGGCAAGCAACAAGGTTTTCATACTGGAATCATAGATGGCTTGAAAGCGATTCTCTCCTAGTACTAGCCCAAAGGCATCTCACTTCATGGAGCAGAAACAGGTGTGAAATCATGTGAATCCTTTCCAAGAAGGAGATGTAGGTAGAGAAGATTAGGAAGGCACAAAATGTGGTATTCAAGAGTAATGCGTCTAATTCTGTAAACGATTCTCGATTATGTATTATTTAATGAGGCATCAATTTGTAGTTGTGCTGAATTTTATTAGTGGTTTAAATAGCTTGAAATTAATTGTTTAGATTTTAGACTTTTCAAGGATTTGGCCATGTGTTTTCTTTATGTCTTGTCCTTATGTTTCTTTTTTGAGACTTTTGTGATGGAAGAATCTAATTTGTCCCATTAATACAGGCTGCAAATAGATTTGACCTAGCAGGTTTCTGTTTATAGGAGGGTACAGCTCCTTTTCCAGAAGGTGGGTTCTGACTTGCTGTTGTGTGAAATGGAATGAACATTTTTATATGCAGAAAATGCAGTATGTATGAGTCAAAGGGCCTCAATTGGCAGTAAGATTTGTTCCAGACTTTCTGAATTTGACAGGGTGAGCTGTGTATGGTTTTTAAAGCAACCTGTTGTTCTGTTGACCCTTATTTTATGTTTTTCTGTCAGGGTTTTTCCTCTTTGCATTATATCACTCTGTGTTTCGTAGAGTGTTACTTGTTCTAGAGTGGTCCCCTGTCTCATGGATTCAAATTCTATTTTATTCCCAAAGAGTAAATAAAAGGATTTCACAGAATACAATAGAATAGACCAGTTGGTTGGGACCTACAACGATCATCATGTCCAACTGCCTGACCACTTCAGGGCAGACCAAAAGTTAAAGCATATTAAGGATGTATTCAAGAGCCTGTCTCTTCACACTGAGCTTGCATCGAAATGTTGAAATTCTTGAACTGAGTAGAAATAGTCTGGGGGCATGAGCAGATCACAGGGTGCCTGTGAGCAATAGGTATGATGTAGGCAAATACGTTCTTGTGTGTCTATCAGTAGTATTAGAGACTGAGGCAAAAAAAAGTTGAATGGCTCCACTTTTTCTTCATCCCTAATAGTCAGGTGACCATCAGTCCAGTATTTTCCTTGGACCTCCTCTTGCTATTAACGTACTGAAAAAAAGCCTTTCTTGTTGCATGACTCAACACTGGCCAGTTTCAGCTCTAGTTGAGCTTTGGACCTTTGTGTCTTCTCCCTCCAGATGGAAACCATGGATCTGTAATCTGCCTGTGAAGCCTGACCTTGCTTCCAAAGATCATACAATTTCTTTTTTTGCCCTAAGTTCCAAGAGGAGCTCCCTGTTCGGCCAAGCTGGTCTTTGTCCCTCCTTGCTTGATTTCCGACACGATGGGATGGGGCATTGACTGTCCAAGGGCAGGCTGGACCGGGCTCTGAGCAACCTGATCTAGTTGAAGGTGTCCCTGCTCACTGCAGGGAGGGTAGGCTAGACAACCTCTAAAGGCACCTTCCAACCCAAAGCATTTTATGATTCTATGGGACTGCCTGCTCCTGTGCTTTTAGAAGGTGACTCTTCAAAACTGACCAGCACTTGTGGACCACTGAGCCCTCAAAAGCTGATTCCCATGGCTAAGTAGCTCCCTTGGTAGCTGAAAGTTTGCTGTCTTGAAATCCAGGGTAGCAACTCTGCTGACCTTTTTTCTTATTACACAAGAATCTTAAGTTCAACCAGGTCATGCTAAGGCTGAGTATGCTATGAGCATGTTGATAATTTTGAATACTCATTTGGGGCATAGAAGAGGTCCTCCACATAGGTCTAAGGAAGGCAAAAGGTAAATGCCACATGGGGATTTTGTTCTTTTGTTGTCTGCTACACAATACAATTTCTCCTACCTTTTGGTGGCAGTTTAAATATACCCATATAATTTTTGTGGGATGCTCCCTCAGAATTGTGACTGTGATGACAAATGGGGTGCTGGAAAGAGGCATTCAGCTTTCAGAGCTTGAAAGCCTTGTGAGAAAAGATGCCAGGCTGACTGCATTTGTTTATGGTAAGAAATCACTGTCAAATATTTAGGACTCAGGTTGGCCTACTTTGAATGATTTGAGTGTGCTTGTGAATATTCCTCTGTATTCTGAGGACCAAATCTGTCACTAATGACACTGATGATGTGGGTGCAGTTCCCACTGAAATGCAACAAAACTGAAGCTAGATCCATTACAAAAGGCTGTTGCAAATAAACTTCACACCCCTATCCAAGTGTGATTCATAAAGGAGGAAAACAGAGTCCAGGGTAGTGCAAGATTCAGCTCACGCACTATGTGCTCCAAGAAAAGAAGGAATTTTTATGTGGACTGTGTCTCCAACTGGCTACTTAGCCATACAAGAAGATGGGGAGAGGGTGGAAAAAAAAGGAGAAACAATTATATGTTTGAATGGCCATCTTGAAGTTTCTTTAATTATATTTGTCTTCCTGACCTTAGCAACACGTTTGCTAAGTCTCTCTACACCCTTTGAATTTTGCGGGTGTAGAGAGAAGCAGTTAGTCATTGCTAGCACAAGAGCTGGGGCATATCACTTCTTCAAAAGTTATCAAGCAGAAACTATTTCCCTTTCTACTGAAAATAGATATGGTTTCGTATTCTAGGTCAATGAATATCTTTATAACAACAGCAAATTATTCCTTCCTGTAACAGAGATCAAGTAGGGGCGCTGAAAATTGTCTCAAAAGTTCATTGTTCACTGCTTCAAGCCTCTCGCTTTCCTACTAAGAGGTATGTGAACGTAACAGGTAGGAATGAAAGGCAGAAAAGAGGATTTGTGAGGTTCCACCACTCAATGCAAAGAACTCTGTCCATCAGTTTGTTTGCACTGAAGAAGTGGTGCACCAAGACCAGGCTTTTATGAAGCTCCTGATCCGAACATGAAGCCCCCAAATATGAAGCCAGTTCTACTAAAAGGATGGTGGTATGTAAGAGTATTTGTAGACTCATGATTTTCTGCATCATATACACATAAAAAAAAAAGGGCATCAGATGGATGTAGATTGAGGAGTACAAGAAACTGTCAGAAGGTGTTGACCAGCAGCCTGTTGATCGTTCTTCTTACTTGTCTAGTAGAGAAGATTTCCAAGTCAGATTTTGGAGGAGGAGAGCTACAGAGATTTCCCAGTGTGTCTGGGAACACTTCTGAGAACAGATAAACAGATTTTAATCTTAGAAGAAGTCATAAAGGTACCTAGAACAACCAGCCAAGATTCAGATGGACAGTAGTTGATGAAAGGAAAAATTAATCAATTAATCTCTTCCCACTAAACAGGATGTGGTGTGCTCCAGCGCAGGATGGACTGTGAAGTACTGTGTGAAGGGGAAGACAGATTAGCCGCACTAGGGAAGAGAAAGCAAGATGCATAGAGAAAGCAATGTGATCAGAGCAACCCAGACAAGAAAAAAAATACATCAAGTATTCTTGTACAGCATATGTTAGTAAACGTTCATATGCATTAGGCTTGGTAACCATACTTTTTTTCTTGTGTAGCAACAGAGCCTCAGCACTTTCAAACAAAACAAAACCTAGCACTGTATACTCGCACAAAAATTCTGTGTGTTCTTACATAGTATAACGTGCCTTCCAGTAATACTTCGTAATTCAGTGCTATGAAGAAGAAATTGTTTCTTGCCACAAGTTAGGTGAACGATATCCTGTCTTTTAAATTAACTCCCACGCTTCTCTAACACCAAGGAAAAGAAGAGAATGTAGTCTAAGTAGAAGAGATCCTCCGGACTCTTCTCCTGTAGAAATGCACAACAAAGAACGAGCAGTGACACTAAATGTAGTATGAACTGGTGGATGATGAGAAGGTTTGTGCTGTAATTTTCATCACTTAGGAATTATAGAATATTAGTGCCCTTAGTAAAGGCCCCTTTAGATTGACAATTTAACTGCAACATTGCATAATAATTATATAGGCAATATGAAATCTTCAGCGGCTTGTCTACTTTTTGATCTTATCTGCAATCTATTATACTCTGTAGTCTCGTAAATGGATATAAAGAAAATGGTCCTGTTTTTTTTTTTTAAAGCATCACTAAAAATGCTAATTAAACCTAGAATTATGGGCCTGCTGAGGATAGGGCATCAAAGGCATAAGCTCAAGGAGAAAATGTCATGCTGTGCTGGCGTAAGGCTTGCTTGAATTTAGAGAAGGACCAGCGAGTTCTTGATTATCATAGTTTCACACACATTTGTGGGGTATTTTGCATTGATTTATGGTAGACTGAAGAAAATGTTGTGAAACTTTGTTTGCGAGTGGGAAGATTCAACAAAATGAGTTTTTCTTTAGGGTAGTATTCAGAGTAGAAGAAGAATTAATATTTATGGCATTTGTCATTCTTCAAGATATGTCTTTGAAAAAAAATTAAACCACCCAACACGCCCTTTTATAGTAGCTTTTGTATTCCCAGATATCTTATTTCCTTGGTAAAGTTGTTCTTCACTTCATTTGCGTGCGTGTTAGCAGTGTCTGCGCTGCTGGCAGTTTTAACTGCTGGCAGTCTGCAGAGAGAAATACACTTTTGCATTTTTTTGCACCTCTGCTGTTTTCTTGTCATGTGTGCTGGACTGCAGAAGAGAGAGTTGTTTTATTTGCTCACACTGCAACAGGCGATGGGCAAACAAGGGACGCACCTACTGTGCTCAGTAAAACATGGCATCGCTATTACATGGGACGTGTCCTCTCAGGAGGGTTTCGCTAGGCCTGCAGAAAAAGTTCGTGTGCGAATGTGTGAAACTCTGGGATCATTTGCTCTGTGTGCATAATTTGTACATTAGATATACAGTAGCAACCACTTAAATGTATAACCTCGGGGTATAGTAAATCTTTTCATTTTAGTGGCACTTACTCCACTGGGATTTCTTTCTATACCCTTGTCATAAATTGGTTTGAAGCAGATGTGTTCATTAATTGGGTCTAATAATGGTTGTAATTTATTTGCTCTCTACTGCCTGGGTTTTTATTCGCTATAGAGTTGTCATTTTATGAAGTGCTGCTCTTGAAGTGTAGGCTTGCTGGGCCTCTGTCTTGCAAATAACTGATAAGCTGAAGCGTGTCCATTTCAGTGCAGGAGCGCTACTAACGCTGGATAGAAAGGATCAGCAGGGTTGGGTCCAACATTTTTTAATATTATTTTGAAGTACAATACATTTGCTGGTTTTTCCATATGAGTTTAAGCAGTCATTGATATGATACGTAAGAGCCTTTAGACTTCCGAGTTTTCACTGGAGCTGTGGATACTTTTGTCTTCAACAGCAACAAAAAGACTTATTGGCTTAAATAACGTTCCGTGAGTAGCATTCATGTAGTAGCAACTTGGTTCTATGTATATCTGGGTGAAAATACAATTGATCATATTTTAAGGTTATAAGAAAATAACTTCTTAAATACATCCTTTTAGAAAAATTGGCTGTATTTATCACACTCAGAATCTCAGCCTAAAAGCTTTTATTATTTTCAAGTCAAGCTCTTACACAACTAATGATCAGTAGAAATATTTCTGGAACTTTGTTTTTACTTTATTGCCAATCACAATATTTGATTTTAAGTATAAATAATCTAAGCTTAGTTTCATCCATGTTTCTTTCCTCCTCCTCTCTGCTGCAGTCTTTGGTGCTCGTGTTGATTTCCACCCATTCCCTGAGTCTTTTATCTATATACCATTTTTTGCACACAGATGTTTATGTACTAAAACAGATTGTGGTTTTTGCTTTTTCCCTGAGTAACGCTGTGACATCTGTATTTAGTTTTTTGCTGCTGTTGTTTTCAAGCGTGTGCTGCCATCTATGGAGTAAGCATTGAAATAAAGCTGATACAAGATGTTTTATCGAAAGATTATGGAAAACAAGATCTAGCTAGTGGAGGAGGTATCATAGAGCAGTTGGCCAGGTCTTCAGAAATCTTGTTACTCTGTAGTCCCAGATGTCACAACAAGTGCAGGTGAAAGTATACCAGTCAGAGAATCAGCGACTTCTAGGAGTTAAGTTATTCAGTAGAGTTATTTATACTGGACAAACTACCAGGGAAGCCTGAAAATTAAAATAAGGTTGCTTTGTCCTCTAATCCTCTAACTCAATCCTCTTCCTTCCCCATTACCTTTCACGTGTCCTAGTCCTTCAGCAGTTTCCAAGATCTGTTTATTGTATCTATCTTCACTTGTTTTTAAAGGTTAATTTTAATTCTTTATTCCCCAGCATCTTGTTAACTGGCATCACGCCTCTCCTCTGTGTCCAGTTTCAACCTGCCAGGTTCCAGGTTTCCCTCCTTCAGATAACTTCAGAATGCATTACTGAAGATCAGTCCCCATTCTCTCTGCCTTTCATAACATTTTGTTGCTTAATATCTGTTTTAGAGTATACATTTATTGCAATATATTTATTCAAGTTGATCTGGAAAGCACGTGAAGAAGTAATTTTCTCTACATTTTTATGAAGTGCCGGGGGGTATCTGTGCATGCATAGAAGCTATCAACTTTTATCTTGATACTGTTCATATGCTTTTCAGCTTGCAAATTTTCGACTAATGAGTTTAGCATCTTAGGACCGTGAATAGGGTTAGGTATATGAGTTCCTGGCAATCAGACTTTTATTCATTGGAGTTAGGAGATGTGACGGAGAATAACTGTCTTGAGGTCTTTCCTCAGCAAAACCAGCATGGGAGTGGGTGTATATTTCACCACTGTTGCTTAAATGCTTTCTTATAACACAAGACATTAGAATTGAAAAGAAAAGTTTAACCTATATGGATGAAGCATTCTTAAAAATATCTTCTGACATTTTCTTCGTACTGCTGAACTTAGAAATTGATCTTATTTCCCAGCTTCAGAGACAAAATGAAGAAAAAAAAATCAATGCTGAAGATTGATCAATGTTTTTCTAAAGAGACTTAATAAGATAAAAATCAATGCAGCTGTATTATTTGCCATTATTTTATCACTGGTATCATTCAAACATGGTAATATTTGATTCTTCAGTTAAATGTGAAGATATTTCAGTTACCTCCCACAGAAGCAAAAAAACTTAAGAAGGAATTCATTTAGTCAAACTTTGGTTTTCTTTTTAAACCTAATTTTGGAACTTTGAGTTCTGCAGAAACTGAAAACAGTTTCATATTTTAAGTGCCACTATATAATTGTTCCTTTAATCACAGAGACTTAAATAGAACAAATTATTACTTGTATTTGAAAATTACAAGCTCTGATCCTCCCTTCCTCCTGCAAATAGCAGTTCCATCTTGCTTGGTTGAAAGATCTGTACTTGCAAATTTGAAGATAAGCTTGGGCACCTAATTTGACCCATGGCAGACACACAGTGCTTTTGCTTTAAAGCCTCACTGTACAAATGCATTGGCTGATTAATCTTTTTGGTAAAAATGAGTGGGTTATTTGGAGTTTTTTGTTTGGTTGTTTTTTCCCAATGATCATCTCCCTTTTCTGTCCCTACTGTGCCAAAGAATACTAAGATCCCTTATTGATTTATTTAAAGAAAAGTCTTAAAAACTGTCTTGTGTGATATAAGTGAACCAATCCCTAAGCCATGAGTTTGGCTTAACAGTTGAGTGTTTTTTTAAAAAATAATTTGCATTTTAATATTTCAATTCCTGTTTGCTTGCCGCTTTGGGTTTAGCCCTTTGGGCTTCTACTTTGAAATTTCTCTTAACAACTGAGGGCTAGAAATTGTCCTTTTAGGGAAGAAAGTCAAAATTCTCACATAATCACCGAGATGTGTGAACTGGGATTTTAGGGAAGTATCAGACATTGAAAGACTCCTGATAAAATCCTGGATATTGGCAAGTCTCTGGTAATGCCATGTTTTATTTTAAAGATTTATTTCATGAGCACAGAAAGACAGCTTTCTGCATAAATGTCTATTGAATTGAATTCCTATCTGTAAGCTGGGCCAGAAGGTTGTAAAGTAGGATGTGGAAACCCAGTAGTAGTTAGGCAGAGTATGTGAGAATGCTGGACTTAACTGGCCCAACAAAGAACCTGATTACATTTACCTCTCTTTTATCAATTAGTAAAGGAATATGAAAACATAGTGAGTTTGCTCCTTTCCCCAGTTAGCTCTGAGCAGCAATATGTACGTTCATGGGGAACAGACAGTCCCACCCCTCGTTCTCTCCATCATCGGTTTCATTATAGGCAATATCTGCAGTCGCCTAATGACAGAGCTTGTGCTTGTACTTGTACCTCTGTTCTCCCTCTCCTCATCCCGCTGTACTGCGAGAGAGAAGTAGCATGGCGTATTGCATAGCTAAAAGGTTATCAATCCTGAATTTGTTACACCTCTGAATCTGGCAGGCAAGCGTTCCCAACCACTATTGAAGTACATGGCTCATCGCCACATGAAGCTGGACACCCTGAGAAGACAGATGATATTGGATTGGTTTTCTTGTTGCTCTGCAAACAATCAAACAGGCTTAAGCTATGCAATCTGATACTCCCTAATTGACAGCTTTTCCAAGGTTCATTTGTTAACTGAGAGCATGACATGTATTGAAGTTGTTTCTTCATAATGCATTTGGCATTAACAGGAGAAGCAGTCGAATGCCTCAGACTTCAACATCTCAGCAATAAGATACTTTGCCTCCAGTTTTGACTTTCTAACTAGTAACTTTATATTTGCAAGGGCATTTGGAATGAGCATATGACAGGACAGGACAGAAGACATAATAAAAAGGTTAAATACATTCAGCTAAAGAAAATTTGTGAGAAAGTACTTTTGCTGCTTGGGACATTTATGTGAGTTTTATGGTTCAACTGTTCTTTTTTCTTTTGGTAGAAGACCTTGGTTTCTTGCTTAACAAAGTACTCACTGAATACTCATTGGGTTTCAGAGAGTTCTTTTATTCTGGTAGATTCATAAATAGGCCTGTCCGATTTTATTTGTCGTGATGAAGAATTTGTGTGTAAAAGACATACTCAAGGGTTTAACTTGCCTGTGCATCCTCAAGAGCATTAAACCCCGAAGAAACCTCCATTTCAAAGAATCCTAACCTTCTCCTAGATGAAGCCCATGTTTGTTTGAAAGAATAAGTTGTTAGAAGAGACCAGAGGATGATTTCTCCCCTGATCTTGTCACTGTTTTGCATTTCCTGTTTTCTTGTGGCTAGTTTTTGTAAACGCTTTCTTAGTTACTCAGAGCACAGGTTGTGCCAGAATTCTAACATTCAGCTTTTTGGTTTTTTAAATTTTATTCTGTAAAAGATTTGCAGTATCTACTCTTCCTTGCAACTGTTCATATGTTCATACCTGGCAAGAAGTTCACACAGGGTCTGTAAGTACCAATTAAGAGCTTGGTCACAAATCCGTCATCGTCAATAGCTGCTGCTTCTCCTGCATTCCATGAACTGATAGTTACAAGATAAATTAATCTTAGATATGCAAAAATTGTGTTTTAATTTCACTTTGCTGTTCTTACTTAGTGTAAGCATGGTACTCTAAATATTTAGTTTAATTTCTCTAGCACCTAGTGAAGTTTCTGCAGGTATTCTTCCTTCTGGGAAGAGTACGTGTCTGGAGAAGTACATGGAATTTTACAGATGGCATCAAAATAGTGAAGGAGTTTGAGCGGTGCTTTGACTAGGATTGTTTAGGAAGTGAAACATAGCGGTTTAGGTGATGAATAAAAATGAAGGAATGGGTCAGGACACCTTCATTTCACAGGAATAAAGAGCCTATCTTTGACAGAAGTGCCTCTTCAAAAAATGCCAGGGAAGAATGAGCAAAGCCAGATTCTGCTTAGAAAAGCGCAGAAACAAACTCTTTGAAAGCCCTGTGGTGTGGAACCTAAGCACGCATCTCTCCTCCCTCTAAATGTCAATGACCTGAATTCCTACAGCCAAATATTCCTCAGCCTTTGGGGGACGTTCTGGACCTGTCTCCATCTAAGTACTTTCTTTTTTATTTGCAAGGTCTGTTGGCAAATGCCATTTGGGTCCCTGGCGATCACTGACTCCAGCGGCCCATCTCTCTTGCAGGGCAAGCACAAGCTGCGTGTGGACACGGGACTGGAAGGTGACTGGTGTGGCCTCATCCCCATCGGGAACTCCTGCGAGAGCGTGACCACGACGGGGCTCAGGTGGAACCTCAGTAAGTCAGATGCCTCCGGGACAGCGGGTTTGACGTTATCCTAACCGCACATTTACACCAGCCTCACCAGTGCTGAAGGGCAGAATGTGGCATTGAATCCCTGCCAGGCCACTTTTTCCTAGAAATGAAGTTTAAAAAAAAGAAAGAGAAATACATTTAAACCTGAGATATCGCAGGCAGAAACGTGTTTTCCATTTGGGAGTCGTTGTGCTGTTTAAATAGAGCATTTGTTGAGGTCATGATACATTACCATCTTGATACATTGCCCTCCAGGGAGGGGAAGCTGCGAGTGCCTAAACTTCTGGTTATAAGCCATAAAGTTACAACAGACAAATAATAATGTGATACAGATTATTAAAGCTTCCTCACTGCCCCTCAAATGCTTCACGTATATTGTCTGTTTGTCAGCTCTGAATGAACAGATCTTTTTCTTATTTTGAAGTGGCAAAAGGTGCATTTGATCTAGAACAGGGACATTTATCTGTAGAGAAAGGAGGTTTCTTGACCCCCCAAAAGGGAAAGAATCTTCATCCTTCTGCCCCCTCTTCCCACAATGAGTCATTCAGGTTGTATTTACGCAGGAAAATAGCAGGATATTTTAGATAAAGATTCATTAAAACCTAAGGGAAGCGAAGCAGTAATTGAGGGGCTCTGGTCTTACAGTCTGATTTGTATGGCCAGACTTGAGAGCCATCCCGTGTAGAAAGGGCACGTGGTCCTCACAGTTTGCAGTGCAGCGCCTTCGTTGGCTAATAATTAATCTGAGGCTGACCCACTGTGCCAGCCAGCAGCACATACAGAATCACCGAATGGTAGGGTAAAAATCCTAAAGGAAAAATTCCTAAGGGATTACCCCTAAAGGGTAAAAGTCCAGGGAGTGTCTCGTTCCACTGAAGATATGAGCATGTGCAGTTAAGGAGGTGGTAGGCATTAGGAGCTCATTAATGAGAAAAGATGTGCACATGGCATTAATTTCAGGACATGAGAGACTTCCCAGGTGAAGAGCTGTCGGGCTAGTGATGTTTTCATCCTTTTAAACTGGATTGTAAGAGCTGAATGTATTGTGTAAGGGATGTTCTTTTAATTTGAAAGAGTCAAATATTTCCATTTGTATTGGTAAGTACAGTTGACAAGTAAAGTACTGAATCTTCATCTGCTTATCTCCCGTTGTGCAATAAATTCTGTGGCCTGTTGCACTGAGGGACTACTCGTTTCTCCATTAATGTTCTACCTGTCAGAGGGAGGTGAAGGAAGCTCAAACCAGCCTCGTGTTAGTGAAGGGAGCATCTCTAAAGCGTATGTCGCTTTGCAAAAGGCTACTGTGTGGACCAACATGTGGTAGATGCTGTAGGGTTGCAGTCCTTTCTAGTGGTTTTGATTATCCATTTAAAAAAGAGTTAGTTTTCAGATGCATCAGGATATTTTTGAGTTTAATGACATAAATTTCATCAGATTTACAAGGTACTCACTAGAAAGATGGTAAGTGTAAATATGATCTGTCTGCTCCCACAAATGACATGGCTTTGTTATTACTAAATTATGATTGCCTGATCTACTGAAGCTAAGGAGAAAGGGGAAACTAGTCTAGCTGTGCCGGTGCAATGGTAGCAAATAGGAAGTTTGTGTCTAGGATTGGGTTGAGATATCAGTTTCTTTGATGTTCACCATTCTAGTTGTGCTGTAGTAAACTTCTTCAGGTTATTTAGAGGGATAGCTAGATATGGACCTACAGGGATTGTTGTTGCGCTTAATTCAGTCTTTTTTTTTTTTTTTTCTTCTTTTTCTGGGAGGCAAAATGTACTGAAGTGGTTGTTTACTAGTTGTTTCATGTTAGCAAGACGCCACCACCTCTGCTTCTCCCAGTCCTTGTTGCTGTCTGTTTCCAAGAGGAAATCTCAGACCTTGACAGAGTTTTCCTTAGTGATGTGTACACTGCACCCCGTTGCAGGCTACGCTTTCAGTCTCAGCATTCATCTTGCTCACAGGTTTTAGCCCCTTCAGTAATTGCACTGCATTGTCATCACAGATACATAAAACCAAAAATGATCTGGTCTTCCTTGAAGACATTTAATCTGTCAGAGACACCAAAGTCTTTACAACCTGAAACTGCTCTTGTGCCCGGGTGATTAGAGCTAACCTTTACTCATGCAAATACAAATTTTGAAGCAGGTTACTGTTCAGATACTGATAAAGTGTAGTTGCATCTCCCAAAAGGGAAACCAATATCTTAAATACAGGATGTGGTTAGTGGTGACTTGGTTGGCTTTTTTTCCCTAATAAATAAGCCTCAATTCAGATAACCCAAGTTTGATATTAGCTTTCGTTATGTTCATGACTTCTGTGCTGCCTGTAGTTTTGTGGTTACTTCTAAAAATGTCCGTCCTCCTGTAAATTGTGATGGAGAGGCAGAGGCTCACCTGGGAAAAAAGGGAATGAAAGATACTGAAGTGTGATATGGATGTCAGCATTGCTGCTGATGGCTGGCAGTGGCAGAGTGTTTGCTGTTCATTCGTTAATGGCACTCTGAGCACACACCTTTGCAATCCTCAATGAAATGGTTTGGTTATACATTCATTTTCATGTGTAAACCATGAAAGAAATGGCATTTTTAAGCCTAACATGATATGAAAGGCCTTCTTCTCTGGTTTGTTATGGAATTAATTGAATATGACCTAACAAGTTTGATTTTAAAAAGTAATTTTGAGCCCTCAAAATATGTTTCAAGTGTCTAGTGATAAACTAATTCCAGAATTTCAGTTCTGTCTGAACAGTCAAAAACGATGCATTAGGTGAGAGGGGAGGCCCTCATTTTTGCAAATAATAATTTCCAGCAACTCAAAATTCACGTAACACTGCTGTACAAGAAAGAGCAAGCTTTGCATCAAGGTTTTTAATGTTTAATGCTGACATCCGTCTGAGCATATCTAGATTACTCCGCTGATTAAAATTTGTAAAACCTTTAAGAGATAGTCAAATGTTATCTGTGTCTAATCTGCAGGTCCTGTCATGAGACTTCATAGCCTCTGAACAGAAAAAGTCAAGGATAAATACCCAAGACAGAAGCTATACTGGGGTTGAGAGCAGGCTACCAAAGGTCTTGTTTCAATGGCTGAATTAGATAAACCTGAACTCTGTAAACCATTCTGCCGGCAGGGAAACAATGATGTCATGATTATATTCTTAATATTGTAGAATTCAGTATTTTTTGTGTGTCTGTGTGAAGGTGTAATGTGTGTGCATGCTTTTATGCATGCTTATCTTACCTTAGTTATTTGCCAGCACTTGGCACAAACAGAACTTTCATTTATTTTAGTTCTCATTTTGTGGGTGAAAGAACTTGGAAAAGAAAGTGGGAAATTGATTAGAGAAAATATTTTTATCCATACTTGCTATTGTGCAACACACATTCAGAACACATTATAAACATACTCTTTCCACTCCCAAAGGGATACAGATCTTTTCTCTATTAAAATCTGATTTACAGCACAGGAATCAGATAATGCTTTATCTGATTGGACTCACCTGGTTGCTTGCTGATAACAGCTCCCATGTCTAATAAATAAATAACAAAAAAATCCAATAATGCCAGAATTACCCAGCATTCTTTAGTAGGTCCTCAGTGATGCTTTCGTGGAAGGTGAGTGAGAATGAAAGTAGAGATCAGCTGCACTGTTCATCACAGAAGAGGTTGGTAGGCTTTTCTAGGAAATGGTTCGTTTTCTAGGAAATTACTGTAGAAAATAATGTTGCCAACTAATTTACTGTTCATCCCTATGGCCTTTGGTATGCTGTACATCACACCTGTACTGAAAATGCCGGTGTGTGTATGTGTGTGTGTGTATATATATATATAAACTGTGTGTGTATGGGATTGTGCTTTCCAGATAATTGTCATGAAAATTTGCTTCTTCAGGCAGGAAGTTAAATTGCTGTAAAATGCTACCATTCAAAAGAGTACCACTGTCATTTCACTTCAAAAGGCAATAACAATAACAACAAGAGCAAGACCTTTCTCTAACTGTAGCAACAGAGCATCCACTGACTACGAGCTTCACAGGTGGATAAACAGGATCCAAAATCTTCCTGATGCTGTTTACATTGTTGGTAAAACTGAAATGTTTTTTTCACTGTTTTACTTCATTAGGGTTTTTATTGACGTTCCATTGTGAATGGAACAGAAAGATTACAAAAAGCGGTGGGGTTTTATAAAAGTCTTAGGAGAAATGCAGAGTCAAAAAGACAAACAAAAATGAGTAAATCCTTAAAAAAACGTCAGAGATGAGGCACTGTTTTGGAAAAAAGCTGTAAATTAGGACAATGGACAAGTATCTGTGTACTAGCGAAGTTGTTTGTATAAGCACTCTGTAACCTGTTTCATAACCAAAATAGTTTATATGGCACATTCTGCTGCCCCAGGTCATTCGGACTGAGGGAAACTAAGTGGCGCTCCCAGGAGTAGCTCTGTTTTCCATGGCAGGGTAAAAAGCTTCACAGCTGGATTCTCCTCTCCTCTGCTTTCCTCTCTTCCCTCTCTTCTCGTATTCTTCGTTGGTAGGAACCTCCCAGTCCATCAACCGGGATCCATCTTCAGAGCTTCAGTGATGTATCTTTTCCCTTACTACAGCTCTAAGACCCTCGATAGGGCGAGGTGACAGAAATGATGCTGCTGCTCCCAAGGCTCCAGGCATTTTTGACCTTTTGCAAGCTGTTTGCCTGCAGGGGTGCTGCTGCCTGCCTTCCAGGGTCGCATCATTTGTTACAAGGCAAGGACCGCTGAAATACTTTTCTGATAAAGCAGATGTTCTGATGGTGGCAGCCTGGCATCCTGCTGGTTTACTGCAAGTCAGCAAAAGCAACAACGAGAGCACTGCTTAGCATTGCATGAAATGATTTTGAACCAAAAAGACCATTTGGCATACATTAAAGGACTGGTGAGCACAGAGCTCAGTTGTGCTGGGGTTCTAAAGCTGTATTTGCTTTTCTTCCTGAACAGCAGCTTGGAAACTCAGTCAAACTTTGTGAAGGGGCTTGAGATAAGGATTTGAGGTCACGCGTTCAGTCCATTTCCACAGATTTCAGTGAATGTTTGGAACTGGAGGGAGCGAAATTTGGTTCCAGCTCTTCTGTAGCAGGGTAGTAGGGTCTTGACGTTCAGTCTGGAAAGGCTGCTTGAACATGATAAACAGATATGCTCTTCCAGATCACACTGTTGGGGCAACACTACTGCTGTAGGACTCCACTTATGGAAAGATTCATGCAAGTACCTTAGTTCTGAACTAGCTCAAACCATTTCCAGCAGTAAGTCTGGCCCAGCTGGATGGCCATCTTTAACAGGATATAGGGGGTGTATATAAAATCCTTCCATACAGCAGTGTTAGGCAGTAATTGCCAGGAAGGAGTAGGATAAAAAAACCTTGGAGAGACTTTTCCAGCACAGCTACGCACAGAGCGGGTGGCTCTCCAGAACCTAAGTGAGACCATCCTGAAGTAAAATGTAGATGCTTACTTATGTCTAGCTGCATTTCCATGGTACATTGCAACTACGGAAACTAATTTCATTATTAATATAGAGGTGAGAGGGTTGCCAAGAGAGCAAAACGCTGCTCTTTCCCTTGCATCCCCTCTGTTACTTCAGCCTCTCCTTCTGCTAATGGAAATGTGACCTGGAGGTGTGAGGAAATAGGTGTTCTGCTTCAGCCCAGCTTTGGTGCAGATAACCCTCCTCTCTGGTGGCAGCAGATTGGTGAGAATACTAAAGTGGCATGAAACTCCAAAGCAACCTGCTGCTACTGAAGGGTATGAGTTGTGAAGACCAAGCACCTTTCTGGGGAAGACAGAGATCTGCAGACAGCCAGAGCACTACCATTTAGATTGGTGGAGGTCGAAAGTGATGCTGTGGATTGCAGGGGTGGCTCTGAATTTTCATCAGTGGGTGCAGGGGCAGAATTTGTCCAAGAAAGAGACCTTTGAGTTTATACTAAAGACATTTAACCCTAAAGGCATTCTCATCAGTCAACCTGCCTGTATGAATACTGGGAAATCATCTCATTTAGACAATTGCAGGGACAAAGCTGAAACATAACGGTGTACTTCAATGAAAGTCAGTGAAAAAATGGCCAGAGTACAAATGCTGATTTGTCATATCCCTTGTAAATACACTTTAATTGTTTTCATATTTAAATGCCCAGAATCAGCCATAATGAATGTAAATGTCACGCTGCCAAGAGATTTCCAAAAACAAGAAAGCTCCCTGAGGCATGCGGTGAGTTATAGCCAGTTCCCAGTGTCTCCGCAGAACCACAAAAGGGCAAGGACCGGTAGGAGGACAAATCAATCACGTCTGGCTAGCGTCTCCTAGAGTTAAAAAATGAGATGTGTTTGTCTGTGGTGACTCAGTTCATGAACAAGTCTGCTATTTTAGATTTTTGGGGGGTTGTTCAAGTAGGTAGGCGTTACCGTTAAGAATTGACTCCTCCTTTCCAATTTGTTTATAGACCTTTTAGTTCCTTTCATTTTTTTAGTTCGTACTGGTGTATGTGATTGATCTCTTCTCCCCAAAAACATGACACTGAGGGAAATTATTTCCTCCGCAGTGATCTATTCCTGTACCTTAATGGCGAACAGCTCTGGCTATTCCCTCTACAGTGTCTCAATTCTTCATTTGCTGCTCCCTTTGTAAACATTCTGAATGTTGTATCTGAGGGGACCCTGCTCTCTCCCAGTTTTAGCCTCTGGATGTTTGTGGAAAAGAAGAGGTGGAATTTTTCTTGCTGTTCTACAAAGTTCTGGAGAGGACAAAAGTCTGACGCGTGTCAGCACTGGCTTTTGTTGTATGCTTCTAAAAAGTTATGTTTTGGCTGCAAGTTGTTTATGGCATCCTGATGTATAATTAATAAGCCGTTAACAACTGACTGTAGTGAGTGTGCTCTGGAATTATTAATTTTAGACGTACATACCTATTACAGACCCTAAGCAAATCTGTTGGTTTTAGGTGAATTGGAAAATACAAATTTCTGATAGCAGCTGTGGCTTCTTTTGGGTAGCAAATACACATGGGGGAGTCGGGCAACAGCAGGAAGGGGGAGAAAAAAGAGAGATGGAGTGGCAAAACTGGGATGTGAGTAGATAATATTTGGGATTAGAAACGTGTTTTGGAGAGAAAAAAGGGCAGATAACATCAAAATAATGGAAGGTATGAATATAGAGATTGAGAAAATGAGAACAGAGATGTTTTAAGTAGACAGTGAACATCTTCCCTTTTGAAGCACTGAATTGAGACCAAAATTTCTCAGTCCTGTCATTTCTCTGCAGTTAGGAATCTGTCTCATTTTCCACTGCTGTCTAGGCATTATACCCTACTTCTACTGTCAGTAAACTGGTCACCTCAAGTGATGCAGGCCTGTCCACGGGATCTACCTATTGAGCCAACAGCAAAAAAATAGCTTTAGACATTTGATTTGAAGAAGGAAAATGCTTTACTTGCACTCGTATGGCTACTAGTCCAAGACTCTGATATTAGGGAAAACCAGAATCAGAGAAATAAAATTAAGTAGCGTTTTTGGACGTGGTCATACTTCTAGATTCAGGACACCGGTATCATACATGTCCCAGGTGTATTGTCTGGGAATGAATCTGGAGCCATAGTTGAAGGCGCAGATAGGTGCGTACAACTTCAGCCTCTCCCACTGCAGAAACTGAGATACCTGGGAGGAATAGGGTGAAGTACTGCTGAAACACAGGATTTTCTTGTGGTTCAGGCAGTTCATTGTCTGGACTTTTTACTCTATGTAAGTACGTCAGCTCCTTGCAAGTTAGACGTTCATTTCGCTTAGCCCTCGAGCTGAGCTCACAGCGCCCTGACATTACTGAGAGCCTTGCTTCTATAAATACTGCAAAATGAAAGTTGTGGTATCATCTTTAAGATACCCACTTTTGACGTTGATGTATCTGTGCCTTTGCTCTAGAACAGATTAATAGGTGCAGTGGCATTATCAGTTCTGTGGTAATGAGCGACGTACGGAAGCCCATGAGGAATTTAAAATGCAGGCATTCAATGCAGTTTAAATCTATGCAGTAAATAAGGCATAAAGCCCTGTGATGAATCAGGGCTCAAAATGTGCCAGTGAAGAGAATGCTGTTTACTGAAAGAGTCTGGCCTGCTTGGTTAATGTAAATATATAATTAAAGGATTAAAACTAAAGAACCTGAATTAAAATTTCATAGGCAAACTTTAATTCTGGCATCCCATAGCTCTCGAGTCCATGACTTTATAGCCATCGCATTTCTTAAGAGTCATCTTCCATGTGTGTTGTATCCAAATGATAGTGGGTCCATGTACTGTTAACAGATAACTGTATGTAGTGCATTTCTTGTTAGTTAAATTTTGAAGGTTTTCCTTCTATTTCATAAGGAAATATTGATAAAACTAATGAAACCTTTCAGACAAGTCCATATATTTTTAGTGTATTTTAAGTGGGTGTTGATACATGTCCTAAAACAAATAGTGAATCCAAAAAAAATGGGAGTGGAATGGATGTCAAGAGTTCTTAAAATCCATATAGCTTTACTTATAGCATCACTGCTGAAAAACCTAAGAAAGGTTCCTCTTTTATAAGCTTTCAGTGTTGAGGGTTCCTTCATAACAGCTTCTTCAGAGAGTCTGCTCCAATTAGATTTTTTTTTTCTGTATTCTGCGGATACAGTACGTGATAAATATATTCTCATGCTGTTAAACATTAGAACACAGCATTTATAATGTAATTGCCAATAAGAAATCTCAGAATTGTATGTTTAGGGTTCCTAAGCATAGGGCATAACTCTATAATTTACACAGGCACCAGCAATACCACTGTATCACGGCTGATTGGCGTGCCACTTAATGCTGCTGTCTATAAGACAATTTCCTAATCAGCTGCGTGAACACTCATCAGGAGCTTGCTTCTTGATTTAAAGCAGAGGAGTTGGAGAGAAAGATAGGGTTTGTTTTGCTTGTAAAAATAAACCAGGAAAAAAAAACATGTTATAAAGAGAAATATCAGGGATTTTTTTCCATTTTATAAAGCATAGATACAGTAAAAGAAACAAAAAACAACAAGGCAAAACAATTATAGAGAGCTTTGATATGAATCTGGATTATGTGTTTAAAAGCTCGGTGTAGAATTAAAAGCTGTGGCATGAAGGAGTTGGTATTCTTCATGGCCTTTCCTTTGTGTATTTTGAAATCTGATGATTATAGCTTAAACCTTAACATTCTGGTTTGTAACAGGTGTTATAGTCCCAATCATCATTTAATAACAATGATGTGATTTGATATTGTAGATAGTTTGTTGGGTTTAGTCAGTTGAAGCTGAAGCACAGTCAGTATTCTATTGGTTTCACATGTCAAATTTTAGTTTCCATCCCAATAAATTTAGCCAGCCCTCTCTCCCACTCAAGGAATAGTTAATTACTTCTTGCCTTCTTCCTATCTATTTCATTCTTTTGTTCTGTAATATACAGAATAGCTTTAATTTTTAAAATGTTATCTAGAACACATGTAAGCTTGGTCAAGTGTGTCTGGAATGGAAACAATTCATTATGTGATTTAAGAGGTTTTTACAAGATGAGCTTCAGTTGATCTGCACAATTTATGAATAGCTTTGGTACACACAAAGAAAGAACCTCTTCCAAATTTATCCCCGAGAATCACTGTAAAACCTTAGTAAGCACACTTTGCCATTCCGTGGTCTGTATATCCAATGCATGCTGAAGAATTCATGTTTTATTAAAATGTTAGAGCTTAATACCAAGATTGCAGAATTAATGAGAGAATTGCACATTGAGTTTAATATTAGCATGTTAATCTAGAGGTGCCTCTGTCCATTCCTTCACTGAACTAGGGTAACTTCAGCCCGTGATTCATCAGAAGATTTAGGCATCCATGTATTTTCATACATGTCACTAGTTCTGTGCTATATAAAGTGATTATTCAGTGCATAGAGCTAAACATGTGCAGAAGTACTTACTACAAGTCAAACTGGGCAGCGGGAGGTATAACCTTCAAAAATGCCTGAAATGGCTTTTCTGTATGTAAAATAAAGTGGCAGTGACTTTAATCCCAGTCTCTGGGGTTAGCTGTCAGTGCTGGTTCCTATTCAGATATCTCTTCTCACTCATCAATGTTGTAAAGCTCCCTTTTCTAGCTCTGCACTTTTTTCATGTATTGCTGGTTGGCTGTAGTAATGTACATGGATTCCTCCTGATTTTACTGTTGAATGTCTGGGCAAAGTATGGAGACATGGTAAGACAAACGACACAAATATTTCTCACATCTGGCTTCTTTACCTGTAGTTCAACAGAGAGATTTCCTACCAATACAGCTGTCAGGTCCGTACAGCAAGTAAATTTTTCATATGAGGATTCTGGAAAAATGAGTTATGGATACCTACCAGAATTTTTAAACGATCATAAAGTTTTCATTAAAAGAGCCAAAAGCATTGGAATATGATACATGTCTGCATAGTTGTAAGAGAACAAAACACTCTGGTTAGGCTGAATCAACCACAGTGGATTTGAATTAAATTTTTTACAGTGCTAAAAATTTGCCACACTTTTGTGTCTTTGTCTGCAATATGTAAAGCGAGATTTTTCAATCCATATTAAAACCATGTGTGCAGCCAATGCAAGGCACTCACTAGGCAACGGGGAAAATTTTCCGCATCAAGTTACAAGCTGCAATGTGTGAAATACTGACATCACCATAAATCTTAGTTGTACTGGGATAATTAAGTATTGTTCCTTTTTTATTTTCAAATATGAAGGGTTTCTGTGTTTACCTATTAACATTCTAAAAGCCTCCAAACTGGTTTTTGGCAAGTGCAAATTAACAAATGCTGGCAATACGCTGAAAGACAGCTTTCCGTTGTGAGCTTACGTAGAGATTTATGTTGCTCATTTGTGATGTACAGTGGGGAAGGCTGGCTGGTTCTTCAGAGCTTATGCGTGCCACTTTCTCTTTGCTGCTCCTTTTTGTTATCCTCTGTGTTTATGGTAGCATAGTTCTGGAACAGACCTGGACCATTTAAGACTTGTCTTGGATTTTTGGGAGCTCTGCTGCTGCTAAAGTAATTTTACATCCCAGATATCTCAAGCAAACTTTGTTATGAGGGAGTCTTTAGATTAGCTTGTGTTCCTTTTAATGCCTCAACAATTATGTTAGCTGAAATAACCTCAGAACAATTTTACATCTCTTGTGAAATTCACTTTTTTCAGTCTCTGCCATTCTCTAACTTCTCGGGTTAATGATTCCCTAGATGTTTCTCAATCTTGGTTTTGCACCCGTGTTTCCTGAATTTCTCTGCCAATTTTGTGGTCTACCTCCTCCAATGCTATTTTCAACAAATCCTTCAGAAGTTACTAATAATGAAGGGCAGTCTTTAAAAAAAAAAAACAAAACAAAAAAAAAAAACACAAACACCAAACCACAAATGAAAAACCCCGAAAAACTGAATTGTCATTGTGGCACAGCACCACTTGCTGACTCGGTGGGTAGCACACCAGGGTGGGGATCCAGCAGCACGGCTGGAACACATCATTAGCTCTCATTAGTATACTGTCTCTCTTCTCCTACTGTTTGCCTTGTTAACTCTTTGGGGCAGGGACTGGCTACTATGCTGGGTCTCTATAGTGCGTGCTATCCTGCCTGGTTCTCACTACAAGGATAAACATATTTAATTGCAATTAGATGACTTCTGGAGTTACAACTGAAAGCTAATACCATGGAATGATGCCTGATTTTAAATAAATGCATATTCTGTATGTGTTAGAGACTGCATCTGGGTTGTTATCCTCAGAAATTGTACTGTGGAAAGAGAAGAAAATCATTGTTTAACATACAGTGCCATCTACAGAATAGGTTGTGCAGGTTATGTGGGGTTTTTTGGTTGGGTTTTTTCTGTTAATTTATTTCTTTTTTGTCACAGCAAAGTTGACATTCATGGCTAGAGAGTGTATTAGAAGCTTTTAGCGGATGGCTGCAGAATTGGAGGATGAAAGTTGGAGAGCCCAGGGCCCTGGCTGAGCCCTTGCTGAAGCGCTGGGGTGCAGCTCCTGCTCTCAGCTGCTGCCGCCTGGGAAGCTGATGCTGTCACCCAGGATACCCAAATGGGAGGTGGCTTGTGTGTCCACCTGCTTTAGCTGTAATCTGCAATGTCGGCAGGCCAGGCTTTATCAACAACACCTATTATTAACTTTCTCTTAGAAGCCTAAATTGCTGAGGGTTGTGGGTGTTTTTAATACAACTATTTCTAGCAATGCTGCAGCTAGCTTTCCTAGCAAGTGCGTGACCTACTAAAGCAGTCTGAGAGGCACACAGAACTGGAAAAAGGAGGGAAGGGACCAGAGAGGAAAACGTCCCTCTGGGATCATGTTGCGAACATTAGGTATAGTAAGGCACCCTGTCAAATGTCCTCTCTGTGAAGAGTCCGTGTAGATGTGGGGGAGAAGGGGAGGGTGTCCTCTCGCCTGGTTACCTAAGCACACGCTGTAGAGACAAGTGCTGAGTAGCGGTTGTGTGTTCACGTGGTTCGCTGGTTGGCGCAACAGGGTTGCCATTGTAGGGACAGTTGGATTTAATCCCCCAAATCTTTAGAGTGATCTTCAGGCAAATATTAATTTTGGTGCAGAAGTCTGAGTATTATAATATTTTTGAAGAAGACAGAAAAGGCGAAAGAACACACAAATATCACTCCTTCCACTCTTGGGAGTCCATTTCTTATATAATATAGCAAATTAAGTTATTGTCGTCACTGCAGAACAAACTGTTGTCTGTCCTCTTTTGTGTAGCTTCGGAACATTGGAAGTTATCTGACCTTGAAGCTGTTACTAGCTCAGGACCCACTGTTTGGCGTCTCCAAATTAGTGGAGTTGAAAAAGAGAAATGGGAAGGGAGGACTGAGAATGAGTTCTGACATCCAGGGCAGGTACGAAATTCTTCTCTGGCAGGTGATCTTGCGGAGGAGGAGGAGGGGAAAAGAGAGAGGGGTCTTTGGGGTTTTTTTTGTAGCTAGGTGTGAAATTCAATGTATTTAAAGTAGCAGCAGAGCTAGACTAGGAGGCTGAGTGTTGGAGACAGCTGAAGTTGCGTGTTAAGTAGAGTTTATGAGGATACTCTGCCATTTCTCACTGGCACTGTCACAGTCAGTATATGTGAGCGTGTAGGTGAGTGGAGGTGTATGGAAATAATAATTCCTCTTTAGTTAACATATATTAAACCTGAAAAGGGACAGAAATATGAGTTAGCAGAGTGCTGCAAAATGCGAACGTAATTATGTTGTAGTTATCCTCAGCATTTCCATCTTTAAAGTGGTTTTGAACTGCTTAAGTGTGGCAGTTACTGCAGCCTGTGATTAGATAAATGGATGCAAATGGTAATTGTAACTGATGAATGATTGATGATGGCTTTATATGTTTATCATTATATACTGTTGTAAACATTTTCTTCCTCAGCGAGGATGAAGCCTGTAGGCAAAATGATGATGTATCGAATATGAATTCAAACTGTAATATTTTAGAGTGTACAGGGCCAATATTGCAGGCTGGGATAACCACAGAGCTGTTAGATGAGTAACTGGTGAACTTTGCCATTGATATCAACGGGCTGAGCACCAAAATTCTTCCAGCTGAGGTTCAGGGTCTGACTACAAGTGCAGCTGGGAAGGTGGGTTTAATAGGAGAGAGCTCACAAGTGCATATGGGGAAGGCCCACGAATCCACTGCTCAAAAGAAGTGCAGGAGACACCATTTCTCTTCATTCTTGTATTGCTTGTGACCACTCCTGGCTTTCTTCTCAACTTTGCAGTGTCCTATCTCTTGAAGCTAACGTCAAGATTTGTGAATTTATTCTGCCCTGTAGATTGTTAAGGCCTATAAGACATTTACAATGCAGTATTTGACAGCCACGGGAGTGAATGTCGTACGCCCCCACTGTAAGAGTGACTTGGGACAGAACGCATGTGTTTGAAAAATTGGAAGTTGATGGGAACAAGGAGGCAAACAAGGATGTCCCTAGAAAAGCAGGGTGGGATAAGAGCTTCATGTAATCTCAGCAATGCTATAATTCTGTTTGATTTGTCACCTGCCATTTGCTAATTATTAATCACAGTAACAACATTTGGTAGTTAGATTAATTTAAAGGGATTTTTATTGCAGCAGCTTGAGTTTAATATCAGCTCTTTGTGTATCATTCAATGCAAAAGTAACCTGTGGTAATTAAATTATGGGTTGAGTCTTCATTCTACATAAATCGTTCTATTCACTGAGGAAAAAATAATCACGGTATTACCAAAGAAAAGCCCCAGTTCATTAGCAGCCTCTGCTCCCTGCTCTGTTCCTTTATGTCACTTCACCTGCAGTGCTGAAATCTGTCTGTTATGTTTCCTATGGCATTGTAGCACTGACAATGAACTTGCCAGCTTTTCTGTCGTGTGCCTGCCCTCGGGCCTGTAGAAAAGAGGTGAGTTAGGTTCTGTTTTGTTGACCTTTTAGATACAAGGGAAATGGTAGTCCTGTTTGCTTACACAACATATGCTGCCAGGCTACTGCCTGCGTTAACCTTTGTGGAGCACCCTTATGTGATTGTTAGCCTCTCGCCAGCAACGCAGATGCCAGAGAGAATTGGGAAGGGAGAAATTGGAGGTGCCATGCAAAACAGCTAAGCTGAAGACATTTTTCTCCTGCACTGATGAAAAGGTATTCTGTATTTGTTTAACTACTTAGCTGGTCTGCGAGTCCTGTAATTTGCTTAGCCAAACAGAACTTCAAAACAGATGGTTTCTAAATTTGGGGAAAATAAGCATTTCAAGTTTTTTTTTCCTTGTGCAGTCTGCAGTTATGCTTTAGTACTGAAATTATTTGAAAATTAAACCGGAAAATAAAATTGAGATCTTTACCAGCTGAATACTAATTTCAAGAACATACAATTTTTAGTATGTGTTAGGTTTTCATCTGCACATTTAGCCTAAGATTTGTTTATGCTCTGATTTAGTGTTTCTTGCTGCTTACTTGCATAAACACGACCAAATCAGTCAGAGTCACCAACGTATTTAGCTCCCAGCTGCATTTGCTAATAAAAGGAAGAATGACAAGTTCCCTCCTTTGCAGAGGAGGAAGTGGAGAAACATAAGGAAATAATTCATTGCTCTTACATAGCACCTGCCATCAGCAATCTATGTAGGGGCTTTGTCAAAAGCAAGTACATTACCTTACTTGGAAAACATTTTTGTTGTGAGAAACAGCTTCATTCCCAACCTCTTCATTGAGGAAACTGAGTTACAGAGCATTCGTCTGGTCTGAGGCTGTAAGTGAAGCTAATCAAAGGGTGGAAATCCTTGTAACCTGGCCTTTGGGGTTGTTTTTTATCCTGATAGAAGGAAATTAGGGGAACGGAATTCGTTGTTTGATATTCAGTATTTTTTTAAATATGTATTTAATATTATCATATATAGTTACTATTTCCAAAGTGCATCTAGTAAAATCATATTTAGAAATACTGCCTTTCTCAGAACATACGGTCAACTGTTGGTCATTTTGTATGTGTCCATCCCTGAACGTGAGGAGGTTGTGTCGGTGTGAAAATGGAGTTAAATTCAGTGTCCTAAAAACTCAAGCGTAATATTTGGTCTTCACTTGAACAGCCCTTTAACTGTTAGCTGTCAGTGTCAGAGCGCCTGTGTACGCTCAGATAACCTTTCAGAACTCATGGCCCAAAAACTGAGATTATCTTGGGTTGGGGATTACTAGAAGGCATTTTATGGATATAACTCATTTGATTCAAGTCTTTGCTCCCTCAAGCAAGCGTGCCATGCAATGTGCAGCCAGACTCCATCATGCAAGGCAGAGCTGGGCTGTGGAACTCACTGTCACAGGATGCTGGGCAGACCACAGTTACAAATGGATTCAGAAGGAAACTTGACAAATTAAGAACAATCCAGTAAATACAGTGCTAGTTTCCACCTCGAGAAATCCCAAAGCTACAGGTCCTTTGAGGAAGGGTGTGCTGAGGGAAATATCATATTGCCCTGTCTTTAAAGTTCTTTCCTAAATACCCGTTATGGACCATTGCCTGAGGCTCCTGTGTCAGTGCTTATCGGTCTTATTTTAAGATAAATCCTTGGAAGGACAGCAGTGGCTGCTTTTGTGCTCTTTTGACCCTTGGAGCCTGTAGCGATTTTTCCTCCCGAGAGAGCAGTTACCTTTTTCCTTTTGGCCTCTTCTTCCAAGCTGTTTTGTCCTCTGCCCATATTCCGGACTCATCATTTCAGTTTAAATTGTCCTTGCTTGGACAGAGGACTAGAACTATACACCCTTCTTCAGAAAGTGTTCCCCAATGTACCTTCCATACAGTGGCGATAAGATGTGTTGATCTCTGTTGAAAACATCTAACCTGCCACATCTTTTTTAATATCTTGAGGCTCTTTCTGGCAGTGCAGTATTGGGCTGCTGTAAAACACAGCCTTCGATTGCTGGCGAAATTGTCAAGCTCGGTTGGCAATTGAGAGTCTGCCTCAGCATTTTAATGGGCTTTGGCTTCAAAGCTTTCAGAGGAGGACTTTTGCTCCTTTACTTGAAAACCTACTTTCCAGTTGGGGTTTCTGAAGGTGGTATGGTAGATCTGCAGGCATCAATGGAAGTGGGTTTATGGGCCCAAAGCATGGAGTCTCAAGCAGCGAACAAGTTGACTTCGGTTCTTACTCTCTCCTGAGTTTTTTTGCAATTTTTAACAGAGGAAACCATTTGGGTTTGTTTTGGTTTTTTTTTTTTAACAGAAAACTGGTATGATTGTAGCTTCCCTGCCAGAGGCTGTGAAGTAAATACACATGGTGTAACAGGGTATGCAGCTACAAGACTGCCTAAAATCTTGAGCTGTAAGAGTAGAGGTATACATAGCTAAAGCAATAGCCACATTGTGCCAGGAGTTGATCTTTCACTAAATACTCCTGTTAAGCGGTGGTTGCTGACCACAAGTGCATTCACAGCAGCTCACCTGGCAGGTGGAAACTCTTTACTGCTTTCCTTAAGCCCTCTTGGAGGAAACAATTAAATTGACTCGAGCTCTCTTCAAGTTCAGCCCATTTGTATATTCTCTGATCTATATAATCTCTGTGGGCTCAGAGGAAATAGTCTGGGGCAAGATAGTCATGAACAAGGCTTCTGTCTATCCCATGTTGCTTTTAGAGTTGTAGTTTTTGTGTAATCAGGTTTAGGACTGAAACTGCAGATTAGATGTTCCACGGGTGCCGCCTTAGTATGTTACATCACTGACTTGGAAGGTAAAACTACAGTATAATAGCCACTTGATGGTGCGTTCTAAAGGCTGTAAAGTCTCTTAATTTTGCTGCAGATATAGTAGCAGCTGGCAGGAGCATAAGGTTGCAGAATTCTTACCGCAGACCGTTCTAACTCTGTGGCTTTTATGCTACAACATAACATTTATATACAGGGTGATGGAAAAGGAAGGTGAGTGAAATGTATTTACGCGTTGTAGTAACAAAATCCAGCATTGGTGGGTTATATTTTATTCTGGAAGAAATGCCACTTTGGAGGTTTCATCTGATACCATATTTGTAGCTTGATTGGTCGTTGGCATGTTGTGTAATAACCAAGATTTCAAGAACCTGTTTGTCTTGAACTGCCTTGTCATGAGTTCGCATCTAAATCTGTAAAATATTTCAACTTCAAATTTAGAAAAGTAGTTGAATTATGCTGTAGGAAGCAAAATGTGTTATTTTCACATCTCTGTGAGGACAGGCTGAGGGAGCTGGGGCTGTTCAGCCTGGAGAAGAGAAGGCTCCGGGGTGACCTTAGAGCAGCCTGCTGGGACCTGAAGGGGCCGACAGGAAGGATGGAGAGGGGCTTTTCACAAGGGTGTATAGTGACAGGACAAGGGGGAATGGCTCTAAACTAAAAGAGGGAACATTTAGACCACACAGAATCACAGAATGGTAGGGG
>Ga0181612_136591_pt1 | contig 29860 bp, 18 predicted proteins | sample HoacroProtozoa21_FD_119630 | JGI IMG/M metagenome (GOLD analysis project Ga0181612, IMG submission 119630) | Hoatzin crop microbial communities from Cojedes, Venezuel. Combined Assembly of Gp0051906, Gp0051904, Gp0051908 | reverse complement strand
GTAGGGTGCGTTTCGTTTCCTAATTTGAAATACTTTAGCACTTTTATATAAGAACTAAGTAATGCTGAACTGTACTCATAGCATAAGCTGTGTCTTGTTCTACGTGTGTCAAATGGTGTATAAATGTGGGTCTAAAAATAAATTAAGGACAAAGATTGAGTAAAACCTCTCAGAAATTAAGCTCAACATGTGGGATTGATGCTGTAAGTTCGCAAGTCTTTCAACTTTCCATATGGCTAATTAAAAAAAAAAAAGTGGCTGAATTTTAGAAAAGAAATGTGTATGTCACATTGGCAACTTGCAGAGTGCCTCCTCTGTTAAAGGACCTATGCACAAGTTTTACATCCAATTTCCTGCCCTTATCTTCCGTATGCCAGCTCACAGTGTGGTTCATTGGGAAACAGTTTGCCTTTTTTTTCCCTTTTCTTTTTTCACAACATAAAAAAAATTCCCATGAAGGTTTTTTCCACTACAACTGCCTACCCTTTATGTTCTGCAGTCTGCCAAGCTTGCCAAAACTCAGCAGGTAGCCCACATGGTATGCATGTCTGTGTGAGAACGCTCCCCTGATGTGGACAAGATGTTGGTTGTAAAATGAAGCCAACATCTTGTCCACAAGTGTGCAAAAAAATATCCTCAGTCTGGACAGATGTGTTTTTGTAGGCTGAATGCATTGACTGTACTAATTCAAAGACTAAACCTTTTAAAACCAGGGAAAAATAATTATATAGTTACAGTACCAATAACGCTATCAGTAGTAGTAAGCTGCAGACATTTGTTAGTATGAGACCATTTGGTTAGACTTTTACTGCCCCTGTTTTTACAGCAATTCTTTTGGCATCTGTAACTTCAGGGGGTTTATCGCTCCTATTTTAGTCTCTACAATCTGGGTAACTAATGTAACCCCAAGATTGTGGGCTAGCAGGAATTAAGAGGAGAGATGCTGTCGGTTCAGTCTGTGGTTAGCCCAGAACTATCTTCGAGGTGGATGTTTTTACTTTGTACTTACGCTGTGTGGGTTGCTTATGAGGACCGAGGGAAAGAGAAATGTATAGACAGGGAAGGATAGCAGTGACAGATAATCCTAAATCAGCCTCCCTTACTCCAAACTCTGACATAAACGCTTGAGGCAAAGTTGGTTGCATAACCAGAACAAAAAAGCCCTGCAGGGTTATTCCCTGGAACTGTGTATGCCTCATATTTTCCAAACTAAAATTGTCAAAATGTTCTGATTAGTTTAAAAACTTGGAAGGATTAAAGTTAGGGTTTTTTCTGGGAGCAAACTGAAAAATTGACACAAACTTTAAGGCTACACTTTGGTGTTTTCACTTATTTAGGCTGCAGTATGGAAAAGGACAAAATTTGGTTTAGTTTTCACTCTGATCTTCTCAGTTTAGGTTTGTGGTTTAAACTTTTTTAAACGATCAGATTTTGAGTGCTTTTATAAGTTGAATGTGTTCTGAATAGCCTAGGTCTGTCTAAAACTGTAGGTTTTCTCCGATCCATGTTACGGATTTTTCTACCTTTTTTTTGTCAGAAATTGAATACATCACACTATGACGTTACACCTGAGGGTGGGTGCCCATAGTGACTAAGGAAATCCACGCTTTACCTCAAGACCACAACTCCTGCTGATCCACGCAGCTCACCTGCTGCGCCCATTAGGGTGGAAAACCAGGATTCGCTCTTCGCTTTACAGGATTTCTTTCCATACGACCTGATAGTATACGATTAGCTTAACTGCTTCTGTTTCTCTCGTCTGCCCTCCCAGCGTGCGTGTTAGCACGTGGGACACCTGGACTCCAGAGGATTTCCTGCACTGGTGTGGGTGCTCTGCAGAGGTAACCTTGGAGCTGCAGTTGCTTCTTCTAGATTCCCACTTGAAGTTAGTGGAATATGGGGACACTTAGCATACCTGGACATTTCCAGTAATACAGACGCAGGGCACTTAACGGCATTTCATTTGGGTTTTTCTTTTGATGTCTTTTTTCCTTTTTTTTTGTTTTTATTTAAATAGAAATTCTTTGCTTTTTACCTGGCACAGTACATATTGCGTATTCTCCATTTGCTTGCATTATTCAGTAAAAGCCCGTGAAAGTTTAGGCTTTCTAAATGCATTTACCTAGCATGTGCACACATCTTTTTTTGTAGACATAATGGTTAACAGCTTTGAAAGAATGTTCAGCTGTTTCAAATTTGCAAATAAATATCTAGTGAATGTTCGGGCGTGTTCTTCCACACAATGCGTTTCATACCTAGATCATCAAGGTGCATGGTTGGTGTGTGCCTGGTTTAGATAGCTTCTGGTGTTGTCTTGATTTTTTGTTTGAAATTTTATGTTATACAAGATTTAAAAATTGAACTTCAGCATAGCTTTCTAATGGAAAGACAAGATTAGGGGGAATTTTTATGATGAAGCCTTTTATAGGTATGGGGATTTTCTTATGAATAGTTCATGCTCTGTTTCAGGGAGGGTAATTTTTTTCATTCCTTTAAGAGATCTTTCTTGATGCACTAATATACGTGACTATCTTGAAAAATTACTGCATGCTGGTGTTCAGTATGCAGGAAAAAAACTATGGTGTGTGTAAAACTCCTTCTTGATCGTGCATGACATTGCCCAGTTTATGAGATCCTGTGACTAAAGAGTAATCTATTTTTAAACATATAATTGGTTTTGGCAGGCGGGTATTTCAAAATACACAACTTAAACTTTCTTCTGTTCTGAGTCTGCTGCAGACTGTGTGCTATGCCCATTCTTATGGTGGAAAGGACTTTTTCATTTTTCTTCATAAATGTCAATGTTGAAGTTTCATTTCGGTTTATTACAGATGAACATAGCTCATAATTTATGTCTTACACTGACAGACTACAAATAATAATGTCTCGTGGAAGAGCAAGTCAGAAAATCACCCAGCATATTAATTACAGTTGTCAAGCAATGACTGGTCATAAATTTAATATCAAAGACCCAGACTTCTTAAGAAAGCATCTTAAATGCTCCATTAAAAAATTTGCCCTTGAAATTGCACATTAGATAGTATGTATTAAAATGTAACAGCAATTTTTTATTATTATTCACACCACCACCACCCTGGAAGCATCCTTTCAAATAACAAATCAGTAGGAAAGTTGTGGGGTTTTTAATCACTCTGTTATATAACCAGTACGAGAATTCTGTACCCACACTTCAATAAGAATCCATCATTAAAGTTAGTTGCTGAGTTTGGTTATTTAATACCACTTCAGAAGCACTTGAAAAGCCTAACAAGGCAGAGAAAAGCACAGCATCCTCCATAACACCTCTGTGCCCACGTGTCTGTATTTGCAGCCTGTAAGCGGCACGTTTTTGAAGAGCGGCACATGTGCCCTGCTAGAGGGGCGGTAGATGCTCGGTTATGCAACAGATCTGTTTGGCTTCAAGGCCATACAAGGGCAGCTTCTTCAAAGAAAGTCCAGTTGGATTTTCCTGTCCAGCGTAGACCATTTGATTTTGCAAACAGTGGCAGTACGTGGTAGGGGATTCAGGCGTGGTATGTCTCAGCCACCTCACCCATGCCTTGTAGGTGCGTCACACTCAAGTTCTGCATGTGAAAGTTGCACAGGTTTAGGCTCTTCCCTCCCTGCCATGGGTTGGAAGTTGCCTGCTGCCTTACCTGCACCATTTGCTACTGGGATGAGAGCCGAGGTCTGGCTTGAGTGCAAACCCCAGCCCATCCTCAGAAGGTTTCCTGGGGGTACTGGCTGAGATGGGTGGGAGTTTGGTGCTCAATGCCAAGAGACAGGAGTTCACATGAGGATTTCTAAGTGACTAGCAGTTTCATGGACCCAACGGTAGATGCGTTTGCATGGGCCTCATTTTCAGAGAATATTGTAGCTATTGAAGTCAGTGGGATACAGTGAATATTTACAGATTTGTCTGAGGTTCCAGTTGTGGTTGAAACAGCTATAAACACTGCGAGAGAGGATCTGGGCCTGAATGTGGAGGGAAATGGGTCACAGAGGAAAATGAAGATGAGAGGAGGGAATTGCAGAAGACACAGAAAGGAGCTGGCGTTTATTGCAGTAGGAAGTTGAAGGAAGTGGTTTGCATGTCCTTAGGAAATCTAGCTTCATTAATTCTGCTCTTTACATGACTTTTTAATTTAAGCTGGGTGGGTAGTGGACTCACCATTGGGGAATGACGTCATGACAAATAGCTTTTAGGTTTTTGCACAGTTGAAGTCCTTTGCTTTTTTCTAGTGTATCACAGAAATCATTCCCATGGTGTATTTCCAGCCTGATGTCTGGATTAGTGTATGGGAACAGGCAGTGGAAAGGCTTGTCATGCAAAAAAATTTATTTGAGGAATATTTGGAGAGAGTCCGTGATGAGACAAGTCAGTCTGAAGTTGTCATCGCTTTTGTTTGGCGTAAGTTGGTGCTGCTGCGGAAAGGGATGATTGCCTCTCCCTGCTCGAGACGCCTGTTGCCTTTGTGCGCTGTCTCTGTGCATCTGATCTGGTTTTGGTTGGGTTAGCTTTCACTTGGACCAGGTCCATGTTCCAGCTTGCCCACAAGTGTGCAAACACTTCTGCTGGGAAGAGACAGCGATGAGAACAGGCAGGTTGGTGTGGAAAGAAAGGTGGAACCGTCTGCCTCGCCTGACAGCAGCAGGGAGTTACGCCAGGCAGGGGGATTGCAAAACCGTCACCTCCACAGGGGCAGTGGGAGAGTCGGAGGCTGCGTCTGGGGAGGTTTGGTAAAGAGTGATATCAGCAGTAATGTTTTTAAGGACTTCTCAGAATTATTAGAATAACATGTTGTGTCACTGAAATTATTTATTTTTCAATAATTATTTTTACATAATTATTCAGCAATTACAGTGTCACTGACTTCTGGCAATACTGAGAACATAATACTGGGCCTTTTTTTTTTCCTCTCTCTCTTTCTTTTTACTTTTTTTCTTTTTCCTCTCTCTCTTTCTTTTTACTTTTTTTCTTTTTTTACTGGGTCCCATTAGAGAACTCCTTTAAGATTTAGGACCATTGCACTTGAGGGTACAAGTCTATATTAAAAGACATTCCCTGCCCTGGGAACTGAGTGCCCCGTGTAAACCACAGTGCTGAGGGGGATGAGGGAGCTGGATAAAAGACACTTGGAACATCCGTATAGGCTTACCAGCAGGCGTTAGACGCAGACTTATTTTAGTTTTTACTGAGGTTAACTAGTTTGAAATAGGTGGTGTCCAGGAAAAATAAGTAATATCTGCAGATGTACTCTCTCACCTGGATCCAAGGCATACTTGACAACGAGGCTGACTTTTCAGAAAAGATAAACATACTAAATTCAGCATTAGCTTTGACGTGCAGGCAAGCAGACTTAGCTTCGTCATATTTGGAATCCCAAACACATTATGGAGAAGTGCTCCGTGGTTTTTAATGTCACTAACCAAAATACAAAGACGGAATTGCGGTAAAACAAGATACTAACAGAACACTTACTTCAGTTAGTGTTACCCATTCTGTATTTCCACAGCCATTCAAGATGCCTGGTCATGGTACAGACGTCTGTCTGCCACTCCAAAATACCGATTATCTCGAGGCGTTGGTCGATAACAAAGATGCTGAAAAATGAAAAAACAGTAAAACTAACACAGTTCATTAAAGTAGCTTGGTTTGATCTGTTGTTTTTTAGATTTACCCCTGAAACTGCATAAAGGCTACTTAGACTGTCTGAGAGCTGAGGGGTCATTACGTGGTTTTAAGATGCTCTTGAGATATGAAAATGGGGAGGACAGAAACGGCCTGAGGCTTTTACCTTTCCTGTGTTGCTTCCCCATATGCACTGGCTGAGAGAGTTGTTTACGTGAGGAATGTGTAACTTGTCCTGTAAAGCTGCTTCTCCTTGTTTTCCCTAGAAGTAGCCTGGGAATTTTTACAGATAAATATTTTTTGTTTTTTTTAAATCAGATTGGTTTAGCCAGCCCAATTGCCTGGGCAGTGGTGAGAGCCCTGCCCTGCTTCTGGGTTAGTGGAGGACCATGTGAACAAGTGAAGAAGGAACTTTGGACCTGAAAATGGATATGCTGTTGCCTAGTTCCAGATGCGATTTCTAACATATGAGAATAATCAAGGCCTGAAAGGGTAAAAGTAGAACAGGAGGTCCCCTTGCATTCTTTAAAGAAATCTGTAGTTAGTGTGGTCTTTTGCGTGTAAATAGCAGAGGGGTTCTAGAGGGGAAGCTCAATACTTAAAAGCCAAATAAAATCTGTTGTAGCGGATTAGGCTAAAATGTAACAAGAGCAGCCCCTGTTAGAATTACATTTTATTTCTCATTAGAGTGTAAATTGAAAAGGATTGTCAGCAATAAATTTGGAGTTAGTTTGATAAAAGACATCTACAACTTGTGAAATCTAATAAAATTCATTAATATGCCATGATACAACATTTCTATAAAGGTTAACAAAAGTATAGCTAAACCTAAATAAAATATTAATTGTGCGTTTATTCTAGATTTAAGCCACGTTAGCAATTATATTTTCACTTCATTATTCAGCAGCTGCAAATGTACCAAAAAATATTGGCAGAAGATTGTTCCTTAAATGAAAACAGATAGCCTTAAACTTATGAAAGACCTGAAGAAAAGCTATTTAACTGTTAAATATAAAAATAATTCCATTAACATTAGGAAGAGCAATCAAGTTATTCTTTTCAGATTCTGTTAGGACCTTGCAATAAAATGCATGGTTTTAAGCACTGCAGAAACTGTTTGTACAATGCAAGTTGTGACTTGAAGGCCAAGGAATTTGCTGAAAGAGCTTGTTATTTGGGTACTAAGCTTGTTGCCATTGAAGGTATTGAGTTGTTTGGTGTCGACTTTGTCGTCTTGGCTTTTAGGAGTGAATAGCAGTGGGTTTCTAGGTAAGAAGTGCTCGACTGAGGTGCCAGAGGAAGCACAGAACTGTATAAACAAACGAGGAAAATGCAATTGGTTTTATGAAGGGAATACAAAAGTACACAAGGGTGCATGTCTGGCTAGCAGCCACGCCCAAAAATTCAACGGAACGGGTCATTACTGAAAAAAATGAATGAAATAGTGGGCAGGTCATCCCAGAAGTTGGTTGGGGCTGCGTGTTTTATTGTGGTGTTGCCTTCCCCTGCCGTGTTTCTACAGCACAGTTGGAGAGCATTCCCCAGTTGAGTTCGACAGGTAGGAAGAGAGATTTAGATGCTTTCTTGTATTGCAGTTTTGCCTGTAATAAATAAAATAGAAACTAATTTTGTTTGAAATATCAACAGAGGTTTCCTCCAGCAAGCATGAAGTTAGTTGCTTCTTTCTGTGAACTGGCACCTCTCACGCTGTAAGAGGTGTACCCCTGTTTCACTGGTGTATGTGAGGAGAATTTCCTAGATTCAGCGTCACCTTTATATCAAAATTTCACACTAGTCCTTTTTTACCACCTCCCCACTTCACTCATCAGAGTCCTACATGTCGTGTTTTTAATTATTTAATGTTTTTTTTATTTTTAAAGAAGACAGTGAGATAGTATCTTATGAACCCAGAGGTGATGATTATCCCAACAAGAGAAAGCAGTTGTGGGCTCTTTCTCAGTTCCTGGAGAATGATGATAGGGGAATGGGAAAAGTACATTCTGATTCAGCTGTTTATTCCCACATGTAGTTACTAGTTTCTTAGTGATGTTCGTTTCCTTGACTAAGAATTGCAAAACCAAGAACAACAGTGGTGAAGTAGCCAGAATATTTGAAAGCACTTTATTCCAAAGTGGAAATAAGACATGTAGAGAGCTAAATCTTTATGGTTCTACATACTGATTGTCTTGATTATCCCCAAGTTTTTGATTAAAAAAGAATAAAAGTGAAACAAAACCACCACAGAAGCAACTACTGTTCGTGTTTCTTAAAAGGCTAATTTTTGTACATCAAAACATCTCTTTTGTTTACCTGTTAGTCAGACTAAGTTCTTATGATGACAACAGACAACCACCCTGTGAAGACAACTGTAGTATTGATGTTAAACATCTTCTATGCTCTGTAATTTAGCATTTTGAAATGAAAAGTCTTACTGTATGTCTTCTGTGCTAGGGGAAGCTCTCTGAAATTTGCCCAGAGTGCAAATATGTGGCCTGCCTTGTCTTTTTACAGTTACAGAAATACTTTTTCCTAAGTATGTGGTAGCAGGAGAAGGTAATTTTTACTTGTGGCCTCACAGGATAAGCTGTATTCAAGCAACATAGTTTAGAGGCCAACTGTGTAGCCTCTTAAGAGTGGTGACAGTCACTGCTTGTCTTATGTATACTTTACCTGAAAAATCATTTGGGAGTTTCAGGTTTCTCTTTCCTACCTTACCTCTTCTGTGTAATTCCCCTGGGAAACTGACTCAGAGTTTTTAAATAAAAACTGGGGGGAAGAAACCTCTGCTAATATAATGGGTAAAATGACTGTAATATGAAAGATCACTGATCCGGTACCTTCTTGATCAGTATCTGGTAGTTGACATTGCGAAGGTGTTCACAGAATCTAGGGATTAGACTCCCCAGGGAAGACTGAACTGCCTCCCTCGTCAATCAATGGAGAAGAGAGATGCTTCTCAAGGAGATGGTTCAGACTAGACAATTTAAGCCCTTCTCACTGAAGTGGAGTAAGCGAGCAAGATGAGGTGAGTAAAGTACAGTGGACTGGAGAGGTAGCCTAGAGGTAGATTATTGCATGGAGATGAGTTGGTGGGGACTTCGAAAAATTAACTTGATCTCAGTAGCTAATGGAAGGAGGTTCTTCCTAACTACACAACAGTGGTTTCCTGCTCATCTCATGAAGGAGTAGTGAGAATGGCTCTAGAGAGATACTCACAGATGCAAGTTGTGATCAGGCCCCTGATCAATCATCTGTATCAAGGTTTACAAAGCTTTTGACAGTACAGGGTGGGTCCTTATGGTTACCTAGCTTTACTTCAGGTGTAACACCGGCAAGGAAGTTCCCTCACCACTTCTGCAAAGGAGTTGTACTCTTTTGTGGCATCAGTGAGTATAGCCCAAAAGCTGTAACTTGTGATTTGAAGTAAAACATACGTTTTAGGAAAACATCCACTATTGGTTTAAAGCCAAATGACAAACTTTGTTTCACTTGGTGAATTTTCCTTACTGTTAACTAGGTGTTGGGTTTTTTTTCAGTTTGAAGTCAGAATGTTTCCAACTCCTGTCCATTAGATAATATTATCCCTTTGTTTATTTAAATGTGAGGGCCTGTATGTATGTTTATAATCCACAGTGAACAGATCGTTAAGTTATTCTTTGAAAAGTTAAGGGCTTTTAAGATGCTCATTTAAAATAAATTTTCATACTTTGTTCTGTGGCTGTTGTGGTGTTTGTGTGCTCTGGAGAAGACTCCTTTTTTTTTAATGGGTAAAAATTATGAAGAGTTATTTTCCAATTTCTAACTTGCTCTGATAGCCAAAGGCTTAAGAAGACAAGTCAACCACTGCATCAGCTCTTGGAAAGGAAATCAGCAGAACATGTCTATCTGGTTTAGCACCAGATTTTGGCAGAGAGGCGGCATTCTCAGTAGTAAACTGATTAATATGGATAATAATGTTTAGCTTCTATAGATCGTTTTTTAGAGTTGTTTTATGACTATCAGCTAATGATAGTCATTAATCCATTGGTAAAGTGAGTCTTGAGCTTTCTGTTCTCATCTCTATTTTTGTTTTATTTACTTGAATGGATTTTTAATGTGATAATGGCCAGATTGTGTTTGATAGCCTGATGTCATTGGCTGATGGAACTGTTCTGTTTCTTCCATTAGCTCTCGTCTGCTCATCACTGCCAATATTACTGCAAGTAGCTTCCCTCCTCCCCTCCTACATCAGTCGTGTCGGCTGGGGGACAGGAGGGATAGTGTTCAGGGGATTTGGTTATTTTCTGTCAGAGCTTGCTTTAAATTTCACGCTTTTCTGTTCATGTTTCTGCCATTAAATCATGACAATACCGTGTGGTTTTCCTCTGCTATGCTGAAGATACTCAAATTTTATTTTCTCTTAATCCTCATCACATTCCTCTCCCATATTCTGAATGAGGAAAGCACTGGCCCAGAAGAGTTAAGCAGCATTAGCCCTGTGAGGATGGGGGAGCTGTCTGTAGATGGTGCTGGGACTTTAACCCCATAGACTGTGCCAGCTTTTGTGAAGCTCCCATGCTTGGCAGTCCGGTACGCCGAGGCATGTGGTGTGCTGAAGTGCTTCTCCAGTTGTGCAATGTCAGATCAGACTAAGGTGATGCTCCCCTCCAGATGGGAAGTTACTGGGAGAGTTGGATCATGATCTAGAGAGAGTTTTCTCAGTGGTTTCCTTCCACTGCGTGCAGGATTCGAGCAGAGCTAAAGCTTGCTGGTGTTTGTATTTGATTTTACAAGTTGCTGAATACCTCATGCAGGTGTTTTCAGTCCAGTGTTAGTGGCAGATAAGAATAAAAATGGTGCTGAGCAGCTCCAGCAAGTTCCTGCTGCGTCGCCCCTGAAAATAGATCAGCCTATATCACTGTGAGTTTATTACCTAAGAGGGAAGGATTACATTGGTGAGGGATAACTTCTGGTGCTGTCGAAGTTTTTACCGCAAATACACAGGTCTCAATTTTTTTTACTTTTCATTTTGGTAGACTACAGTGCTTTACAAGTATCTATTTAGTCTTTTGATGCTGCTGGGGTAAAGAACCAGCTTAGGAATATGTTCAGCAATATCCAACTTAATTCTGATACATTTAATCTGAAAATCTCATTTATGGTTATCAAAGTAAGGTCAAGTGTTTGACAGCTTTTCACTAATTACTCCACAGCTATTGGAAAATTCACCAAATCTGTTTGGTTTTAAGGGACAAATAGGGCTTTTACACAATACCAAAATCAATCTAAGATGGGGTTTTTTGCATTTAAATTAATAACTTTGATTACTCTTATTTTCATAGTTTTCATTAAAATTCATGTTTTTATTCAATTCATATGTTGCCTTTAAAAAACCAGACCTTTATGAACCTTCCTTTTAAAAAAGGTATGGACTTCGCATGTACGATTTTGTTACTCTTTCCTCTCAATTATGCAGCACAACAGACATGATTTATTATGGGGGCAGAGAGTAGTTTAAGCATTGTAGTTGATCATATGTGAGCACTCACATACAACTCATATAGGAAAATACTATAAAGGCAGTCTCAGAATTCTTCCCTTTATAGAACGAGATCTGCCACAAGGGTCAGGTCTACCTAAGTGATCCAGAAAATCCCAGGAGCTTCGAAAGTTCTTGAGTAAAACTTGTTGCAAAGAACTGTTCCTATATTGTTCAGTCGTGCTGAGAGTTTTATTACAGAGACGTGGCAGTTCAAGTAAGAATTGGCTTCCGTGAATGAAAAACTGTTTTATAAAATTGGTTTGGACAGAAAAAAGGACACTAGCATTGAAGAAAAAAGAGAATGATTAAGGGAAGACAGTTCATCACACAACTTTTGCATTTGCAGGTGTTAAAAAAAATCCTTCTTGTTTGAAATGTTTCTTTGTCCTTCTCTACTTACAAAAGACTGATTAGAGCTGTCTTTCAGAGTTTCTAGGAAGTCAGCTCCAAGAAAAATTATGAAATATTTATTATCATGGTATTTCATAATTTCTGTAGAGAAAATCCATTCTGAATCATGATCTAAGCTCTATGTTGATCCTATTAATAGAACAGTCTTTAGAGTTTCTTTGATTGATAAATACAGAAATGGGGGGAAAAAAAAATCCATTTTAAGGAGGTGGCCTTAGAAACAGCTAAAACATTTTTGAGGACTTGGGTTAAATCATCTGAAGATTAAAAGCTCTTGCTTAAAGATTTGCAAGAAGCAAAGCGGTTTGTGTCAGTGCACTACACTAAAAGTGTTAAGGTTTTTACTGTAGATGTTGATCGATGAATGCAGAGCATTAGGGGTAGCTATTATTGACCTATTGACATCAGTCCATAGGTTGTTTTCTAGGCCTGTAGGTTATGAAATGACTCCTCTGCTGCTTGACATAGGTTTTGGGGAAAAAAAGAAAAGGACATGTATCTCTCCAGTCTCTCTGTATTTGGTGGGTAGTTTATGTGGTAGGAATATGCCAAAGCACTTGGAAGCTGGACAGAGCAGGAAGAGGAGTGGGGAGGCTTAACAGATTTTTAGCCCCAGCGAATGAATTTATATACGAAAATCAAGATCCTAAAGATGTTAAAAGAAAGTTCTCCCGTCTCCAAAGAGAGTACTGTGTTAATATGTAAAGCAAAGTTTGTGAAATACTTGTGACAAGCAAGCAACAAAGAGCTATTTCATTGTCAGCCTTTGAACTCTCTCCACATGATGTTGCTGACGTGAGAGGACTGCCCCTCACCGAGGGGCCGCCTGGCCCAGGTTGGGGATTTAGGTGCGACGAGCAGCTGGGACATGCCCTTGCGGAGGTTCATGTATGATGCTGGGGCAGAAGCGGGAGCAAACCCTGGCCCTGTGCCTTTCGACCAGTGGTTCTCCAGTGTAGCTGTTCAGCAGACCAGAGTCAGCGCTCAGTATTTCCTCAGACCATAATGCACCAGATGTTACCCTCTGGCTTCTAATGAACTGCTGTTTAATGTGATTTTGTAGACCATCAAGGAACCACTAAGCATACGCTTGTGGGAACCACTGTGCTAGCTGAGAGGGCCAGAGGTTGCAAGTCCCTGCAGTTGGTCAGGTCAGCTATTAAACATGGCTAATGTTTGCACAGAGGTTGTTGGTGTGGTTTGGGATCTACATAGGATGAGCAGAAATTTGCATTTAAAGCATTTTATTAGACTAGCTTCTTGCGGGTAGTTGAAATAAAACAGGAATGTGAATGTGCACTGGAAGATGCCATGGCGTAACAGCTTAGGCACTGACTGAAGAATGGAAATAGTGGTAGCGGTGTTTTTGAGGCTGTTCCTGAATTTTCTCTGCCACGTTCCCTCTGTTTGCCAGCCTTTCTGGAAGCAGAAAGGGATGCAGGGGAATGTTTTGCATGCATGGTATCGTGTCTTGTTATTGACAACCTCAGAAATTCAAAAATCATGTCAGACCTGATCACAGTTTATTACGGTATTTCATTATTTGGGTAATAGTGAAGTTTCTCTTTTTGTCTTTCTGGTTTGTGAGCTTTTAAGATGTTCTCAAAGTATATTTGCAGATTTCTCTAGAGTTTAAGCCACGTTAAAAAAAATCTAAAACTACAAGGGTTAGAACATTTCCCTTCTTTATATAAATGCTGTGGTCCTCTTCCCAAAACAGATTCTTTCATCAAGGCTTACCTTAGAGAACCATCAGGAATCACACAAACATAATTCTGTTGTGTGCTGAATTGTGCTAGGTATGTGCTACATGAGTAAGAGCTCTCCAAAAGCCCTTTTATCTTGGCCACAGATTTTTTAAACATCATCATTTAATTATTTTGGCCCTTAAAAGCAGTGATTTCATTTGGCTATTAAAATGAAAAAAGAATGTACATACATGTTTAATATAAATACTTACATTTAATTCATATGTATGCATATAATAGTGTGTATGCGTATACATGTATGTGTGCGTGCATGTGTATGTATATATGAACACTGTACAAGCAACGATACAGCGCTCCTTAAATTCAGGACACTGGTTCATAATCAGGCAGAAGACCTAAACCAGAGCAGAGATGTGAAACGGAGAGGGCTGAGATCAAAAGGACCCTAAGTCACAAGGAGTGGTGGAATGATATTGATAACGCATAGAGTATGCACGTCACTCGGGTGTAGCGAAGCTGTTGGAGAACAAGGCAGAAATGCAAGCATGGATTGATAACATATGTAAATACAACTGGAGTGTAAAGAAAGAAGGTAGAGCTCTGATCTTTTCCAGAGAGTGGTAAGTGGAAATGATGACGGTAAATCTACCAAAAAAGCTGTGGATATTCGTTAGAGAAAGCTCTCTGTTTAATTGTCTTCCCTTCACATATTCATACGGCATCAAAAACTGCGCAGAGATCAAGGAAGCAGATGAAGTTACACGACTTGGCACGTGAATCAACTTAAAAACGATGTAGAATGTATCAGTCCCTGGATACCGGCTGGAGTCTGAGCTGATGTAGATACCGCTTTAGGCAGCACCATGTGCGCGTGCCATGTGTGCGTCTGTATTTTATACACGGACATTGTAGGAAGACGTACTTTGTGTTGTTGAAAATAAAAAGCGAATGCCGGTGCTTTTGGATCCCTCTGGACGATGTAGGAGGTTGGACGTTTTTGCCGTTCCCTTTGTGACGGGTGCTGCCAGTGATCTTTCTGAACATAAAGTAGGTGAAGATGTTCAGTTTTGTTCCTCATTGCTGTTACTGACACAGAGTTTCACATTTATGGAGGCCAAATTATCTAAAGCATCCTTGGGGCGTCCAGCTCTCCCGTGGTTACTTTGACGGCATGCAGGCAGATCGCAGTTAGGAGCCATGGCGCGAGCGGCCTGCCGGGGATCTCCTGGGCCACCATGTCCCCTTTCCTCGCGTGGGCTGGCTTCGACGCGGCGAGACCTTCGGGGCGCCTCGAACTGGCTGAGGCGGGCTTTCCGCCTTCCCCTCGCCAGTGCTTTCCCGCCTTGCGTGGCGTGCCCCCTGCTGGGGGGGGCGGGGGGGGGCGAGGCGGGGGGGGCGGGTGACGGTGGTGGGGCGGGGCGGGGCGGCGGCCGCCTGCAGAGGGCTCTGCGAGACCGCGTTTCCCTGTCAAAGGGCAGGCGGCGGCGGGAGCGGGGGAAGGGAGCGCGGGGGTGACGCTTCCAACAGTCTGGTCTTAGTCTGGTAAACAGAGCGGGGATTGTGGGCTGAGTCCTTTTCCTCAGGCTTTGCACCGAGGCTGAGATCAGATGACTCAGTCCGGACTCATTATTTTAATAGCCTACAGCTAGTTCACATAGCAGCGGGAGTCCGCAAAAAAAGGCATTTAATTGTTGAAACTCAAACTGGTACATTGTAACTGCAGATTATAGTATTCAGATTTAAGTGATTCAAGTAATTTATAAAGCTTTTGGACAAGCAAACTGAAAGTTAAAATGCTGATATTGTAATAAAAAGTAAGTAAAACATACTTTTGTACATTAAGACCTAATTAAAGAGCATGATTTCATTTATCAAACTTAAAACAGGCAGGTGATATTTGCCAACATTACTACAGCTGTGTTTTACATTAGGAAATTAATTAAAATAGTCATTTATACTTTTTTCCACTTGCAAGTCTTAGGCCTTTCTGGATTACACCATCTATTTTCTCTTCAGTGGCTGTGTTACGGTGCATTTGTAATCTCACTTAGCCGGCTGCGTCGCAACGTCGGGGTTTTTTTCTTACCTAATGAAAAACCGGCTTTCCGCAATAACGCCGGCGAAGCAGATCAAACAGCGCTGAAGGAACTTCCCTGCTGTCTGCCTGAGAGGCAGCGCATTGTTAGTTATTCAGATGTCAGTCCTTCCCTTCCGCATCCTAGCAGGGTTTCACTGGTTTCATCAGATCACTGCGAGCTGGAGGTGGGAGGGCGGCTGCCGGCGAGGGAATGGTTTCTGTTAGGCCGGGCGAAGCTGGGGGATTTACTGCTCTCACATACGTGCCTGGGTCTGGCACAACAGCACACCCCGAGACTGACGGGGACGAAATTTCAACATGCAAATCAGTGTTCTGCTTTTATACCTCACAGCTGAATAATGGGACCTTGGGAGTTATTCTTGATTCTTAGGTACTTTTTTTTGTCCCCCACCTGAGCTACTAATACAGTGATTATGCAATGAACTGTTAACTCTGTTCCTCCAGGCAAATCAGCCTGAAGTGCAGAAAGGTGCATTTTTAAAATAGCATGTAGTTATGGAAACAGGTGCTTGTTTTTCCTTTCGTATGAGAGAGGAAAAACACATGATGGTTATCTGCTTCCTTTTCCACTTTCCCTTGTCTACCTTCGCCTGAACTTTCTTGCCTTTCAGGAGGAATCTTTTGTATCGGCTATTTTACGGATGTGTGACTCATTGCAGCGGAGTCTGAGGGATTGGGAATGTTCAGCTTCTCATTTTAGAGGGGCTGGGTTGTTTGTAAGTTGCTATCGTCCTTCCAAACAACTCATGATGCCTGAAAATTTGGTTTATTAAGACCAGACATTTCACATTCCTAATGTTAAGATTGCTGCAATTTTCCATTATAAGCTTTGCTCCACCCAATCCTCTGAATATGGATTCATAAATCAGTTTAAAAAAATGCTTCTCTATCTAAATCTTTACATATATTTTAAGCTTGGGAGAGCGTCTTTTGAGCTGAATGCTTTTTCTCAATGGGAGGATCATAGTCTGTATCAGTGTTCTCCCAAACAGATTTAGTGTCTCTTTGAAAATAAACAGTGAATGCATTGCAAGTGTCTTCGGCGTCTTTGTATTTGAAGGAAAATCAACATCTATAGGTTTTAAGAGTTAATTTATTATGTAGCTTGTTAACACAGTTTCTTTTTACCATGTTGTTGTTGAATGGGTATTCTGGATTGTTTACTGTGTCGATGCTGCTGGACAAGCCACTGCAGACGGTATGTGATGCCTTTCTGAAAGACTGAAAAATGTGTTGGTTAATGTGTTTAACTACTACTGTGTAAAATACTGAAGATTGGCTTATTTGTGCAGATTGATATTAGGCATCATTATAGCTAATAAGCAATGCTTTGTGATAATACCTATTTTTAAATGCTTGCTTGGTGAATCTGTTGTTGGGCGTTGGCTTGAATTCTCAGAAGAACTCGGTATGAAATGACACAAGAATATTCAGACATAAACGGAACATTACAGGAATAAAGTATCTGACATTTCGGCTCCCTGCTTCTTAAAGCTAAAACTCCTTGAGGCATCAATAAAACTAAACCAAGTCCAAGAGTAAAAGTGCGTGTCATGCGTACAGTGATCTATTTCTAAGTAGGGCTGACTGAAAGAAATTGTTTTTACATAAACAGTTATAATAAGCTCTTCAAGAAGGAAAGAGGGTGGACCAGTAATGGAAAAAAATGCGATATTTTAGTTTAAGCACATGTGAAAGTAAAATGTCCTACTGGAACTAGGCAATTTGACAATACTGGAGCCTGTGCAGAGAGCCAGAGCAGGGCTGGTACACTACTTAGTCCCACATAAGAACTATTTTGAGATTGGAGTTGAACTTAGGAGATACAGACCCCTTATTTTTATTCTATGAGCAGCTTAATTCCATCTTCTCCAAAGAGATTGGAAATTTATTAAAGTTTACAATTTCTACAATAAAAAGGCAAATACTGTTTAACTCCCCCACACTTTCCTGCAATTAAAAGTTAAATTTTTACTCTGCCTTCAAGAATTTTGCACTTCATTCACGTGAAAGTACAGAGTAGTCTGAGAAGTCACAAAATGAGAAATAACAGTATTTAAAATAATTAAATTGAATAACTGATACATATAAGTTAGAGTGTTACTGAAAATGTACCAGCAGTACTTTTTCATGTGAGACTGTCTTTAGTCATTATAGTAGCTTCATATTAAAAAAAATAATTTGGGCATATTGTATATGTGATACAAATTTAAAAACTGTCAGTGTGCATTTTTTAAATCACGTATTTTAAAAAATACTTTTAATATATGAATACTCCTTTGTGTTTCACATTATTGATGTGATTCTCATTTTGGTCTCTGTAACATTTTATGGCTGTGTGACGTTACATTATTCTTGTATATTAACACTGATATGAACTGAAATGTAAGTATCTGTGGAGTTATATTCAGCAATTAATTAAGCAATAATCCATAAAGTATCTGTTGTTAGCAGCAGGCGATGACTGGTTTGTTCGTTAATGGCCGTAAGCAAAGCCAAGGCTGATGAATGTCCTAATAAGCCTATTAGTGAATGCAGGGAGGATGGTTTCTGAAATGACAACTGCTACGTTATGCTAAAGGCAGGGGTTTGCTGCAGCATTCTGAAAATCTGTCCCAACTATGCACCATCCAAATGCTCCTTTTTTGCCAGTGGCAAAACTCTGGAATTAGTTTGATAAGAAATAAGCTGATGTCGAGGCAGAGCACAGCATAGTGAGCACCTCAATCGGATGTGCTTGAGAGGGTTGGCACAAATTCTTAAACTTGTATTTATTTGTAGCAGAGATGACAGTATCATGCAAAACAGCAGTTGCCTTCCTGCTGGTTACCTCCTTGAAGTATCTCTCTTGCTTAACTACTGCCTCTGACTCCACGGAAATTACAGAATTTTGAAGTTGCAGATAAGTTACAGTTCCTTTCTGAAACTCACTCATTTACTTCAAAATGGAAAAAACTGGAGGAGGAGTGGGAGGGGAAAGGAAGAGAACTAACAGTATGTTTCTAAAGTTTTGGAAATTACTGTTGCTCTCTAAAGTTGATTTTGGTGAGCTCTGATTTTGTTCCTTATAAACACGAAAATGTCATTTGTTTATTTTAACAACGGCAGAAAGACGTTGTGGGCTTCTCCGCAAGTCCCCATCATCAGTCTAGGGGATAAGTAATGAGTTTTCATTATGAATGAAATACCTAAAACAAGACTGCATCTGTCCTGGTTACATTACTGTTCTAATGTTATCTATCCAGTGTGCATTTTTTCTGTCAATTAAAAAAAAAGTATATATATAAAATGCAGACCTGGATTTTGTATTTGCTGCATGACATATGCAAATTCAAAAAAGAAAAAATACTATGTTGTTTAACAACCAAACAAAAACCTGAAAAAAAATAAATCCTTTGAAAGATTCAGATTCATTTCTAAGTAAACAGCTGGTTTTGTGGTACATTACAACACTGATTTAGTTTTTTAAAATGTTTTTAGTTTCAAATTAAAGATTACTTTGGTGGACCGTGAAAAGTAGATGTAGTACAATAAGCGTAAGCATGGTACTAACAGAATAAAAGAGAAAAAAAACCCCAAAACATAGACGAACTCTTTCCGAAACAGAAAATATTAAAATAAATACATTAAATACATAAGAAATATATAAAAACTAAATGGGAAGCTAGGGCTTATGTCCCGTGTTTGGGATTTATGTTAAACTAAATGTGAAAATTAATTCATGCTGGCATTTGGTCTGTATATTCCTGAAATCAAGAGAGATACTAAATTCCTTTCCAGTACTTTTAATGCTGCTTGTATTGATCAACAGTGAATAAACACATATGTTTTACTGTAGGCAAGTATATGGTTTGGGATGGTTAAGTAATTGCTGCTTTATTCCATTTGAGTGATAATAGATTATTTGGCCTATCACCATCCATTAGCTCCATTTACATATGTTTAAACATCAAATTACTCAATCTCCTGAATCAATTTTTCATGCTAGAAGCACAAAATGTCTACCTGGTGGATATTTTTTTATGTCTTACTGTATCTTTCAAGTATGTGTGAAGAGCAGGCACTTAAAGTAAACCCACTGAACTCTCACTCATATTGAACAGATTTCCTAAGGTTGCAGCCTTGAGTCTACTGACAGCAGTATGAGTATGACTGCTTCTTGTATTCGAGTCTTTTCAATGATGAAGCAGAAATGCAATGTGAAGTCTGCTTTTGACTTTTTTTTTCAGGTACGTGTGCAATCTCTTCTACATCTGTTGAAGATGCACATATTCGGAAAAATGTATATTAGACTATAGCTGATTTTGTGATGATGATATTTTTCCATCTTGAGAAAACAGACTGAATAATGGAAATGAAAGAATTGTACCAGCAATAAATTATTCCTAGGACTAATAATAAAAAGAAATCTGATTTTGTCCTGTCTCTCTAAGATGCTCATCAGTTTGTGATAAGTATTCCTTACTGAGGACATACGGAAAGCTTTCAGTAGATGAGTCTGAGTACAACTGGTACTGAGAGTGAACACTGAATTCCTTTGTAAAACCTCAGATGAATGTGCATGTGATACAGGTTTGGGGAATAACTAGAGAGGGGATTATTGTTTTGTGCTGTTTCTTCCCCATTTTTGACATTTTCTGTGAAACCAGAAAAAAACAAAGCAAAGGGGATTTTTATATAAATCATATTCTTTCGCGCTGTGCAAATACTCTAAATAGTGTGGAGGCATGTGTGTGATTATGCACATATTTTAATGTGGATTTTTCACACGGACATTTTTTAGAATTTTGTTAAAATTGTAATGGAAGATCTCTACAGAAAAAAATGGCTGATAGCTTCTGTGAAGCAAGAGAGGTTTGTGCAGAGCTGCAGAATACTTCTGTTTCCCCCACACTACAAAGAATGGCATGTGAAAGTGCTCAAAGGTGTTCATCAAATAGTTTAATGGGCGGTGTGAAACTTGCTCGTATATTTCTTTCCTCATTATCACATAAGTGGTGTGACACGGCATTGCTGGGGACATCGCAACTGAGAAAAACCTTTCATCCTTCCCAGGAGACAAGACAGGCTACTGATGAGCTCCCGCCATTTAGATTTCACCAGATTTCTTCTTAACCCGGTAACAGTTCAAGGTAACAGTTGCCTCCTCTTCGCAGTGTTGGCTGAACTAAACCACGCTGCTTTGTCTTTGCTTGTAAAGGCAGCAGAGAGTGCGGAGGACAGACTTGTTTAAGGGGTTCACTAGTGCATTTCAGGGTCCACAGAGTCCCACCCTACTGAAATGGGTTCCTGCCTTACAAGGTGGATCCTTCTAATCCCTCTTCGAAGTAGATGTCTCCTGAAGTTTTAAAATACTGTGCAACTAGAGGTGCTTTCCAACCCAGCCCTTTTTTCCCCTGAACACTGCTAATTTGATGAGGAAGACTGGGAGCTAAAATTACCATCCCCACCTCTGTGTTTCTCTTGGTCTTTGTCTCTGACAAAAATTGCATAAACATCTTGGCATAAAAGGAGGAAAAGATTGAGGGGGAAAGCAGATATAACCAGCACTTTGCTCTGATGGGGTGTAAGGAGTAGGAGGAGAATTAAATGTGGGGTTTTCAGTATGTAGTTAAGCTAGCATGTGCCCCATCTGTCAAGTAAGTTTGACTACTTTTGATGTAAATATAATACAACCAGAAGGTAGCACAAATCTGCTATAAAGCACCATGGATGTTTTTTCTCGTTTCCAGTCAATCTTGAAGTTGACCTTGAGTTAAGGAGCAGTCTGCTGAAATACGAGAGGTGGAAGCTTATAGCAGCATGATTTCTCATGTTCTGGGAAAGGTGACAGGCTTTTCCCAGTACAGGTTAGCCAAATTACGCAGACATGAATATGAGCTGAATGTTGCTATCAATGTTTTTCCATAGTTTTCTGTGTGATAATGAAAAAAGGTCAGAACTAATTCTGTCCTGCTATCTTTTGCTGTTGTGGTTTAGTGCAGTTTGTCAGTGGGTAGGCACAGGACCAGGTATATATGTTATTGCCAGGTAGTGCTGTCATTTTTTTTAAGCTGTTGTGCAACTGAACAGTGTTGTGGAGCAGTCCTGGGCTTGAGCATCTCCACAGTGTAATCTGCTTGTTTTGCAAGCTCAGAATAATCCCCCTCCCTTCTCTAGTGTACATATGCAGTAACTGGAGAATGATAGACTTGTGATTGCATCATCTCCTCTGTTTGCGTATGCTTTAGAGACTAGATCATGAAGAAACCAAATGTAGCAAATGAATATTCAGATCCCACAAGGTATCTGTGATGCACCTTTTTCACCGTCTGTTAAATGTCTGTGGACGTAGAAAGAGATCTGGTTCAAGCAGAACTAACTTCCTGCATCAGCAAGCTGTAGCGGCGAGGAAAAGGAGGAAAGGGTGCCCCGTACCCTTTATGACCATTATGAAAAAGATATATTCTGAAGGGCAACCTGTTTGGTTTCTCCACTCTCAAGAGCTCAAGTAAAAATTTTCAGTTTACTTGCAACTTGCTTTTATAACTACCCTTACCCTCAGTCTGGGTGTATGCGTCCAGAGCTCTTAAACTATCTTAGAATTGTGGGTAGTAAGAGTTTTATGATAAACTGACTCTGACATCATCATGTGAGTCATACTGGGGCATGATCGTAAAACGGTTGGTACGTGCTAATAGCTCAAGGAAATTCTGGGAGGGTGTTCTGCTTCTGTTCATTCTTGATTACAAAGCTTTCGGGGGCAATGGTACTTAGACAAATGGCAAAAGTTTGATTTGAAAATGCTTTTTTTTAGTTTGTGTATCGCCTTTGCTTTTTTTGTGATTTTTTTTTTTTTTTTATGTTGGTAACAACAGCTAATGCTGTTTGTATTATATTGCCACCTATATGAAAGGTTGTGCAACACTTTCCATTATAAGAATGTTTCAGTTGTTTATTATGTTGCCAACATTCAGCTGTTTGGGCTGAAATTTTCCATGCTGGGTGTCTCCTTCAGGCTGAATTTCTTGGGAAAGTTTCAATAAAAATACTTGGACCATTCCAGGGAATGAGAGGAGGGGGAAATAGTATATTTTGCTCAAGTTTATTGAAGTTACTGCAAGCACTTGATTCAGAAATCATTGCACCTATGTGTTTTGGAGCAGGGAGTTGAATTATTAGGAAGGTAAAAGGGCAAGGAAAGAAAAAATCAGGGTAAAGGGATTTCTTTCAAAGCAGTGGGCTCCTCCCTGACATTATGAACGATCTGCAAGAAAGCACACAAAACCCCATGCTTGTCAAAACAGGGTCAGTGAATGGCCAAGAGATGAATGATTCTCCTTGTTCCTCTGTGACTGTGATATATTGGATTTGGAGAGAGAGGCTTGTGAGGGGTAAACACAGTCCTATGCAGCAGGGAAGATGACTAAAATCTGCATAGTGACGGAACTAGAGGGGCCGGGCCGTGGAGTTAAGAAGAAGTTGCGAGTAGCAGACGTAGATTTGCTCAGCAAGGAGATGGATCTGAAGATGGTGACAGAGACTGTTGAGCAAGGAGCTGGGATTTAACCTAAGTGGTCTTACAGCAGCCTTTGTTAGTTACAATTCATTTTCTGGTTCCTGTACATCTTTTGCATTTAAATGAGGCAAGGAAAATTGTATGCAGTTGTGCAATTTAGAGACCAGTATTCAACCTTAATTCTGGCCTGTTTCATTTCTGAGCACTTGATGTTGCAACCATAATGTACTTTCAACATGAAAATTAAAGCCTTAGCTGGAAATGTCATTCTATACCCATCATTAAAATGCTTATATTGTAAGCTTTCAAGAACATCACCATAGTTCTGCACAGGTCTAATACTGCATTTCAGTTAACATATTGAAAAATGTTTTATTTTAATCCATTTAGACAAGTTTTCTTTTCAGAATCATAGCACTGCCAGTGGGACTGTTTGGATCTGAAGAGGTTAATGCCATACTTTAGATATCAAGAACTGAACTTCTTGACAGATTCTGCCTTCCATTTCTCTTAGGTTCACAGTGTGGAAAACAAATGACGTTTTGGAATATACCCAACATGCTTAGCCCAAATGGGAGCGAGTTAACAGGACAGGGAGAAGTTTCAGCAGTAACTTCATTTTTTCCTGATTTTTATGGACTTCAACCAGACTGGTTATACCTCAATATTATTTTAATATTGTTATTTGTGGCTGAGTTTATTAAATAGCACCGTTCCTGCTGCTGCTTTTAATATCTCACACTTGAGGTTATCTTCCAAATTTTCAAGGATTTATAATGTTGCCATAATATTTTCTTAAGGAATAAGGCTTCCCATCCAGAAGCAAGCATACATCATGGTACGAATTCCAAAAAACAGTGAATTAGACGTTTCCTAGTTAGAGGAAAGCAAATGTGTACTAAATGCACGTTGTATTAAGATCCTTTTACTTCTTTTTTCCTTGAACAAAATTTATACTTCTATTTGGGGACTGTTTTGTCAATAATATCTGCACCCTTGTTTAGAGGAGAGAAATTTAAAACTGAACTGTTACTATGGATATCTGCTTTTAAAATGGTAACTTCATAAAAATGTCATAGCTAGGTTTGACATGATATATTGTCTGTTCAAAAAAGATAAGCTGTCATGTCACATACCTGTTTATTAATGTCTGCACATTATGTGTTGATGTTACGTATCATGGCAGAGATCCGATTATTAATGCCTTCATGGTATGGATGGACAGGATACATCTTTATTGCTCTAATGGTACTTAAAATTTTATGCCACAGGGTTTTGAGGTTGTGTTAAAGTACACAAACCTCTTTTGGAAAAGAGCTGGTGTTTTGATGTCTAGGCCAAATTTTTCTTTTCTGTTTGGCACAAATGCCTAAAAGACCTTTTTTTGATTTCTCCCCTGCCTTTCCTTATGCACCCCTTACTGTTCCGCACGAGCTGTTTCTTCTCAGAGGTCTCCATAAGCACAGTCAGGTCTGGACTCACAGCCAGTAGAATCTACCCAACTCCCACCCAGACAGCCCATGTGTTGTCACAAAATCTTGGGTTTCTGTGGAGCCTAAATGAATATGGGGATTCATATTAATTTAGACTGTTGGTTGAGGCACAGAGAAGAAGGTGGACTGTCCTACAGCACCATGTTGCAGATGCTGTGGCAGATACTTTGTATTGCGGTGAGACCCAGTGTGACCTGATGGCCATTGCAATTGTGGGATTGTGATCTGCAGAATCAGCTTGTCCAGCCAGCCTGTGGCCTGATCCCTCATACGATATGAGGATATAAACTGTGAACCAGATGACTGCTGCGGCAGTATTTCTGCCTCTCTCTCCTCAGGGCCTGCTGCACTTTCTCAGGACCTAAAGGTGGATTTCCCAGTCCTCTGTTGGATTCTGGACATACGTGAGGGGTTGCTTCCATGTCTTCTCGTATGATAAGGAACATCGAGTCACATGACATGGGGGAACCCCAGTCCTTTCAAGTGAGGGCTAATCCAGGTGCCAGCAGTGATGCTTTGAATGTCAGCGTAATGTGGTATCAGGTGTTCAGGTGTGACTTTGTGTAGGCACTTGGAATAAAAGTGGTCTTTTTCACTTCAGTTGTTCTGAGAAATCAGAATAAAAGTGAAAAAAGCTATTTTTTATTCCAGGTGAGAGATCCCATGCAAAAAGTTGCACTGCTGGAATTACTGCACTGTGGGTGCACACCTTGCATCATGCTGTTGGAATTCCCTCTCGGCATCCCACAGAGATGATGCTGAGTTGCATTAGACCTTCAGCAGCATGTACCAAAGCTCTGCAGAGAGACCTCATTTGTTTTTCAAGAGTTGGGAACTCTGGTTTGAGAAACTCAAATTTAATTGGACATCTTGTATGTCAGGCAACATTGTCTAAAACCTTTAGAGAAAGGATGTGTTATCCTAAGTTGGAAATGATGTATCTACACAATCTGATTCATACTATCCCTTTAACCTTCAGATTCAATACATTTGCCCCTAACATTTTTCTCCATTATAGCTATTCACCTACTTTTTCACAGAAGAATTGAGTGTAGTTATTGTAAAGGATCCGGTATAGTTATTATAATATTGTGTTCGATGCTGATCTCTGGTTGGAGTTTAAAAAAAGTGTGTGTTTGCACGATGCAAATGTCTAATGTAAGTTCTGTCAAAATCAGAAGCAAATGGCCCAGATATTGAACACTGGAATAATGTTGTTGATGGAGAAGTTTGTATACTTGAAATCTGTGTATTGCAGAGGAACTTCTCATGGCTGAGTTTGAAGCTCCATTTGGTGACTGAGGGCGAAAAATACTTACGATCTTTACTTAAAGCTTGCTTGCGGACAGTGTTTCAAGCCTCTCATCCTCATGATTGTCCTTGTTCTAGATTTATGACTGATGCAGCTCGACGTGAGCAGGAGTCTTTGAAGAAAAAGATTCAGCCAAAACTCTCTTTGACTTTGTCAAGCACAGTGTCCCGTGGGAATGTGTCTACTCCACCTCGCCACAGCAGTGGAAGCCTTACTCCTCCAGTCACCCCTCCAATCACTCCCTCCTCTTCGTTTCGCAGTAGTACTCCTACAGGTAAGCACCTACTGTTTCGTTTATCCCAAATAAACTAGCAATTTTGCTACATGGCATTTGGAGAACGGTAGATGTACTGAGGCATTGGGAAAAACCCCTAAAAATACACAAAAGCTTTGAGGTGTTTTATTTGCATTTGGTTTGCAATCTCTAAAATGTGTTTGGGTGTTTGTTTCCAAACTCTTTTGGTAAAGCAGAGAAGGACATTAACTTTAAAAATCACAGCTGAAATTATTACACAAAGAAACTGACCTTACCAGAAACAACAAATGTGCAACAGACCCCTTACGTATCAGTAGGAGAGCTCTGCACATGGTACAGTCACAGTTTAAGATACAAGTAAAAGTGGTCGGGATCTTCCACATAATGTTCAGCTGCTGTCATAATGTAGGCATGACTTTCATTAGGAAACTGTGTTCAAAGAAAGTGATGTATGAAAGAAGTGATGTGCATTTTCTTCAAAAAGAAGTATGCCAGTGGTTTTCCCAGGTGTAAAATTCCTGGGAATTTTTTTGTACTGATTAGGGAAGCTGAACATTACTTGCTGTGCTGAACCAGATCTCTTGGCCCAAGTCAGTCTGGTTTACATTAGGTAGAGATCTTGTCAGATAATTCTGGTAACGATTCAGAATGAATACCAGTATTGCCTTCTAAAAAGCTGAATGTATATAATACACCCGTTCTGTTCTGGAATAAATAGGCTTGACATACTCTTCTTAAAAGGAAATCACATGAGCATCCCTGCTTTGATAAACTGCTATGCCATGTGTTTTATATAAGCTATTTAATGGTTTAGTATTAAAGATTAAATGGAAAAGTTATAGTGGTCCTTGCAACACTCTGGGAAGTTCTGAAGTGAATTGGTTGTTCAGTGTGTCCTTGGATATGAAAAAGGGAAGGAATTTGAGAACAGCTAAATGATAAATTCCTAATGTAATACTGAAAATTTTAGAATTAATTATTTTCTTAATTATCTCCTATTTGAAACAAACTGATACATTTCCTTGACATCCTACAGATGTAAAGGAATTTCTGCTTTCTTTTGTTTTATTTTTTGTACAGCTCCTCCTGGAAAGGCTAATTCATGGTGTGGTCAGGTAGTATGACTTTGCGTATCTGTTAGGAACACTGGTTAGCTATGTACTCTTTGAAACATGTTCCATCAAATACTAAAGAAAAAAATCCAATATCTGTCTCCTGAAATACTTATTTATATATTTTTCAAACTTTTCAAGTTACTCAGAATGTTGTTTTACCTGTAGCTAGGAGAATCAGCTTGTTTTGGCTGAGTTTCTGGGAGTCTTGCCTGCTAGGTTATAAATAATTCCAGCTTCCACTTTCTGCACCCTCTGTTCCAAGTTCCTCATTGGAGCCCCGTTCCAAGGTTAGGGTTTGTAGCAAAAAATCGTATATTCTTTCTGAAGATTTTTTTATTATTATCAGCTATCAGCTGAGTTGCATTTCAGCAGCCTCACTCCAGAATTTATGTTTTTATCATCTTAAAGGTTTTTCTGGATCCAAAATAAGCATTGAGATTTTTCTGATAACTACAGAATTTTTTCACAGTGTTTGCTTGGCACAGGATTTTGTTCTGCATTATAGGTGTAACTTTCATAGATGAGGTGCTCCGAATCCTGCCGCGGGTGAGTTTCTGTTGGTGCAGTGCCTGCAGAGGGAGCTCAGGAAGACCAGCAGACTAATTTCAGATAGGCAGCTCACATGTCTGTTACTGGCTGATGTAAATCTTTTTCCCTGAAGAGCAAGTATATATGGCAGTCAGCTAGCAAGGTGATAAAACCAAGGCTAGTTAGCCAAGATCTGTTTCAGGGAAACAATTTAGAGCATGTAAATCATCCTGCATTTCAGCCTCGCGGTGCCTACCCACCTTTCAAGCCCTACAGGCATACCCTCCACTGCATCCAGTGAGAATGAAGAATATTGCTGTGTATTCCTTCTGTGCGATCCTGTTTGATTTGTACTCCGAGCAAACTCTTGTTAACCCATCTTTGAATACAGGTAAACATGTATGTTGTGGTAACTTCAGAAAAAAAAGCAGCTGTTTTTCCTTAGGTTGTCCGAAAAGGCGTCATCTGGGTTGATGTTAAGTATTTGTTGCATCCAAATATAATCATTGTCCTCATCATCCTTTAGACCCATACTTTGCCAAAAATAAAATGGGATTTCTTTGACCCAGTTTACTAATGAAACATTCAGAATGGCAGTTTCTCTTTTATTATTTCCCATCTCACTTGTTTGATACTTTGTTAGGGTACCAGACTTCAGCAGTGTGCCTGGCATTACTGTTACTGCACAAGGTGTAACTCCAAGATGGTGCCACTTCAGATGCCAGAGAGAAAGCATGCCTTACAGGCTGGTGAGATGGCATACAAATATGCATGTCCCTCAGCAGAGACTGTCTGTCCTATATGGCTGTTTGCCATTCTTGTTTAAGGTAGAAAGCAGGAACCTCAGTAGGCTTTGAGTCCCATTTTCCATGCAATATCCTTCCTTTAGGTATGCTGCTTGTCTTGTCTTTGCTAGGTGTGATAAGTCTTATCTCGGGTGAAGCCAGCAGCTGCCTGAATCCCAGTCACCTCTCCGCATGTCCTTACAGCTAAGTCCCGCCATTTCCTGATGCTGTTAAGCTACTGTTGCCATTTTCCAGCAAACCGTAATTTCATATGATTATCTCTCATCCATGTATTGACCAGGCTGGAACCCACTTAGCTTGTGAAATTTGATAAGGAACAGTTCAAGGTGGTTTGGCTGCAGAGAATGTTTGTTAAGTTTTGCAGTAAAAATCCATGCCAAAAGACTGTGGGCCAAATTCACAGACAGAGCTGAGCAGCTTCCAAGCTGACACACATACATGCTGCAAATGTTGCATGTGTATGTATAGCACCTTCTTCTGCATAAACGAGATTATTCATGTAGAAGCAGAAATACTCAGCAAAGAAGTGTGCTCTTTAAGGCTCTTCTCAGGTAATGAGGTAGACATGTATTTATCTGCAGACTCTGTATGTGTTAGTCTTCTGAAACGGCCCATTTGTGGCTTTGGTGGGAACCAGAAATGCAGCAGTTATTTTCGGTACCTCCCCTCTGTTCCCTCAGGGTGACTGGCATGTGCTCTCTGCTTACATTTGGCTTTTTGTTCCCTCTCCTATAACGAGTTTTCTCTTCTGCTTAAGACCTGCATCCTCTAATGATTGCAGAAAGTTCACTTTAAAAATTTGTTCCAGTTTTGGTTTTAACAATAGTGTCTCCCAGGAGACTTTGTTTAGTAGGCTGAAATGCCCTTGTTAGAGTTCACAGGCAGGATTTAGCAGAAGAAATGGCTTCCATCAGCAATACAGACTCCTTAGGGTGATAGGGAAATATAGCTAAGTAGCACCAGCACATAGCTTATTTTGGAAAGATGTTAACAGTCTGCAAACATTGAAATATCTCTTTATTTAAGGAGCAGTCAATTAAGTCACAAAAACTTGTGTTGCCTTTATTTTTAAATGTCAATTTTAAACCCACAAAACTAATGAAGTCTAGTTACGGATAAAAACGGGGCTGACATTGCATCTTTAACATACGCTGTTAATTTTTTAAATGTTTTCATACATCTGTGTGGCTCACAGATGAAATTTCCACCCCTGACTTCCTGGCTTTTGAGTGTAAGTCAGAGCATTGACATTCCTTTGAAAACTATATCTCTTCATACTGAAAAGCTTTAAAAATGATTCAGTGATAGTAACATTGGTAATTCATTATTAAAATAACCTGGTCCCAATTTTAGTTTACAAAGTAATTCATATTAATAAGTCTCAGACTTCAAAAAAAGCGCGCCACTTTTGCATTGAAGGAGTGCCAAAAATCATCTGAAACCACTGTTTTGTGTGTGTTTGTTTTTTCTTCCGTATTTAT
>Ga0181612_136015_pt1 | contig 29887 bp, 30 predicted proteins | sample HoacroProtozoa21_FD_119630 | JGI IMG/M metagenome (GOLD analysis project Ga0181612, IMG submission 119630) | Hoatzin crop microbial communities from Cojedes, Venezuel. Combined Assembly of Gp0051906, Gp0051904, Gp0051908 | reverse complement strand
GACAACTTCTGCGTCTATAATATTGCGCTGACCGACAAAGAGGTGGCCGAAGCACAAGGCTACGAGGTGCACGACGGCGACTCGTCGCTTGTGGTTGACCATTCCGAGAGCGTGCTAAACCGCGACTTCGAGGGCTCCTACTCCAAATATTCGGCAGCCAACGTCTCTTCCGACCGCGCCATCTATCAGCCCGAAAACTGGACTGTCACCTACACCAACGGCAACGAGAATGACCTGAGCATACTCAACTCGGGCGACCTCTACGGCGACCTCTTCACCGCACCGCTCGGGGCACGCACGTCGAGCATGGGCAAAAACTCATATCTCGTGCGCCACAAATGGGGCACATCCACGATACAGCTATCGCAGACCGTGGCCGACCTGCCCGCCGCCATCTATGAGCTCTCGGCCGACACGTGGTATTCGGGCGGAACGGGCTCGGCCGTAATCTTCGGCAACGACGAGCAGACCACGCTCACAGCCGCACAGTCGGCATGGATCACCCAGACCGTAGCGTTCAACGTCAACGGATACGACGACGCCACTATAGGATTTGCGGCCAAGAAAATCACCTCCGGCACCGAGTCGCTCTGCGGATTCGACAACTTCACGCTGAAAGACGTAACGGCATTGAAGCAGAAGAATGATATTCTCGACCTGCTGAGCGACATGACCGCTGCCGTGGAGAAAAACGGCGACACCGAGAAGGTGGGCATACGCAATGCCTACAAAGAGGCAAAAGCACTGACGGAGAGCGACACTTGGGACCGCATATTCTACATCTACGAACAGTTGCGCGACGGCATCTCCGACCCCGACACGCCGACCGCCATCAATGCTTTGGAGCGTCAGCAGGACAGCATCTTCTACGACCTGAGCGGCCGCCGCACCAACGGCAATGCCCGCGGCGTGAAGATTTCAAACGGAAAGAAAATATTGGTGAAATAAGTCAGAGTGCCGAGCCAATGCGTCGGCATAAAAAGAGAGCGGGAGTGGCCTGTGTGGCTGCTCCCGCTCTCGTTGTTGTCAGTCGATGATGATTGCCATCGATTTCAGTTCTTGCCATCCGCTCTTGTCGGTCAGGCGAATCATGAAGTGATAGTCGCCTTTCGATACGTTTGAGGGTATGGGGATGTCGATTTTCGCGTCGTAGCGCTTCTGTCCTGCGGGTATCGCGAAGTCTTTGTTGTACACCCATGCGTTGGCGGCGTCGCTGTTCTCCTTCTCCTCCCCGTCGTGGTGATGCTCGCAGTCGGTGGCCTGCGTGCCGTGCGAATGGTGGTCGAAGTTGTTGTGCGCCTCAAGATTAAAACTTCCCAACTCTACGTTGTCCGTCATTGTGTAGCGGAAGGGGATGGTGTCGCCTGGATGATACACTTGGCAGTCGATTGGGCAGCAGGTCTCGTCGCTCACGATCACGGGTTTCTCCATGTCTTTCGAGTCGTTGTCGCTGCTGCACGACGTAATGGAAGCGAGGCCGAAGGCAGCCATTATCAGGAATATTGTCTTTTTCATTTCTCTTTTATTTTTTGCTTTTTCTGTGTCTTGTGATTTATGATTAGAATGTTGCCGCCATCACCACCGCCACGTTGCGTCCTGGCTCCGGCACGCTTATCAGCCGGTAGTAGCTGGTGTGGTCGTAGTAGCGGCGGTTCAGCAGGTTTTGCGCCTGCAGTGAGAGTGTCAGTGCGCAGTCGCGTAGATGGAAGCAGTGGCCGGCCGATGCTCCCAGCACCCACCATGCTGGCGTGGGTTCTTCGGGCGGCACCACCTCGTTTTGCGCTCCGGTGTAGCGAAAGTTCAGGGCGGCGTAGGTGCGGCTGTCTTCGCTTTTCACTTTTGCCGTTGCGCTGATGCTCCAGGGCTGGCTGAAGGGCAGTGTGTAGCCTTTCTTGTCGCCCGACAGTTGGCGCGCGTAGAGATATTCACCGTCGATGGTTGTCTCCATCCACTTCACGGGAGTCCACTTCACCTGCGCCTCCAGTCCCCAGCGCATTACCCGCGCTTGTTCGTAGGTGTAGAGCTGAAGGCCCTCGTAGTAGGTAGAGGTGGGGTTCATGTAGATGTAGTTGCTGAAATAGTTCAGATAGGGGTCGATGGTCAGTGCCACCGTTCCCTTGCTCCATCCTATGCTGGCGTCTATCTGGTACGACTCTTCGGGCTTCAGGTCGGCGTTGCCTTTCTCGTAGCGGAAGATGTGATAGTTCACTCCGTCGGTGCCGAGCTCTTTGGCGATGGGCGTGCGGAATCCCTTGCCAACGTTGGCTTTCAGCATCCATGCCCCTTCGTTGTAGTTCACTCCTACGGCCCATGTCAGGCTGCCGAAGCGGAGTGTCCGGTCGGCGGCCCGCTCCTTGTAGAGAGAGTCGCCCGATTCGGTCGGCGATTTATACCAGTCGCGGTATCCGTATATCTGGGTGCGGGTCCAGTCGTAGCGCAGTCCGGCCGTCAGAATGAGGTTCGGCTGCACGTAGAAGCGGTCGTAGGCGTAGGCTCCGGCCGTCAGATTGTTGAAGTCGGGAATGATAAATCCCCATCCGTCGCGGCGGTTGTGCTGGTATTCGGTCGAAGCCCCGACGCTCAGGTTGTGGCGGTCGGCCACCAGCCGTTTTGCGCCGAGCCCCAGCGTGTAGGTGTCTTTGGTGAATCGCCGCTCCAGAGTGCTTGATGGTTTGGGCATATAACCGTGGGAGACGGGTTCGCTCTGCTCCTCGCGCACGTTGCGCTGGTACGACAGGTCGGCCGACAGATGCCAGTCGTCGAGATGCAGCAGCGTATGGTTGCTCACCTTCAGGTGGTTCACCCAGTGGTAGGGCAGGTCGATGTCGCGCTCGCTTGCGTCGTAGTCAATCGTGCTAAGGCGCACTTCCAGACCGTGTGCGTTGGCGAAAAAACCGCTCTTCGCCGTTGTGTTGCTCACCCTCAGCTGGTTTGTCAGCCGTTCACTCTTGTAGCCCACAGTTCCGCTCATGCTCAGGTCGCGGCCTGCGGTGTTGCGCAACCGTCCCTTGTGCAGCTTTATATAATAGGAGTGATACTGTATGCTGTCCGTCGGAACGCGATAGTCGGCATAGTCGGTATAGGCTGCGGCGGCCTTCCAGAACCATCCTTTGCTGCCACGTCCGCCCAGACGCAGCGACGCTCCTATCGAGGCGTTGTTGCTCCGGCCAAACAGTTGGGCTTTGCCCTCAAGGCTCTTGTTGGGAATGTTGTCGCTGAAGACGTTTATCACTCCGCCGATGGCGTCGGAACCGTAGAGCAGCGCCGACGGGCCTTTCATCACTTCCACGCGGTCAACGTCGAACTGGTTGATTTCCAGTCCGTGGTCTTCGCCCCATTGCTGCCCCTCGTGCTTTATGCCGTTTTCGGCAACCACCATGCGGTTGAAGCCGAGACCGCGGATGGTGGGCTTCGATTCGGCCGAACCAACACTCATGGCCTTCACGCCCGGTATCTGCTCCAGGCTTTGCATCAGGCTGCCTCCGAGATGGCTCTCTATATAGTCGCTGCCCACGCTTACTACGCTCTGCGAGGTCTTCATCTGAGTGTTGCGTTGCGAACGGCTGCCATCGACGACCACCGTCTTCAGCGATGCCCGCTTCTGGGTCAGCGTGTCGGGACTGCTCTTCTGTGCATACATACAGAGGGGCATCAGCGACAGCGTTGCCACCAAATAAGATTTAGTCATGTCGATTTCCTCTTTCTGCTTTTTTGTTGATAAGTGGGATGCCCATGCTTCCGGGCATCAAAAGTCAGCATTTAAAGCAGAAAGGGTGGGGCGCGTGTGGAGTGGCAGACTTCGCTGCGCTGGGGCGCAAGGATTGCGGTCTGGCAAAACGAAGCCTTCTGTGGGGTGATGATGAATATCGATGCAACGACGGCGGCGGGCAGGTAGCTCAGCGAAAGAAACTGGCAAAGCACGCAGTCGTCGAAATGGTTGTCGGCAATGGAAAAGTGGGCCGCGTGGGCCACGTGGCGGGCGCAGTTGTCGCACGTAATGGCCGGCGAAGGGGCATGGATGTGCATTGCCGATGCCATCGCCATCGGCAGGTAAACCAGCAGAAACAGGCGCGCTATCGTCTGCCTGAAGCGCCGGCTCTTTTCAGCATAATCCTTGCTGTCGCTCATTCTTTCGACTGCAAATTTACGTTTTTCCAGCGACAATAGCCACAGACCATTCTCTTTTTAACTTCTTTTAAAAACCGCAACATCTCCACGCTCCAATCCTTGCCGTTGCCGCCGTCGTGCGGATGTATATAGATGCAGAACAGCGATAAAACCGCAAAAAAAGTTGGCAATGTGAAAGAAAAGACGTATTTTTGCAAACGATTTAAAAGGTAAAGACAATGAGAACATTCATCAACGTGGAAGACCTCGGGCCGCTCGACGCAGCCATGAACGAGGCGCAGGAAATCAAGAACGACCGATTCAAATATCAGCAGCTGGGCAAGAACAAGACGCTGCTCATGATATTCTTCAACAACTCGCTCCGCACAAGACTGTCAACACAAAAGGCAGCGATGAACTTGGGCATGAACGTCATTGTGCTAGATGTCAACGCTGGAGCATGGAAACTGGAGACGGAGAGAGGGGTGATAATGGACGGCGACAAGTCGGAGCATCTCCTTGAGGCAATACCGGTGATGGCGAGCTACTGCGACATCATCGGCGTGCGCTCTTTTGCCGGTCTGACCGATCGGGATTACGACTATGCGGAGACCGTGATTCAGCAGTTTATCGACTATAGCGGACGCCCCGTTTTTGCGATGGAATCGGCCACTGTGCATCCGCTGCAAGCCTTTGCCGACCTTATCACAATCGAGGAGCACAAGGAGAGGCAACGCCCGAAGGTGGTGCTGACGTGGGCACCCCATTGCCGCGCTCTCCCGCAGGCCGTGCCAAACTCTTTCGCACAGTGGATGCGCAAAGCCGACGTCGATTTCGTTGTTACTCACCCGAAAGGCTACGAACTCGACCCGAAGTTCGTCGGCGACGCGCGCGTGGAGTACGACCAGATGAAGGCTCTTGAGGATGCCGACTTCGTTTACGCAAAAAACTGGAGCTGTCCGGGAGTAACTTTGCCCGATGAATACGGCAAAATTCTGAGCAAGGACATGACGTGGACCATCGACAGCCGACACATGGCCGTTACGCGCGATGCCCACTTCATGCACTGCCTGCCCGTACGTCGCGGACTGATCGTTACCGACGACGTAATCGAAGGACCGCGCTCGCTCGTCATACCCGAAGCCGCCAACCGCGAGATTTCGGCCACCGTAGTGCTGAAGCGAATGTTGGAGGACTTGCGATGAAATGGGCTGTTTTCGCGCTTTCGGCCGCAATGCTGATGGCCTCGTGCCACACGCTTACGCCTGAAGAGAAGGCGAAGCAGACGGCTCAGGTGCAGCAGGCAATAGCAGAGCGCAACATGCGCTTCGAACTGCGTGCAGCCTATCCGCGACGTGGGGGAATGATTACGTCGGTGAGCGACTTCTTCCTTGAGGTGAGAGGCGACTCGGTCATCAGTTATCTGCCCTTCTACGGAAGAGCCTACTACATACCGCTCGGCGGGGGAAAGGGACTCAACTTCGATGCAAAAATCATCGATTTCATCGAGCAGAGAGTGAAAAAAGACATGACGCGCGTGGTGTTCGACACCCACAGCGGCGAGGACCTCTACCGATTCACCCTCGACATCTTCGACAATGGCGAGGCCACTATCTACGTTCTGCCGCAGGAGCGCGACCGAATACACTACGACGCCTTCCTCGTGTTCTGACGGGCAGGCAAGGAAAAAACTGCCGAAACAGAAAGGCGGGAGCGACGAACGATGGGTCAGCGTTCCCGCCTTTTATCTGTTACAGCGTGTTTCAGGTCAGCGACCCGATGAAATCGGCCATTTCTTGCTTCTTCGCAGTGGCGCGTTGCCACAGGCGGAACTGATTGTTGGCTCTCACGAGGTTGTGCTCAGGATACTGAATCTTGTAGTAGGTGTCGCCATTGATATAGTCGGCCAGGAAGCGCACGCACTGCATGAATGGGAACAGACAGGCGGCGTAGGGCAGGTTTTCTATCTCAATGGGTGTCAGGAACGAGCGCGCTCCCTCGATGTATCCGCGGGCAAAGGCTTCGAAGATGTCCATGCGGAAGTCCACTTTCTCTATCTCTTTGTCGTCTTCGGCAACGGTGTTGGCTGCTGTGCGGAGGAAGTCGCCGAAGTCGGAGAACACGTAGCTTGGCATCACCGTGTCGAGGTCGATCACGCAGAGCACTTTGCCGTCCTCGTCGAACATCATGTTGTTCACTTTCGTGTCGCAGTGGCAGATGCGTTTCGGCAGTTTGCCCTCGCGGTGCAACCGCTCCGCTTTGCACATCTCTTCACTGTTTTTGTCGATTTCATCGAGCATTTCGCGCACTTCGGCCACCCTTCCTTTTGGGTCGGCAGCCACTGCCTCGTGCAGCTGTCTCATGCGCAGCTCCATGTTGTGGAAGTCGGGTATCACCTCGCCCAGTTTGTCGGGAATGTCGGCCAGTTTCGCCTCAAAGTCGCCGAAGGCCTTGCCGGCGTAGTAGGAGTATTCGGGGTTCACCGTCTCGTAGGTTTTGGCGTGGTCGATGAACACCATCACTCGCCAGAATTTTCCCTTGTCGTCCTTGTAATAGGTCTTCCCGCTGTCGGTCTCCACGAAGTGCAGCACTTTGCGGTCGATGTCGCTTTCGCCGGCCTCCTCCAGCTTGTGGCGTATGTGGCGCGTAACGGCTTCGATGTTGCTTTGCAGAAGGTCAACATCGGGGAAGATGTCGGTGTTGATGCGCTGCATCACGTAGTCGGGCGCGCCCGGCGTGCCGTTTTTTATGCGCAGTGTGTCGTTGATAAGTCCGTTGCCCAGCGGTTTGATGTCGCTGATGGTGCCCTGCAAGTGGAATTTGCGGGCGATGTCGTTCAGATTGTTCATTGTTGTTATTCGTTTTATTAGGTTGTTGCAGTGATGTCGGGCCTCAGACGATGGGCAGGCTGATGCCGTTGATTTTCTGGTAGATGTCGAGAGCATAGACGTCGGTCATGCCGCTGATGTAGTCTATCACCGCCATCAGGCGGGTCTCCAGGTCGGGCGCGTCGATGTCGTATTGGCTCGACACTCGGTTGATGAGCTGCTGCGAATAGTAGCGCGATGGGTTTTCCACCGCGTCAACCATCTGCTCCATCAGCGTTGCCATTATCTTATATCCGGAGAGCTCTACGTCGAGCACTGGTTTTGAACGGTAGATGCGTTCTATCGAGAGCTTGGCGCACCGCTCATAGGCTTCCCGTTGGCGCGGCGCGATGTGCTTGATGAGCGAGCCTTCGAAGGTGCCGGCGAGAATCTGCTCCTCGTTGTCGAGGAATGTCTTGACGCACTCGTTCTCCAGCTTTCCTATGGCGCAGGCCCTGAGATATTGCACCCGCTCGTTTGGGTCGGTCAGGTTCTCCTCCTTTATGCGCTCGACAATGCGATTTTGCACCGTTTCATCGAAGAAATCGAGCATCAGACCGCGCGTCTCCTCGTAGGAGAGAATGCGCAGTTTGTGGGCATCTTCTATGTCCATGATCTCATAGCAGATGTCGTCGGCGGCTTCGGTGAGATAGACCAGCGGATGGCGTGCGTATCTGAGCGGCTCGCCGTCGGCCGACTTTCTGATTATGCCCAATTCATCGGCTATTTTCTGATAGTATGGCTCTTCAGAGGAGAAGAATCCGAACTTGCCATGGCTTCCGGCGAGCGACGATGAAATGGGATATTTCACGATGGCGGCGAGCGACGAGTAGGTCATCACGAATCCGCCGCGTCGCCGTCCCTTGAACTGGTGGGTCAGTATGCGGAAGGCGTTGGCGTTGCCCTCGAAGTGGGTTATGTCGTCCCAAAAGCGCGGGCTGACCCTCTCCTTGAGTTCTTGGCCTGCCCCTTCGGTGAAAAATCGCTGCATCGCCTTTTCGCCGGAATGTCCGAAGGGCGGGTTGCCCATGTCGTGGGCGAGGCATGCCACCGCCACTATCTGTCCGATTTCGGGGAACAGCGTTCCGGCCAGTTTGGGCTCGCGGTTCATCACTGCCTGCGCCACGTCGTTGCCGAGCGACATTCCCACGCTTGCCACTTCGAGCGAGTGGGTGAGCCGGTTGTGCACGAAGACGGAGCCTGGCAGCGGAAACACTTGCGTCTTGTTCTGCATCCGCCGGAAGGGCGCCGAGAAGATGAGGCGGTCGTAGTCGCGCTTAAATTCTGTGCGGTCGTCGTGGCGTTCAGGGTGCTTGTGTTCCTGCCCAAATCGTTTGTTTGATATCAGTTGTTCCCAATTCATTGTTGCGTGGGCGATACTTATTTGTCGTCGTCGAGGCTGGCCTTGTTCTTATTTGTCGTCGTAGTGTCCGAGTGCCGAAACCACATAGACCGTCACGACAGCTTCTTCGACAGAGTAGATCAGTCGGTTTTTCTTGTCAATGCGCCGCGACCAAAGATTGTTTCTGTAGCGGAGCGGTTCGGGGTGGCCGGTGCCGGTGTATGGATGCTCGGCCAGTTCCTCGAAGAGTCTCTCCACTTTTTTAATGGTGGCCTTCACTCCCGACTTGTATATTTTCTGAAGGTCTTCCCCAGCATCGCTGGAGTATTTCACAATATACTTTCCCATATATTATGAATGTCTTTTATTGTCTTCGTGCGTCCGGCCTTGATGTCCTCCAGTCCGCGACGGATAGATTCCAGCTCCTTCGGCGTGAGGCCGTCTTCGTCGGTGGCAGGAGCGATGATGAGTGGTTGCTCCCCGCGCCGCGTTACATATACGGGTTCGGTCTCGGCCATTTTCAGAAACTTGCGCTGGTTGGCCCGCAGTTGTGTTGCTGTGATGATTGTCATTGTCTTATCCTCCGTTTTCTTTGATTTGTTGGCAAAGATACGCAAAGTTTCTGAGACCGCAAAGGGTTTATGCCAAAAAAGTCTATCCATGTTGTGGCGACTGTTTGTTGGTTTGTAAAAACAATTCAAAACATGGAAATTCACCTCTCCACTCGTCATCAGACCCGCCAACTGCCGCAAAAGCCCGATTTTCCCCTCTCTGACGGCCCTCAGTTCCGCTACTGCTGTCTGACTGTCCTAATAGATTGTTATTCAGATTGTTCGGTGAGAGAATCGGGGTCGAATAATGCTCGCTTTTTGACCCCATCCCGATGGCTCTCAGTAAATCAATTTGATTTACCGAGCAAATCAATTTGATTTACCGACTAAATCAATTTGATTTACTGACATTGCATCGTGGTGGAAACAAATGTCCATCGGGGTGGAAGTTTTTTGTCGTCGTGGTGCTTCTTGTTTTGTAATATTATTTTGCAAAGAAAAGTGTCGGACGGAGATGGTGGGGCGTGGCGATGGGCGAGTCGTGCGGCCGTTGCTGGGCGACGGATGTGCGGGCGTTTCCGTCGGTGCGCTTGCTGTTGGTGAAAAAATCGTTTTTCGGTCGCTGTTTTTGCCGTTTGGGGTGCTGAAAATAGCGAAAAGTCGCTGTTTTGATGCTTTATGCAACATTTTTTTTGTTGAAATGGCGTCAGTTTCGGATTTTTTGCTTATCTTTGCAGAAAATTGTGCGCGAACCTCTTATTTATGGAACGTTATGGAACGCGAGCATAACAATATATGGTTGAGATAAAAGTTGTCAACGAAGGCCATCAGCCCTTGCCTGCATACGCCACCAAGCAGAGTGCCGGCATGGACTTGCGTGCCAACATTCCCGAGTCGTTTACTCTTCTTCCGATGGAGCGCCGGCTGGTGCCCACTGGTCTTCACATTGCCCTTCCCGAGGGCTATGAGGCGCAGGTGCGTCCGCGCAGCGGCTTGGCTCTGAAGCATGGCGTCACAGTGCTCAATTCGCCTGGCACGGTGGATGCCGACTATCGTGGCGAGATAATGGTGCTGCTCATCAACCTTTCGCAGGAGCCATTTGTGGTGAACGACGGCGACCGCATCGCCCAGATGGTGGTGGCCCGCCACGCCCAGGCTTCGCTTGTGGAGGTGGAGGTGCTCGACGACACCGAGCGCGGCAGCGGTGGCTACGGCCATACGGGAGTGGAATGACGACTGTGCCGATGGCGAAGGAGTCGCTTCGGCATTGTGTTGAGAAGAAATATTGAAAGATTGGAACTGAAAGTTAGCAGGTTGCGCGTGTGTCTTGTGGCGGTGCTGTCGCTGATGTCCCTTTGTGGCGCGATGGCTCAAAGTCGCTACGACCAGTGGTTTCTTGAGGCCATGAGGCATCGCGAGCAGGGGCATGCCACCACTGCCTTCGAGATGCTCCGCCACTGCGTGGAGCTGCGTCCGGAGGCTGCCGAGGCTCACTTCTATCTTGGGCAGTATTATGCCCAGATGAAGCAGGACAGCACTGCAATGGCTTGCTTCAGGCGCGCGGCCGAACTGCGTCCCGACAACGACTACTACCAGGAGGTGGTGGCCGAGATGCTTGAGGCGCAGAAGAACTACGGCGAGGCGACAGCTGCCTACGAGGCTCTCTATGCCAAGCACAAAGAGCGCGTTGACGTGCTGCAACGCTTGGCACAGCTCTACCACGACAGCGGCGAGCTGGAGAAGTCGGTCGATGCTCTCGACCGGCTGGAGAACTCGGAGGGCAAGAGCGAGGAAATCACCTACGCCAAGTGTGCCATCTACACCGAGCTCGGACGGCGAGAGGCGGCAGTGAAAGAGATGGAAGACCTTTCGGCCCGCTATCCCAACGACCTGAGCTACAAGGCGTCGCTGGCCGACATGCTGCTGCTGAACGACCAGACGGAGCGTGCCACGCAGATGCTGCGCGACGTGCTGGCCGAAGAGCCGGCCAACAACCACGCCCGGCTGTCGCTGCAAGCCTATTATGCCGACTGCGGCGACTCGCTGAGAGCCGACTCGCTGGCTACGGAGATTCTGATGAGCCGCGAGGCCGACTTCCAGGAGAAGCTGACGCTGCTGCGGCGCATCATCTACAACAACGAGCGGAAAGGCGGCGACAGCACTCAGGTGCTGAATCTCTTCCGCCGCGTGCTATCCCGAGCCGACGCCGAGCAGGACATCGCCGAGGGCTACGCAGCCTATACAGAGCTGAAGAAGATGCCTCAGGACAGCATCGAGAGCGCCTGGCAAATGGTGTTCGACCGGTGGCCCGACAGCGGAGTGGCCGCAGTGAAGCTGATCAGCTATGCGTGGGAACGGCAGGACGGCAAGCGGGTGATAGACCTCTGCCAGACGGCGCGGCAGTATCACCCCGAAGAGTTGGCCTTCTACTATTATCAGGGCATCGCCTACTTTCAGGACGACCGCGAGCAGGAGGCCCTTTCGGCCTTGCGCAGCGGAGTGAGCCTCGCTTCGGAAGAGACCAACACCGAGCTGATGTCTGACTCCTACGCGCTGATGGGCGACCTGCTGCACGAGCAGGGCAAGGCAGAGGAGGCCTTCGCCGCCTACGACTCCTGCCTGGTGTGGAATGCCGACAACGTGGGCTGCCTGAACAACTACGCCTACTATCTCAGTCTTGAGCGGCGCGACCTCGACAAGGCCGAGCGCATGAGCCTGAAGACGGTGCGCAAAGAGCCCGAAAACGCCACCTATCTGGACACCTACGCCTGGATACTGTTCGAACAGGAACGCTATGCCGAGGCGAAGATATACATAGAGCAAGCCGTAGAGCGCGACACTGCCCACAGCGCGGTAATCACCGAGCACGCTGGCGACATCAGCGCCATGAACGGCGACACCGAGAAAGCACTGCAATACTGGCAGGAAGCGCTCAAGAAGTCGCCCGACAACCGGCTGCTGGCAAGAAAGATTAAACGCAAAAAATATATAAAGCAATGAAAGCGAAGAACATCATCCACTGGACATTGATGGGCGCAATTGCCCTTACGCTGGGCTCGTGCCATGTAACAAAGAAAGAAAAGACAGTAGAGCACCCCAAGAAGATTGTCGCCACTACCGTTGACGGCAAGACGCTGCTCAACCGCGTTTCTGAGAACGCCGTAACGGCTAAGTTCATCACCTCGAAACTGAAGTTCTCGGTAAAGGTGGGCGACCAAAACCTTACGCTGACCGGCAATCTGAAGATGAAGCGCGACGACGTAATCAGAATGCAGCTCATGGCCTTCGGATTTGTCGAGGCAGGGCGCGTGGAGTTCACCAAAGACTACGTGCTCATCATCGACCGCATCAACAAGCAGTACATGCGAGTGCCTTACCAGCGGCTGGACTTCCTGCGCAACACCGGTCTTGACTTCGAGGCTATCCAGGCTCTCTTCTGGGACGAGCTCTTCATGCCAAAGGCAACGATGGAGACCCAGACGGCAGGCACGATGAGCACCAACCTCGACGAGGCCGACGCCATCATCAGCTACGACCGCGACAACATGTCGTACCGCTGGATGGCCGACAAAGAGGACGGACGCATCAAGATGGCCAACATTCTCTACAAGAACCGCTTCCGCGGAAACTCACAGCTCAACTGGGACTACGAGGACTTCAAGCAGTTCGACAACAAGCTCTTCCCAACCACCATGTTGGCCACGCTGACTCTGCCGAAAAAGACTATCAACTTCGGCATCGTGCTGAGCTACCTCGACAAGGAGACCAACTGGGAGACACGCACCAACGTTTCCGACAAGTATAGAGAGGTGAACGCTGAAGAGATGCTCCGCCGATTCATGGCACTCTAAAAAAAAAAAGAGTCTTATATATATAATAAGGTATAAGGGCTGTCGATGAAAGGCGTCAGATTTCTGTGGATTTTCTGCTTGCTGCTTGTTTTCGTGGCCGAGCCTCATGCTCAGACCAAGCGCAAGGCCACCACACAGAAGACGGTGAAGCAGAAAACCACAAAACAGAAAACGGCGCAGAAAGCGACAACCCAGAAGAAGGCCTCTGCCAAGAAGACTTCAGCCAAGAAGGCCGCGACGAAAAAAGGCGCGTCGCAGCCCGCAGTAACTATCAAGGGGCTGAAGGGCGAACAGCAGAAGCTGAGGAAAAACATTCAGGAACAGGAGCGCCGCTTGCGTGCCAACAAGGCCGACGTGAAGCAGCGCCTCCAAAACCTGATGATTATCAATACCGAGATTGAGGGCCGCCGCCGCTCGCTGGACACCATTCAGCACGGCATCAACGACCTCAACGGGCAACTGTCCACGCTCAATGCCCAGCTGGAGCAGCTGGAGAAACAACTCAATGAGCGTAAGGACCGCTATCTGAAGTCGATGAAATTCTTGCGCCGTAACAATTCGGTGCAGAACCGCATCATGTTCATCTTCAGTGCGAAAAACCTTACGCAGATGTTCCGACGCCTGCGCTTCACCCGCGACTATGCCGCCTACCAGCGCACTCAGGGCGAAGCAGTGAAATCGAAGAAGGCTGAGGTGGAGCAGAAGAAAGAGCAAATCACCCATACCAAGCAGCAAAAGACCACACTGCTGAGTCGCGGAAAGAAGGAGCAGCAGGCTCTGGAAGGCAAGCAGCAGGAGCAGCAACAAGTGGTCACCACGCTGCAAAAGCAGCAGAAAAACATTGAGCAGCTAATAGCCCAGCAGAAACTGAAAGACCAGCAGCTGAACGCTCAGATAGACAAGCTGGTGGCCGAAGAGATAGCCCGCGCCAAAGCCCGCGCAGAGGCCGAAGCCCGCCGCAAGGCAGCAGCCGAGAAAAAGGCGAAAGAGGAGGCTGCCCGCAAGGCAGAACTGGCCCGCAAGAAGGCAGAGGCAGAGAGAGCCGCCCGCGAGAACGAGCGACGCATAGCCGAAGCCAAGCGCAAGGAGAAACTGGCGAAAGAGCGCGCCCGCGCCGCCGCCAGCAAGGCCGAGAAAGCTGCCGCCAAACGTGCCGCCGAGAAGGCCGAGCGAGAGCGAAAAGAGATGGAGCGCAGGGCTTCGCGCGAGAAAAAAGAGCGGAAGCGCGAACTGGCCAAAGCCTCTGAAGAGGCCAAGAAAGAGACGTGGACGAGCAGTTCGGAAGACCGCAGGCTTAACGGCAGCTTCGAAAGCAATCGCGGACGCCTGCCCATGCCCGTAACAGGCAGCTACCAGATTGTCAACCGCTTCGGACGCTACTCGGTGGAAGGCCTGAAGGGCGTATATCTCGACAACAAGGGCATCGACATAAAGGCACAGTCGGGAGCACAGGTGCGCAGCATCTACGAGGGAGAGGTGAGCGCCATCTTCTCGCTTGGCGGACAGATGGTGGTGATGATACGCCACGGAAACTACATCTCGGTGTATTGCAACCTCCGCTCGGTGGGCGTCAGCCGAGGACAGCACGTCGGCACGCGGCAGGCAATAGGCTCGCTCGGAGGCGACAACATCCTGAAATTCCAATTGAGAAAAAACACCGCAGCCATCAATCCGTTGAGCTGGCTCGGCAGATAGACACATACAGCGATGAGCGACGATTTCGACATAAGAAGCGAGCAGATGACATCGGCCGAGAAGGAGTTTGAGAATGCTCTTCGGCCGTTGCGCTTCACCGACTTCAGCGGACAGCAGAAGGTGGTGGAAAATCTCGAAGTGTTTGTCGAAGCCGCCAAATATCGCGGCGAGCCGCTCGACCACACACTGCTGCACGGACCGCCCGGACTAGGCAAGACCACCCTTAGCAACATCATTGCCAACGAGCTTGGCGTGGGCTTCAAAATAACCAGCGGACCAGTGCTCGACAAGCCTGGCGATCTGGCCGGCATACTGACTTCGCTTGAGCGCAACGACGTGCTGTTTATCGACGAAATTCACCGCTTGTCGCCCGTAGTAGAGGAGTATCTCTATTCGGCTATGGAGGACTACCGGATAGACATCATGATCGACAAGGGACCGTCGGCACGCTCCATACAGATAGACCTCAATCCGTTCACTCTCGTGGGGGCCACCACCCGCAGCGGACTGCTCACCGCACCGCTTCGCGCGCGTTTCGGCATCAACATGCACTTGGAGTATTACGACCCTGAGACGTTGCAACGCATTCTGAAACGCTCCGCCCACATCCTGAACGTGCCAATCAGCGACGAGGCAGCAATAGAGATTGCCCGCCGCTCGCGCGGAACGCCCCGAATAGCCAACTCGCTGCTGCGACGGGTGAGAGACTTTGCACAGGTGAAAGGCAACGGGAGCATCGACGTTGACATCGCCCGGATGTCGCTCACCGCGCTCAACATCGACCGCTATGGCCTCGACGAGATAGACAACAAAATCCTGCTCACCATCATTGACAAGTTTAAGGGAGGACCGGTGGGCATCTCAACCATTGCTACGGCCATTGGCGAAGACGCAGGTACGGTGGAAGAGGTCTATGAGCCTTACCTCATCATGGAGGGCTTCTTGAAGCGCACTCCGCGTGGGCGCATGGCCACCGAACTGGCTTTTCAGCATCTTGGGCGCAACCCTTACAGAGGCAGCGGCAGCCAGCCGTCGCTCTTCGACTGACTTATTCCCACAATTTTCTAATTGAGCGACAAACCATCGAGAAGCGACGAATATTTCTCGATGGAATCGGCAATTTCTGAAATGCAGACATATTCATCGGCAGTGTGGGAGCGCGCTGAGTCGCCCGGTCCCAGCTTCAGCGACGGACAGCGCATGAGCGCTTGATCGGAGAGCGTCGGCGAACCGGAGGGCATCATGCCCATCTCCTTGCAACGCAGCACAAGCGGATGGCTGGGGTCTATGTGCGACGGACTGAGCCGGAAGCTGCGTGCCACCATTTCGCTCTTCGTTTTTTTGTCGATGAAATCGAAGATTTCTTCATTATTGTAGCACTCATTCGAGCGCACGTCGATTACGAAGTGGCACGTGTCTGGCACTACGTTGTGCTGCTTGCCAGCCTCTATCACTGTGGCTTTCATTGTGGTCTCGCCGAGCAATTCGCTCACCCGCTGAAAACGGTAGTCGCGTATCCACACCAAGTCGTCGAGAGCCTCGTAGATGGCATTCACGCCTTCGTTCCGCGCGGCATGCCCCGACTTCCCATGTGCATAGCCATCGATAACCATCAGTCCCTTTTCGGCTATTGCGGGCTGCATACCGGTCGGTTCGCCCACTATCGCCAAGTCGATTTTCGGCAGTAGCGGCAGCACCCGCTCAATGCCGTTTTTCCCCGACACCTCTTCTTCGGCCGACGCAAGGTATATCAGGTTGAATTTTCTCGGTTTCATCGAAAGAAAGCGGAACGTTTGCAGCAGTGCGACCAGTCCGCCTCCGCAGTCGTTGCTTCCCAGTCCGTAGAGGCGGTCGCCCTCTATGGTTGGCGTGAAAGGGTCGCGTTGCCACGACTCTGCAGGTTTCACGGTGTCGATGTGCGCGTTGAGCAGCACGGTGGGCCTCGAAGTGTCGAAATCGGGTGATATTGCCCAAAGATTGTTCACTTCGCGGTGCACGTCGAGTCCGCATTGCTTCATAAAATTGCCCATTTCATCGGCAGCTTTTGCCTCGTCGCGGCTGACGGAAGGTATGGCGATGAGCCGTTTCAGCAGTTCGGTCGCCTCGGTAGCATATTTGTTCATCAGGGGCAAAATTACGCATTTTCTCTTTAATATGATTGTTTTCTGAAGAAAAAAGTGTAATTTTGCATTCGTTATGTCACACGAATGTTATAGTGAAATGCTTTCGGCTCACGGCGTGAAGCCCACGGCCAACCGCCTTTTGGTGGTGGAAGCCCTGTCGAAGTCTGACCGCCCGATGAGCCTTTCTGAGTTAGAGACGACGATGCTTTCGATGGACAAGTCGAGCATATTCCGCTCGCTTGTGCTTTTCCGCGAGCATCACGTTGTCCATGTCATCGAGGATGGCGGCGACGGCGTGCGTTATGAGCTTTGCCACAGCCACCACGATGATGAGGACGACGACATGCATGCCCACTTCTTCTGTGAGCGTTGCCACCGCACTTTTTGTCTCGATTATGCCCCTGTGCCGCCCATTGATTTGCCCAGTGGCTTTGAGCTTCACACTGTCAACTACATGGTCAAGGGCATCTGCGGCGAGTGCCGCGTAAAGCAGTGAGTGGCAAAATTTTCACAAGATTTGTTTGGCAGTCTCACCATTTATTATTATTTTTGCAAAAAATAGGAAAAGATATGGAAACAGCAATGCAACTGAACGCAGAGATTTATCGCGGCTTGGGTGTCATCGCCGAAGACGAGACGCTGCTGAGGCGTGCCGCTAAATATATCAAGAAGCTGGCGGCCAAGAAGGAAGATGATGATTCTCTGATGACGAAAGAGGAATTTTTGGAACAGATTCGTGAGTCGGAAGAACAATATCGTAGAGGCGAATACTACGAGATGTTGCCCGGCGAAACTTTGGATGAATTTCTTGACCGTGTGGGATGATGTATAAAATAGAGTACACCAAGCGTTCCGTTAAGGACGTTCAGAATCTGAAAAAAGCATCGCCAAGTGCCTATAAAAAATTGGGAAAGCTAATAGAAGACGTTAGAAAACATCCCACCTTTGGCATCGGTCATCCTGAGTTGCTTATCGGCGATATGGCTGGATATTGGTCAAGAAGAATCACAGAAAAGCATCGTCTTGTCTATCGCATCGAGGATGAGAGAGTGATGGTTGTGGTTGTTAAGGCATACGGCCATTACGACGATAAGTAACCGACTGCATTCGCTTTAGCCATGTGCGGTGGGGAAGGCAATAACGAAGAAATAGAAGAGAAGATATGCAAAACAATTGTCATTTATCTGTTCTCATACATGAGCAGGCAAAAACCTACGGTGACCGCGAAGTCTTGATTTACAAGGATTTTGGCGGCAAGGAGTGGAAGTCGATGTCGTGGAACGATATGTCGCAAACCATCAAGGTGGCTTCTAATGCCTTGCTCAATCTCGGCGTGAAGCCTCAGGAATGCATTGGCGTTTTTGCGCAGAACTGCTGGCAATATCTGGCGTGCGACTTCGGTGCATGGGGCGTGCGCGCCATAACCATCCCCTTTTATGCCACGAGCAGCGAACAGCAGATACAGTTTATGATAGAGGATGCGCAGATACGCTATCTCTTCGTGGGAGAGCAGGAGCAATATGACAAGGCTCACCGCGTGTTTGCCCTTTGTCCTTCGCTTGAGCGCATCATTGTATATGACAAGAGCGTGCGCATCAGCACCCATGACCACAAGGCTCTCTATTTCGACGAGTTTCTGAAGATGGGCGAAGGCCTGCCTCGGCAGACGGAGGTGGAGAAGCTTTGGAGCGAAGCCTCGATGGACGACATTGCCAACATACTCTACACCAGCGGAACGACGGGCAACAGCAAGGGCGTGATTCTCGCCCACAGCCAATATTACGCCGCCTTTGAGGCCAACGGCAAGTGCGTGCCGGTTACGGAGAAAGACCGCGTGCTGAACTTTCTGCCCTTCACCCACGTGTTTGAGAAAGGGTGGTCGTTGCTCTGCCTTACCATAGGCGCCCGCCTGATTATCAACACCGACCCTCACGAGGTGCAGGAGTCGATGCAGCAGATGCATCCCACGTGCATGAGTGCCGTGCCGCGATTTTGGGAGAAGGTGTATCAGGCGGTGATGGAGAAGATTGAGAATGCCAATGTGGTGGAGCGTAAGGTGATGCTCAACGCCCTGAAGGTGGGAAAGAAATACAACATAGAGTGTCTCAGTCGCGGCAAACGGCCTTCGCTGGCACTGAAACTGGAATATGAGGTGGTGAACAAGACGCTGTTCAGCCTTATCCGCAAACAGCTCGGACTGGAGAACGCCCATTTCTTCCCGACGGCCGGTGCGACAGTGTCGCCCGTAGTTGAAGAATTTGTCCATTCCATCGGCATTTTTATGATGGTTGGCTACGGTCTGACCGAGAGTCTTGCCACCGTTTCGTGCGACCACATGGACAAGCCGTTCACCATCGGCTCGGTGGGCCGCCCCATCGACAGCATTCAGGTGAAGATAAGCAGCGAGGGGGAGATTATGCTGAAAGGCCCGACCATCACCCGAGGCTACTACAACCGCGACGACCTGACGGCCCAAGCCTTCGACGAAGAGGGCTACTTCCGCACAGGCGACGCCGGTTATCTGCGCGACGGAGAACTGTTCTTGACCGAGCGCATAAAAGACCTGTTCAAGACGAGCAACGGCAAATACATATCGCCCCAGCTGATAGAGTCGAAGATACTCGTTGACAAGTATATCGACCAGATAGCCGTCATAGCCGACGAGCGCAAGTTTGTCAGCGCGCTCATCATCCCCGAATACCGACTGCTCGAGGAGTATGCACGCAACCATCACATAGCATTCTCCTCGCGCGAAGACCTCTGCGAGAACAAGCAGATTCATGAGATGATGATGGAGCGCATCGACACCTTGCAGCAGTCGCTCGCCCACTATGAGCAAATCAAGCGGTTCACGCTGCTGCCCCACCACTTCTCGGTGGAGAATGGCGAGCTGACCAACACTCTGAAGATAAAGCGCAGGGTGCTGAACAAGAACTATGCGGCTGAAATAGAAAAAATGTACGAAGAGCAATGATAACCAGCGACCAACTGAAAGACGTGATGGAGCGTGCCGACGCGCTCCACCGCTACCTTGAGATTGACAAGAAACGGATAGAATTTGAAGAGGAAGACCTCCGCACCCAGGCTCCCGACTTTTGGGAAGACCGCGCCCGAGCTGAGGAACAGATGAAGAAGGTGAAGTCCATCAAGAAATGGATTGATGGATACGACGAGGTGCGCACGGCTGCCGATGAGCTGAAGCTGGCCTTCGACTTCTATCATGAGGATTTGGTGACCGAAGAGGAGGTGGACGCCGACTACAAGCGTGCCATCGACGCCATAGAGGCTCTTGAACTGAAGAACATGCTTCGCCAGAAGGAAGACCCGATGGATGCGGTGCTGAAAATCAATTCGGGCGCCGGCGGCACCGAGAGCCAAGACTGGGCGCAGATGCTGATGCGAATGTATCAGCGGTGGGCAGAGGCTCATGGCTACAAGGTTACCATCAGTTCGCTTCAGGAGGGCGACGAGGCCGGCATAAAGAGCGTTACGATGGAGATAGAGGGCGGAGAATATGCCTACGGATACTTGAAGAGCGAGAACGGCGTTCACCGCTTGGTGCGCGTCTCGCCGTTCAACGCGCAGGGCAAGCGAATGACGTCTTTCGCCTCAGTTTTTGTCTCCCCGCTCGTTGACGACACAATCGAAATATATGTTGACCCGGCCCGGCTTTCGTGGGACACGTTCCGTTCCAGCGGTGCCGGCGGTCAGAACGTCAACAAAGTGGAGTCGGGCGTCCGTCTGCGCTATCAATACCAAGACCCCGACACTGGCGAGGAGGAGGAAATTCTTATTGAGAACACCGAGACGCGCGACCAGCCGAAAAACAAGGCAAAGGCAATGCTGCTGCTCAAGTCGCAACTCTACGACCGCGCGATGAAGAAGCGTCTAGAGGCCCAAGCCAAGATTGAGGCGGGAAAGAAAAAGATAGAGTGGGGCAGCCAAATCCGCAGTTATGTCTTTGACGACCGTCGGGTGAAAGACCACCGGACGAACTATCAGACATCCGACGTTGACGGCGTGATGGACGGCAAAATAGACGGTTTCATCAAGGCCTACCTTATGGAATTTCCTGTTACGGACGAACAATAACCTAAAAAATAGAGAAATTATGAGTGAAAAAGGAAAGGCTCGCAGGGCAGAGCGCGAGCACAAGCAAGAGAAACAAGCTAAAACCGTGATCAACTGGATTATCGCAGTGCTCATCGTGCTGGCAATAGCCTACATGATTTGGGCTGTTACTTACCTCTCGTAAGATGAGCGGACTGGAGATAGAGCGAAAGTTTCTGGTGAAGGGCGAAGCCTACAAGAGCGCCGCCTACGCCAGCGACCGCATCAAGCAGGGCTACATCTGTAGCGGGCACGGCCACACCGTGCGCGTCAGAACAAGGGGCGAGAAAGGCTATCTCACCATAAAAGGTCCGTCGAAAAATGGCGGCATGACGCGCTATGAGTTTGAGAAAGAAATCACGCTCGACGAAGCCGCCCATCTCTTTGACCTGTGCGAACCAGGCGTGATAGACAAGACGCGCTATCTCGTGAAGTCGGGACGCCACACCTTTGAGGTCGATGAGTTCTACGGCGACAACCAAGGGCTTGTGATGGCCGAGGTGGAGCTGGCAACAGAGGACGAACCTTACGAAAAGCCCGATTTCATCGGGCGAGAAGTAACGGGCGACCGCAGGTTCTACAACAGCCACCTTCGCAAGTTTCCCTTCATCGTTTGGCGCGGAACTTTGCCAGAATGGTCAGTCCAAGAAGAGCGCCTAACGTAACGCCGACACCGTTTGCCAGAAAGTCCATCCAGTCGCCATTGCGCCGCCCGTCGGTGCAGTATTCTTGCAGTATTTCTATCAGTCCGCTCATGAGCACTGGCGTCAGCCATGCCCATGTGAATAGTTTGTGCCTGTTGGCTGTGGCGTGGTGTCGCCAATATTCCAGCCAAATCATCGAGCATGTGCCGCCATACATCACGAAGTGGGTCCACTTGTCGATGAACGGCACATGGTTGAACTTCGTTTCCGGTACCGTGAAGAAAGAGAGATACCAGACAAGTGCCAAACAGAAGGTGGAGAGAGGATAGTTTCTTACTTTTTGTAGTATTTTCTTCATGCTTGCTTTCAATTTGTTGGCAAAGTTAGCAATTATTTCGCAAATAATCACTAACTTTGCACCGAAATTAAGGAAAAGTAAATGAAAAGAGCAAATTTCGGAAGCAAGTTGGGCGTCATTCTCGCCACGGCAGGCTCGGCAGTCGGTCTTGGCAACATCTGGCGTTTTCCCTATTTGGCGGGTGAAAACGGCGGTGCGGCTTTTATGCTTCTTTATATAGGTTGTGTTCTGCTGCTCGGCATACCTTGCATGGTGAGCGAGTTTATCATCGGCCGGCACGCGCAGGCCAACACCGCGCGTGCCTATCGCAAGCTGGCTGGCCGCTCGCCGTGGGCAGTGGTGGGCTACATATCGGTGCTGACGGGCTTTCTCATCACGGGCTATTATGCCGTAGTGTCGGGATGGTGCGTCCAGTACATCTACGCCTCTTTGATGGGGCATCTCAGCGGCGGAACGCCTGAATTCTACGCTGAATACTTCAAGACTTTCGAGCAGAACCCAGCGAAGCCCATCATTTGGACGTTTGTGCTCTTCGGCATCACCCATTTTGTGATTGCCCACGGAGTGCGCGACGGCATTGAGCGGGCTTCCAAGTTGATGATGCCCACGCTCTTCATCCTGCTTCTTGTAGTCGTCGTGGCGTCGTGCCTGCTTCCAAATGCCGGCAAGGGTGTGGAGTTTCTCTTCAAACCAGACTTTTCGAAGGTCAACAGCAGTGTCTTTCTGGGCGCTCTCGGCCAGGCGTTCTATTCGCTCAGCATTGGCATGGGTTGCCTCTGCACGTTTGCATCCTATTTCAACCGTCAGACCAATCTCGTGAACTGTGCCGTTCAGGTGGGTGTCATCGACTCTATGGTGGCCATTTTGGCAGGACTGATGATTTTCCCGGCTGCCTTCTCCGTCGGCGTGAGTCCCGACAGCGGCCCTTCTCTCATCTTTATCACGTTGCCCAATGTCTTCAACCATGCTTTTGGCGGACTGCCAGTCTTGGGATATGTGGTTTCGCTGCTTTTCTATGCTTTGCTGACGCTGGCGGCACTCACGTCGCTCATCTCGCTGCATGAGGTCAGCACTGCCTTTTTCAGTGAAGAGCTGCACATCACTCGCCAGCGGGCGGCTTGGATTGTCACCATTTGCTGCTGCATCATTGGCGCTCTATGCTCGCTCTCGCTAGGCAAATGGGACGGCCTGCAGCTTTTCGGGATGTCGCTCTTCTCCGTTTTCGACTTCGTGACGGGACAGATTCTTCTGCCCATCAGTGGTTTCCTCACCTGTCTGTTCATCGGCTGGGTGTTGCCCCACAAGATGGTGCGCGACGAATTCACCAACAGGGGCACTCTGCGCGACGGCCTGTTCCGCTTCTATATCGTAAGCGTGAAATACGTCTGTCCGTTCTGCATTCTCATGATTTTTTTACACCAGTTTGGAATAATATAATATGGAACGTGCTAATTTTGGGGGCAAGCTGGGCGTAGTGCTTGCAACGGCTGGTTCGGCCGTGGGATTGGGCAACATCTGGCGTTTTCCGTTCATGACGGGCGAAAACGGTGGTGCCGTCTTTATTCTGGTTTACATTATTTTTGTGCTTCTGCTCGGCATACCAGGCATGGTGAGCGAGTTTGTCATTGGCCGCCCCTCTGCCGCCAATGCCGCCCGCGCTTACAGCAAACTGGCCGGGCGCACGCCCTGGACCATCATTGGATATATGGGTGTGCTGACGTCGGTGATTATTCTTGGATTCTATTCTGTGGTGGCAGGCTGGTGTATGCAGTACTTGTGCGTCTCGCTCGGCGGACAGATTCAGGGTGATACCGAAGCTGTGGCAAACTATTTCCAGACATTTTCGAGCAATGCGTGGAAACCTGCCCTTTGGGCTGTGGCGTTCATCCTGATCACCCATTTTGTGGTTGTGCGTGGTGTTCAGGCAGGCATAGAGCGCGCTTCGAAGATCATGATGCCCGCGCTGTTTGTGCTGCTGCTTATAATAGTGGTGGCCTCGTGCATGTTGCCGAATGCCATCGAAGGAATAAAATTCCTCTTTATGCCCGATTTCTCCAAGCTCCGGCCGCAGATGCTGCTCGACGCTCTTGGGCAGGCCTTCTTCTCGCTTTCGCTTGGCACGTGCGGTCTCTGCACCTATGCCTCCTATTTCAGTCGCGATATACATCTCATCAAGTCAGCTGCCCAGATTGCCATCGTCGATACTCTGGTTGCTGTGCTTGCCGGACTGATGATTTTCCCCGCGGCCTTCTCCATAGGCGTGAGTCCCGACAGCGGCCCATCGCTCATCTTCATCACGTTGCCGTCGGTCTTCAGCCAGGTGTTCGCATCGGTGCCGGCAGTGGGCTACGTCATTTCTGTGCTGTTCTACGCCTTGCTCGCCCTTGCCGCCCTCACCTCTACCATTTCGATGCACGAGATTGGCACTGCCTTCGTCCATGAGGAGTTCCATGTCAGTCGCCGTTGCGGCGCATGGTGGGTTACGGCTGTATGCTGCATAATCGCCGTGTTCTGCTCGCTCTCGGTTGGCGGACGCGAAGGGCTGCAGTGGTTTGGCCAGCCGCTGCTCGATTTCTGCGATTTCCTGACCGGCCAAATTCTGCTTCCTCTTGGTGCGCTGCTCACCAGCCTCTTCGTCGGTTGGTATGTGCCGCAACGCATAGTGCGCGACGAGTTCACCAATGGCGGCACCTTTGCCCGTCCCATTTATCCTGTGTGGCTCTGGCTCGTGCGCATAGTATGCCCGATGCTTATCATCCTTGTCTTCCTTAACCAATTGGGCGTTTTGTAAACACATTTTTCGCAAAAAGAGCATTTTTAAAGAAAAAAGTGCTAATAATTCAGAGAAAAGATGTAATTTTGCAACTTGATATGGAAGCGACGTTTCAAAAGACGATAGACCTCGACAAGGTGTTGCGCAGCAAGATGGGCGACAAGGCAAAATGGATGCCGTCGCCGCTTGTCAAGTGGTTGAAGAAAACCATCCATGAGGACCAAGTGAACAAGTTTCTTTGGGAAAGCCGCAATCTGAGTGGAACGGAATGGCTCACCGAATGCGTGAAATACCTTCAGATGACCCTCCAGCTGGAGGGCGAGGAGAACTTGCCCGACAAAAACGACGGGCGGCTCTACACCTTCGTCAGCAACCATCCTCTGGGCGGAGCCGACGGCGTGGCTTTGGGCTCAATCATCGGGAAGAAATACGACAGCCGCTTCCGCTATCTGGTCAACGACCTGCTGATGAACCTGCCGGGATTGGCGCCGCTCTGCATACCAATCAACAAGACCGGCAAGCAGAGCCGCAACTTCCCAGCGATGGTGGAGGCAGGCTTCCAGAGCGACAACCACATGCTGATGTATCCCGCTGGCCTCTGCTCTCGGCGCATAAACGGAGAAATCCACGACCTGCCGTGGACAAAGACATTCATCACAAAAAGCGTGGAATACCATCGCGACGTGGTGCCAATACATTTTAGCGGACAGAACTCAGACTTCTTCTACAATCTAGCCAACATTTGCAAGCGGCTCGGCATAAAGTTCAACATTGCCATGCTGTTCCTCGTTGACGAAATGTACAAGAACGTTGGAAAGACATTCAAAGTGACCTTCGGCAAACCCATACCCTGGCAAACCTTCGACAAAAGCAAGAAAGCGGCCGATTGGGCTCTCTGGGTGGAAGACAAAGTATATCAAATGGCAAAATCGTAAATGCTGAAAGAAGAACCAATCATAGCCCCCGTCAGCAAGCAACTCATAAAGCAGGAGCTGACCCCCGACCGCGAACTGCGCTCTACCAACAAAAGCCACAACAAAGTGTTTGTGGTTACGGCGCAAAACGCTCCCAACACCATGCGCGAGATAGGACGATTGCGCGAGGAGGCCTTCCGCACGGCTGGAGGCGGCACCGGATTGGCGTGCGACATCGACGAGTTTGACACTATGGAGAATGGTTGCCGTCAGCTCATCGTCTGGAACCCTGAAGCTGAGGAGATAATCGGCGGCTACCGCTATCTGCTCGGAAAAGACTGGCAGTACGACTCCAACGGGCAGCCTGTGCTTGCCACAAGCCACATGTTCCACTTCTCCGACAAGTTCTTGCGCGAATACGCTCCCTACACCGTCGAGCTCGGACGGTCGTTCGTCTCGCTGGCCTATCAGAACGTAAGGAAGGAGCCGAAGAGCATCTTCGCCCTCGACAACCTGTGGGACGGGCTCGGGGCAGTGACCGTGCTATATCCCGAAATCAAGTATTTGTTCGGAAAAGTCACCATGTATCCTTCCTATATACGTCGCGGGCGCGACATGATTCTATATTTTCTGAAAAAGCATTTCGGGGACAAAGAGCAGCTCATCACTCCGATGAAACCGCTGAAAATAGATACTGATGAAAGGGAACTGGAGGCTCTTTTCAACAAAAGCACGTTCAAGGAAAACTACAAAATTCTGAACTCCGAAATCAGAAAACTTGGCTACAACATCCCACCCCTCGTCAACGCCTACATGGGCCTAAGCCCGACCATGAAACTCTTCGGCACAGCCATCAATTATGGCTTCGGCGAAGTGGAGGAGACGGGCATACTGATAGCCGTCAACGAGATACTTGAGGAGAAGCGCGTGCGCCACATAGACTCCTTCGTCAAGGAGCATCCCGAAGCCCTGCGCTTCACATCGGGCGCCAACAAAGTTATTTATAAGGAAAAGCAGTAAGCTGCTGCGGCCAATTTCTTGATTTTTAGAATTCTTTGAGATAACCCATAACCTGCTTTTTCAAGGTGGAAATATCATTAATGGCAGTGTTCCATAATTTCTTTGGACTTACTGTTGCATATCCGTGTACAAGGATGTGGCGCATACTTCACTATGTGTCCAGCCGTCCTTAGCTTGCTCTCTCATAAATAAGCTGTTTGTCTTTTTCAGCAGTGGCAGCGGCGTAAGACTCCAACTGGCCTTCTTCCACAAGGTCGATGTCGCGTCCAAGCATACGCCGAAGGTTCATATAGATGCCGCCCATAGTGAAAAGCGACACATGGGCATCGTCATCATAGGCAACAAGCAAGTCAACGTCGCTGGCGCAAAGACATGAAGAAAATCGACATTTGCAAATGTTTTATAGAAAAGTTACAGCTTGATATGGCTGCGACCCTCTAATCTTCCATTTGGAAGAGAGGGTCTTCGGGAGCAACCATCGTGGGCTTCTGTTTTGCCATCTCCTGGAATTTTTCTGGCACGTACTGCTTGTCAACCACAAGGCGGAACATGTACTCGCGGAACCAGTCGGCGGTCATCACGAGACTGCCCTGCTGGCCCCAGTCGGCTCCCCAGCTGTTCTCCACCTTCCAGCGCTTGGGCTTTCCTTGCGCGTCGAGGTCAACGGCCGAAAGGGTCATGGCGTGGGTCGAGCCGCTGTCGAAAGTCTCTATTCGCTCAGCCTTTGTCATGGGGAAGTCGGTGGAGAAGAGCGTGGCATAGTCGTAGTTGTTCAGGTCGCAATATCCGCGTTTACGGTCGAGCTGTTTGCCCACGTCGTAGCTTGAGTAGAGCTTGCGCCCGTCTTTGAGCGCGGTGATAGCCATCTGCTCAATGTCGTCTATCGGAAGGTTGAGGTAGCACCAGTTGTGGCCGTCGTAGGTGTGGCGGTCGTATTCCACTTCGTATGTCTTGTAGTAAGGTCTGCGCGGGTCGTTCATTATCATGAGGAATGTGCCGTTGATGGGTTTGCCCACCACTTCCTGATAGAATGTCAGCGGCGTGTATTTCTTTGCCTCGCCTATCTGCACTCCGTTTTTGTCGTGGAAGGCGTAGGTGAACTCCTTCACTGGTTCGCCGAGAGTCATGGCCAGCATTCGGTAGATAACGCCGAGCATCTCGGTCTTCTCTTTCTCCAGCTGCTTCGACGAGGCCTTTTGGCCGACCATCTTGCGCAGTTTCAGTCCCTGCTCACGCAGTTTCGATGCCACCAGCCGCGACATACGGCTGGTGTTGTCGGCCGAATAGGTCTCCAGCGCCACATCGGAGGGCACCAGTCCGTATTTCTCGGCCAAGTCGGCCACTCCGCAGAACGTTCCGCCGTCGTTGATTGGATTTTTGAAGAAGAAGCGCACGCGGGTGTCGTCCATAGGCTTTGCGGCGCAGTCGATCACTCCTTGCAGGAAGAGGTTGGCCTTTTCCAACTGGTCCCAGAAGAAGAGATAGCCTTGCGAGAAGCTCACGTCGATGGTGTCGCCCTTCTGATGGGCATAGTTGGAGCGCAGCACGTTGAGTCCGCTGAACATCCAGCAGCGTCCGCTCTGCTTTTGGTCGGTTATGCTCTGCTTGGGCGTTTCCACGCTGAAGTGCTTGCCTACGGTACCGCTGTTTTTGTGGTTCTTGGCCAGGTCGTCTATCGAGATGTTGGCCATGGCGTTTGCCAGAGCAGCGTTGCCCGACGGTTGCGACTGCTCTATTTCCTTTATCATCTGCTTCGAGATCCCGCCTTGTGCTGCGGCGGACAGAGCCACTGCTATGGCGGCGAGGGTTATTATTGATCTTTTCACTTTAAACTTTATACTTTAAACGTTAAACATTTCTTTTCTTTAGTTCTTAAGTAAAATTGAAAATTGGGGAGTGCGGCTAATTCGACACTCGTCGTTCAGCAATTTTCCTTTTTCCATTCTCTCACAAACTCAAATCAGATTTCTCCGGTGAGCAATCCTTCCAGCTCGTCGCCCGAAATGGCGAGGCGGAATTTGCCCTGCATTGCGCAGGATATATTGCCCGTCTCCTCAGAGACGATGATTGCGAGGGCATCGCTCTCTTGGCTGACGGCCATGGCGGCGCGGTGCCGCAGTCCCAAGTCTTTGGGAATGTTGGTGTCGTGGCTCACAGGCAAGAGGCATCCAGCCCGCTTGATGCGCTTTTGCGAGATTACCATTGCGCCGTCGTGAAGCGGTGAGTTCTTGAAAAATATGTTTTCTATGAGCCGCTGGTTGATGTCGGCATCGATGGTCTCGCCGCCGTCAACAATGTCGTCGAGCGGAGTGATGCGCTCCACCACGATGAGTGCCCCAACGAGATTCTTGCTCATGCTCATGCACGCCATCACGATGGGCATGATGTGCGTCTTGTCGGCCTCTTGGTCGCGGCGGCGGCCGAAGAGGCGCTTCAGACTGCCGAAGCTCTGGCGCGCTCCGAGATCGTAGAGGAACTTCCTGATTTCCTGCTGGAAGAGGATGATGAGAGCCAGCACTCCCACGCTCACCAACTTGTCGAGAATGGCGCCGAGCAACTTCATCTCAATCATCTGCGACACGACGAGCCAAATGACGAAGAACATCAGCAGCCCGATAAAAACGTTGGCCGAGCGCGACTCACGCATGAGCCGGTAAACGTAGTAGAGCATCACGGCCACAAGCGTGATGTCGATAATGTCTTTTATTCCAAATTCAAACATGATGCTGTGATATTACAAATGTCAACTGCTGCTTTCACATCGTGAACCCGCAGCACCGACGCTCCCTTTGCCAAAGCCAACGTCTCGGCGGCGAGTGTGCCGGCAAGCGTCTCTCCGGCATCACCTCTGCCAATGGCTTCGCCTATCATCGATTTCCTCGACAAGCCCACCAGCAACGGCAAGCCCATCACCGACAGACGCTCCAACTGCCCCAGCAGACGCCACTCTTGCTCGTGCGTCTTTCCGAAACCGAAACCAGGGTCGAGCAGAATGTCGCGCTGGCCGTAGTCGCGCATCTGCTGCACCTCTCGCGCCCAGCGAATGAGCATCGGCTCAATCTCTCCCTCAACCGATGTCAGCACGTATGGCACGCCGAGCCGCGCCACCATGCGCATCATCTCGGGGTCGGAGGCCTCCGACACGTCGTTCACTATGTCGGCACCCAGTTCCTCCACAGCCGCTCGTGCCACTCGTGCGCGGAACGTGTCAACGGATACTATCGCCTCGGGCAGCGTCTCCCTGACAGCCTTGAGAGCCATGCGCAGCCTCCCTGTCTCCTCCTCTTCGGAGCAGGGCGTGGAGCCGGGGCGCGTGGAGCAAGCCCCCACGTCGATAATGGTGGCTCCCTCGTCGGCCAGTTGTCGGGCGCGCGCTGCCACGCCTTCCGCCGTCAGCTCTCTGCTGGCCGCATAGAAGGAGTCGGGCGTTGCGTTGAGGATGCCCATCACCACCGGTCTTTCCAGCGAGAGCAGCCTTCCCCTAACGTTGATTGAATATTCCACGGATGCAAAGTTACTCTTTTTTTTCGAG
>Ga0181612_156219_pt1 | contig 29890 bp, 18 predicted proteins | sample HoacroProtozoa21_FD_119630 | JGI IMG/M metagenome (GOLD analysis project Ga0181612, IMG submission 119630) | Hoatzin crop microbial communities from Cojedes, Venezuel. Combined Assembly of Gp0051906, Gp0051904, Gp0051908 | reverse complement strand
GCTTTCATTTGCATCACTTGTCTTTCTTGAGTTTTATTTCTTTCTCTTTGTTATTTTCCTTTTCATTACAATATTTTTTATTATTGTTATTCATTTCAATTATGAAAATGTTCTTTACCTCAACCCACAAGTTTTCTCACTTTTACCCTCCTGATTCCATCCCCCATCTTACCAGTAGGAGTGAGTGAGTGGCTGTGTGGTGCTTAGTTGCCGGCTGGGGTTAAACCATGACAAGACTTCATACTTCCAGAAGCATTGTGAGGTTGGAGGATTTTTGAAGAAAACACACATGGTTAAATGGGCTGGAAAAATATGCCTTATACAGAAAGACTCCAGGAGATCTCTGTATTTGTCTCATCAAAGCAAAGATAAATGAGCAACTTCCTTGTAGGCTACAATTATGTCTAAGGAGAACAAAAACATTGGTAATTGACAGCTTTGAGCTTGACCCTAGGAAATAACAAAATCCAGTAGCTGCAAATTGCAATTTGGAGAGGAAATCGGATACAAAAGCTTAACCCTGTGGTTAACTAACTCTTGGAGTAATGAAGTTGAAGCTGTGTGATCAGTGTTTTTAAATCTAAATTGTAATGTTTTGTTTTTTCCCTAAAACCTACACTCTTCTTCTAATATAAGTTTAAGTCTTTGGCCTATATTGTCTCAAAGAAGGGACCAGGAGGTTTTAAGAGCTTAGCTTTTGTTTTGGCACACAGATGCTGTGCAGGTGATAATCTTGTTTGAAAGACATCTTCCATCTTTAAGCTTCTAAAAGGGATGAGGGCTGCACTTCTGAAAATCTGGTCCCAACTGTGGGATTCGAGACTGAAGCATTGAGGCCATGAATCTGAAGAGCAAATTCATTTCTCTCTCTTTCCATCCACTAGCATGGTAATGGGTCTAGAGCAAACCAGACCCTAAGTTTTGAATTCCTCTGTCATTCCTGGCTTGTATTCTGACATGCCTGGAATTTACACAGCTGTGTTTGCGTTAGACCTGAGATTTAGTCTGCCTACAAATACCACCTGCCCAAGCAGTGTGCAGTGTGAAGGCTAAACCTAGTCACACAGCACATCTGCAAACCCCCTAAGCAATGGATATGTTTCTTTGCATATTCCATGAGCTCAGCTGGAATTGCTTCCTACAGGATGATGTAGTTCTGCATCCCTTCTGATGTACAGCAGCTGAAAAGGACGGGCGGGCGTTCTTTTCTGTGATTCAGTTTCCTTTGCCCAAAGTGTCCCTCCCTACATGTGTGGTTTTTTTAAATAACTCATTGGACAAGAAGGGGTCCTCTCCGACTTTGGTCTGGGTTTATCAACATCCACATGCCTACGCAAGGCTCAGGTAGATTTGTGTTTTGCATTTGTTCCCAAACTGTAGCTGACTCTTGTAGAGCCCCAGGTTGGAGTGAGCAGTTGTTGCAGATATCTGTCTTGAGAAACTGAGATAGAGATGCTCAAATCAAGCAAACTTACAAGTGAGGCAGTGTACTTGGTTCTTTCACAAGCAAACTTCCTCACTTGATAAGGGACCGTGGCAGGCAAGTGGAACCTTGTGGAGGTGGGATGCTGTCTTGTGAAAGCCACCTCTATACCTCTGACATGCCAGGTGGGCAAGAAAGTTAAATGCTTGTGCAAGGCTGAAGGTCAGCTCTGGAGAGGGGGATTTTGAGACAACCAAGACTCCCCTGCACCTACTGACTCATTTCAAGAACTTCCATGACAGTACTGCTCCCCTGAGGAGGGATGACAGTCACCTGAAGGGTATGCAAGGAGAATGGGCAAGCCTCTTTGCACACGCCCACTAACAGAGGACTCCGACCACCAGCAGAAACCGCCACTGGGTCCAAGGGTGATGATATCTCTTCTCTTATGTCTCCTTTTGTTTTCCTCTCTTTCACTATCTTTGATTTGATTCATAGGTACATAAGGGTAATGTTGCTGTAAGTTTGTCAATACTTGATTTATGGGCACATAAGGGTAGTGTTGTAAGATTGTTGATCTGCTATATTTTATAGTTTGCAAAATCAGACATTATATCATTGTAAGCTTTGCCAAGTCAATATCCGTTATAACCCCACTGCATTAAAAGTAATGTTGTTATAAAGTCACAAAGTTACCATCTTTTATAATTTTGCTGAATTCCAAGTAAATCTTTGTTTTCAGTCGAACCTCTTGGGTCACTGTCATGACTGCTGGATACCGTGCAGAGAACTGACAAAGCTCACCCCTCCTTGCTCACTGACAACTCTTCGGTCATCTTTTAAAAAAACAGAGCTTTTCTTTACTTTACAGGCCTTCTGCTTTCTGTATAGCATAAACCCAAAGTGGTACCATGGATATGCTGTTCATTGAAGACATTCTCTTGACTGACCAATACAAATGACTTCTTTAGATTGTCCTGTTCCTCAGACACTGCCAGAGGATCCAAGTCAAAAGAAAATCAGAACAGATTCAGCTGGGCTTTCACTCAATGCACTCACTTGTTAGGTTTCTCCTCTTCATGAATCCAAAACCTCCATGTGATAATTACAATATTCTACCGGAATTTATGTTAACTGTCAAATTTTAAACCCTTTGCATCCCTTTTTTAGCCAATACAGAGTGTGAGAAGATCTCCTGTATGTACCTCAGGCTCAATTCTGAATCTCGTGTAATAAGAAACATCTGCACAATTTGTGATAAACTCTGAACATTTTGTGTCAAAGCGAAAATAATGATTTTTGTTTAGAACAGAAATGCCCACCTCACCTAAAGTGTGGTGTGATTTAAAGTGGAAGCTACAAAATCTCTGAAGGTAAATGGAATGTGTTACTGAAATCAAACCATAGGTTTATTTCTATGGAAACAAGGAAGATTTCAGTCCCCTAAAGAATGAATTCTAGTTCTAAGTACTTGGAAATAAATTTTGCTTTGTTATGTAAGTGAGCTTGTTCTTTCATGAAAACTGATTTTAAATGGTCATCTGATTCCTTGAATGAAAAAAATAGCATTTTAAAATTTCCACTTACATTTGAAAAGCAGGGGAGAAAAGTATTTTGAAAACAGTTTGTGACAATTGAAACCCTCAATTTTTCAAAGTTTTAGTTGTTGAAAATAATGGGATAAAAATGTCCATTTTGGGGGGAGGGGGGGATAGGAAGAATCAAAGGAAAGATTTGCTACACTGGCATTAAAATGTTCATTCAGGTATCAGGTGGCCTTACCTGTAATTTTTGTAAGAGAGAAGTCTTAACCTTTATCATATATGACAGAAGGTAGACCTTATTTCCTTCTTGCTAGTGGAATGCACCTGTCCTATAGGACCTTCGCTGTAAGGACACGTGTCTACAGTTGACTCCAAGCCCAGGCCTTCTTAGTAGCCTTTTCAGTGGCCCCCAATGAGTCTGATTATCACAGCTCTGCTGAATTTCTAGGTATAAAGTTTACCCAACTGTGCCCTGTTCTGCCATGCAGCTGCACCCTTTCTTCATGCTGCACCACTTGAGTGCAGAATGGAATCTGCTGGAAAATCAATGTTTCTATGCTGAATTAGGATTGTTTTCTCCTCCACATGCATCGCTTTGCAATCTGCATTGAGTTTTGTCTCCCATTGTACTGGCCAGTCACCAAGTCTTAGATATTCTTCCTCTGCAGTTCCTCTGGCAATCCTCACCTTTTATACTGTCCTGAATAACTTAGTATCATTGTTGGAGATGAGAGGAGTTGTTGCTACATGAGAGAGAACTCGACAGTGTAATTAGCAATGAGACATAATAGCATAAAAAGCCAGAATCCATCAGCGCTGAACTGGTGAACTGGCCATAATTATGGGCCCAGGCTGGGGTCAGTGAATATGACAGCAAGCCTTCCTCTAGTGCTGGGCCCTACATGACTTCCCAGCCAAATAGGGGACTTCACCTCTTCCATGATCCGCAGGAGGGATTCAGAAAGTGTTTTGTGAGGCATCACAATCACTTGGCTTCCCGGACCAGCCTCAGCTCATCCCTTTCTCCTTATCCTCAGAATTGAGGTCGCTGCATGTTGTATAAAGCAAAAGCAGCCCTTTTGAGTGACTTCTGAATGATTTAGGTTAAACTTAAATGCCGTTCCAGCCAGCCTGTTCTTGCAGCCTGGATTTCTCAGTTGCTCCCAGCAGGAGATCACAAATGCGAGGACAGGGTGTGCTCATCAATTCTTGAATATTTACAGAGAGCTCTTCCAGCTTTTTTCATAATTTTTTTGTTACTGTAAACAACATGCAAGCCAAGGGTGAGTAACATATTAGGATTTTGGACTCTGAAACTCATTTTGTGAGGATACAAGAAAAGTTTGTGATGTTGCCAGTCAGAAGTAAAGCTTTCTTTTTGTCTATGAAGAGGTTTGCTGGGGTTTTGTTCCCTTTCATTTAGATTTCTTAAAATGTAAGCTTCTGACTTTGATCTTGTTGACACCTTTTGTTTTCAAAGGGATATAAAACAGCTGTGACATGCAAAAAATATCCGCAAGAAACCCGACTGCCTTCCCAGCCAACCTTTGCAATGGGAACCATTGAGTGAGACTAAGTTTACCGTCATTGGAAGAGGTTTTGTTCAGCGGTGCCTATGTGGAGCTTGTTGAGGCTACAGACGCTTGGTCATTTGGCTCCATCTTCTGGGAGAAGACAGAAGGAACAGAAGCCACTTGAGCTGACATTTTGCAAGTCCTGTCACACATCTTTTACTGGTCTTTTATTACTCTTCATTAATGCTTCCATGCAAACCCACAATGGATACAAACTCAGTGGGAAACCTTTTGCTTTTCTGGAGGCTTTTTAATGGGAGCAAGAAGTCAGCAAACAAAAGAAGTGCTCAAAATCAATAGCTTTTTTGTTTTCCAAGGCTAAGAAAGGACAGTTATTGAAAGTTTGACTTGCAATTTAACAGTAATAGAAAAAAGCAGAGCTCAGGTAAATGGCTTTTTGATTCCTGTACAGTTTTGCAGAATTAGCTCTGACTCTGGTTCAGGCAGCACACTATTTGTTCTCTGTTGGTGGAGCTTTGAATGAGAAAAGGGAATAGCAACCTTCAAGCAGGTGCTGTAGATGGTCAAAACACATTATTTGTTTCGATGGAGGTTTTGACCATCACAGTGTTTCCATGCAGCATCCAGAACTGTGTGCCAGCTAGCCAAGCTGTAGTCACATTTACTTATTTGGGGGATTATTTTCAATTTTCTGTTCAGTCTTTGAGTTTCTCCACTGTTCCAAAATTAACAAAGCCTAAAAATCTCTCCAACCAGATCTTTTAAGAGTGTCATCTCTGAAGACTTTTGCTGGGCTCCTGCTGTTGCTTAGCTAGCCTGGCATAAGTCCCTTGCTGGAGGCAGCAGCAGGGTCTGGAACAGCTTCCCCGCACTCTGCTCTGGCTTAGACAAAAGCAGCAAGATGGACCACAGCCATTCACTGCATCCATGGACTGGCCACTTGAGCCGCTCTTGCTCCTGGTGCTCGAGGGGTCGGGTGGTAGCTGGCAGGCTGTGTCTTTCCCAGTGGGATTTTGGGCCCTGGGTGACAACCGTGGGTGCAGTCTGCATGCAATCCAGGAAATGGTGTCTTAAGGGTGAACAAAAGGCAGCAGGGAAGTGAGGTTTTGCTGAGGTACTGAGAGGAAGGGAAGCTCTAATATGTGTGGCTTTCCTAAATGCATTTGGGGAGGCTCGTGGGGGCAGGAGAGGGGAGCTCAGACCAATGTTATCTCCAGCTTTGCAGAACACAACCAGGATTTTTCATGAATTTACCAGGCAAACTGAGCGCTATTTGTGATAGAAGTACCACCTGTGTCCTCTGAAACAACATGGGAATGCTCAGAGTAAGGAAAAATTAATTTCTAAAGCAGCCCAGCTGTGGGGTAGTGGAGTGGGGGCAGTGGCTGCTCCCCCTGGGCTTGTGCTCATGCCCAGGATAGGGGTCCTTCAGATGCCTTCAGTGAGTGGGAGGCCAGGTAAGGCCCATCATGGATAATGAGGGCACCTCTGGGCCCTGCCAGTGCCCAGAAGTGGGGGACAAACTCATTTCTTCTCAGGAGGGGTCTGTATGGGGAATGCAGGCAAGCTGCCTCATCCTTGGAAAGGCAGCAGTGTCCAGGTAAGGGAGATGTGTTTTGGAGCTGCTTTTAGTTATTCCTGCTTCTATTATGCTTTAATTCCTATGTGAAGCTTAAATAATATTTGGGTTTTGATACTGTGTGGATGATAACTTGCTGCTGATAATGAGTTCCCAGATGAGGTATCTGCTATACTTGACCAGCTCAAACCTGTGGATGGAGCTGCTTTGTCCCAAGTACAGGTATAGTAGCTGATTTCACCTCAGAGTGGTGATGGCAGTGAGACCTGGGAAAGAGTAGGGGTTTGTGCCCCAGTACCAAATTGTGCTGGTTATTGGTGTGTCAAGGGGACTTCACTTCAAAGCAAACTTACAGAGAAGAAATTAAGTGTTAAATCAGATCTCTGTTCTGATCAAAATTCGGTGATGATTTATATTTTGCTTCTTTTCTCTGTGTTTATAAGGGTTGACTAAATGGTTAATGCACTGCTAGATAAGCTGGCTTGACATAGGTTGCCTGAAATCATGGTTTATATTCATGTGTACCGTATCTACTTATCAAGTAACATGCTTATAATGTTTACTGTATATTTATTGAACCTTTATGAACCCATTTTAACAGGAGTCCTGGCATGAAAGGTAATGTACTACTTTTTTAGTCTTCTGTAGAAGGCAAAATTTTTAAATTTGTGGTTTTCAGTTGAAAATGACTTCTTAATGTCTAAGATAAAGCTTGTTAATGAAAAAGAATGCACTTCAGTCATAAAAATCTGTAATTTTGTAACTCAAGCATGTACTGAGTAACCTTTAATTTAGAATAAGTGAATTATTATTTGGAGGAGAAGGAGCTGCCCATACAGCTGCCTCAAGCAGCACGGGCATGCAGGTGGGGGCTCTTTAGCTCAGTCCTATAGTTTGGACTTCTGGGAGCTGTACTGCCAGTTCAATTCTTTCTCCTGCTGCCTTGAAGGAAGACCCCTTTCCTGCAGCCTTTGGGAAGGTAGGAATCTGCTGCTTTCTGAAAGAGGGTTTTGTCCTCTGGTCTGTGGCAAGCCTAGTCTGGTAGGCTTGGAGAAGGCTTTGCAGGTCAGGTTCCTTGAGAACTAGAGCTGGAGGATGGGTTGCTTAGAATAAGAGGCATTTAGCTGCTAGGCATGTTGGGCCTCTCTGGACTTAAAGGTTTAGGTACAAGTGAAATTTTGGAGGGCAAAATGTGTATTTGCAGCCTTCACCCCCCATTCTGCATTAGCTAGCATTTGATACAGGACTGTACAGTTTGGGATTTGTAGGTATAGTTTAGGGCTTTCAGATGAGATGTAAGCTTTGGTTGTCTCCATCAGGCCGTTTTAAAAAAAAAAACACAAAAAACCAACTTTTTTGCCTAGGCCTAGAATTTCAGCCTGGAATTATGAAATTGATGAGAATAAAGAGTGAAAAACTTCCAGTCCCCACACCTTTTGAACTCATGGTTGATTGTGCCCCAGAAAATCAAGGTGATTTGTGCTTATAAATAACATGATTATCCAGAAAGACATGGGCAACTGGAAGTATAGCTGCTATGTTCTTCTTTGGGTTTCCCCACTCTTCTCAAAATTAACCTAATGTAGACTTTTCTTCAGTTAGATCTTTGAAGATTTCTCTCTCCAGTTTATCCTGTCCTGATGGTCTTCATACTAATAATACCTTATACATGTTGTAGAACATTTGGCTTTACCACTGAGTCATGAGTGCTGAACTGTGGGGACCCATTGCCCTGCAGGTAGTCACAGTTACAGAGAGGTGAAACAGGCTTGTTAGGGGTGAGGACAGCATGTAGTATGCGTCCTGCCAGGAGGCACCTGAGAGACAAAGTCACTTTCCCCGCTAGGGAGCCATATGGAGGGGTGTGCTGGGGGATGCAGGGATGCTCTGCCACAGAGGAACAGCAACCCCTAGGTAAGAGGGAGACATGCTTGAAACCACTTTTTGCTGTTCCCTTTTGTGTGCTCCTGTAATTCCTGTGTGAAGCCTAAATAACACTTGGCTTTTGAGAATGTATGAGCAGCAAATCACTGTTAGCGATGAGCTGCGAGAGGAGAGGTCTACTTGTACACAACTGGCTCTGAGTTGTGGGTGAAGCAGATTTGTCATGGGGCATTGACTGCAGGTGCAATAACTGTTTGGTTTCCCAATGCATCCTGTGACGAAGTCTAAACAAATTAAAGCCAATGTTCTGAAAACAAAGACGAAGAGTGAAATAACTCCTAAAAAAAGAAATAGCCCCAGAGAACAAGCCCCACCCCACACTTTTTGTAGAAAGACAGAGTTTTGTTCTCATAAACGACGGTATAAAGCAGAAAGGCATAGGTAACCTTAAATATAGCTGTTACTTCCTGTAATAGTTATTTTATATGCAAAGACATAAACATGTAAATGCTGAAAGGAAACTGAGCAGTGCTGCTATAGATATGCAGCATTTGAATGAAGCAATATAAAAACTCTGGCAAGGGACATGCTTACCCTGCAGGCCTGGTCTGGAAAGTGCCAGGATACGTGCTGCCATTTCTGCAGTGTCTTGTTGGTATCTGGCCCATCTGGAGCGTGCCTGGTTGTACCTATGCTGTAAGACATGTGTTTTGCCCCGAAGTGGTTTTACTTCACCAGCTCTCTGCATTAGGGACTTACTAAAGCCATTTAAGATTCCCTCATCCTTGTGGATAGTAAGGGTTTTTCCTCTCAAAAGAAGCCAAGGAATGCAGAGACATATGGGACACTTGGACTAAAGGTATGCCCCGAAGACAAGGTACCCGGTGGGTCATATGTGTCCTGCATGTAGACACAGCCAGCTGAAGTGTGTCATTTAGTTCCCTTTTATCTGTTGTTGAGTTGTTGTTGTGTTCTCTTTTAATGCTGAAAGACAGATCAGGAGAGAGATGAAATAGATGGGCCTTGCCTTGTTATTGTCATGAACTCCAAGCCTCTTGACAATGGGGAAAAAAAGAGAAGATGAATTGGCAGTGGCAGTCAAATACCTAGCCCTGGCATGAATTGAAGTGGATGAGACAGTACCTGAGTTGTCTGTGATTGTTCCCATTGCACTGTGTGGACACATCAAATCAGACAAAGCTCACCAGCAGTGAGCGCTTGAGGTACTTGGTTTGCTTCAGGCAACCTTACAGTAATAGCTGTTATGTGCACTTATGAGCAGGGTTTTGAATTTCCAGTTCAAACCCCTTATCCACATTGCAGTCTGTGGTGAGATAATAAAATACTTTTCATTGCTGCAGATAGTTAAAAATAAAGGTAAAGGGTTGGAAAATGGAAAAAGTTTCTGATCAGATGTAGCGACAGTTGCTCTTGGAGATGGTATTTGGAAAGGCACAGAATGTCAAGGGTTACTATATTAAATTGAATAACAAAATAAGCACAAGTTATTTTACGGCTGCTTTAATATCTGGTTTGTAAAGTGTTTTCCAGTTAATAACAACTAATAGTTGTTACAATTAGAACTAAGTTATTGTTAATTATGGAACTCTAGAAGACTATTGAAGGAAGTGAGTAGAAAGAATTTATCAACTCAGTAGCAGTGTTTATTAGCTGATGAATACGAATGAATTATCAATTAACTAGTTGCTACCTGATATAAATTATTTATAACTGGAGCTGAAATACGAGTTTGTGAGCAAAAACATCTTTGTGGCCAGTCCGGAAAGATCTGAACAACAAGCTGATTTTAATCTGGTTGGCTTCAGTGGAACTAATAGCTGAGGCTTCTTGAGCAAGGTCCATATGCACTCTGTGTTTTTTGTTAATGCAAGCTGCAAGGCTTTGCTGGCTTCATTGAATAGTACAGTTTCCCTGAGAGCATAAAAATGACCGAACCAAATTAAACAACAGTTCTGTCAGTGTCATGTGCCTGGGGAGGCCATAAGTGGAGGGGGAGTGGTGGCGCTTCCCTGGGATGGTTTCTAGCAGCCTGGAACTAAAAGACTGCTTGAAGCCAAGGTGGAATTCTCATCTCATGGTTTTTAATGCATTGGGCTTCTATAAGAATGTTTAATTGCTCTTTGAACCTGTGTAAAATTTTGGTATTCACATAATCCTGTAATAATGGCCTTTACATTTTGACTGTATGTTGCATGGGAAATTGTTGCCTTTTCTTTGTTTCAAACCTACTACCCGATGGTGTGGCTTGATGCTTTTTAGGCCTTATAACAAACAAGTCAATATTCATTTAGTATTCATTTTAGTTACCATTTTTTATATTAAACCTGTATCATGTCCCTTCTCCTTGCTAGTTCTACAGTCTGTTTTTGGAGATCTGGGAAGAGGCCAAACATGCAAGCAGTATTCAAAAGTCAGGGTCACTTTCGCTTTATACAGACATTTTCTGTCTTGTCCTTTGCCTTTTCTTGCATAGTAATTTTTAGCATTTTGTCTGCCTCTTTGACTGCCACTGATTACTGATTGAGTGTTTTAATAGAACTCTCTCTTTTAATTCTGAAATCACTTTCCTGAGAGATAATAGTTTGTTCAGACCCCATTGTTGTGAATATGAAGTTAGGACTGCTTTTTGTTAGGTACATCACTTTACATTTCTTCAGCCTTAACTTCATCTGCCATTTTTATTGCCCATTTATTCAGTATCATGATATCTTTCTTCAACACGTTGCAGTCAGCTTTTTGGCTTTTTTTTTTTTTTAACATCTCAAACTCTTTTACCTTTGTATTTACATCTGTTTCTTGGACAGTTTAGAAAACGTGCAACCGCCTATTGCCATGTGCTACCCCTCACCTCCTGTCCTAGAACAAAACAACGCTTGCTGGCATGAAATAGCACACTCACTTTGGTTTATGGCCACGCTCTGAAGCCATATCACAGGGCAAGAGGGATGCTGCATGGTGCCTATGTTGGTTTGTTCTGCTGTGGGTCAGGGCTATTTAGCCTTTATGAAAGCATGACTGAATGGCTCCGTGCCTCACAGCTGGGATAGTCAAGAAAGCGGAGATGGGTTACTAGTAGACCAAGCATGTCAACAGGTGTTCTAGTGTGGATTGTCATGTCAGGCTGTATACATGGTAGGTTTTCCAGGTATTTATCTGGAAGCATGTGGTGAAATCTGGAACTGTATGTGGCTCCCTCAGCTGCCAGGGGGCAGGGAGGCAACTCTAGCTCCATCTTGTGGTCTCTTCTGCCTCAGCTCCAGCTCCTGTCTGGAAAGAAGATGGCGAGAACCCATCCTTACAGGTTCTCCCACCTCTTGGTTAAATGAGCACTGCCTAGAAATTGCCTGTGCGTAGAGTTCACCTTTCTGGGAATTTGTTGTTGTGGTCAGTATAATGTCTAAGTACAGTGTAAGCTGGGGATGGGGAGAGAGGATTGGAAAGGCAGAAAGACTTATGGAATAGGCACTGAGATGGGGATTTCTCCAGGGGATAGTCGGGGATCCAACCATTTCCCTCTAACTAAGAATGGATATACTGGTTGTTTGCTTCTGCTTTGCTCTGCCCTACTGCATATGGCAGGATTGCTTCCTAGGCCAGATGTTTGTATCTGCTAGATTTCCATGTTCATGTGTTAAGCAGCTATTTAAAAAATGACAGCAAAGACCCCCCCACTAGTGAACCTGTGAGATAAGATTTTTCCCTTGCAAAAGCTGCATAGGCCTTTCCTAAATGTACTTAGCTATATGTCTGTTTTGTCCTCATTATACTTCATTTCACTGATCCACTTTGGACAGCAGGGGTGCTGGCTTTTAATTCTCTGGATTCACATGAGTATGGGTTTGAAAAATAGGAATCATGTTTTCCACTGTCCACCTCTGTCAATAAGCGGATTTAAACAGTTATCCTTTTACTTCAGGCTTCATCTTATAGATGAGAAGAGTCAACAAGAAGGTTAAGTTAGGAAAGCATTTCTGTTAAGAAGATACTTTAATCATGATCCCAAAAAGAGCTGCTTGCTCTGGCTTTTGGTCGAGATCAAGTAATTTTTCTACCATTGGAATGAAGTTAGAATCCATCTTTTGGGGAGTTCAGGAATGCAGGACCTGGGCCCCAGGCAGTGATCAGAGATGCAGGAACTCTATGACTATCCAGTATCAAGCATGAGCTGATGTTTGGACTACAGCTCCTTAAACCTGCCTGAAAATCCCCTACTACAGACCGATTATTCCAGATCGGAAGTGGCAACGCACACATCTGAAATGCTGGTGGCTCTGTAGTAATTTGGAGGTGAGCCAATGAGAAGAGACCTAGCCCAGGACAGAGTGTAGGATCCTGCAGGCCTCATGCTTTGTGCGCCAGGGAAGTGTATTTAATACAGTGAGCCCTTGAGCATTGCTACTGTGAAACTCTGCTTTCAGTCAGAGGGCTTCAGACCCACGTCTGCCAGATACCAACCCCAACCACAGAGCTGTAAGCTTGACTAGAAAGTATCAGTCAGCCTTTCTGTTGAGGAAGAACTTTGTAGCTGAATTCATTGACTGGAAGGAGTTGTGGTCTATGTTCCCTGTGCTCCTGCATTGTTCATGCATATCACATTCAATTAATTGAATTAAGTGAGGGAGGGTGAGAAATGGGACAGGGCACAGAAAAACCTGAAGGCAGATGTTTTATTAAAATGCAATTAAATTAGTCTTTTAAGTCTGGTTTGCAAATGTGAAATAAAAATGATTAGGTGAGACTTCTTTTCTCCACACGCACGGTCTCTTCTCCCAAATTTTCAACCATGTTTACTGTAAATAACACAAAGTGCATGTAAAAAAAATTTGTTGGTGAATTTGTATTAGTTCTGTTTCTCTGGAATGTATATCTTGAGGATATAGGCAATTCTAACACATAAGGGACTGGAGAAACGAAAGTCACTGTACCTTTAGAAGCAGGATTACTCTTTTAAAGAAAGTGAAGTAATTTTATTTTTTTTTAAACCCACTGCAGCATTTTTAATATAGCTGTATTAATATTTAGGCTGGTTTCTGTTGTTGTGAATTATTGGAAAATGTTACTAACATAATGTTGGTAGATAGGTATTTGGCTGTTGGGAGAGGGGAATAACTCAAACTTTACATACATAATGATAGATTCTGGACTGGTTGCTACTACCCAGGAAGTGTGTTTGGGTTTGTGATAATAATTTATAGTAGTACCAACAAGGGATATCAGCTGTCAGTAATTAACTATCAGGTGAAAAAATGGAGAATGAACTGGGTATTATCATGTACTGTTTAAATCCGTAGTGTGCTTTTATTTTGACTATGCATTCTGGTCCCCCCTTCTCAAAAGGGCTATAGAAGGCTTCTGCGCTGGTGCTTGTCAGCCAGGACAGTGGGCGATAAGGGAGGGTATGACAGGGGTCTGTGAAACCTTGAGTGGGATACAGGAGGTAAGTAAGTATCGTTTGTTCATTGCTGGGTTGGAAAAGAAAGTACAGCTTGGAGGCAACCAGCGAACCTAGCAAGTTTCAGGTTGAAAACAGGGCGGCAGCTTTTCAGTTTTTTGCAGATAATAAAAGTTTACATTAATTCCAGGGCCAATTTAATGAAAGAGATGCCTCTCAGAGGACTATATGAGAAAATAACAAAAAGCAGCACCGTCTCTGAATTGGGAGTATCTGAACAGCAACTTTGTTGCTTGTCTGCAAAAATCCTTCTGGGATATAGTATGCCCTTACCTTAGACTTTTCCGTAACTATTTGGTTTTGCCTGTTTTGGAGACAGGATGGATCTTTCACCTGATCTGAGGTAGCCATTATTACCAAAATGCATAGGAAGGCTCCCTCCCAGTGCTGTCAAAGCTATGCCTATACGGGTACCTTAACTTGTAAGCGTGCTCCAACAAGTGCCTTACGCTTTTGTGCATCCGCATGTGAAGATCAAGCATAGATGGGCTAAAAGATGTGTAGTATGCTTACCATTTCCTGGAGTGTGGAAAAGCAGGAAGGACTTGAGCTCTGAGCGGAAAGCTATCCTGGTAATACAGTGTTCACCTGAAAACTGGATTTTTTGCCCTTGTCATTGTTTTTTTAAGGACTGAGTTTATGTGTTAGCAAATATCACTCCACATCTGTGGAGCTGAAAAAAGCAAACATGCTTTTGAAAAAATCAGCACAATTCCACACCAAAGCAAGTGACATGCTGTGATGGTGCAGTCTGTCTTTTTATTTTTTCCTGAGGGCTTGTTTTAAAATGTTTTGCATATGTGTGCCTATATTTAACATTTTCCACTCTAGAATGCCATCAAGACTTACTGTCAAAATGTTGGAGTGATGTAAAAGTGAAAGAAAGAACAGAATTAGAATATCACCTACTATCTGGATGGGCTTCGTGCAGGGAGAGGTAATGGTTAGAAGAAACTGCCATGCTTGATCCCAGAGCTCAGGCTGAGTTCCTTGTAAGTGCATGTGCAGGTCCCTGCAGAGCTGGATTGTGCGACGTGAGCCTTGAGCTGTTCCAGACACTGAAAGGAATGGGGGAGACACTGTACCTAAACATGTGTAGTAACACCCAGCGTATTGATGTCACTGGTGGGGTAAAGTGTGTAGCATTGTCTGACCTAAATGAAACCATGCAATGGGTGAAGTACTATTCTGCTACTCTCAGTAGCACTACTTAGTTTATGCAGAGCTCCTTGCTTGTATGGGTAGCCTGTTTTCAGGGCTGAGACTGTTCAGGTTGGGGGGAGCAGTCTTAATGAGGCACCTCCAGGCTCTTTGGGTTCAAATGCTATAAACCTGGGCGAGCACTGGATGTAATGGAATCTCATGTGATACACAACAGTAAATTTTTTTATGTGGTAATGATCCCCACAGCGTATCTGAAAAAACCATCCTTCTCTTACCTGAGCCTGCAGCTCCAGTCCTTACTCATCTTGAGCAGTACTTGCTGAAGGAGGCCAGCTATAGTTGTAAGGATTACTTCTGTGAAAGATACCTGTTCCCCAACAAATGCATAGCCAAGTCCTGTGATCAGAAGTGCTGTGTGTGCAAGCAATCACAGATTTCTGCCTGGAGTTTTGGCAGTGTGGCAGCATCTGTTATTCAGTATCTTCCTTGGGACCACATGATGCAATCTAGTGCACATATGTACCAAAATGATGGGGCGGGGTGAGAGTCTAAACAGCATTGAAGGGCTTTGCTCGTTACTTTATATTGGCATCCAGCTTCAGTGCACCTCACTCCAGTTGTGGATTACTCATTTCCAAACTAAATCTTATGCTCTGGTGCAATGGACAGTCAATCTTTTAGTTTTTAAAGTTAATTCAAAAGTTTATGAGAAGGAAGTCAAGGAACTGAAGAAAGAAGGAAATAGGATGGTGACATTTTGAACTGATGATTAACTGCAGAAATACAGTAGACCAGCCGACACTTTCTTACAGTGCTATCTGGGAGACCTGCCAGAGTGGAATTATATTAGTCAATCTGTGAACTGACAAGATACGTGGTCTCATGTTTGCAAGAGAGAACAAGATTTAGGTTGTAGATAGAAGCCTGTATCACCTAATTCCAATGTGAATCAGAAGACAAATGGAAGTCCTTTCATAAAGACCAACTAGTTTTCTACCAACTAACACAGGAATTATTGTCATAAGCTTTATGGAAGAGATGATGCCATTATGACTATTTCCAGTTTTCTAGGAATCAAGCAATTAACAGCAGCTGGTTTTAAGATTCTGATCCCAGAAGGATCACAAATGCTGAAGCAACAGAGATATTAGGTGTGGGTGGAGAGCAAAGAATCTCATCCTCACCTAGTTAGAAATGAGTATTTCTGTGACAGTACCATCCAAGAATATAAAAGTCATAGAAGCATAAAGTAAAAATTATGGGATCTGAAAATAATAGAACCTGGAGGGCCATCAAACTTCTCAGCAATTTTGCATTGCACACTGCAAAAACAAAGTGGTCCAAATGCTGACCAAGTGCTAGGGAAAAATTGGTTCTTGGTGGGATCATGTCCTTTGTAGCATAGTAAAAATCACTGTGCAGCTTCAAAACATGATCTGAAATTGCAGTGAGAATTAAGGGAGGTGCAGATTAGCAGGTAGTGACTGAAACATCTGAAATCTGTGTTTTCTGCGGTTACTATTCTAAAGCTTGGAACAAGCAATATGCTATTTCAAGTAATAATTTTTAATTTACCTCGTGAAATAGTCCCATACTTTCTTTTCCCAACCACAAGCATATTGCTTTTTCAAATATGTATTTCGAATCTCTCAGCAGCCAGATAGGCAGAAATGGGAAAAGCTGTTGTTATTAAGGCTAATACTGCCTTACCTCTCCCTGCAAACTGCTCAGAAGGTAGTGTGGAGGATGAAAGTTGTGAGTGAGGTCTGACAGTCTGCAGGCATTCAATACTCTGTAGGCAACAGGGTCCCTTACGTTTGGTTCTATGGGTTTCTGCAAAGAGGATTTTCTGGAGGGATTCTTGCATTTGAAACTCAAAGAAAAATGTGAAATGTAAGTTGGGGAAATGGCAGGTTAAAATGAGTTGAATGGCAAATAGCTATGGATATGCAGACATGCAAATAGTCTAGAAAGTGTGTTTTGTTACCAGGTGTAAACAACTCTGTTTTCTCTCTTCTTTTGCTGCTTTTCATGGAATAGTCTGAATTTTCTCTCTTTATATTCTGAGAATAGAAACATTTCAGGTTCTGGCTTTGGGAAATTAGTTTTTTGATACTTCTTTCTGTGGATAAAATGTTGTTTCTTCTCCTGTAAGAGTGTCTTTGATTTCATAAAGAACAGTGATCTATTTGTGTCCTGTTGTTTATTTATTTCTAAGGGAAGAAAAAAAAAAGTTAAAGTAGTTGGTTCATGATGGCTAGTGAGTCACAATTGCAGAACATCCATGGTTAGGGAAGGGCTTCTGGGGTTTGCCCAGCTGAGTTTTGGGTGTCTCCTGGAATGGAGACTCCACAACTTCTGTGGGCAGCCTGTTCCAGTATTTGATCACCCTGACAGTAAAAAAGGGGTTTTTTTCTTAAGTTTAAATGTGATTTCCTGTATTTCCATTTGCGTCCACTGCATCTTGTATTGTCACTGGGTACCACTGAGAAGAGTCTGGCTCTGTCTTATTTACTAGACCCTCCCCACTTCAGTTAGGTACACGCACTTAATATCTGATCTAAACTTGCTCTTTTCTGTGCTAAGCAATGCCAGCTCTCTCAGCATATTTCAGGTGCTCCAACCCCTTAATCATCTCTGTAGCCCTTTGCTGGACATGCTCCAGTATGTATATATCTGTCTTGAAAGACATCTTAAAAAACAGTCTTCAGTCTGCGAAAAGAATGACAAAAAATACAGATTACTATAGACAGTCTTTATAGGTACGAAAACCAGGGTTGTCAGATAATCAGATGTCAAAACTTGAATTTGAGGGAATACATCAGTAAATCATTATAAATCAGTAAATCACTGCCACCTTTAAATCCCACTGCACAGGTGGAAATATGTTGTGCCTTTTCAGTAATATTGTCCATATGTGATACCTGATAAATTTCTCAAGGGGGTGAGAAGACATGGAAAAAGAATAAAAAACCGAAACCTGACCCCAAAATGTATTTTTGTGAAAATGTTACCTTAATTGTCAGTTATTCCAGTGCTAAAGGAGTGGTACAGAGTTCTTGCTTTGATATGTTCAGAATCTTACAGGTTGGATTGTTAGATAATACTACTAGAGCTAAACAGCTGATAATATGTTCATGTGAGGAAAGTCATACTACTCCCTGGGCAAGTGGTATACTGCCTGGTGTAGTAATTATTCTAGATGACTTCATGATTTGAAAAAAAAAAAAAAAAAAGCTGGTAGTAATTTTACATTGACTAAACAATACAAGCAGAATATAAATATTTCAATAGCATTTGAACTCAGATTTCCTTTGAATGCCTCCAAGAGCTGAAGGGAGGTCGGGAAGTGCTGTTAGAATAAGAGAGTAAATAGATACCAGCAAACATGGCAGTGGCAAGGCTGGCTCTCCAACTGGAGGGCAAAGTGAAAACTGCAGCTGAGTGGAGAATACTATTGGTCCTGGCCTGAGAAGAGTAACATGGCACGTGGGATTTTCATAGGCTTGCTTTGAGGCAAAGTGAGGAAAAGTAATGATGTTGCTCTTTATGGCCCAAGGGAACTTTATCCTTGAGGTGTGTGGTATGAAAGATTATTTGCAGGTTTCCAAACTGCAAAAATAGTTGCAGTTCCCAGGGTTGGAGAAATCCCTGTGCTATAGCTCAGGGTGGGACTACTGTTGTTGGTGGTGCTGAGATACTACCACCTTGACAGCAAGTCGAGGTTTTGTTGCCCTTGAAGTGCCCCAATATCCATGAAGTCAGACTGTCTTGAAAATCCCTTTGTAAAATGTGCTCCAGATGTGATGTCAGGTTCCCTGAGGTATGAAGCTCCAACTTTCACAAGGTACCTTACCTTCCCTCCCCAAAGGTTTTGGTGGTTTGAATATTTTTTTCCTTCGTACATCTGCCCACATATTACACAGAATCAGTTGCTCAAACTTCTGATCCACCAAGTGAACTGAGACAGTGCGTGGGCCCTTCCTCCCACGCTGAAAAGTACATTCAGAAAATTGTTTGAAGGGGAAGAAACGGGTGGGGGAGGTATAACTTGTGTTGAGCTGATTAACTGGACAGGAGCCAGCTCAAGTCCAGGAGGAGCAGGCTCTGCTGTAGTGGTTGCAGACAGTTTGAAGACAGCATAAAGAGGAGGTTTCTAGACCTGAGGAAAAGTACCAGTTTTTAAGGATGGGCATGGGATTAATTTGGACTGATACAACAGGCCTTCAGCAAAATGATTGGCTCTAATCTATTACTTAAAAAAAAAAAAAAAAAAAAAAGAAAAAATAAAACAAACCCAGGCTAGAGCTCTCAATTTTTATGGTAAATCCCCACTTTTATAGAAATTGCAGATGCTTATGTTTCTTGAGTACACTTCAATGGCTTGCAGGCTGTTGTAGGAAGGAGGGCAAAGAACTAATGGTGAAAGCAGTTACTTATGTGATTCAGTCTTGTTCCTTTCCAGAAAAATGAAAAGTGCAGTGCCTGAATAGAGGAAGAATCAAACAGCAGGATAAAGAACTAAATGGCAGGAATGTCAAAAGTCCTAGACTTCTTTTTTCTTCCCCACACAAAGTAGTTAACCTGAAAAAAGTTCGTACTAGGACTTCCCCGAGGCTTTTTTTGTCGATTTGTTTTTATTTGGAGTATTTCTGTGTTTCTCTGGATTTGTTCCTGCTCGGTCCTTCTGCCACACAGGCATGTATGCCTGAATTGATCTGTTTCTGGAAGACTTTAGTCTTTAGGTGTTCTGCTGCAAAGCAGAGAGGGTGTCTAAATCTCGCTTGCTCGGAAGTAAACAGAGTTCACTAGAGTAATTCACCACAGATGAAATGGGAATGAAGCTTGTAATTTATCTTCCACAAGCAGAATGTCTCCAGCTCCAAAGAGCAATGCCTCTTTCTGACTTCTCCCCCATCTTGTGGTGGCAAATGGAGAAGGCAAAACCCCTTTCTTTGTTATTGTTAGTAGTGCTGCTCCACAGACTGTTAAACAATCACTTTTCTTAGCATCTGGAAAGCCTTTTGCCGTCAGTGAGTATGTTAAGTAATAGTTTGGCTCTCAATGAGAGGACACCTCTAGGTGGAAATGGAATAATCTAGCTTTCAACTGGGACGTGGTGGCACAATCTAAGTGCTGGACTTAAAATATGGAGTGTTTTAAATTATATATAGACTTTTTGTTGCCTCAGACAGGCAAACCACGAACAATGTGTTGCCACAGCAACAGGAGTCCGATGCTTTTTGGGATTCAGCTGACAATGTTTTGAATACTATTTTCAGCTAAGTGCATGTAAAATAACTGCAATTTGTAAAAGCTGTAATAACTACTTTAAATACATTTATGCCTGAAGAGAATTTTTTATACATATGTATTCCTTTAAACTGATCCAAGGAGTTAAGGAAATTGTTTTAAAATGTTCATTACCAACACATCTAGGCTATTTCAGTAGTTAAAATGTATCAAAATAATCTTTCAGCAGTCTTCAGTTTTATTTATTCTTTGCCTGGTATCATGTACTTAAAGTAATCTTCATTCATTTTTAACTTCTGATAAAAAGTACAAAAAATGAGTGCAGTTAAACATCTTCCATGAAAAGTACTTTCTAAATCTCACTTCAGTCGCATGTAAGAGAACAAATTGTGTGCCATTTGCACAGTGCAGTTTGGTACCCCTAACCACTATGGAAGCAAAACTAGGTCAAGAATATATCGTCCTCAGTTCTAATTGAACTATTTATTTGAACATATTAGGTCGCTGCAGAGCTGATGATCTCCCTCATAGTTTTCATACCTACAGCCTGTTACAAATGGTGTGAATGCCTTTTAAGCTGCAATAAAATTGTCTCTTGCCAGAGAGGGTAAAAAGCCCAATTTTTAATATTCTAAAATTAAATAAACATGGGTTTTTTCAGTGTACTCAAAGGCTTGCTTTATTTTAGATTTCCATTTGACTGAGCAAGGAGTGAAGTTCAATAATGTGCAATGTTTGTTTAAGGTCTGAGTGCCTCTGGGTATCTGCACCTGCATCTTCTGTTTCAGGGACTTAAAGGACGGGATGGTGTGAGCTCACTTTCCTTGGCAAATCTTAAGCAGACCAGAACCTGCTGGGTCTGGATAGTATTATTGGGGTGGTCTTCTGGACTGTTTCAGCTGGGCACTGGACTGTCAAAGTGGAATGGGGACAGAGAAAGGCTGACCTTTTGTGAGATGCACTGATCATTGGTGGTGTGCATGTGTGGTTAGGAGACTCTAGCATTGCCTTCACAGCAGCTTTGCAAACCCATCTTTGAGGAGATTATTAGAAGGTAAGACCCCGAATTCCTTCATGTGGGTGGATGAAAGCAGACCTGTGCTCTGCAGTCAGGGTAGATGTTTCTATATGAATATCTGGCTGTTTCAGATTGGAAAGTTATGGTATTCTATAGATATGTGGGTGCTCAAGTTTGATTTTTTTTTTTTTCTTGCTGCTTCCATAAATCCACCTGTGTGCAAAATGACTAGTATTCAGATATTACAGGGACAAAAATACCTCATTTGGCTACCAGTGACAGCCATACTGAAGCCTTGCAGAGTCCAACACAGATTAAACTGTTATTTGACTAATTTCGTGGTTTGGTTGAGCTGAAAGTAAAGTGCAGCTTGCTACGGGCTCTTCTAATGCTAGCTTGGGTTTCCTAGACTTGTACCACTGTTGCAGAAGACTGTAACTATAGAAATTGCACAAGTCACTTCTTTAGGATATGGCTTGAAAAAATCATTTAGTGGAGAGAATAAAAGACCATGTTCCCTAGCGAGAAACCTTTATCTTGTAACAGAAGTATTCCTTGAGAAAACCTGACAGACAAGAATGTCTGTATAAAGGAAATTAAAGCAAATTGATTTTATTTCTGTTTTTCGGATGACTGCATGGGATCTCTTTGGGTACAGTAATCTCTGAGCTCCACAGTACGTTAAGATGTATGTCACTGCAAGGCACTAATGCACTTCTTCAAGGAGGCTGGTGTATAAGATGCGGGAGCAGCTCAGCCTCTGAACAATCACAACTCATTCCTGAAATCTGACAAAATTAGGAAGCAGCATAACACATCATGAGTGCTAAGTGAATATAAAGGGCAATATTTCTGTGTAAGCAGGTACAGGGCAAAATTTAGTGTTTGTTTCCTTTTGTGTGTCTTTGAAATTTTTCACTGCTCCTCTGTCAATTAACTTGCTCAGAAGTTCAGAGGTAGAGCCCTTCCTTGGTATGACTGTTGCTATGCATTGCTATGAATAATGAAGGGTGAGGTCTGCCTTGTGTTTTAGGATGATGTTGAAATAATTGCATTGATGTCAATACCTATGGAAACAGGATAAGTCATAATGGCCTTGTAGTTTTATAAATCCATGTTTACCCCAAAGGTAGCCCTCCTTAGTGGTTGCCACTTGCTTTCCTGATCCTTATACTGTCCTATGAACTTTAGACAGTTATGAAGAATAAAGCCAAAATAAGTAGTATCTCTTTAAGAAAGTCATCCTTCAAAAGGACAGGATCTTTTCTTTTTTAAGGAAGAAAATGCCCAGTTGAAACTTCAAAGGGATAACTGCACAGAACTGATTGAGTTCCTAATGCTTGAAAACACATCAAAGACTCCTGTACTTATAACCTTCATATTTTATTCATGAGCTCCTTAGAAGGAAGTGGATTGGCATCAGGGATTTTACAAACAAGACACAAAGGAGGAGCTTTTAGAAAAGAACTCTATTCTAAGGAGGGATGGGGAAATCTACTATAAGAAACCATCGTAATCAATGTTGATGTAGGGAGAGGAGCAGAGTGCCTGACTAGATTAGGAAGTAGTTTAGCCTTTAACTGCGGAGTCTTTGTTGGCAGTCCAGGCCTGATGAACAGCAAGCCCATGCCTGTGTGATGAGTCAGCTGGCAAGGCTGCAGTGCACTTTTTTTCTACTTCAGGGATGTCCACATCATAGAAAGTCTGCTTTTTATGGGTCTTTACTCCAGTGCTGATTGAGGTTGGAGGCTGAATTTTTTTTCAACCTGAAGAATTGTGTCAACATGTCCTTGATCCAGTGCTTCCTTGATCCAGTGCTGACATGATTTCTGACCTAAAGCGTTTTTGGAATGACAGATTGATCTTGGTTAGAGAGGTAGCTCACTACCTGGCACTTGGGGCTCTTTTCACACTTTAGTTTGCAGTGCAGTTGCACAAGTCACATTATCCAATTTGCAGAATGGATAGATCTATGATAGCCTTGTGTAATGCCCCTTGAGATCTGATGAAGGCAAATGCTGTGCAAGAGATCTGATTTCTTCTTCTGAATGGACTCTCTTCAGTTGTGAATTTGTAGCTTGAAAACTTAGAAGATCTACAAGCTCATGTCTTGCAGAAAGGAAGTTTTTGGACAGCATTATCAAAATGTCACCTTGACCAGTCTTCTGTCTAGGGCAGAGTGAACTATTCCTTTTTCCCAGCAAGCACGTCTGATCTGTTATAAGTACTGTGAGAGGGAGACTGGTCTTCCCAGTGCTTCTTAGTTCACCTGGGTATGAGAAAAAGCTTTCTAACTTGACATGGACTGGAACTGCCACAAGGAAACACTTCCTATGCTATCCACTGTTCATGCAGAGATCATACTTGGTCCTTCTAAAATCTGTTGGCAGAGGTAAATGACATCAAGGGAAAAAAAATTGGGGTTTTTACATTCTTTTTTTCCCCAAGTTTGCATGGCTATCACCCTGGGCAATTCCACTGGAGGATCTGACTGCACCTCTAATTCTACTCACACAGTTACTGCACTGCCTGCAGTCTTTATGTGGCTAATGTAGGATGCAGATACACTATGGTGTTCTGAAATATGCACGATTTCTTCTTCTTTGAAGTGATCTCCACCTCTACCGCTAAGCTTCCAGAAAAACACTAGAGGATGAGCCAACAGGCTTTGGTAGCTGAGGTGGTCAGCCAAGTTTGGCTGGCATGAGCACTTCCCTGGAAGAAGATGACAGAGGTTGCTGCTGCCTCTTGCTCAACAGCTTTTAAGAATGAGGGTGCTGTTACTCTTTGAAATGTCTTTTCCCACTCTATCCTTCTGTCAGAGAACCTTTTGATCCCTTTTTCCTATTTCATGGACTGATTTATTTGTTTGCCTTAAATAATCTCCTTTTTCTACCACTTCCAGGTTTCTTTCTCCTACGGCTATGTTCTGAAAATATGGAAACAAGCAATTAATCTGTGCTTATTTCCATGTCCCCAAAGAAGATCAAAATGTAAAAGCAAGTCTTTGTGCTTTGTTCTTCCCCTTTTGTTCTGCAGCACTGAGAAACTGAGATGTTAATGGGCAGGGCAGCAGTTCAGATACCACCATAGTGCTTGCTGGAAGTATATATGATTTTATGCCCACATTTGTCATTTGTAGCTTAACGTCTAAGGAAAGACACTACATTTTTCTGGGAGTGTAGCTGATTGATTGATTGAAAAAAATGACTGTAAATAAAGAGGTCTGACATACTGTTCCAGAGATGCTAACCTCCTTTTTTCAGTCTTGCTCCTCTTTCATCTTGCAAGCTTAGTCACAGTCTTTACCCTTTGTCTTTAACACTTGGAGAATGCAGCCTTTCTAAGATTAGAGTCTCTCAAAATGACTGAAATTTCTGAAGCTGGTTATTCTAGTTGTTCAGGAAATCTAGTCCTCTTTAAATGTTCATTTGTATAATGAAATAAAGCTCTTGTGAATCTCGGGGAGAGGAAGAAAAGTTTAAAATTGGAGCAACTGATAATTGCTGAGAAGACAGTACCCTCCTTCTCTGCGAAGCGCTCTGGATGGGCAAATGTTCAGTGAAATTTCTGCCACCTGTCTGGTTAGGGAGAGCTGTTACTGTTAGGATCACCAAGTGGAATATTGGCTTAAATTTTCTTATGAAAACAAATATGGCTGTTCCATATTCATATAACGCTTTGAGGTAGATAAAAGATTTACTATCAAAACTTTTTTCATTGGTAGGGACTCTTTTTTGCATTACCTTAAGATTTATTGACAGGTTCTCACTTTGCACATTTTGATTTAATGTCACAGTTTACAGTTGGCTGAATTTGCATATACATAACTACTTCAAAGGTCTAAACATCTGAAGGCTTAGTAAGGACCCCAGACCTTGCTGGAATGTTATGCAGTATTCACTGGTTGTCTGATAGTGCCAGTGAAAGCTCTGCCTGTAGTTTTCTTACACTTTTGTGGTACTTCAGCCTAATTACATTGAGCATATTTTCACTCTGTTGGGATATAAACCTAAAAAGCTTTAGACATTTGACTTTTGCTGAGGAGTGCATATCCATTCTTCTCCTTTATTGTCCCATTTTACCTCCACCAGCTGAGTTTGGTAAGTGAACATATGGGATAAAATCATTGGTAGACCATCCTGTCTCTCCCAGCCTGCCTTGTGCCCGTTTCCTCTAGTACGACTTCTCTGTCTTATCTTCTTTCAAAAGGAGTCAATTGGCTGATGTTGGCAAGTACTACATCCTGTAAAATAGTAACATTTATATAATAAGAGTTGTAGCTCCATGGTGACCTCTTCCCTGAACAGGCATGCCAGCTTGGTTATCTGAAGTGTTCATGGCTTGTTCTGGAACAGTTATAACCAATCTTTAAGTTGCCTTTGTGTCACCTTTCTTGCAAGCAACGCATTCCCATGAGATAAACTGTGTCCTGTGTCCCTGAAGCTGTTTTCTCTATCCAGTGTGGTGTTCATCCCTCTAGTAAGGGTCTCCCTCAAAACACTGCAGATAGTGAATTGTCTCTAGTAAGATGCAAGTTAAATGTTTTTTAGTGTGTAGAGTCATGTTGCATGTGAACCAGCAAAGCAAAACCGGAAGAAAAATTCATTTAACATGTGTTGCATCCCATGTGTTTATTATGAAGCTCCAGGGATATGACTTCTGTGGGCTTCTGCGGATAGGTCTGGCAATATCATAGAGTGCACTGTGTAACTCAGTGTGGTGATCTGTCTAGAAGGCAGGTCCTTCCACATCTGTGCACTTTCCAAGCTACTTCAAGGCTACTCATGTGGCATATTCCATTCCCTTGAAATATACCTTTTTGCTTACAATATGTACTTTAATTCATCCACAGTAGAAACCTGTATTGTCTAGCCCTGTGGTTTTAATGATTGCTGTCTGGATGAATAGCGAAACACACCCAAACAAGACTCCTAAACTTACTTTGCCGTAGGAGCTGCTTCTACCCACTCTGACAGTTTGTAGAGTTTGATGAATGATTTCAGTGATAGTTGTAGAGAAAAACTTTGTTGCTGAAACACAGTGGATTTCTAAAAGAGACCCGATCCAAAGCACATGCAGCTCTTACCCTCGGGGTTATGTGTAAAAATAAAACCCATGCAACCAGCTATTTCCCCAACAACTGCAAACTTTTGATGTGGCCTGTTCAGAGCTATTACCCAGGCTATTGTATATAATATACTATTATATGGCTCTTAACATAATGCTGCCTTTAATCAGACAAATTGCTTTTACATGGTAAGGCTTCTAGGACATCTTAAAAAATATTTGGCAGTCTCACTTTGCATGAAACTATGATGGCACATTTCGCTTTTGACTTCCTAGTAATGGGATTTTTTTCTGTCACAAAATATTGCTACTTTTTCGCCTTGGCTCAGAATGGATCCAGCTGATGCTGAGTAGGGGAGTAAATGTGATGTTATTCACTGGAGCCTGATACTAGATCTGTTTCTATACAGGGACTTCATGGGAATGGAGTGTCTGAAATACATGATGGCTTGATTCTTCCCTTTTCCCCTACCTTCCCTTTCAATTAGAAGTACAAATTTTCCATCAGCTGTGAAATCCCTTGAAAGATTTAAAGTTCCAGATCTGTGCAAGTAGTGAATCTGCCTTTAGTGTAGCTTTTAAAAGAAGTACTTTTAAAGTAGCTAGGTAAGTAGATTTAGTATGTATGTGACACTGATAGGCTCTTAATGCTGCATTTTAGTGCTTAAAAATGTCTGCTTATCTATGAAGAAGTCTGTCCATGGTGTTAATATTTATAGTTAAGGCTGTCAAAAACCCTGGACTGCAAATTATTCAGGATATGACTAATGTTATTTTCTGTAGATGTGCTGTTGAATCCTTTGCAGCAGAAAGAAGTCAGTATTTATACATAGCCAGATATCTAGAATTGGAAAATCAACCACAAAATTCAATCCAGCTTTCAAAATAATAATCACAATTATACAAATTACTTTGACAGCCATACTGTCATGATGGGTGGAGGGGAGGAACACGAAAGCTGCTTGTTACTCTGTAATTAAGTATTTGCAATTATTATGGGGAATAACTATTCTAGGTTTATTTTGTTTTGAAACTAAATTTCCTCTGTGTCCTTTAGGAAGTATCGGCAGCTTAACACATCTGGTACTTCACACCAAGAAAGTGACATAGATTATTTAGGAATTTATGAGGTATCTTAACAGTTGGAAATACAACGATGTTTTTAATTACTTTGCACAATGATTTTAAACTGTTGAAGCAATCCATGCATTTCTATGGGTTTGGGCATTAGGCATGTCTAAAACAATTTTGCAGTCAAATGCTGCAGATGTTAGTTAATGTGAGAATGACCAAGTTTTGCTTGTGTACTCAGCAGAGGCCTGAACTTAGATCAAAACAAAATGAAGAAAGCTGGGTCAGGGCTAGTACAATCAACTTTGCAACAGACTGCCCATCTGCAGCTCAGGCCTGAGGCATCCAAACTATTGCAAAAAAGAAAAAGCGGTAAAAAGCAGCCATCAGCACAAACATTGGATTTAGTACATTTATTTTGCTGTCAAACGTACTTACATTGCAATGCAGGTGCTTGTGCAGCTTTCTGTCATTTTGTTTCTCGCTACCAGGGTGCTGAGGGAGGAGAGAGTAGGAGATTTCCTTTTTGCTCGGATGGTCTCAGGCCAATAACTTGAATTCCTGCTTTCAGGCTTCCATTTCTCTGGTTAGACTCCTATCTAGAAATGTTCCTCTTTACTTCATAAACTATGTCGGAGAGAGAGACAGCTCCTCTCAAGGGAAGTCTTGGGTAGGAAGCCTCTTGAGAATTCCTAACAAAGATCTTCTCTAAACAGTATCTGGAAGTCTCTACCCATAAACAGAGCTGTTGTTGCCTTGGCATGCTGATCTCTTGTAAGCAAGAATTGACAAGAAGAGACAATTGATAGCTGGGTGAGTTGCTCTGCTTATGTGAAATAATTGCTTGTATGGAAGAGGGAAAGAAGGATGGGTTCAACGTGTGAAGGGAGAGAGAAATATCCTTCAACAAAAATGCCAGTGGTATATGAAATCCAAGCTGCTTTCTGCTGACCTGTGAGTTTTTGAGGAGCCAAAGGATGAAAGAGGTCCCATGAAGTCTTAAGCGAGGGATTCTTAGTCCTGAGGAGTATGGAGAGAACTATAGATGCTCTGAGTGATGGAATGATGGTCTTTAATGGAACAACTGTCTTGCAAATCTGGGCTGATGGCTTGCTCTAGAGGGGCTTAAGGAGAGAGGCTTGTAGCACAGCGGTTTGTCCTGCAACCCAGCCATTATACTCTGATACCACTGTAAAATCTGAGTAACCAGATTTCAAAAGGGACTTTTATTATCCTCTTATTCTGAGAAAACAGGAGAAAATATGATTTTTATCTCAGGTCATATGAGAATGATTGTACTACAAGACATCTGGAAGTTTAGCCTGGGACACTGTTCACAGGGTCTGAGGGATGGATGTGGGGCTACCTGTGCTGATCAGAAGGCAGACCATCTGGTGGGAAGCTACATGGGACTGAGAAGAATACCTTCTCCCTAGCTGATACGGTGACTTACCTTCTGCCAGCTTAGCAAGCTGAAATGGCTTAGTGCAGGGTTGGAGGAAGGCCAGCACTGGCAGAGAGAGGATGCAGGGCCACAGTCTGTGCTGGACTACAAAATCAGGAATGTGGCAGCAAATCATTAGATCAGCACAGGCTGCCTTGGAAGCAGAGGCTTAATTATCTTAATTTTTCAGAGATTTTGACTGATTTCACGCTTGTACCTTCCCCAAAGGTTTGTCTCCTGCTTGTTTAGGTTTAGTGACTCACTGTCCTCTGTGCAGCACCACGCGGCTCTGGTTGTGCTGTGTTCCTGGTGCTTTCCACTTCTTCAAAGTATGTGTGCCTGGCAAAACAACTCAGCTGAAGTTGCGAGCTCTTTGGCTAAACCTACTTGTGAGTCTAAAAAGAAGCATACTTGAAATCATGATTTTCCTAAATACGCAGTGTTGGACCTCAGAGGCTGAAGAGGTGGCATATACAGGGGACAGTAGTAGTATGGTAAAGAAGTCTGTTGCTGAGATGATCTGCTGGTGATGCCACATCAAAATGGTCTCTTAGGCACACGGGAAGGTACTGGCTGGATTGGAAACCTCTTCAGCTGAGTGCAGAGGAGGTGCTTTGAAGAGATGGTGCAGCACGTGGACAGCTGTTCCTGTTTATGGCCCTGGGACAAGTAGTTGAAGTTCCCATCTCTGTTCCTTCTGCATGCTCTCTACCAAGCTTCAGTAATCCAAATCCCTGTTCAACTGGGAGTTTAGGAGGCTTATACTGTCCTGACTCACATACGCAAGAGTCGCACCTGTGGTGACTCATAGCTCCAGACATCAGATAGCAGTCCAAAGTGGATGTTGAATAAATAGATCATGGGCTTGGGGAAAAAATAGGTGCATAGCTGCATTTCAGAGGTTACTTGTGTTGCAGTTAGAGTGGTGGTTCACTGCCAGTAGTTTCTGACTGTCTCTTTACGGTTGTATGTAACTATGGAAAGCCATTGAGTGCAGCAATCCACCTTTATTATATGGCTTCCCCATGACTAACTACAAAGGGAAGCAAGTCTGTTGTGTATTTGTGGATGATGGTATTGCAGACTTTCATGACTTGTACTTGCACCTCTGGATATTTGCATGCGGCCTCGATCAGCTTCTGGTAGTTCCTTTTTTTTCTTTTGTCTGTCACCACTTCTAAACCTTGTTTCTATTATATTCAAATACCCACAGATTTTTTTTAAAGATCACAGAATGTTCGGGGTTGGAAGGGACCTCTGTGGGTCATCTGGCCCACCCCCCCTGCCGAAGCAGGGCCACCTACAGCAGGCTGCACAGGACCTTGTCCAGGCGGGTCTTGAATATCTCCAGAGAAGGAGACTCCACAACCTCCCTGGGCAGCCTGTTCCAGTGCTCCATCACCCTCAGAGTGAAGAAGTTCTTCCTCATGTT
>Ga0181612_171217_pt1 | contig 29898 bp, 10 predicted proteins | sample HoacroProtozoa21_FD_119630 | JGI IMG/M metagenome (GOLD analysis project Ga0181612, IMG submission 119630) | Hoatzin crop microbial communities from Cojedes, Venezuel. Combined Assembly of Gp0051906, Gp0051904, Gp0051908 | reverse complement strand
GGCCCCTGCTGAACTGTTTGTCCCTTCCCTTCCCAGGCCTCTGCCCTCTGCCCTGGCTTGGACCCAGGATGCTTTCTCCTCCGCCACTCCTCCAGAGCCAGCCTTTGGCTCCATCCCTGGCCTCTGCTCATCTTCAGCAGCTGGTGCCCCCCCCCCCCGCCTTTGGCTTCCGACCTTCTCCCCCTTGGGCCCGGCCTCTGCAGGCCACCCTCAAGCTCCTCCCCAGGCCCCAGGCCTGGGTCTTGTTCGTGGAGCCCCGTTTCCCAGCCCTCAGCAGCTGCTCCCTGGGCACCTGCCCCCACGCAGCCTCTCAGCCCTGCTGCTGGGCTGCAGCAGCTGTTGCTCGCTCCCTCAGGCCAGGCCGCAGGGAGGGGGGTGCCCCTTCCTCCCACAGTGGCCCTGCGCCCCCCAGGCCCAAGGCCCCGATCCCTCAGCTCTCAGCTGCTGTCTCCCCTCCTGCCGGGCCTCGGCCTCCGGCTTCAGGCCCCTCTCCCGGCCTTTCCCTTCTCCCCCATGCCAGCAAGCACAGGTGCTGCCATCTGGGACGCCGGGGCTGGGAAATGGCGTGGCAGCAGGTCGCTTGAATTGTTCACGTCATGCTTCATTACTGTGACAGCACATCACAGCAGTGACAACCGAGTTGTCAGGATGGCCTCCAGAAACAACTGCAAATAGGGGGACAACATGGTCCACGGCAGAAATGCTGTTAAAGGGGAGACCAATGTGACCCATAGGAAAATCTGTAATGCCCCGTGTCCAGCGTGGCCCTCAGGATTAAGAGCAGAGGCACTATGCCCGTACGGTGGAAAGAGCAGCCAGAACAGCTGTACAGTAAGCCATGGTTCACTGCAATTACTCCTCAGCAGGCAGGACATTCTCATGGTAGATAAATGGAAAACTGGCACCCAGAAATCTGGTTCCAGTTTTGGACAGGAAAGAGGTCTGCAGCAGTTGCCTGTGCCATTTTGATGCCACCGCTGACATGGCCCGCGGTGTGTGGAGAGAGCAATGGGCTGTGTGTGCACAAGCGTGAATGCTGCAGTGGGCTTTACTTTTCTGCCTCACACTGAGCAAACTGCTCATTACTGGCCAGGGGACTGGACTATGAGAGAGTTGCTGTGCAGAAGAGACCTCTAGCAGCTCCCACCAAGAAGACTACATTTAAAGATAGCAGAAGTCTCCTTTTCTGACCCACTTATTTACCTAGTGAGCCACATCATGTTATTGCACCACCATAAACCGTGAAAAAGGATGGCATGACCAGGATGCTGGTTCGGGTACAGGACTGGTGCCTCAGTGTTCAGGGATGTGATACTCCTGCCTAGTCATCAGAGAAGACCCCTGATAATGGCAGCAGCCTTGCACAGCTGCTGTCCTCCTGCTGCTGCCCCAGGCACACCCTGGGATGGAGGAAACAGAAGTTCGCCCTGACTGGCAGTTCAGTCAGGTCCTCACTTCCAAAAGTGACATCAAAACCCAACTAAGGGAGTCTGGACTGGTCTGATAGTTAATGTCTTGGACCTTCAGAAACTCCACCTTCATTTTTATTAAACTTGAAGAAGCACCACCCCATTTTCCTCTCATGCTTAACAGCAGCAAGTCACCTGGGTGCCTCTTGGTACTGCCTCAGGGTAGTCCATCTGCTAGTAAAGCCCCAAGCTCTTCCCTCCACAGCCAGATAAGTGTAGATGATTTATTTTGGACCCACGGGTCAGACTGCCTTAGAAATGTTGCTGGGAAGAGAGACACCTATTTTGAGTTTAAAGAAAAAAAGAAAATCAAGATAGAAGGGGAAAATAAATTAATAGGAATAGGAATGAAGGACCAGGACGGGACTCAGACCAGGACCGTGTGTAGGTTGCAAAAGGGAGGAAGGTAAGTAAGGATGAGGCACCTTGAAGGCCAGGAAGAGCTCAGATGTTTGTTGTGAGTAAGTTTGGAAGTGTAAGCAGCAGTGGTAAGGTAGCTTCAATAACTGTCTTTTTGAAGAATGTTACTGGAGGGGTTTTTCCAATGTTGCAGAACATTTTTTTGGGGCCTAAGTATTAGGTTCCCTCTGCATGTAGGTTTCAGCTTCCCACTTTCCAGTGATGTGGGATGTGAATTGGGGAGAGACTTCTACTTCAGCTTCATCCAGAAAGAAAACAGTTTCTCACACCATAATGCATTCAAAACCTAAACCAGCACATAATAAATGGTTATGAGCAGAGGACTCCCTGCAAATACTCAAGCTAGTTCTGATTTAAAATGCTAATTTAGGCATCTGTGGTGTGTGAGTTAACTCAGTGGAAGATCTGATCCTGTCTCTAAAAGGAATGAAAGTAGTCAAAATCCATGATAGAGCATTCAACTCTTTTCAATACTTAGCTGTATTTGGGGGGCGGTGGGGCGGTGTTGTGGTTTGTGGCTTTTTGTTTCTATATGCATCTGCCTTTCATTAATTATTTCATAGCTTCATTATCTGCAACTAGATATACCCTGTAGGTGAGCAAAAAATCCCTGCGCTCATATGCAGACCCATGTTTGTCACTCTGAAAAGCAATATGCTTCAGAGAATGCCATCTGATTCTGCTGCAATGCGGTGAGTGACTGGCTGGGGTTAAAAGCCTTGCGCGCAATTCCTGCTAGCTGGTTATTAATCTCCAGGAAACGCCTCATGTCTTAATTGCTATTGTTTAATTAGTAACCTCTTCCATTTAACCAGTGTTAAGCTGAAACAGTAATGTGCCAAGTCACCATCATTCTCTCTAAATGAGGATCTAGGATCTGGAAGTACTGCTCTGAACAGTGTGTGACAGTGAATCTTTTTTTTAAATACTCCTTTGAAAAATACTAAGACCAGCACCATCAGTGTTATACGGCCACCTCTAAAAACCTACAGAGCTGTCGCAGATAACTGCAGCACAAGTGGCTAAACAAAGTAGTCCCCAAAATTGAAAACGTAAAGATGAGCAAAGTCTATCAAGCTTCTTATGCAATATATGTTGAAAGGAGCCTAAAATACCAGTCAGTGACTGTCTCCTGATTTAGAAAACATGGAATTGAAAGTAAGAGTAGAAACACTTTATTTTAATGCAGCTGTGAACTTCAGGGCAGCCAGATATAACTAAGCTTGAAGAAACTGAAATATTTTCGTTAGTATCTGTGGGCTAGACATTTGAATATTTGATATTAGATTAATTGATAGCTCAGTGTCAATCACAAATTGATTTAAGTTTCCCTGTGGTATTTCATATCTCTTTGTGGAAGAGGTTTCTGTCCTGAGGAAAATGTAGATGCATTCTGTAAAACCAAAATTCAGATGTAGAAACATTAAAATATTTGATTTTGATAACAACAAATTGTTGTCTGTCAATAACTTTCAAGAATCTTATTCTAGTAAATTTAAAATATTATGCAAAATGTAGTATAAATTAAAAATCAAGAAAAATGAAATTCAAATGAAGACAAAAATTGTTTTTAAACTACCTTTGTTTTCACATAAATTCTCCTTTGGATGAAACTGCACTTTCTGAGAAAAAAATTCTCCTGATCATTTTTTCCCCCCAAAATAATTAGCATTCAGTTAGTCAGGTTCTTGTCTTCAGTGTGATTGTGAAAAGATTCTAGAAAGCTGATAGAGCTAGCTGCCAGGCTGAATAATTAACCATAAAAAATACTGAAATTGTACACAGAAAATTCAGTGAATGTGTTTTCTTCTCTGTGACACAATTATAATTGGCAAAACAAAATTAATACAATAGAGATGAGCATCTGTTTTGCTTTAAGATAGTCTTTTTCCTTGTGTATTTTTCCAGGATTTATGCTGGCTTAAAGGACTACAGGATCAGGCCCAAAGAATTACTTGCTGTGTGTGATTTTGTGTAGTGATGAATATCTAGTTGAATGCTGCTGTTCAATGAAGGATTCATCTGAAGTTCTTGCTTTTCCTGCTTTTTGCCTGTTTTATATGGTTAAAGTGATAGAGGATTTAAAAAAAACAAACCCCAAATCTTCTCAGTTGCCTCTCTGAGAAGAGCTTGAAAAATTCAGATGAATCAACAAGCAATATTGAAATAGTTCCTCATTTTATTCAAATGGAATCTTATCTGGCATACTTTATGCATGATCAGTTAGTGGATTTTTATAAATGTTCATATCCAAAATAGAGAGGTCAGAATCTCTACCGACCTCACTGCACTGTCAGAAACTTTGTTTTTAGTTGTTTCATTTTCTATATATTAAATTCTCTAGGCAGAGGCATCTGAATCTTTAGCACCCGGTAATAATTCAAACATAATTCACCTTTACTTTCACGCTTTGCAGAAGCTTCTTGGAGCTTAATACAGATTTTCCCTATTCTCACAGTCATTTCCAATATTCCACAATATCCTTTTTCTTGAGTTTTGCTTGTTCCCTATGGCCTACATTCTTTAAGTTCAGAAAGGCACTTCTCTAACTAGTTCCAAAAAGCCCTGATCTCTGTAAAAATTTTAGCTGCAGTTTTAAAGTAATTATAAGGATGAGAAAGGACTCAATAATTTCTACAGTTGCTTTCCCCATTCTCATTGCCTTGAAAAACACATTTCATGAGCAACACTGATAGAAGTCCCAGGACAGCCAACAAATACTATATTAGAGAGAAATTATGATCTGTCTTTAAGCTCGAGAAGTGTTTTATCAGTGTTGTTCCCATCATTTTAACTGACCTCAAAGTACTAATGGAAAACCAATGAGAAAATAAGGGGCATTACAAAGATAAGACAAGAAAGAGTGAAATGGAAAGCTCCAGGTGTTGGTCCTTTCCAAGGAAATTCCATACAATTCTTAAACATTTATAGTGTATTGCTTTGATTGCTCTTAGCAATTTCAGATGAACCTTAACATCTGTTGTGTAATAATTTAGGCACTGCAAATATAATGTAGGTATGTGTAGAAAACCAAAATTCAGACTTCTGGGTTACAGCCATGTTATGGAGATTCATGTTACCATGGGAGTATTTTACTTCTACAAGCAAATTCAGATACTTCAGAATAATTTTAGAAATTTCTTTACACATTATTAAAGCAAAATGACAGAAAATGTGGAAAACGGAAATATGGAAAAAAAATGTTTATAAGTAAAAAGTACATTATTTTGAAAATTTTAATCCCTTCTATCTCTAATGATTTTCTTAACTTACTACTCTTCCCTTGCTAAAAAGCTAGTTCTGCAATTAAATGAGTTTGCAGTGAAACTAAAAGTCACATTTTCAATCAACCAAGCTTTTCAAATTACTTAAGGTGGTAGTTCTCAGACTATGTCCACAGCAAAGTCTTCCAGGTGATAAAGGGATATTTCTATTTTGTTTTGCTACTGTGGCAAAACACTTGGTCAGATTCCAAACACTATAATTAAAGAATGTGTTTCCAGATACTTTTCCATTAAATCAATAATCTTTCTTCAGCTATTGCAGCTGTTTCATGTCTTCTGATTTTTTTTCCAAAGTTTTTATACATGATCTTTTACACAGTGAGTAAAAGTTAGGTGGTGATTGGATTTTTGAACTGTTAGGGGAAATATAGTAAAGAGACCAGTCTTGAACACTCATGTAATTTTCGGAAGGGAATTTTATAGTCATATTCTTTTTCCTTAGAGAAGTTTATTTAGTTAGAAATAGTTCTGAATACAACTGATTATTTCACCTTGGAGACAGAAAACTGCTATGATTGCTTCATATCTGACCTACTTATTTGAATCAATGTATTTAAAGAGGTGAAAACCACTAGCGGATGAGGGAAGAAGGACTGAGAAAAAGACGGCTATGGATGAGAGCCTTAAGCAATAAGTTACTTGCGGAAGGGAAAAAGTAATTGATCATTTTCACCTATCTGTTTAGCAAGTTTCCACTTTGCCTTCTGGGTTTCTCCCTCCTCTGTTCTGCTGAGTGTTATTTGTGGACAAATTTCAAATTAAGGAGATGTAAATGGTTGGTACAGACAAGAATTGGCTGTGTGGAGAAAGGCAAAGAAACCCATGCAGGGATAATAAAAAGGTAAACTGTTACAATTTGAGAAAACTATAATTGGCAAACAGGCTAGTGTTTAGTAGAACTACTTTCAACTAGATCCCTTCAGAAATGTTTTACTGCAGAGGTTATGAAAAAGGCTGAAGAGCTGCGTGGTCCAGGGCTCCATCCGCCTTCCTTATCTCTGGAAAGGAAATCTGGCAAATCCCAGAGAGGAGAGTTTTACAGATCACTGCCCATCAAGAACCATAGAGTACAAAGACAGCGATGAAGTACTTCCTTGTATTCTCCTAAGTGTAGACCTTGTGCCAAGAACAGTAGTAGGCACCTGATTTTGCTAAATTATCAGTATTTGTGATGATAACCAAAGTTACAAATGGTTATCAGAGGAGCAAATGTACAAGATGACAGGTCTGAAGAGAGCAGTTTAGAGAAGCTCAAGCACTTAATGATGTTTAGTATTCTTTGATTGTACCATTTTCTTGCTATCCATTTTCCTCTGTTACCCTGAAAATAGAAAAGGCCTGGAATTCACTACACAAGTCATCATAATACACTTAATTTGATTCTTTCCTTTATACTTTTATATTATGTCCAGAGTCATCCTTGTTATTTTAGAACATTTATATTCTTCAAAGAAATCTGCCCCATTACAGGGACTGACTGGCTGGAGTTAATGGCCCTTGGCACAGCTCCTCCTAGTTGGTCATTAATCTACAGGAAATGCCCTGTCCCTTAATTGTTATTGCTTAATTAGCAACCTCTTCTATCTAACAAGTGACATATGACCTGAAATAACAATGTACACAGCAACAGTCATTTTCTCTGAGCGTTTGAGTTACGCCACAGGCAGATTCTATGCAAGTAAAACAAGGCATGGGAATTACATATCTATTCAAATAACATTGAATGTGACACTAAAATAACATTCTGCAGATATAATCATTAATAAATGTCTTTTCTTAAATTTCTGGGATGTCACTAGTTTAAATTAGTGACTAACTTGATGCCTAAAATTTGAAATGAGAAAGGCTATGTTTGACTTATTCCTCACACAATTTAGTGTTCCATATTTCTAATCGATACTGCCATTATATTTTCAGTCCATCAGTGGTTAGCCATGGTTTTAATCACTGCAGGATCTGTATAAATACACACATACAAACCCAGAGCACATTCCTACATGGAATATAAACTTGCATTTTTGCTTAGAGCCTGGGTCATGAGAATCTGTTCTCTGCACTCTTGGCCATTAACTTCTTCCCCCTGTACTTTTTTTCCTTTCCACATCCTTTGTCTACTTACAAATTACGTATTTTATTTGTAACCCCTTATAACATAAATTAACTCTTTCTCACTGCAAGCATAGTATTTAACCCCAATAGGACTTTTACACACTCTTGGAATATTGTGTAGAGATGTAATGCAGTACAGTGTCAATGGAGCTTTTAAAATTTGAAAGTAGATTTTGTCTTTGCAATTGATTTTATAAATAAAAGATGAATGCTTCATTTGTTGAAGGTAGAATATGAATATGAGTGGCCTGTTAATATATAAATTTGCGTCATCTGCAATTTGATATTGCTGGATAGTAAAATCTCAACTCATCTGACATTTCCATGTGAAAGAGTAGTGAACATTATACAAGTAGAATCCTGACTCTTTTCTTCTTCCGCATTTGTTTCTTTATGTTAAAAACATTCATATCAAGTGTTCATCACCAGTGTAATTGTAACTCTGGTGAAGTCAATGGAAATAGGTCCAATGACTTACAAGGTCTCAGGTTCAGGGAAATTATTTTGTAAATATAGTAGTAGTGGACTATATTATGTAAAAGAAAACTAGATTACTTGGGTTAGAAGCTGGAGAAACTCCATAAATGTGATGGTTCAGCATATGTAGAGTCTGAGTCCTGTTTCAGTAATAATTTTTCACACCTTTTTTTGGATTAGCAAATGGCAGCCCAGCTGTTCTACTTTGCTCTGTAATACCACTGAAAGTCCCTAATCTACATGCACTATTGCCAATGTCCATCTGCTTGTAATGCTGAAGAGCAGCCGAAAAAAACGGGAACAGAACAAACAGAAATCTTAATAAGCTCATTTTGGCTGTGCTACTGGATTTTGTGAGCTTCCGTGAATTTTAAATATGAATAGGTGTTATACATTTGTTGCATTTTAGTACAACATGGTAGTAACAGAAAAGTTGTGGTAACTAAAGTGGAAGCTAGTGTAGTCCTAAGCATGTACTGAGCCATTTAGTTGCTGTGCATAATTTATTTAAATTCAAACTGTGGACAAGATATTCAGCTAATTTGAACTAGTGGACTTCTGTTGCTGATTGGCCTTCAAAATCTGTTTTGCATTAACTCATCCATTTATTTACTTGTAAGAAAAGATTTCAGTTTCCTTAAACTAAAGAACTATCTATCAAAACACTCAACATAAATGTTACTAAAAAACATCTCAGCCTGTTCTTCTGAAGTCTACATAAAACTTCTGCTAACTTAAAAAAGGGGCTAGCAAGACCAAATTCACCTCGTAGCTGGGGACATACATAGCTAATTATGGGCCAAACCAACAAACATTAGAGAAAGTTATAAATTAATAAAAGCCTGTAGAATTTATAGGAGAATATGTGCAACAAAAATGCACTCATAATTTATTGTACTCTATGAATGACATGGGAGTAATTGTTTCCTTTAAGTACTTGGCAAACACTGATTGTATCCATTCAAAAAAGTAATTTTCCACTCAGAGAACTTGTAAGCACTCATGGAAATAACATCCAGCAATACAAAGCTTTCTCTGCAGTTCTCCCTGGCTACATGCATGTAAGACAAGGCAGAAGCTTTAAATGCAGAAAAAATGAACAGCTGGTATCAAATCCACAATTAGATGCGGAAAGACCATCTTCTCGTGAGAGCAGAAGTTCATGGTTATTATGTAGTTGTAGTTGTTAGTTTTCTGGTTTGCGTCTCTAAGCAAAACCCTTTGTAGTCTGAGATGAAGTTCTGCAATCTTAAAATTAAATAAATTTGCAGCCTTAAAAGAGATATTCGATAGACAAAATCACCTATTCTTTAATCTCCGAGTAAATTGCAGTGCTGTCTTTTCTGTAACTAAATAAATCGTACTTTATGGACTGGATGAGCCTTGTTAGTTAAATAGGTCAGCTGGCTTCAGTGCCAAAAAGTGCAGGATTTTCAGTGTTCTAAAGAAAATTAATACATTATCCAGAGGACAGTTAAATGATATACATGTGCATGTATATGCACCTAATTAGTAAGCAATGTGGACCTATTTAGTACATAAGGGACTATATATGCTGCTGAACAAATAGATAATATTTTACTCAACCGTGCCTGCAACTATTGTTTTTTTGTCTCCGCGTAGTTTCAGATTGCTGCTTGTCTGTATGATGTATTGGTGAGATTTTTCTTTCAGTTCTAGAAAGTGCTAGATTTTCAGTACAGTACTGTTAGGTTATTTTTACTGTTAGATTCTGTTAGGTATCATAAATTTAAATTCACATCACAGAATGCAAATGTCATTAAAATATTTATTCATAATTGTTACTATTGATATTGCAATAGAATTTAGATATCACCTTGATGGTCTCTTGGGTTTGGGTTTGTAGAAGCAAGACATAAAAAATTATTCTAACAGCTTTTCTCTTAAATCTGAATTTAGTATTTACCTTACATTTCCATATTTACAATATATCCAAAGTTCAGTGAAATGTGATTTAAGAAGTTCTGCATGATTTTGCAGAGTAGTTGACACTTTTTCATCAGAGCATAGATATTTTTCTCTCTGAAGAAGCAACAAATACAAGATTCAGTATAATTTTTGATATTTTCAATATACTATATAAATGAATTGATAGAAATGAAGTTGTTGTCATAACAAACAGAAAAATTGCCCACAACCAAGTATACTATATCTACAGTTGTGATTTTTTGTAGTCGGAAATGTATATATCTCTTACGTCTACCCATACTGCCAAATAGGCTAGGGCTCAGGGGAGGAAAAAGCTATTGGACAGCTGTGTTCAATTACTGTTACCAACTCATTATAAATAAGTAAATACTTGTACATGCCTAGAATGTAGCTGATCAATACAATTCTTCATCAATACTTTTATCTGTAGCTACACAGCTTACATTTTGCAGAAAGATGTTTTAGAATTTTAGTTGTGGTTGCCTTTCATTTTGCCAAACAAAATGGCATGAGAAGTTGTACATTTCTGCTTGGACAACCATTCTTTATGTATCCAGCCTTCAAGAAGAATATTAACGATGAATGTTGTATTTTCTGCTCAGAGTTTATTGCTTCTTTCAGATCAGCCTTGCCTCTTATTTAGATTAGCTTCATGCAAACCATCTGTCAGTTACATTCTTTCACTGCATCAGTGTTTTGATACTTCTTGAAACTAAAGGCATTTTTTAATACGTCATTTTAAAATTCTGTTTGTTCTGATGCAAAATTACGTACTAGGGCAACACAACATAGTAGTTATATAGGTTTGAGAAAAGAAGTATTGCTATAATCCGGTAACGTAACATTAACAATACAGAAGTTCTTGTCCAAAAGATCTTAAAGGACATGTGGCTCTGATGTGGGAGGAAGAACTCAGATAGAATAATTTTTCTGTATTTTTCTACAAACCAACTACAAATTCATTCACCAGAAAGCAAAGAGAAAAAGAAAAGTATGAGATAAAAACCATGTCTTAAGCTCAGAAACACAAAAGATAGAAATGGCACAAGGCTTTTTCCATCTCTTGACTAACTTTTTGAAAAGTGGATCAGAAGAGAGTAGGCATGTTTTCTGCTGCCTTATGCAGATGAATCGTCAAAATGTTATGTGTCAGTTTAATTAATTAGAGATCTAACAAATCTTTCTGCAGACACATGCACAGCACATTCTTTAAAATACTTTTTAGAAAAAGCATAACTGATATTTAAAGATTATGTAATTAATTGTGATTTTTATAAATACTTCTAGAATATCAAGGAAAAGCATTTAAAATCATTATTTTAAAAAAATGTTTTCATCAGTGGGACTTTATTTTTAAAGATGACAGCTGGACCAGACTAATTCCTTATATACCAGATACAGTGATAACTAATCCTATAACTTTTGTACATATTAAATACTGTATATAATTGGATCATAAGGTTGTGGTTAACTCATTTGGAAAAATTAGCAAAGCCATAATTACTCACAAAAAATGTGAACATCTCTCATGTGTATACTAATCAAGGATATGTGTGATATGCACAAGGATATGCAGTACTGTACTGAACATTTTATATGTTTTAATGGATACTTGACATTATTTTATATGACAAACAGTGAAGCAGAACTTTGCAGCATTGTGAATATACTACACTTATACCTCTTCGGATCTTCTCAGTCCCATTTAAACAGTTTTGATTACATTAGAAAGAATTCCTTCCACATGTCACATATTCTAAACATATTCAGTATTACATTTTTTCAATTGCAGATGTAATTGCATACTTCAGAGTACTGTAGATTAACAGTTCTACTGTATAATTTGATTTTTTTCTCCCTGCAGATCATAAGCTCTGTTTTAAGTTTTAATTCATTACCCTATTATCCCTTGTCAGATTCTCACCATTGACATGGAAAACAGGTCAGTGTTGCAACTGCAAGTCTACCTCTGTTGCTCAGTTTTTATTGATAAATTTAGAAGCTTATTCTTCTTTTATTTGTATTCAACCAACAACTTTTTTTTTCTGTTATGGGTGAGGAAAACTTGTGAATGGTGAACAGCAGTATTGAATAATCAATTAAATGGAAGTACCTTCACTATTTATTTTTATCCTGTTTTTCTCAAACATGCTACTTGCCGACCAAGAGAATTTTCTTCAATAATTAAATAGCATCTAGTACATTTAAAATTATTCGAGAGCTTTGTATACCTTCTATCACTGTGGCGTCTGAGCTTCTCAAGTGAACTAAAGCACGCAATTTATGGATTATGGATTTTGCTAGAGTAAGCAATTTTTTTTTCTGGCAATAAATACAATAGTCTTTAGATAGCTCAAATACTTGCTAGTATCCTCTAATACTCTTTCATACAGTCAGAACATCAGATGGAAAAGTCATTTCCACTAAACAACTTCATGCAAAATTTTCAAGGTGAGGACAACTAGTCCAGGTAGATATTGTTCAATGGCAATCCAAAACAGCACCTAATTTATCAAGAAAGTAATTAAGCTTTTAGGCTGGTGTTTTGTGAACAATTTGATTCTTTTTCAACTCATGAGTCCACAATGAGAAAAACTAATTAGAAAATGCCAGGTTATTAAAACGATATATAGAAAGATATATCTCTTATGTATATATAAATCTATCCGTCTCTCCATCTGGATAGTAATAGATAAAGCATCGTTGAATACCAAGCCACCGCTAAGATAAATATTTTTTTTCTTGGCAAACCTACCAAATAAGATGTCCTACTGCAAAAAAGATTCCAAGTATGTGAACTATAATTATAAGCTACAGCCATCACGTATTGATGGATGAAACACTTAAGGGAAAAAAATCTTTGGGATACATCCATCTTTCCCACTAACATGCTCTTTTTTTTATCAAGATACAGCTTCAACCACTTGATATCTATGCAGATGCTGATCTTAGAAAAAGAGCAGTGTGAACAGTGCAGTTGTCAAATGACATGAGGCGAGGTGAAGTGGATATAATTTTTGTACTTTGTCTCATGGTGTCTTGTTAGATTCCCAGTGGCTTGCTACAGATGTTAAAAATGGTAGGAAAAAAATGAGATTGCTTCTAAGTAGCCCCGAAAGATACTTTGGTTCTAAGGTAGAATAAGAAAGTGCTGAAAGAAATTAATTTGTGAATTTCGTGCTGACTGATATTACTACATGTAATAACGTAGACTATTTTAATTACAGCCTGGGATGATGTAGACTATTAAATAAAAATGTTAACATCTTCCTGGCAATAAAAGCTAAAGCCATGTACAAATAAATGTAAGACCTTGATCATGGAGACTCTTGGCTATTAAGGTTATCTACAGCTTTATGTCTAAATCACTGAAAATTAGAAGTATCTGCAAGTCTTTGATTATAAGACACTCTTTTGTCAGGTATGGATTTACTCATAAATGTTTTAACTTCTGAAATATAAGTTTAAGAATTGTATGGAATAGTGTCGAAGGAAATATATTTTTACTAACTAATATTAAAGGTGAAAAAAGCTCATTTGGGAAGCTTAAACAGATACTATCATCGTATGACTGGGGAAATCTTCATCACAATGCATTAAATTTTAGATATGAATCTAACTCTTGGTTTCAGTTCTGCAGCTCATGATACTATCTGCTGAAAGCCTAGTAAAATCAAGGTAGCAGAAGATACTCATTATTTAGGAAACTAGCATATCTAAGACCAAAGTCTGGCTCATGTTAACCTAATGGTAATCTGATTTAAATGATCACATTTGGTTCACTAGAAATCAAGTTATTAACATCTTTATAATACATGGTATGAACTTATCATGGAACCCATGTTCTGATAGCACTTGCCATAGATTTGCAAAAAAATAGATTTCTTTACCACAGAATTATCCAAATATATGGAAGAAGCCTGATTCTAGTCTCAAAATAGTTTTGAAATACCATGTACACTTGAAAAGCAATAAATCTCTTTTTCTTTTTTCCCCCCAAAATATGGCAGAAGTGAAAATTAATGCATCCTTAACCCATATAAATTGGCATGAGTCTACTGGTTTCAGTGAAGCAATACAATGTTAAATCAGATGTGGCCTTTAAATACAAACAAATCCCAACAGTCACATACAGTAATTGTGCTGCTTTAAAATAAGCAATGAAATACTGTGATTTACAGATAGCGATACAGGTTTTTTTATCATTACATTTTTTAAATGTAATGATACAGTTTTTTTAAGTGACACATATACAGGGAGGTGGGTTTTTTCCCAGATGTATCATTTTAGTTGTCATATACATCTTTTAGAAGTTTTAGTGTCACCAGTGTTTATCTGTCTCAAATATATGGTTTATGTTATTTTCTTAATTGCCTTCAACTGAACACAAATATTTTTCTGTACCAGTATATTCATACTGGCGGAAACCTTGAATGTGAAGGAGCCAGAAATACAGAAAGGTGCAAGACTGTTAATTTTCAGAGCTATTTCTGAAAATTCTGTTTAATGAGGGAACAATATAACATATGCAACAGGTAGATCATCCCCATGCCTGCTTCCTTTTTATTCTATACGTACACTGCCTTAACCATTGCAGATATAATAACTTTTCATTTAAGCACTGTCAATTTAGTAATAAAGTCAAGTCCAAGTAAACACACAGATCATTTTGCAATGTGTTTAAAGACAGTGATCAAACGTCGTAGATTTGTCGTCACAGACAAAATGGGCTGAATATTGACAGAGCTTAAGAGATGTGGCAGTTTTGTCTGTGTATGTAAAGATATATTTAAAATACATTAATTTACTCTATAATGAAAAATTGTAAAATAAAATTGTACAATAGAAACTGTGCTTTTGGGGGGATGATATGAAGAGCAAAATAGCCTTTTTATGACTTTAGCAGAACCTGGAAAGAAATCTTAACACATGCAGTGGAGGTACAGTGTTTTTGAGGAGATAACGTTTTGAGAAAGAAATTGAATTATAAATGAGATATTGTTTTTGAATAGCTGGAACAAAAGGTTTGTCCATTGTTGGAGGTCTCTGGAAAGTCTTGGTTCTACTGTGAATATGAGTAATGAAGAGTTCTGAGGCTGGAAAACTAAGCAGCAACTAGAAAGGTAAAGTGTTCTCTGGAGTATGGAGACTCTAGAGTAGTCTACTTTGTTTAGGACATTTGAAATTGTTTGCTGATGATTAGACCTGGAAAAAGATGTTAACTCTTAAATTAGAGCATCACCAGATTGTTTCTCTGATAGTTTAATGGGCTAATTGACAGACGTCTGTGTTTTGTTTACCTTAGTAGCCAAGCCTGAGTATTCTCAGAAAAAAAGATTGAGGAAAAAAGCTTTTAAGCATGCTTAACTACCTAAGGCATAAATGTAATCACTTAGCCAAGAAAAGCTATAGATGAGCTTTATTAGATTTTAGCCATTACAGATAATTCAGTGTTACAAGCTACCATGGAATAATATTTCTGACCTAGAAATCTATGAAAGAAGATTTAAGTTAAGGCTGCGATACACCACAGTAGAAAATGAGGAACCGAATTTATGCATTTCAATCACATTTCTTCACTGGAAGTGTCAAACCTGGGAATGCAGAAGTGGCAATAGAAACGGAAATGAATGCAATCCTACTGAGCTTGAAATTATTCAAGGGTGGCAAGTTTGTCGGTTTTACAGCACACCTTCCAGAAGTGTTTATAATACTAATATATTTATACAACGAGAAACTTGTGATTTTAAATGCTGCCAAGTCACATTTTGCCTTCACCGAAATAGAGCAATCACTTGCCAGTATGGACACATTGCAGAGTGTAATGTGAAATTACAAACCAGCTGGACACATCCGCAAGTGTACAAGCAGAAAGATTCTTAATCAATGTGTCAAGCAGCTGCTAAGGAGTGAATGCTATATGTCACAGGAAAAAGCTGCAAATTGTTCTTCCTCATAAACATGCTTTTCACAAGCGAATGTGAGGAGAGTTGCATTAGAATCTATTAACGTGCTTTTCTGGAAAATCATGAAATGGAATGAAAATAAAACACTTAACCTCTTTGCTGTGAACTAGTGTTCCAAAATGATACTGTCATCAAACAAAAGATTCTCTATAAAAAAGAAAAGCTGAAAGCATGACAATTGATAGCCACATGAGATGACCAGAATTAATCAGCCAAAACAATTGAAAGCCTGGTTTTTTTTCTGCTAAATTGGCAGAGTTCTGTTAATTCTTCAAGAAAAGAAAAGGAAACAATTATCTGATCTTTTAAAGTTGAGCTATTTAGGAAAGTCACTAAAACTACGAAGAAAAATATTTTGTCTCACATTAGAAAGGCATAAGCACTGGATCAGGACACTGAAGGCTTCATCTATTAGAAATGCTCTGTCTGAAGAAGCTATGCAAAAATACCCCACCCATTCATAAATTAGTATTGGAAATAAAAGCACTTAATTATCTCCTCAGATGTAAATCAATCATATCAATCTTTTTGGTGAAAAAATAGTGCAATGTATTTTCTTGTGGAGTAGAATTGCATTTATTATGCTGTAACTGGACTAAGACAGTATTCCTCTGACTGATCACCATAAAAGCATCCTGCTTTCTTGGAGAGAGTAGAGAAATTTATAGGAAGCAAAACTGAAATTTATAGAAGTTTGAACTGTCAGTATTTGAATATTAATTTAAGTATGATCTGTGAAACTGACTGGACAATAGAAAGAGGAAGACAAAGTAGAAAACAAAGCACATAATAGATATTGAGATATATCTTGTTTTAAAATTAGCAGTGTTCAGAAAAATCATGCCTTGTTATGCAATTATAGGCCAGCTGAAGGCATAAGGTCCTCTTCAGTACTAATGGCTGATATCATCACGTACTGCAATATAGTAAAATCCTACAGTTATGTTTTTTATAATCTAAGCATTAAACTTAAAAAAATAAGTTAGTAATACTTGCTGTTCTATTTTAAAGTCACAAAGGGCTTGGGCTCTTAGATTTTGAAAAAGAGGAAAAATAAGAAAAATAAGAGTGCTGTCACCTGTCAGTGCAGTCTGGCAAATTTTCTGATGCTTATCTAGAAGTTCTCAAATATACTTCCTTCAGCAGCATAGACAGTAGTCTGAGTAATGCAGCCAAATCTTCTTATGTTGGTCTTTGATTTCTGTGTTTTGTTTGTGTACTTTCACAGGGTGATGTGGGGGCAGGATTGGGTTGTGGTGATTTCAGCAGAAATAGTGTCTTTGGTATATGCTGTATATAAAATCACAATAAATGTAGGCAGATGAATGCTTACATTTTAATTATGTCTTCAGTAAAATGTCTCCATTTCTTTTATCATGCATGAAGTGCACCACTTTTTAATTTTCATTTTCAAGTTAGAATGTTGAAGTGTGAATGATTCAGGATTCCCAAAGTGTAGAAACTTGCACAGAAAAAGGACATCTTGTATTTTATTTACCAATTTTATTTGTGTGTTCTCACAGTAACTGGCTAAACGAGATGTCTTAGTACTCTAATATTTAATTCTTTCTACCATTTTTTACAAGTCAAAATATTATCTGTAGTCTATCATTCACAAAAAAACCCACCTCATTTTTGAGAGCACTTTCACAGGCAAAAAAAAGAAACAGGGAAGAATTTTGTCTTCTGATAACATTGGATCATACAGGTATATTTATTTCATTCATAGCAGCAGTGTCACAGTTTCACATTGTGTGTTGACAGAGTTTTTAATTTTAGAAGAGTACCTGCTTTGTATAAATGGTAACTTGAAGAGGCACAAACAGGATACAGTAAGTAGCCTGCAAAATCAGAAATAGCATTTAAGAAGATATGTGAATGTATAGACTACCTTGTCAGCTTTCTTTGTTGCTCTTGGTTCATCTCTCCTCAAGACTTTGCATAATATTGAAGCGTAGAAAACAGGAAAAAGGTAAAGTTTCCTCATAAGTAAACAGAAGAGGCTATGAGAATTGTAATTCTGGCATATACACCTCAAAGTCTCTTGAGTATGAAGGAAATTTAGAAAATACTGTGTAGGGTATATTTTCCACAGGTCTTTAGGGAAGAAAGTGCTATTTGTTTGGAAAATGCTTCTAACTACCTGGATTGCTGAACAGCCATGGCCAACAAATAAAGCCTTGTACCTCTTCATGTAGAGTTTGCAGAATACTTACTTCTCTTGGTGCAGTTTCATTGAATTGAAAGGACCAGAGCTTGTTAGGTATTTTTTAACAAAGCAGTTTTTCATTAATAAGGTCAGTGGATTCAGTGGAATTTAATGTTAAAGATGTATCATAAAGAATCAGAAAACTTTGTTTGCAAGAAACCGGGCTAGAAAAAGTTTAGTTCTTTGTGCAGGTAGCAATGAGATATTTAAACTATCCTTCTGATTGTGGGGATTGATGTTACCGTATTCTGTTTCTGTTATTTCTTAGAAAGTGATAATTATATAAAGCCTTTTAAGGGTAATGCTATGATTTACTCTATTTCTGTAGACATTAATCAGCTCTGATAACATTTAGCTATTTACCAGCAAGTGAATGTTTTCTCCAGATTTTACAGTGTTTCCTTTGTATTTACTACTCTCTGTTTGATTGTCTGTTTGTTTGGTGGTGTTTGGGTTTGGTTTGGGTTTTTTTAGTTCTATGCTGAGATTCTCAAAATAACCACCACTGAATCTTTGTCAGTTGAGGAGTTAACATAATGGCCTGCACATGATTCCCTTCTGTGTGTTGCGTCTCAGTACAAAACTGTAAACTATCTGCACTCCATATGAAGCTGTTTCTCTAGCATGTTCTTTTCCTGTTATCAGGTTTCGCTTTCCCTTACCATGTACGATGAGATGCTTTAAGAAGCCATTTCCATTACTGTCTGTGGTTCTAGTTTTATACTCATAGCCAGATGCAAAACCCACTAAGGTGAATGAAAAATGCACTTTGACTTCAATAATCCATATATAAGATTATTTATGTCTTGAAATGTATTTTTGTAAAGTAATCCCTTGAGCTTATATGTTTATAAGTATTTTCAGTTATCTTTATTTGCCTTAGTAATTACAGTAAGTTGTAACTGTTTTGGGGTTCATTTAACACCAAAGTCCTAGTGCTGATGTGGGAGTGATCTGGATTCTGTACTTCTTCTGCATAACCAGAGTAAACATTATGTTGGAATTAATTAAGTTTTTGGAAAGACAATGAGACTGTAGAATTCATTCATGGATTTGCACAGATGAAACCAGAGGTGTGGCTCTGCATTATAACTGTGCTGTTGCTAAATAGAAAGATAAAAACTCTTTGAGATTGTAGGCTGTGTGCTGCTGGGCAGTCAACTAGAAAGGTACCTTTCTTCCTATGAACAAAACACAAGTGAAAATTCATTGCAACAGCATCATGTCATTCTGTAATATATGAAAAATTGCTTAGTGTACACAATCTTTTCGTTCTTTTTAAATATGTCTTTCCAGGTGTATATTTCAAAAGAATAAAATTGGAATAAAATAGGTAAACTCACCTTGCTTCCAGGTTTTGATGTGTAAGCTTAAGTAGCCATCTAAGTGCTAAGTGACCCTACTGAGATTGTATAGTTTCTGTATTCATAGAACTGTGAGCAGCAGAAAAACTGAGCTGCTATTTTTATCATTGGATATATTAAATTAATGATAGCATTGATAAAGTTACAGTAGGCAGTAGATAACTTTAAATCATATTTCAAAGTAATTAATTATAAAAAGTCTATGACTGAGAGCAAAAATTTTATGAATAGATAAGTTAAGAAAGGAAACACTTTTTTCTTTGCTTTATGATTACTCAGATGTTCATAGTAGCTTTTATAAAAATTACTCTTAGAATAAGGGAGGCTTTATACATGTATGGATAAATATGTATATGTATAGGAACACTATGCTGTGTGAGCTTCGTTGAAACTCAGTGCTGTATGTTATTTCTTTCACATGTATGACTTATAAAATGCCATCGTATTAACGAAGTATTGCTAATTTTCTGTGTATACCTGGAACTTTAGCTAGAGCTGTAGCTAAATTGGGCTTTTGTTGAATGGAAGCAGAAGTGAAACTTCTGAGCTTTGTGAGGAACTTCAGGTTTTATCACTCATAATTAAAAAGTTGATAGGAACCAGCAGTGCATCTTTATAAAAGAACAAATGCTTCTGGTGCTCAGCAGCTTTTGTGGCTGTGAAAAACACTCTTTCATGGGAACAATGATTATCTGAGACTAACTTTCAGTCCAGCCTCCCTCTGAGTTAATTTCTACTCAAATTCAGTCATTTGACAGATAAGGAAAAGGCAAGATCCTCAAACCTATTACTGATGCCTCTGCTTTCTCTTGACATGGCTGCTTTTCTCGCTGTTCACCAGTATGATCATAGACTGTAACTCTTTTTAATGGTTGTTGTGCATATTTTTTAAGTTATGCAAAAGCCTCTTTTTATCTCTCAGTATGTTTTTTTCAAGGCTCTAAAGATTCTGTGGAAATTATTGTCTTGTACTAGTTTTTAAAGTTGTGGAACAAAGCCATGAAAAAAAAAAGAGGTATGTAAAGAAAACAATCTTAAAATTTGCTTTTAAAATTCTAGAAGTGGCTTGCACCATCAAAATTCTTTATTTCTTGAATGAGGGCCAATAGCTTTAGAAACTAACACAAGGCAAGAAAATGTGAAATCCTAAACTTTACATGTTATTTTGGTTATAGGATAGTTTTGTATCAGTCTACATCCTCTCAAATTAAGTTTAACCACCTATAATACCATTCAAAGAAGTAATTCTAATTCACCTATAGTTTATGTTAGCATAAATCAGTTAGAAATCTAGTGAGGAAATATTTGGAACTACAAGTGTTCCTTATTTTCTTTTCATCATAGGAAAATTATCTTACCTTTTTTGTCTTAGTTTCTTCGTTTGTAAAGTGGGCCAGATATGTGGATGGATTGCTGCTGGGTATTGCTCCCGAAAGAAGTTTAAATGCCCAACTCATAATCTTGAGCAAGAACTGGTTTTGCACATGGAAAATATTAAAGACCTTACTGCTATGATGGAAAAGACAATATAGCAACTAGTCTAGCTAAAAGTTGCAAAGATGTTCAGCAAAATGTTTGCCTGCGAACATTTGAACCTCCAGCTTTGACCTGACGGGAAAAAGGAAATTGTCCTTTGTACTTTTTTGTAAAGGATTGTTGTTTTCATTCTGCAGAAGCTGTATCACAAGCTAGAGGCCAGCAACCTTATTTTTTTCCGTCCCATTTTTGTTCTGAAACAATCAGTATGTTATGTTGAAAAGAGTGAACTAAAAGCTTTTGCTAAGAATTTTCAGATGTTCGCAAAATGAAATTAACCTTTCACATTAGGCTAAAAAAATGAAAGACGTTTAATCATTGTTGTTTGGAGTGCCGATGACTGAAAAATTGTATTAATAGCAAAAAGATTATTTTACTGTTTATAGTGCTGCCAGTGTGGATACGAAAAACAAAAGATAGGGAATTCAAACAGAGTAAGAAATAATACATGACTTGAAATATTCGATAATCCATTGCTGACTTCACAGAGTGTTTTTAGAATATGAAATTCTATAAACCAGCTCAAGTCATAAAACCCATTGTCTATTAAAATGAACAGCCTAATGTGTCTAAGTTTAACATTTTCAGAGAAAAAATACTCCCATAAAGCAAGTAGGTTACTGTTAAGAGATGTAGATGGTGGTGAAAAAATTGCCCCATCCTCCCGTCCCCTTCAGTTTTGACCAGTTCATGCCTGAAACACAACAGCAGATTTTTTTTACTTAAATCTGCTTGTGGAAATAATAATAAATTTGGGCTGGAATTACTCCAGTTGTTCTACCACCTCCAAAGATGACAGTTTGTCTGGATGAACATCAGTGAAAACATAGTTAGAATGGTCTATAGAACTTTTTTCTATTACTCTGAGATATATTCCTGGACTTTTTGGTGCTCTTTACAATCACAGGCATTATATATGAATTGCTAAATAAGCTCAAACCTTCAACATGCAAGTGTATATTAGCTGTGAGCTTAGCTAATAGGGGAATTGCCTTTTATAAATAGGAAGTTATTTTGCGCTGCAGTGGCAGATGAATAGCATACAACAGCACCATTCCTGTAGATCAGATAAGAAAAATACACATGATATATTTAAATAGTATAAGTCCATACAGCTTCATCCACTGCTGAGGAGCTGGCCTGACTAATACTGGAGTTTCTGTGAATGTCATACATAAATGATAAGTGGCCAATAGTGTAGCATGGGATGCCTAATTTGTAGGGAGAAGTACGATGACACAGATAAAGAGGGTGTGAGGTAAACACAGTAAACAAAATGCTTTTTTTAAAAGTGTAGTTTTCAAAGTTCAACTTTGGGGATTTTTTTTTAACTAAATTGTACCAATTGATTTTTGGGCTGATTAAATTTAAAATTTACAATAAAAGAGAAAAGCAAAGAAAACCAGGGTCACGGAGAAGAACAAAAGAAGGTTGGCAACTAATCATCTTGATTCTGCTAGGGGACTAAAAGATTTATTCTTCTTGTTATTGACAGAAGAAACAGAAGGTATCATCCCAGAGACAGATACATTTCACTGAGGGAATGAAAAATCTTAAAGACCTTGCTCTTATGCTGGAAAGGATAATAAAACAATTACTCCAGCTAAAATTTGCAAAGCATTAGGCCCAGGTGAATTTGGTTGCTGAGTTCTGAAGGAAGTAGCAAGGAAAATAGTTAAAATTTCAAATACACATTTTTGATTCATAAACTCATAAGAACAAGATATCTTATGAAGATCATCAGCTGTTTGACATTACACACAGGAAAGCATCAATACAATGAGTATCAAAGGAAACAAAATAACAACAGTTTAAATGGCAACATACTAAAGTTTTTCAACAATAACAACAGCCAGCTAACTTGCTTCTCTATATGGTCCCAAAGTATAATCTCCATTTACAGCAAGTGAGAAGCTCAAATCTGTCATTTTTCTCCTGATAGCTTTTGCAGTGTAATGCATGCCTTTCAGTACAGGAATCAGCACATCACAAAAGTTATTAAAACTTTAGCAGTAGTCTGGTATCTATTGAAAGTCGTATAAAACTTAAAACTCTAAACATCTTAGGTGTGTGATTATTTTCACACATTATTCAATAAAATCCTAATTTAAACATTCACACAAACTTGCTGCAGAAACTGCATTACAGCGTAGGTACCAAGAACAGTAGAAAATCTTGTCCTCTGGATGTGGAGTTTAGACCTAACTTTGGCAAAATATGTAAACCTTTGACTATAAACAATGAATTCCTGTTGGATAAACTTAAGCTTTAGCTTAAGAAAGCAAAATTCTTTGTTCAAAACCCATGAAGCCATCTGTGGTATTTTAGAATGATAGTAAGATACAAATACTGCCAGCACTAAATATACAGAGAAAAACTTTCAATATCCACATCTTTGTCTTAGAAATAGGTAGATTTTGATATGAATTGCATATGTGAACTCTTGTAGCTGCCATGTACGGAAACGGTGTTGCTTTTTGAAGTGCAATCTACAGAAAAAGTACAAGCACTTTAATGTAAAGTTTGGATTGTGTGAATAACAATAGTTCTAGCAAATTTTGCTAGTCATATAACTCGTACTATGAACATTGACAAATGATTGGTTTGCCTGTTCTCTGAGCTTCCATTTTTCCATGTAAAGATACACAGCAATTTTTACAGGACAAAGTAAATAACTAAAATATTGATATGAAAGCTATTAAGTGGTTCAGTCACATCAGTAATTTTAATTAAAAAATTGTAATTTAGAAAATTTATAGAAATCTGTAAACTAAGTGAAATTCATACTGTGAAACCTACTTATTTAGTTATTTTGATGGTTCTGAATCAACCAAAAATTATGGTATAATTACTTTGTACAAAAATAATTACCTTACTGCATGCAGTGAGTATTGTCTGAACAGGACTCAGCATACTTTCAAATAGATAAACAATTTTTTTTGGATGGTTAAGCTGCCCGTGTTGCTAACTTTACTAGAGATATTTCTTGGTATCAATATATGTACTAAAAACGTGGTCTGAACTTTTTGGAATTATGAATCATGGCTCATAGTCTCCCATCTAACATACCTGTTTGCCAGTTGACCCCAGCCAGCAGCTACACACTCATTCAGCCGCTCGCTCACTTTCCCCCAGCAGGACAAAGGAGAGAATGGGAAAAGCAAAAGTTAAAAACTCATGGGTCAAGATAAACACAGTTCAATAAGTGAAGGAAAGAGGCAAAAAAACAAGTGATACAAAGGCAATCACTTACCCCACAAGCAGACCGATGCCCAGACAGTCTCCAAGCAATGGCTACATTTGAAGACAAAATCTCCTGGTCTTATTGCTGAGCATGACGTTGTATGGTGTGGAGTATCCTTTTGGCCAATTTAGGTCAATTGTCCCAACTGTGCCCCTTCCTGGCTTCTTCCCCGTCTCCAGTCTACTCGCTGGATGGTAGAATAAGGACCAGAGGAAATCCTTGGCGCTGCTCATGCACTGTTCAATGATAGCCAAAGCATTGTTGTGTCATCCACACTCTTTTAGTCACAACTTCAAACCACAGCCCCGTATGGGCTGCTGCGAAGAAAGTTGACTCCATCCCAGCCAGACCCAGGACACCACTACAGTCTTTCTTTGATAGGTCATGTACATCTGTATGTTTCAGCTTATTCACTACCTCATTGTTTGTGAAGTACGTGAACGAGCATGGTGTGCTGAAATACAGCTTAACAGAATACTGGCTAGAAGCAATCTTACCTCTACTAGAGATTTCCTGAAGAAAGTGAGTAAGGGTTTATGATGTTTTGGAAGACTACAAGGGGGAACGTAGTGCCAAATTTTAAAATTGCAATAAAAAAGAGCCAAGTCTAGCTTGCCAGCTTAACTTTAGTTCCTGGAAGACTATGGGACAAATATTCAAGCAAATGATTTGTTAGCAGTTCCAAAGTAAGGAAGAGATGAGTAACAGTAGACATGTATTTTTCAGCAACATACTACGTTAAACCAATTCTTCAACTTCATTTAGAGATTGTCAAGCAGCAGATGTCATGTATTCTTAAATAAATCTTTAGGCACGGTCAAACATGACATTGTCTTAAGCAAGCTAGGAGATCTTGGGCTAGATTAAGTTTCTAAATTGCTAGTAAATTGCCTGCAAAGTTGGCTGAATAACTGTGCAAGTTTTCAGTAATTCTCTGTCAAAACGAAAGAAGAAACTGACCACAGGCACCACTCCTGGAATCAATTCTTTGCTACTTTGATCAGCCTGGATGGTAGAGCATAGACCAAGTCTGTTAAATCTGCAATAACGCAGAGCTGGGAAAGAGAAACAGTATACTCAAGAATAAGCTTTGAATTCAAAATCAGCTTGACAGATTAGAGAAAAAGACCAAAAGATATGCTAAAACTCTATGGAAAGAAGTGGAAGGTGCTAGGCATAGGATGGAATTATGGACAGCAAAAATATGCTGTAGAAAAAAACTGGTGAAATACTGTTTCTTTGGAAAAGAATCTGTGAGTCTGCTTGTATCACATTCTGAACAGGGGTCAGCAAAGCTGTGAAGTTGTAAAAAATCTAAGAACATTTTATCTCTTGTAAATTGAAATAAAGCTTGTAAGACATGGTGAAGTAATTATCCAGTTCTGCACAGAGTTGTACTCCAGGCTGGAATTGTGCATCCAATTTTGAGCATTGCATTTCACCAACAAAGTAAATCTATGAAATAAAAAATTTAGACTTGGGGTTATGTACCTTACAGGAGAAATGACTAAGGGAGGACCTCATGGCAACAATCAAGTTCGTAAAGCGGTGGTGTAGAAAGGAAAGAAGTAATCTGTCCTTCTTTTGTGCATGGTAGGTAGGATAATAAAAAAATCAAGTTAAATTGCAGCAATTATGAATAAGTTTAAACATCAGGAAGAACTTTCTTATGACAAGAACAATGAAACACTGAAATAGATCTAGTGGGAGTGGGGGATGGGAAGACATTAGATAAATATTATCAGGATTGACATAGACATAGTTTATCCTACAATAAGGCAGAAAAACATGCTGGATGGTTCTGGTTTTTATCATGATTAATTACATCGATACATCCCTGGAACAGAGTGAAATATCCTGCCTAACAGCTGGTGGCCAAAGAATTACATCTTCCAATCCAGTAAAAGCCAAAGACAAAATGTGCTAGTAGCTGTAATAATTCAGTATCTATCTGATTCTTTAACTTTTAATATAAAATATTTTTGCCTTCAGGTTAGAAATAATGATTTTCTTTTTGCTCTTCCTTACTCCCAGTGAAATTCTACTTGTTTCTACTTCGACGAACCACAGGGAGTGAGGGCTTCAGCAGGATTAGTAGTTGGAAGGAAGGGACAAGTCAAACGATGACTTGAGAAACGATGACAGTAGAAAAAGTGGAGCCATGGCACTGTTTTTGTGTAATGATTAGAAAACAGGAAAAGAATCCAACAACACAAATTGTATTTCAGTTTGCTTGGTTTGGATCTTACATGGTCATGAGTAGCCCAAGGAATGACAGAATGAAGTCTGAAACAGCATAAACCTTTGGTGAAAATTTGTTGCTTCTCCTGTCTCTGCTTTTCAGATCCTATAGTGAGATAAAGAAGTAGATGAGGAAGTCTAAAAGTGAATTGTTTGTATTTACCTCTTTCCTGAAGTGGCTTGATGTTTTGGCACGCCATGTTATTGCAATGAATAATATGTGGTGCTTTTGTTGTTCTGGTTGCTTTTTGAAGACCCTGTAGTTTGGACCCAACTGAACTGAATATTTCTCTTCCTTATTTCTCTCCTGAGAAAGTTTTTCTGCATATATAACAACATTTCTTCTCTATTACGCTTGATAAGAAGAGATTTTTTAACTTTCCTCTTGGTGGAAAAAAAGTAAGTCTTTTTTATTTTCTTCTGTTTGCCATTTTGTCCTTCATATTAAATCTACAATTCTTTCTGCAGGAGACATAAAGCCAGAGGAGAAAATGGAAAGTCTGTGAGAAATTAAATTGGCACTTGGGAGGCATTTCCTAAAAATAAGCACATATATCTAGGGTGCAGAAGATTCTGATCTTTTTCTTGCCCACTTACTGATAGTAGCAGAGTTGGTTTTTGTTATGATAAAAATTGCAAAAATAGTATTCGAAATAGTACTATTGCTGACATAGTAGTCTAAACTGAGGAACATCCAGGATTCTTAGAGTAAGCAAGCATTAAAGATAATAAATTACTTCCATGGGGACTTTCCCTCCTTAGTTTCCTAGCTGAATAAAATAAGGAGCTGACAAATTCTCATCACATTCAGCACTGCATTTTTTTTCTACTTAACAAAATAAGAGTTTTAGAATTAAATCCGTCATCTAAAAGATCGTAACAATTTTCACAGACATTATGGTCTAGAGAAGCAGAATTATACACAATTTAAACAATTCTCCTGTTTCAGTAAAATACTATATGGCTCATATGATTCCTACCTGATATTTCATAAAAATTTAAGCCTGGACATCACCTACCTGTAGAAAAAATATTCTATGCCTAAACCTAGCCAAATCTTCTGTCTTAGCTTTTATTCTTCCTTTTTCCTGAATCAAATTAAAATTCCCCTGTTGTGTTTTCTTCAGCTCAACTACGAGTGGAAGAAATCCTAGATGCATACATTCACTTGAATTGAATGACCCTCACGTCAGTCTCGAGCACCACTTGTGCTTGCATGGAAACATTTACTACCAAATTTTCTGTCTGCTTCGTGGAGGCGTTTGTATGTATAAGTTGCTGATGTCCTTCCATCAAAGACACTATAGAATCACAAAGAGGTTTTATTGCTTAACAAAGTGTGGATACTTCGTCAGTGAACTAGAAAGATTTCTACCTGCAAAGATACAAACTCAGTGCTCAGAGCCTAAGTATACAGAATCAGCTGAAAAGAGAGAGTCATTTTTAGTTATCAAGCTTCAAAAATTAAAAAAGGGTATACAAGCAGAATGAGCAAAAACTACCCATAGGAAGAGCCCATTTAAGAGTTTTTTTCCCACCGAAAGAAAGTAGAAAGTTCACCTGTAAAAGCAGAGATTTACAACAAGATTAAATACTTTGTTTTAACACTCTACATTATTTACTTACTTCAATTATTCTGTGAACTCCACATTGGAGTCATGGTGTAGCTGCCTGTGGAGATCACAACCCGTTTTTTCTCTTGATATTTGTTTACTAATAGCGTTGTGAACTGTCGTTTCCATCTTTTTCATAACATCATTGCTATGTGATTATTTTTTGAGAGGAGTGGCACTAATGTCTTAAGAGATGAAAATGCTTTCTGAGAATCTGATTTTTCAAGTTACTGTGTAATTTCTACATGTTTTCTTGAGGCTGTATGGGGTTTTTCCCATGCATATAAAATATGAGTATACTAGAGTTCCAGAGTCTGCTGAAGTATATTTGACATCGCTAAAGGAAGGTAGCAGCCCTCAAATACTCTTCAATGATCTGTATGTAGTTGCATATTATATGTAAGTTTATGTTCACATTATCTCTTCTAGAGAGGGTTCTGATCAGCAAGGTAATGTGTCCTGTTTTACCATACAGATCATCCATTTCGGTTCAAATATTTTTCCTCCCCTTCAAATCACTATTAAATTAGCTGTGTAATGTTTTGTTGACAAACCAACAAATAACAGTGACAGGATTTGTTGATACTACACTGGAAATTAAAATTGGGTGTATGGCTTTGTTAATTTCTTAGTGAAAAGATGTGCACTTGCCTAAGCTACTGGTCTTATATCGGTCTTGATTCGCATGAACAACATATGTCTAAGTCAGTGGGTGATGCTGGTAAAGACTGAGGTCAATAATACACACTTATTACTATGCTTTCTGTGGCAGAGCAGGCTTCCAGAAAATATATTGCCTTATTGTTGATAAGACTCTCTATAATATTGTGTTTTCCAAACCACCCAAGTGCTTTCTTAACAATTGCATATGAGGTACTACTTCACACTGATGAATGGCTGTAATTTTTATCCCTGGATATCAAGCTCAAGTAGTCTAACCCTGACTGGTAAGCTGACCTTCAGCTTTCTCTTATAGCTATCGATATTTCTGCATGTGTTGTGCTAGAAGCACAGTGAGCAAAGACTTCAAATGATACAGATAATTGCAGTTGTGTTCATAGTTTGCACTGAATATATTTAGACTGTTCTTTGCAGAGGGAAAAAGGCAATTATCCATTTTTTTCTACCTGAGCCTGGAATTATAACTCATCTCTTAACAGAAGATCTTAAAACAAAAAAAAACCAAAACAGCCCACTATTGTATAGTTTCTTTCATGTTACCAGGAGATGCACTCAAAGAGATATACAGGAACAGATCTGAAACAAGAATACTGTCTCCTTTAAATGGCCTCGGTAATTATATTTGTTCAAGAAAAATCGATACAGAAAGAAAAATGAATCACTCATTTGTCTCAGATGCTTTATAGTTGTTCAGAAAATATTTGTGGGAGGAGTTACTCCTGGAAAACCTCCCAAGGCCAGTGAGATCCATGGCGCTGTGCTCAGTAAGTTACACTAATTCTTATGCACTCAGTTTTCCCGAAGGAAATTGGTATTCTTGTTCTTCTTTTCACCTTCTTTTTTGTTATTCTTCTTTTTCCATTATTGTTGTTGTTGTTGTTGTTGTTCTTCTTCTTCTTCTTCTTCTTCTTCCTCTCCTTCTTCTTTCATTTGCATATAGTCCTTACATTTGGTAAGAAAACTACCAAATTCCATGTGGGAACATCCAATTTACATAAGTGAGAGGGATCATTTTTGTATGTAAACAATACAAAAATGTGTGTCACTGTTGCACAAAGATGAGTAAGCTCTCTGTGCAAACTTCACCCTTTAAGGCCCAATCCTGTAATCCAGTTGCAACATTCCTATTGACCTGAAATTTCCAGTGGGACTTTTATTTCAGAGAAGCATAGCTGCTGTTAGTGCTACACAGTGAACTTCAGTTTTCCTTTGTACCCACCACCGTTTTCTTCCTGCATGTGTAAGCCCTGTTCTTCAGTTTCTGGAGAAGCTGGACTTAGAAGGCATGTGTTGTTTCTACCCAAATTAAAACTGCACTACACTCTTCACGGAATT
>Ga0181612_169346_pt1 | contig 29906 bp, 10 predicted proteins | sample HoacroProtozoa21_FD_119630 | JGI IMG/M metagenome (GOLD analysis project Ga0181612, IMG submission 119630) | Hoatzin crop microbial communities from Cojedes, Venezuel. Combined Assembly of Gp0051906, Gp0051904, Gp0051908 | reverse complement strand
ATATGGATTTCTGGAAGCAATTCCTCATAATCTCTGAGCTATTGTTTGTCATTTTACTAATATAAATGCAAAAAAGGCAAAAGATTAACATAAGCAACTCTCAATTTGTGGACTTTTTAACCATTTCTCTAAAGTTTACTTTTTTTTTTTTACTGAATACCCCCCTCTAACTATGTTCAGCCTCACAGAAATAATGACAGGGATGTCACTACCGATCATTGTAAAAATACATTTTAATGTGCTTAATAACTGGCAGATACAGATACTGACATTAGCAATCAGGTGATTAACTGGTATCAGGGATTGCTGGAGCTGATAATTAAATATTGGAGCTGTCTCCCACTCACCTCCAAACAACCCTACAGACCAAAAACACAGAAAAAGAAGGTTAGACTTCTTCCTGCTGATAAGAAGGAAAAAACATGTTATTACTGGGATGGGGATGTTACACAGCAATAAACAAGCGTATCTGTTACATTCAGTTACTTTAAAAAGTTATCCTAAACAGTATCTAGGTTACTGCAAAGGAGCTGCACAGTCCGGAAGATTCTTAATTCACACAGGCTGGCTTTGATGACTGGCTGCAAGATTCGAGTCAGGTTTTAGTCATGAACTCCTTGAGAGTCTTTTGAAGAATGTAACGTTTTTTTGTCTCTGGGTGCACTTCAAGAAGTGATTGGCCACTGTCATGCTCATACGCTACCGTTCAGTGGCACATATTTGCATTCCAACTTTGCCGTAGCATTAGAGCTGCCTGCAAGTGTAGCTGCAAGGAGGGAATGCATTGCAGATACTGAAGCAGTCCATGAGTCACAGAGGCATAGATAACCATAATGAAATCCAGGTTCAAAGCTGTAAACACCAAACCAACTAAAAGATTTGTTTCTGGAGTTCAGAAACAGCAAGTTTTGGAATGCCTTTGAACTTCTGGCTGGGTCAAAGATTGGGAAATAAAAAGCTGCTTATTTGTGCAGACCAGATTCAGTCGGTTCTCCCTGCTTGCTTTCCTTGTAGCAAACTGAAGTCACAGATGCCATATGGATGGGGAAAAAAAAAAGGGTTACGAAGATGCACTCGTGCTGATAACACTAAAATCAAAACTGCCTTTTTAAAATAAAAAAAATCATAACGGCCTGTCACACAGAGAGCAAAGAAAATGGCCTGAGAAATCTCAGAAATTCTACAGAGCAGAAAACAACTACTGTTTCCAACCTCTCTTACTTGGGAAATTGTATAATTTAAAAAAAACAAAGGCACGACAGAAAAGATTAAACTATACAAAACTGCCATGAGGAACTACAAAGACGGGAGCATGTGCAGAGCACAGATTGCTGGAAGATGCATAACATGAAACAGGGCTTATGCTCCAGGGAGCATAAATCCAGAAAGCATCTCAAGTGAGTTAAGTAGTTAGCATTGGATTTGGAAAAATAAGAGTTTAAAGAAGCACCAGGAAGAACTCAACAATTATGTTTTCTATAGGCTGCAATAAAGAAAGAAGGGAAGAGAACTGATAAGGACAAAAAGTAAACAAACAAAAGGGAGGAAGTTGTGGGCCCTTTAATAAAAAAAAAAAAAGATATTAAATTTTAACCTCCAATTCTGAGCTGCTTTACAGAGTATCAAATACCCTGGTGTGGAGCATTTTTGCATTGCTGTCTTCAGAACATTAAACATTTCATTAATTTTCATAACAGTGAAACCTTCCAAAATATTCTGTAACAGTAGCTTCCATTACGTCCTCTGTATTGGAAGCAAAATCACCTCCATTCTCCTAGTATATTCTTAAATTTAAAAGACAGTATCAGTCACTCCGTCTCTACCAGCTGTACCTCAGAAGGAATGGAGGAAACATGCTTGTTCAAGTCTCTTGATCTTCAGTGGCAAGCTGTTCTTGCATCTTTTCTCTTACTCATCCAACAGTAGATCACGCTTTTTAAAAGCTCTACTCTCAGTAATGTTTTAGCTATGTGAGTTCCTTTTGAAGGCTCACATCCATTTATCACATACAAGATGCAAAATCCAGGCCACTTTCCTTCCTTTTCTGATTTTTCTCCGGGAAGTAAATATTACCAGGCTATCTGACCTTTTGGTCAAAGGCACTTTTATTTGCGTCTTAATTCTTTTAAGGACACTTCAGGGTAACATGAAGGAGCTGTTCAAATGGAAGTAGATTGTGGCATTGACTTTAACACTTGTTACATTCCTGTATTTATGTAAAAAGGCTTTAAGGGACCTGACAAAGGGCTCAGCCCCTTACCCCCCCTCCAGTTCCCACATGCAGTATCCCTCACCAAGGTCAGCCAGTGGCAGCCGAGCCAGCCTTGCCAGTTCTAGCACAAGAGTTGTCATTCTTGCTCATTTTCTCTAATATTTTAAGCTCTTGTTGAGACGCTAAGTTTCTTTGCATTAAAAAATTATAGACCTCAGAGAAAGTGTGACCAAAAATATCAGGCTCGTGATAAACGCACGCTTTTTGTTCCCCCTCTACTAGCTTGAGTTGACATCAGACCTCAGACAGTGTTAGTTCTAATAAGACGGCAGGATGACAAGTTAAGGTTTTGAGTTGTTTTAGGGCCATTTTTTTTCCTGGGAGAAGGTGGCAAAGAGCATTTCCTGGTTTTAAACAAACAATTCATATAAACACACAACCAAATAAACCAAAGAATACTAGAAGTTACTGCTAGGGTAAGACAGACTAAACAAACAGAAGGTATCTTTGAGGTAAACACAAATAACATTGAGGTAGCAGTGTCATACTCTTTGAACCCAAATCATTTTGGTTTTTTTTTTTGTTTTTTGTTTGTTTTTTTTTTTTTTTTTTTAATCAGGAATAATACTATGCAAGTTGGATTGTTACATAGTTCTTTGAGTTCATATTTCATTCCAAAATTCTTTTAAGCCTAAAAGAGACCAATTAAACATTTTATAACTGGGTATTATTACATTTGTAATTTTGGTCTAGGGAATTTTATATAGTTAGACATAGACATGTCTATACATGGATGGAAGAACAAACTCTGGCTCCAGTGAGGAAACATCCCCTCGCATTCCACTCCAGTACAATGCTTGAAGTTCTATCCAACACAAAGTAAAAAACAAAATTTGACACACAGCTTCTGGGGAGAGCAAGCCAAGGACACCATATGACACGGCAGACACAGCTACGCTAAATCAGTAGACACATTATCGAGTGTAATACTGGGAAAGAGAGAAGACCGCTCGCATCTAATGCTGGGTCTGGCTATGGTCCCACCACTCTGTCTAGTAAGTCCTACAGCAAAATGGATCTTTATGCAGTGAGATATCTCAGGAACACATGTGCTGCACTCTCCCTGTTCTGCACTTCAGTTTGAGCTCATCTATTGGATTACTGCTGCTCAATTTAACTGGCCAACATAGTTGGGCACTCTCTACATGAATGTCTTTTTGTCCCATTTGATAGCTAATTCTCATTTATCACGGGTTTTCCAACAGTTTCCTGAGGCCAAGACAGTGTCAAATAGATTTGCTGGGTATGGACACATATAAAGTGATAGTTTGTAAACTTTTTCAGGTGGAGATTATGTTCTAAAATTCAGAAGTACCAAAGAAGTTCTGTTACTTATTATTTGTCAAGGGTTTGTTTTTAACTATTTTTGGACACATTTGTTTCCTTCGTAGCACAAAAGCAGTGAGATAACCGTGATCTGTACTACTTCCACCACAAAGATTCTAAAGAGACTCTAAGTATAAGCTACAGAGGGGGACCAAGCCATATGATCCTTTAGTCAATGCTATCCTGATCTCCCAGAAGCATTTGTGTAGATTCATGTCTGCATACACTTACTCTTTCTACAGCATAGAAAGACCAAATTGAGGAATTTTGGAGCTGGATAAGAACAGCACACTCATCTTTGCTCATAACCTTCACCATTTGTAAGAAAGGTGGAAAAAACAGAATGCATCAGATTTGGACAATTTGCCAGTTAGTCAAAACTAGCAGAAGGTGAGGCAGATGTAAGCATCTTCCCTTTTCTTATACCATCTATACGCAAATTTCCTAATTTTCCACTTGGGCAGAACTTGTTAGCCTTTACAACAATGCCACTCTTGGATTTTCCATCTCAATCTGTTTAACATAAAACGTGTACATCATCTTTATAATTTTTGTGGTTACTGTTGGTCTAGCATATCAGGAATATAATTCACATTTTGGCGCGACTCTCAATATTGCAGTATCCTACTGTATACATCTCCCAACAGGAAAAAAAAATGTTGTTCCTGCTATTACAATGCCATTTCATCCCATACTAAATTTTCCCATACCAACACCTGTATCCGTGAGCTGAATAATTCAGATGTCTTGAGGTGTTTAATTTCTCATTAAAACTAAACTGAAGACTTTGACAGAGACCGCTTATTAAAAGATGGGTAACAGATACACCGCAATGCAACCAGCTGGTCAACAAGTAACGCTTTCATTTGTTACTGGATGTAATGTGTTTCTGCCTTACTGCGTGTCAATCAATGGGCAGCTTAAGTAGAGCTCAACAAAGCTGGGTTCTCATTTCAGTTACACGGGTGTTTTTCACTCATTGACACTACAATCACTGAGGTAAGTTTGAGCTGAGGGTTTGCTTTTGGCTTTGGTTTGTCTGGAGCTTGTTTGGGGGGTTTTTGTGGTTTTTTTCAAAGAAAGGAGCTCTAGTAGCTCAACCACTTATTGAATCTTTAACCTCTGTGTTAGCTTGGTTATGAAATCATTTCCCCATGACAAATGGATGTAGTTCAATCATATCTACAGAATCATATTACTTCAGGCAATGATGATATGCTGATTATATATAAGCTTGCCCTTTGCAAGATTTTTATAAGCCTGTAAAGTTTGACTATGGAAGCATGGTACAGACACAAAGACAACCTGTCTTTAGGCAGATGAGACTCCTGACATTTTCTAGCTATCATACTGTTTTGCAATTAAACATTTTAAAAAAGAATGTAGTAAAAACGGGGGCTTGACTGCACTGAATTAATCTCTGATATCTACTGGCAAATTAAGCACTGTGCTGCATGGTCCTGATCATAAAGACCACATCCTGTGACATCAGTCATCAGATGAAGCTCCTATTTTCTTCAAACCCGTTCATTTCAAGTCAACATTTACCAGACTGGTTGACTTGGGTTTTGGTAAACTCTTATCAACATCCAGTCAGTGTTTGCAGATCAAACAGCAAATACAAGAGAACTAAATAAATATTTATCACTGTTATTAAGATGATTCTCACACTTAAATCCCTAGTGAACAGCTTGTTGTAAAATTGAAGAGGTATTCAGACTACTTTATCCTTCTTATGTTTGTTGGATTCTACATCATTACAAGCCAAAATTAATATTGATGTTTCAGAAAAGTGTTTTGGTTTTTTTTTTTTTTTTTCTAGTTGAAAAAGAAAGTAAAGAGTCCAATGTAACAACAGCAGATGCCTTTGTGGGGGAGTCCATTCGTCCCTGTGCTGAATTCCAGTGACTTCAAACAGCACTGTGCAAAGTGCAAAGATCCATCACATTTGAGCTGACCGAAGAACTGGGGACAAACTAATCAGGTCTGATCCAAGGTCCACTGAGCATTTCTAGGAAGTAGGTATTGTAAAATAAATACCATCACTGAAATTTGATCAGGACCGAGGTCTATTAAAGAAAATGCTTTGTCTTCCTTCTGCCAATTTAGCACCATTTAACACAGCACACAAAACCCTTGTCTTACAATGCCATAGGCAACTTTGCAACAACTTTGCTTCGCTTCCTCAAAACTATGTTTAACTTGGTTACCAACAGAGGGTAATGATGACTACGTCCGTGTTGCGAGCTAGTTACGCAGTTTTTGCACAACAAGCTGAAGCTGACCGAAGAAATAGCGCAATACTGGGAAATCCAAAAGGAGAAGTCACATCATAATTTGCATTTAAGCTACGTGCACCCACACCCTCTGCAGTCTCACTACCTGCTTGTTTCATGGCTGAAAAACACTATTGCTGAATGTTGTCTGTTGTTAACAGCAATTAATCATTTCCCTGGGAAAAGTTCAATTAAAGCTACTGTTTGCACTGGTTAATTAGTAATCATTAATTAAGTTAGATAACACTATTAGTTTGGCACTAAAAGGTAGCCTGCTTTATTTTCTCTCCAAAGTTAAAGATGTAGGAGGAGGTTAAATTTGAGAAAACCCTTATACATCTTAGTTACAGTTTCACATTAAGTTTATCATCCTAAGGCAGTAACAGTCTCAACATGCATTGGAGTGAGAGGAAGGGAGGAGGCTGCATTACAACTGCCATGTTACATTGCTGGTGTCAACAGGAAGGCCCCTTCCTGTCCTATCCAAGCTAGGCCACTTTATCTCGACTTACACTAGCCAGTAGCAAAGACTTCAGCAACAGTCATCATCAGTTGAAGAGGAATTTTAATCTAGAAAGATGAAAGTAATATTTTTATATACTTCTGACTACAGATACCTAAGACCAGTTTCCTTAAGTCTGTGCCACAGCACAAACACATCTGTAAGGGACAAATACTCCGTATTTTCATGCCATAAAGCCAAGTGCTGCCCAGAAGGTCTGCAGGTTGGCACATGAAATAAGTGCTGGAAATTGTCCTTCCCAAAATACCACAACTGTTTATCATTAGTGTTATTGATGCATTTTAACTTAATAAAATGTTATAAAAGCCATTACACCATTATTAACTGTAGCTAAGAAAAGCAATCCTAATGGCATGGATGAATCCAGTCAGACCACAAGGGATTACATAGCTTGATTTGCTCAGCCTAAGTCTCATAGGAAAAGGCAGAGAGAAACAAAACTCAGGTTTCAAAATGATCAAGACATAGCTGTAATGCTACTTTTGTTTAGACTTATGAATCTTCTGTGTCTTTAGGAAAAAAGTGATTAAATAACAAAAAACCACAACAGAACCTCCCTTTACTACACAGAAGTGATGCAAGGGGAAAAGAAAAAACCCTTCCAAACATCTGCTAAACTATTATCCCTTTTTCCCCCCGTATACGAATACTGTGCCCTCAATGGTCCCAGGTTCACTGATCTCCTTTGGACACAAATACACCCTTGTTGATCCCACTTGGCGCAGGCTGTGGCTGGTCCAGCCTGCCAGTGGCTGATACCTACTGCCTCACACTGTCTCAAACACCACAGTTTCACCAAGGTCTCAGCTTTCACCTCTTAGCACTCTACAGCCCCAAGGGTTCGAATGGAAGCTGGGGCCAAAGAGCCCAGAGCAGGAGGCAGATGAGCACAACCTGGTCTGACAGCACATCCGAGTAGAACATACTACCTGCAGCATGCTTACCCCAGGACGCTCACCACATTGCTCAGATGGGGATGCACGCCCACCTTCAAGAGGTAAAAATGGTAGTTAAATGAAGTCTGCTTTTTGGTATAACTCAGGTCTTTCCGCTTGCTTCCACTAATAATTGTTAAGACTGTCAGACAGCAGTGAAAGTAGATTGGAGGAGGGAGAGGGGGAGGAGAAGAGGAAACAGGCTAATGTGTTGAGGTTCTGAAAAATCATCAAACAAGATGGGCCTTGCGTTAACGCTGAGTAGTAAAACAATACATCACAGCAAATTCAGTATCATAGAACCATAGCTGCTTATCACACCGAGCTGTGAGAACTTTGTACTGACTTAATTGAGGTCAAGATTTAATTGCATGTCCTTTAGATAACATTTCCTCATGGCAGCATCTGTCTAAAGCGAAGACATGAATTCAAACCTTTTAGGCCAAAAATTTACAGAGAAGCAGAAAGTTCCAGTCAGAGCAAGAATAAGAAAAAACTAAGTACAAAGTTATCTTGTCATAAAATGTGTCCTCATTTGCAAACTGTAAGTAAGGATCAAACTAATAATACGCTGGAGAAATAGCTAGATACAACAGTGTAGGCTTGGGTATTTAACCTTCTATTCAATGTTCTTTTCTCTGTACTTGTGTATTTCAGGGGATTCTTGCCTCTCAAAACGAGCCTAGCATCCTCATTTCCATTCTTAATACTCAATGATGACTGGAGTTAGACCTTTATTAAAGCAAAGCTACTGAAGATAAACACAAAAATAAAATCCAGCAGTCGAACAAATTGTATTCGATTTGTTACAGCTTGTTAGTATGGATTCTCAAGCTCAAGTGGTGAAGAAATAGGAGATGTGATGGGGTGGTACCTTAATTCCAGGCCTGAGATCATCAGCTGACAGACTAGTAGGGAGCAACCCTTGACACGGGAATAATCTGCAGCTGAATCTACCATGCCCAGCTATAAACTGTTTCTTTTCCTGAAGGCAGGGAGGAGCAGAAGCAGTGGCTCGAAACCTTCTATTCCCACATCAGCTATTGCTGTATCAAGCTGGGGTGGAGGCCAATAATTTGAAGTATTGCAAGTTATGTTGCACATTCCACTCCTTACAACACACGCTCTTATTGTGGTAACTTCTGTCTCCAAGTGGAGGTAGTATAGGAGTTGTTACATACCTTAAACATGGATCATCTCTTCCCTAAGGATAGAGTACACATTAAAACCAAACAAAAATACCCCCAAACCCAGAACAGCAGTCATTAGATGAGGCCAGAAAAACATTCCCTGGGCTCCATTCTCATAGACGGCAAAGGCAGTACCTAGGACTGCGAGCAAGCATAAGTTACTCGTGTCCCAATCTGTAGCAGAAAGGCTCACATTCCAGGTGAGGAAATGCACTTAGATCACTGCTATTCATTATGCTGCCAACCGCCTTAACACTTGCTCCTGGCCACTAAATTCTCCCAGTGAAATGTAAGTAAGGAAGAGAGCAGCCCTTCCACAGCCTGGTCAGGCAGAGGGTGTTGCCCACTGTGAAGGAGCAAGGGTGACCCCACCACATACATGGGCATTTCCTAGCTCCCTCTGCTCTTCCTTCTCTGACGTAAATTCCTAAGCATCACAACTTTTGCAAAGATAACTTACGGGAATGACAAAAGAATCATTGGGTATATTTGGAAGGAATGAGCGCAAACACTGTTGTACAGGATGACCTGTTAGAAGCTACAGATTGTGTCTTGAGGAGATGGATGAAAAGGTGCAAGGCAGCAGCTGGATAAAGACACAACTGATTAGAAATCCACTTGTGAATTTGGAGAATGCAGGCAATAGACTGCAGGGAAAATAATTAATCAAGTGTTTATATAAGATTGCTCAAATATACTACATAATACACTCTAGAGAAGCCCAAACCATTGCAGGAAGTCAGGAAGATATGCAAATCACTGCTCTAACCAACACACCCAGAAGCAGTCATTCTTCACTAATATTTACTAGAGGACTCAGAAAACACCACTACTTGACTTTATGATCAAAACAAAAAGATAAAAACATTGACTTGCAACTTGAGTCTTGCAGTCCTCTAGTTGAGATCAGCTGCTGCCAAAACCTCACGCTGTCTCTGGTCACTACCATTAAAAATAGAAGACAAATGAAATATCCTTACAAAATACAATGGATTTATATTCTGTTCCGATAGGAAAGTGATGAGTGCCACAGAAAAACCTATATATTTGCTATTTTAGTTGAAAGCCTGTATTTTCCAAATATTCCCACTGCTTTTCAGTAGAATCTCTACTTGGTTGACTATTCCTTTCTAGGTCTTTGTGCCCTTGCTCAGAGCTCTTCATCCTGTGAGCTTTGTTGCTAGGATCCTACCAAGCCTGTAACAGCTGATCTGGTTCACAACGAATTTATGCTGAACTGTTATAGAAATCCTACAGGGTTTCTACAAAGGTCATCACAATGTACACAAATCTATGTTCATTTATATCCTTTTATCATGCAAGACAAACAGTATGAATCACTGATTAAAAACAGTTCATGTGAACCTAGGTATTATATATACGCCAAAGCCTACTTTTATATAATCTGATCGTACTGGTCAGTGACTCCATTATGCAGGGAAACGTGAGCTGGAACACTCAGATTTTTCAGACCAGTCTACAGTTTCACATATAAAGCCATTTGCATGCACTCAGTTCCAGGCTAAGTCCACTCCTCAGTACAAGTGCTGTTTGCAGACAGAGTTCAACAAAGCTGCCTACACAAATGCAAGAAATCAATTTTTGAATTTGTGATACATTGCTTTTGGACTGGCCATTAAAAAACCCCAACACACAAACAAGCCCAGGAGCATGTAAACTGCAGCTACTGCTACCAGCTAGATTAAAAATAATGCTTATGAACAAGATTCTAGTTTTAGCAGTTCAGAAGTACTAACTCTGTCACATTAGACTTGATCATCATGTACACTTAAATTAGTCTCTAATCAGTAGTTTCATTACTTAGCATAGGCCTTTTGAGTGTACTTCTTTAATGCACTGTTAACATCTCCCCCCTCCAGAAACTAAAATGCCTCAAGAACCTTTTCAAATTCTCTTTCAGAATTCATCTTTAACCTTTGCTATTACAGAGGTATAAATGTCTTTAGTTTCTCTAATTTTCCACCCCCCTTCAGAGCAGCAGTTGCTTACACATGCACAAATACTTTACAGACTTAAATTCTTGAAGAAAAGGTACTAAGCTTTCATGCATCCCCAGCATACGTCAGTAAGTTGAATGCCCACTCAACTGTAGCTCTTTCTACTCCTAGGTAGTCAAAATAACTGAAGGAACAATTAAATAATGACATAATTAATCAATCACAAGTAGCATTCTTTCCTATGATGGGATTCTTTCCCACTGCCTGGATAACACAGGTAAATATTTCACTGTGTCAGGTTATATGTCCTGCCAGGCTTGTAACTGAAGTGGCCTGGAAGTTTTAATATTTTAGAGTGGCACAAGTGAGTCACGGTCTCGACTGCCTCTGCCGAGCATGAATTATGCACCTGGTTTTAATAGAAGTCTAATACAGAACTATAGCAGAGATCCTGTATCAACCCTGCTACAGTGTTCACAGGATTTGTCCTACATTGAAAGAAACTTTTGTCTACATTCTGTTTAGAAATTTGATTCTTGTGAATCCATCGAGGCTGTTGAGTAACCAAATCACTGGCAAACAAGTTATGTCACAGGCAGCATGGCCGTAGATTGCTGCTCTCCTGCTGGACAAGGCCCTTTCCATCTCTGTCCTGTGATTTCAGCCGTCAATTTCTCATTACCAGCACCACAACTAGTACTAAGAACAGGGACAATCAGTGCTCTAACTGCTGTGACTAACCCAGGCTCCACAGCATCTTTAGAAAACTAGTCAGTACCTTTCCTTGAGGGTAAAGGACAAAATGAGTTGTTTTTATTCCCAGTGATTTCAATATTTCAAAACTCTACTAAGTAGGTAACTTCATTAGTTATAATCATTTCTATGAGGGTGTTGAGTTTTTTCCTCTTCCAAAAGGTGAAGATGAGGAAATAACTGCAGTGACACAAATTGCTAACTTGTAATCAGCTTTTGTCAACTTGCAAGTCTCACTCCCGGAAGTGCTGCCCACCTCCCGCCTGCACTTCTTTTTCTACAGGTTTGAGCAGAAGACACTCGGCTTGTAAAACTTGGGTTTATTTACCATTCTGCTGTTCCTTTACTGCTCTAATGGCCAAATATGTCAGACACATCCGAGTAAGACTGGACATTTGAAGGCCAAGTCAAAGCTAATTGAATCATCTAACAATATTGTCAGAAGGACAGATTTTACTGAACATTTGGTTCTTGGTATTTTTTAAACTGTTATTTGGTTGTTTTTTTTTTTTAAAGCCACACTTTGTGGAGTCAAGTACTAAAAACAAAAATGAGGAATGAGATTATGCAAAACATGATTTATGGCTATCATGGTTGTAGAGATGCAGCTCAAACTAAAAACTCAAGAGATTAAAAGTGGCATTTTAAAAATTTATTCCGATTACATAGCAGAGCATTTGAAGTGGCCAGTGCCAACTTCTCCCTGGGCTGCCTTGGAGATGCTGGAAGCAGTCTTAAGATTTACAGCAGGAAGAGGGTGTCAAGTTCCCAGCAGCTTTTCACATCAGAGAACCTTCTGCTGGCAGAGATGAGAATGTAAGTGGTCAGACGTGGTAAGAACTCATGAATCAGAAAAACTACATTATGTCGCAGGTAAACAGTGGCTGACTTGACAGTAGATTATTAGCCTGTAAATGCTGTTGTTAGCCATGATGATAAAGGCAGCGCCCAGGAAGCACAAAGACCAATGGAAGCCGAAAGGCCCATTTCAGGTGACTGGGCAGGCATTGCAGGGGGCTCTCCCATCTGTCTTGTCACAGCAAGAGCCCACCGTGTTTATACTACAGAACAGGCTTCAGTGAAAACAAATTTTAAGTTACCATATCCCTCTTGGTAAGCTGTTTTCTGGTGAGGTAGTGTTTACATACATACATAAATATATTCATTGAATCATCAACATTTCCATCTGCCATTTCATATGCTCCTATCATTAAAGGACTGGCCTGGACATAAGTCCCTCGTCTGCACCACTGTTTATTGTCGAGAAAAGTTTTCCGGGGGGGTGGGAAGAGTGAGAAAGATTGATTCATCAGCATGGCACTTCAAAATAGTTTTTCCTCAAAAGCATTACTACCATGCAAGATTTGCACTGGTTTTGTTATCTCGCAAAGTTAAACTACTGTAAGTATTGCAAAACACCTAGTAGTCCAAGGTTGGGACCTTTTTCCTACACAAAAAGAAAAAATATCCCTTCACAAAACAACAGCACAGCATGTTGTAGTTCATAGCACCAATGAATTTCTAAAACTCTGAACAGCAAAGCATAAGGAATTAGTGTTTTGGTTTGGTGTTTGTTTTTTGGGGTTTTTTTTGTTTGTTTGTTTTTGTTTAAGTGGGAAAGCCAAAACACAGTAAGTAGGTGCTTTTCTTTGGGTCAGGCTGAAGCATCAAGACAACTAAAGGTACAGCGTTCAAACTATATTTATGTATCACCCCCACTCCCCCCAAAAATAAAATTCAGAGTATATTTTTGTTTTTAACCTAGTGTATACATGCTAATAGGAATACAAATCTCTGTAGGGATCCATTGTGTGGGCTGTACTACCCAGCTGCACTCAGAATTAATCCTCTCAGAAATTACTACCCAACTCACAGAGACTTTGCACTAAGACGCAAACCCTTACAACAGGCGAAACAAGGACAGGTTCTGCATCTCTCACAGGACACAGAAGACCGTCAGGTAAATCTTTTCCTCTGCAAGGATGAAAGTGCTCATCAGTTCTTTAGTGGTGACAGACAGAGACACAAAGGAAACAAACTATCAGTGTTTGCACCTTGCAGACAGGATCATTTCACACTGCTTCACACTGTCAGCCTGACAGCTTCACTAAATGAGTTACAACAATTAGCACAACTAATTACAATAGGTTTTGTTCCTTCCTCATTAAGTGAGGGAAAGAGACCTGAAGAGGTCAGACAACATTTTTTGTGAATTACTACAAGTCCTGGAATTTCCTGTCTGTCTGAGGTGGGTGACTAGCTCTGAGACGTCTCCATCCATGTTGCTTTTCCACTTTACTCAGTGGACAATAATGTAGTTTGAACATTGTCATTTGTAGAGACCAATTTCTGCAAATATGTAACCATGAAACTAGTGCCAGTGGATTTAAGATTAAGTGATAAAAGCCTGGCTTTAGCCAAAATTTCCAAGTGTTCATGTAGGAATAACACCAGTATAACTAAAAAGTGATGTGAAATCACAGCGTTGACATCAGCACAGTTCAGGATTATGTAAAACCAGATGAGTCAGACAGCTGTCCTTGCTCTGGAGCAGGTGAGGTGTGCTTGAATATGTCCTGATCTGCCAGCAATACGTATGGGCAGGAGCTAACATTTGCGAGCAGACTGACAACTCGCTGCAGGCTTGGCCTCATCTACTGCTCCAGCGAGGGCATTTCTCCCCTCCTGTTGCCTCACTCGTGGGTGGTGACTCACAGCAGACCGGAAGGCCAGACAGTTGGCTGCTAACTTCTGCCGTGATCTCTGCCCTCTCAAACTGGCCATGCAGAAATGCCACAGTTCAGATGTATGTGAACAGATTGTTCCCTCCAGACTTCTGTTAAACGCTGAAATATACCACAGATGCATGGTCAGGCAGTCCAACACCTGATTATTACTTCTAGGATACACCATACGTCTTCCCCAGCATCCTCCTTGTACTGGCTCTGTTGATCCAGTTACTGCACTGTCAGCCAAGACAAACCTGCTGGTTCAGCTGGAAAAAAAAACCCTTTTAACTGGATAAACTCGTGATCTGATGCAAAGAGCAAAGCTGGAGGCAGGAATGAGCAGCAGCGAGAGCCCCCTTCAGCAACACCACACACCCAGACTGTTAAGCGAAGCATGAAACTGCATCCTGAAGATTCACCAATCATCTTTGGCAGAGTCCTCCCATCCACATAACCGTTCAGTTTATATTTATATCACTGACAGCCTCTTCTAGCTCAACGGCTACTCATTGGTTTTGCCCTGTAGTTAGAAGCTGTGTGTAAACATGGACAGCTCTTAATTTCAAATTAACTGTATTCCCAAATCTAGTACTTCTAGTAAGCAGGGATGGGATCTGTAAGATGGACTGCCAGCAAGTCACATCCTTAAACTGTTGAGCAAATCAGCCAACCCACACAAATCTTTTTTATCTTCTTTGAAGCCTTGTAGTCACCACTGATACCCATAAAAAAAAATCCAAACAATTGTTTCTATTAATCAGAGTTTAAACCCCAAACTCAAATCTGAGGGAATGCGACTGTAAGACTCCCTATCAATTAAAAAAAAAAAAGGGATTATTTTCAAGACTATGAAGTAGCTGTGGCCTAAGTCTTAATTCTACTGGGTCACGGGTTCAGCACTGACAAAAAGAAAAGTCAGCTTTTTACTACAGTCAAGTGTCCAGTAGACTAAAGAGTTTAAGACACTGCCACAGGCTCTTTCTAGCCTGTGAAAATTTCTCTCTCAAAATTAATTGAATGCTTTTATCTTGTCTAAGATCCTTGGATCAGGAGGCTGAGGCTAACTGAAAACTCCATTAACATACAGCCAAGATGTCCTTAATTTCCAATAGCACTGCTTTGGGCAAGCAAGCGGTAGATAAAGACTTTAGCCTAAAAGCAAATGAGAACACCGAGAAGATAATTCCTATTTCTCAGCACTGTGCTGACAATCAGCAGAGCAGAGCAACAGATTGTTTCGAGAAGGTACTGCTAAATTAAAAGGGCACGTGGGTAAATATGCTGACCAAGGAGACAGCAAAGCACTAAGTCAGCAGAAAGACAACAGCCAGAAAAGAAATACAGCTACTTTGAAAGCAAGATGCTTCCATACTATGTTGTATGAGATCTTTCTTTCCCTATATACATACACTCACACATATTGAACATCATTCAAGAGATGTTAGAAATTAAATATAAGTCATTCAAATCATATCAATTCCTTCAATAAGTTTTTTTTTTAACTAAAGTTGTGACATCACTGAAGTAAATGATTTTTAGAAGTTTATGCATATGTTTAAAGGACCACTAAACTTGCTTCTAGACCTGTCCAATTCCTGTAGAGTTTCACAGGATTTAAGTCAAATATATATACATATCCACTATCAAATGCAAAAACCTTAGCTAAATAAAGGTATTTCAGTCCTCAGGTAAAACGAGTACATATCCAAGGAAACAAAGATGGTAAGAAAGGGAAGTCTAAGACACCATGAATACCCATGATGAGTGCAACTTCAGGGAATCACTTATGAAACACACTTACATGACCTTAGCAGGAGATGACACTCTAAACTCCAGAGGAAGGCAGAATTTGGCAGAGGAAATTCCTTCCCTACCCTCAACCTCAACCTTGCTGAGTTCCACATTGCCTTGAGCAAGAGATCAGTCAGGAACCTAGAAATGACATTTTCTGGTATGTCTGAGCACAGGTCCACAAGAATGGAAGTAGTAAGTACTTCCGAGAGTAATTGGCTACATCTTCCACGGAGAAGTCAGGTTAAATTCCAGAGCCTAAGCACCAATTACTATTGCCATAATGCAGAACTGCACATATTATTAATACCTCCAGTCATTTTAATTCTATCATCTCCACCCTTCCCCAGACCAAGAATTTATCAAAGCCAGATGAAATCATATCTTAATCATTAAGACTAGACGATGTAGCTGCCTGCATAAGCCTTTTAGTTGCTTGAATTCCTAGCAGCAGCCTCATGACCAATGTTTAGCCACTGCATATTTTCTTTCTTTTGCCAGTAAGTGAAAAAGATCTGAATTGTCTTCCATTATCAGTGTGCAGCTACACATAGTGATCAGGTTACTGTTTTGTTTATTGAGAAACGCTAAGGAGATTTAATTTGGGTCCATACCATAGAAGTACTTTCTAGATTTTTTGTTGCACACCTTCAAGTATGGGCACCAGAAACAGAATGCAGGATTCAAGCAAGATAACCTCCCTGTTTCTATTAATAGACAGGTATCACATTCACTGCTGATAGCTCCAACAGCAGCTTTCTGTACATTGCTGTAACTGTAACAGCCTTCCTCACATCTCTTTGGGTATTTTAAGTCATTGATTTCTATGAAAATCTTGGTTGCTGTCTGCCAAATGTATTTCACAGTGTATCAGGAATAAAAATACACAGTGTTTGAAAACAAACACACATCCAAAGAATAACCTCACTACAAACCCCACATAATGCAAAAAACTGTGCTTATGTAAAAGGACAATTTAGTAACAGGTCTAGGATCTTTCCTGATCAGCACACACATATAACCAACCTGCAAATGAGCCAGAGTTTGTTAGAAATTCAGATACTTGCACAGCAAGCCACCCCCCTACACAAGCTAATTTCCAATAAATACTAGTTGCCATTTTCCAGAAGACATTTACCCTCACCCTGCAATCTCTCATACCTAGTATCCAGATTTTCAGACTTCAGTTATTATTTGCTTGGCTCCAAAACTCATACAAGTTCCTGGAGTTCTAGAGGCCTCTCAGATCAGGTGAACAAACTTCACTGGAGAAGGAACAGTTTTTTTTCAGCTGCAGCAGGGTTAATCTTACTGCTCACAGATAATAAAGCCTCAGGCCAGATCAGGGCTTTCCCTGGAGAAGTTTTTTCTACTAGGTTTCTCTAAAGTTTAGCTTTGCACTGTGAACATCATAGGACTTATGAGAAAAGTCTGCTCCCCAGTGTGGAAATTTCGCTTCATTTCTGAGTTGTTTTGGAATGTTGCCATCACAGGTTTCCAGCAATATCAGTCAATAACAGAGCAAGAAACACACATTCATTCTGCGGGATAAAAAAACCTGTTTGACCTCTTCGTCTTCCCCCCCCATTACAATAAGGAGGGTTTTGTGGTTAAGACACTGATCTATGACTTTAATGAAAAAACCCAACCAACCACAAACAGTTCAGATCTTCAATCTGACAGACTGCATGCACAACACTAGGTTGAATCACCTTTCTGGATCATGTAACTATACGTAGCTATAAGCACATGTATGCATGTGTGCATATATGCAAAAAACTAAGTATATAACCATAAAAGTGGGGACAGAAACCCACCATATTCTTCAGCCAGTTTGTAGGATACCAGTAGTTGTCTCCTGCACAAAATAAAAACCAGATTGAAGAAGGGTGCTGGTGAATTTTCTACTAATCTTGTGAGTCTATTTCCATCTTGCATCCCAACTATCTTTTCTTCTTAGGATTACAGCCTGACGAAGATGTTATGAAATCTACCATGATCACTTTTTTTGTTAGTTTCAAGCCAAGAGGAAGAAAGTTGATTTCTTAAGCAACTATTACAGGAAAACAGTGAAAACAATTCTTCATCCAGTTGTGACAAAGAAATCTAGGCTTATAGCAATTCATTATCATATTCCCTGCATATAAAGCAAGCAGAATCTGCAAGCTCTAGTCAGCTTCTACAGTTAAATCAACTAGAAGAAATAACAATATCTTACGAATTTACTGAGAAAATAACAATGAAAATTTCTGCTCCAATGAGAGGGATTAAACCATTTAGAAACTGAAGTCTGTAGTAAGTGCCATCCTTTCTCCTCCCCATTCAAGTGGGTCCTACTTTCCTGCAGACTGATAAGTGGAGATTATTTATGAGGACCAGGTGAAGGACATGTTATGCTACCTATTGCCTGAGAGTCCAGACACAGGCAGAGTTCAGCCTTTTACATCTCAAAGGGAGCATGAAAACTATGTATGAAGCAGCATATTTCCAAAATTATTCTGAATCAATTTCCAGTACTGACAAAATTCTCCTTCAAGTTATCCTGTAAAAGCAACAATTAAGACTACTACATTGGTCAAAGAATACACAAGATTACAAAGCTTTGGTATATAAAATTCCTTTTTAAAAAACAAAGCAGTTAAAATGAACAACAACTTGCAAGTTAATGTCCCTCTTAAAAGAGCAAACAAAAACCCAAACAAAACCACAGCCTTCTGAAATACAGATACATCAAGATCTAAAAACAACATAGTAATATTTTCTGTATCATTTGAGAAACAGTTATTGTTCCCACCTGTAAAATTCTGCCTCTTGTACGACTCCCAGGACAGCAAGCCCTCAAGCAGTCTCCTACCTCTACAATGACTGGGTATGAGAAGTGAGCTGCAACTTCTTCTCTTTCACATGCATACATCAAATGTTGCTGATGAACTGTAGTAATACACATACACCAGCCAAATATTGGATGTTGTTATTAAAACATCAAAAACCCAAATCTCTGGATATTCCTGCCAATTCCTCCACATCAAGACACAGACTTGGATTATACTCAGTTCTGTATTAACTAGCCAAACTGTTTACCAACGTTCTGCAAGTCTAACATTAGAACCTACGTGCTTCAAAACAAGAAAGTACTAGCCAAAAAGCTGTTAGTGTCCCCTGCTATCAAAGTTTCTGGAGCCTGCTGTAACAAGTTTGCAAACAGAAGTGAACAGATCAGGTAGAAGTTCTTTGTTCAAATTTGGACTTGTGCTTTTAATAGAGTTGCCTCTGCTGAATCAAGTTCAAATTCACCCCAGATAATTTAAAAAGCAACACATTGGCATCTGAGACTTTCTAGGAGCAGGTTAAAATTCTAGGTCTTTCAAAAAAAGTGTCCAAGAAAAACTGTAATACCATTGACGAGGACAGAGTCACTTCTTGGAATTAAAACCGTGAGTATGCTGTTCTTTGCTGTTGCTGCTGTGATGGCGGCTGTCCTTGCTGTTGCTGAAGACGAACCTGTTGGGAGTACGGATCCTCAAGAGATTTAACAAAAATAGTTGTTTTAGGCCCAGTTTTCCAGACAATACCATTCGAATCTATTACAGAGGACTCTACAGTGATGTTGTGGGTGCCAAGTATCATGAAGTTTAACAGAAACTGAGTGCTGAAGTAGTCGTTGTGTGGTTCCACCCTCTGCTCCATTTCATTGGTCATGTTGTCAATAGGAATCTGAGAACACATGGAAGGTTAAAATACCACTTCATATAAAGCTGTTAAAATCAGTCTTCTGCGCTCCATTTGAAGGAGAGAAAAAAAGATAAAAATCTTTGTCCTCAATTCTCCTAAACCAATGCATGTACATGTATGAGCCAGCTTGACATGCTTTTTTCATTGATGAGTTATTTTTGTATCTGTTAGCAGAAGCAAAGTAGCTAACAAGTCTTTTTCTCCCTGAGGTTCTAGTTTTCCAGAGTAAAATAACATTACACACTTCCTAGTCCTGTCATTGTTCTACAAGCAACTGACTTTTCTCTTTCCCCCCTCAAAACAATCCAACACACAACTACACCCTCCCAAACCCTCCAATATAGGCCTTTCACTGAGTATCATGCATTAGAATCTGAATTTCAGACATGCATTCTTGATAAAACTGTTGACTTGAATTTAATATGGATCTCCTCAGGTGCTATTTAATTTGGACAGCCTGTCCTCCCTATTTCCATAAACAAACAAATAAATCCCCTTAAATGAGGATTAAGAGGTTCCAGAGACTATGTGGTAGAAAACAGCCTACTCCTGCCTTTTTCCCGTTTTGGATTTCATATGATATATAGCTAGGTTGAATTTTCCTGATCTCAGGAAGATTCCTAATGACTTGTTCTGAGCACCACAGAGTCTCTTTGGTCTGGAAAAAAAGCTGTTACTGAAAAGGTATCAGCACATAGCAGACTTAAAAATCCCAGATCCCTTCCATGCGCTATGCCTGGCTCCCACCAGTGCTTGCATATCAACTGGAAGAGTGAGAGGATTACGGAAGAACCCATTCTTTTCAACCTGAAAATTCTGCTAACCAGAGCCATATAAGAGAGCAGGAAAATGCAGCAAGAAAGCTTAAGACTCCTCGTAGCTCTATTCTGTTCATACCTTATAGTCCTGTCCAGATTTGCCCTGCAACACTGAAGAGACGTTTAGACAGACCGATTGGATTTTACGGAAAAGGCCTGGTTTAGATCCATGCTGAACCACTCCTTCCACCTTTAGGGTCAATTGCTGATTGTTCTGTACTGCAATAGGTTCTGCTGGGTTCCTCGGAGATGGGGATAGAGCAAGCTGAAACACAAGAAAACAGACAAAAATGCAATTTTATGACTCCAGAAAAGCAAACACAATTCAAGGATGAAACAGAACACCTTCTTAAAGAAAAATTTCTGTGGAGGGGTTTGGTAGGGAAACCAGCAAACAGAAACACAGAAGTTATATCTGAGACTCATTACTACAGTAATTAACAAGCATCATCAGCAATATCACATGTAGTCTTTGTATCGGTTTCATTAACTGCACTTCTTTCTTCAAAAGAAGCGGAAAAAATCTACAAAACAGCCACAGGTAAGTATACTAAGCTGAAAAAATTAATACAACACAAAAAGAGTAAATATTAAAAATCTTAAGGCTTTCACTTTTTGCAGAAAAAAGGAGTACTTGAGTAAAAAAAAGTATGACCACTGAAGCTCACATACAGCCATTCTTACTCAGTCAGCTGATAAATACTACAATTCTCTTCCAAGAAAGTAAATGTTGCTTTTTAAAAGGAAAAACATTACAAAATTATAAAAGTTGCCTTCCCAGCACTAGAACGTTATTTAGCTTTGCAGACTCAGAATCAATAAAAATTCCAGCTAGATTTTATCTTTAAGGCTTTGCAATCAAAAAGTCACAGCCTAGGGGTTCTTAAGGATCATCTGTACATATTCTTCAAGTTATTCCTAACAGACAAGCCCAGGTGCTACTTGCAATTAAGTATCTTTACCAAAAATGTGGAAGCCTTGTGCCTTCAGTAAGGCTTTTCTCATGAAGTAAAGACTCTATAAAGAGAAATTTAGGCCAGATTTGAGAAGTACTTACCTTAATACTTGTAGACTGCAGCTTTTGAAAAAAGTACCTTTGAAATGAAAGGGGTACCTTCAACAACGCAATGACAGCATTGCACAAACAAGCTGTGTGCTGTAAGAAACAGAGAGAAAACAATTGTGAAAAAAATAAGAGTCAGTAGAGCAGGATCTGGTTGAAACTCATGCACAAGCTCTCAAATACACAACAGTTCCCCTCCAAGCAAACAAGACTGGCATCTACCACAACTTCATGTGGTGCAATAATTAAGTTTTAAGCCTCTTGTCTACTCTTCCTTTCCCCACTGCATTACACCATCCTTCTGGCTGGGATGAGCCAAGCCAGTGCTACTGAAGTCACCGAGCTGCCCTGGTACGGAGCCAGTGACAACTACAGTCACAGGGCTTACCTTTGCTACGTTTTACACAACTCATTGTTTTATTCTACTTGGAATCGGTATGGACTGCTGAGTTTAGAAACAAGGCAAATAGATGCCAGCCATGTCAACATTTATGATGTTTACTAACAGTAAAAGACAAAACCATACTAGCCCTGTGAAGGAGTATGTTATCAGCTCACTGTTTGCATTCAGCACACTTTACATTGTGTTCTCTGATGACCTGCATCGATAAAAGAAACACTATACTCACAAAAGCAGTATTAACTGCCAACAGCTCAGCGACTGACATTAGGCTAGTGCTGGACCCTCCAGCACTGTATGCGGCAGGGGAAGAATTCCTTCATGTCAACAGCATGAACAAAGAGAAGCGCTTCAGCATTTGAATGTGAGTGTGGTGAGAGATCTGACAAAGAGTCGATACTACTTTCAGATGTCTTATCAGCATCTACTACATGCTTAGCATCAGAAGTTTTAAAACATTATTTTTAAATCAGACCAGTAACATTATAGATGTCTTAGCAAAGCCTTTTTTGAAGTATTTTGGAAGTACTGAGTCTTTGTAGAGACCATTCGTGCCAGTAAGAGGTTATGTTAATTCAGGTTCTTGACCACAACAGATATATGGAGTTGCCGAGTTTTTGGAACCTTTGTCTACAGAATATACATTTAAAACTGTTACTTGCCAAGTAAGACACAGGAGCATACTTCCTGTTGAGAGATTCCACTTCTTCCAGTACATGATTAAATACAGACATCATTCTTCTTTCATATTCACTTTCAACAAGTGCTGTTCCATTTGAGCTATATTCCTGGAAACTTCAAAAAACAAACTTTTCATCATGTCTGACATACTTTCCTCAGCAGCATCTGGGAGGCTCACCCCCAGACAGGCCCAACAAGACTATCCTCTGTTACAACTTGAAATCCATTAAGCAGTAACTGTATCTTTCGAGCTTTTTACTCTGATCGTTTATTATTTTTCCACTTTTGCCCTTTACTTTGAAACCCCTTCTTAACCACAGCTTACCCACCATTTTCTGTCTCCACCCTCTCTCACTTGAAGCAGTTACAGGTCTAACAGACTCAGCATGGTTAATTCCCCTGGCTTTCATATAAGCCTGCAGTGCCTATGTTTGTTTTTTTTTAAAGTCTCACAACTCAAGGAAAAGTGAGAATGCCAGTTAGAGTTAAGACTAAATCTGGAAGTTTATGATCTCATGCTTTGAATACAATTCCATCTCATAGACATCTAACAATTTGAAGTCCACAGCTTCAGACTTTTTACAAGTATGATTAATACATCTTCTAAGCAATGCTTAATGTATGATGAATAGGACGGTCACTTAGGATGTTCACTTTTATTTTCAGTTATAAAATCACACATTTAAAAAGATGTTTATCCACATTGTGTTCCGCTTAATCTCAGCCAGGGAGTTTTAAAAAGTAATTCAAATTCATACATACTTCAACATGATTTTTCTATTGGGTATAAGTTCACTGTTAACAAAGGGCCAGAGATGATGGATTTACGTTAGCAGTTTAAACTCACTTAATGCATATATTTTCAGGACTCTGAAGGAAACTAATGTATGCTTACAGGTGCAAACAGTAAGTATGGGAGCTAACACAGAATGACACCAGTTAAAATAGGTGGCTAAAGAAGAGATTAAAGGTTGTTTTTTATTTTAATGCAAGTCTATATTGAACTCCAATACAGCACTCCAGAGCAAAATCAGTATAAAATGCAGAACTCAAAAAACAGTCCCTAGCCTGCCAGGTATAGCACAGCAGCAACAGGTCCTCAAGCCTGTCCAGAGTGCAATTAGAAGGGTCTACTGAGAAACTTTCTGAACATTCTTTGAATTCCTAGGCTTAAAGCCCCAAGGATTTACAAATAAATAGCAAAGGAGTAGAAAGTTAACTATCAAGCCTACCTTGCAGATTCTGGATCCAAAATCAGAGCTTCTATCGCATGTGAAATCAACAGGCAGCTCTGCTGCTGTCTGGTATTAATACTAATGAGTTAAGACTTACAAAGTTGGCACTTAAAACAAGAAATGTGGTACATTTACTGGCACTTATCCTTATTTCTCTAGCTTTTATAAAGAAATCCTGCAGTCATTACTCCTTTCGTAAACACAGAGCAAGAACTATGAAAATCCCAAGTTCTATACTGTTGCAATTTTTGTGCCATAACTTGTTCATAAAAACGTTCCAAACCATAGTATGGAAATGTTTACTTCCAAATACATTTAAGCAATTGGTACGCGATTTTTATGTTACTAACTGCTTCAAAATGACTTTGTGTCAGTCTTCACAGAAAAGAGGATTGTTAAGCTTCACGCTGTCCACGTGAGCAGGGAAGTGGACAAATTCTATGACTTTAAAAGGATACAGTTCTACATTCCTTAGAGTTGCCGAGTCTGCATCAAAAGATGACTGATACAGATCTCCATACCGTGTAGCCAGATTCCGGAATTCCTCCATTGAGTGTTTCATCTACAGAGACAACATTACTAGTGAAAAAATAAAAGCAAAACAAACCAAACCCCACACATTCAGAAAACCACTACACTATAACATACTGCAGTGAAGGAATAAGAAAACATACCCTGGCAAAATATATAAAGTTCTTGCTTCTTCATACAGATTAAAAAAAAAAAAAAATCACCAAATTTACAGACTATTATCCAGACTATTATCTACATGTTAAACAGATGTTTTTCCTGTAACACATCAGGGTTAAAAATAAAGCAAAACAAAACGCCCCCACCAACCATGTCCCCCATTCTCTACTGGTAAATCAAACTGCTCTGTCTTTGAAAGACTATCCACTGACTCCTCCTTGCAGAATACACGCATTCTAGAAGCAGACTGTCTTGTTGTTCTGTACAGTATCAAGTCAGTTGCCAACACTCACCAAAAGGAGTTGCAGTACAATCCCAAAGTATATGTTCTTGCTTAGTGTAATCATAGTATCCGAGATGTTTCAAGACAAGGTGTGAAAGGTCTTGCTGCAAGTTTAGAGCATACTGACTGGCTTACTACATGCATATCCTTGGAAGCTGTGCATGCACACGAATGTATGAGAAAACACACGTACATGCCTAACTTCAAAATATGGCCTGCTACAGGCAGACATTTTTATAGCCACAGGCAAAACTCAAGGCCCACTATTTAGCAAAACTCATCACTACCACTTTTCATTTCTTTCATCAGATATGTTTGCTGGGATGTAAAATTCATACCAGAGTCATAAACGTAACTGCGCAAGAGTGGAACAACAACACATGCCTGATTAGAGATGCGTCCACACCTTTGGAGATCATTTCCTGACGTCATAGCAATCGTTGTGGCAATAGCTGGTGGTGGACTTGTTTTTAAGCTGTTGCAGGTACAAATAAGTTGAGAAAAAGCTTGCAGCAGGTCAATCCTCAGTTTCACAAATCCGCATTGAAAACTCAGAGGATTAAGTGGCGTACTAGCAGCCTGAAACACAGTAATAGGAATGCTGGCAATCTAGGTCAAAGGCAAACACGATAAAATAACTTTGTAATGTCACTGAACCGTCTCAGACAATTGAACCCTTCAGCTCAGTTCTAAAAGCTGCTTTTTTTTTTAAAAAAACTACATTTAACAAATTTGCTCAATTTAAGTCATACTGAATATAAACAACACAGAAGTTAGGTAATTACTAAGCTGTATTGCAAGTGTATCACCCTTGTAACAAACGTGACTTAAGCTGTTACAATGCTATCAGGGCATCTATTGGCTCTTTTTCCACAGCCAAGCCATTAGGCTTCAAATGACATTAGTCCAGACAGTCCTTACCATAAGACAGCACACAATGAATTGGAAAGCAAACAAACATGAAGGACTGAAAAAATGATTCTCTGCATCAGCCAAAAGAGAAAGAAGTAGCTAAAGTTATCTGCAGCAAGAGGAAGGGGTGATAACCTTTGGTCTTTTTCACAACCGCGAAATGGACAGGAACATTACAAAGGTACTGAACCTTGCATTTGATGAAGGCAGAGACAGTTCAGTGACAACTACGAACAGTAAATGACAACTCCAGGAGGGCAGACATGCTGCTATTATTTAGAAAATACAGTTCTGTGAAACTTAGCTCCCCAAGAGCTTATCTGACTTGTAGAAGCACCTGCGACGGTTTAGAACACCCAGGAGGGCTTAAATTGCAGCACTCAAGATTTGATACTAGGTAACCCCAAAATCCACTACTTCTTTTTCTTAAACTGTTGGATCTTGAGAAAAGTACACTTTTTTTCTTTAGAAGGAAAAAAGGCATCAGCAAAACAAATCACTGGGACCTTCTCTTACTCAGAGAACGGATGTATGTTAAACTCATGCATGTCTTCCCCAGTACTTCTTATTCCTCAACAGAAAAGGTCACTTCTGTAAGCAAGAAGTTATAACGCACCCCAAAACTTCACTAAGAACTATTTCTTTGCTGGCAGGAAAGCAGCAAACTAGTTTCTCAGAAAACATCACGTCATCTGAGAACTGGCTCACTATTGACAAAAATGAGGAAATATCAGCCAACTGCAACCACTTTAAAATACTGAACTAGATTTCATTAAAGAAATAAGACTATTTTATCACTTGGGCCATTCAGCCCCTCTTATCTACCACTTCGTTCTCCCATCTCCAAGGGCATAAGAAAATCCCTCTTGAATGGAAATTGTTCAGTTTATTCTGCAAGGGTGGTTTCAGAAAACCCTCTGTGGAAGAAATCTCACAGCACTGTAATTGCTCTACAGAGACTACATGCTTTTATAGAGAGTAAAGTACCACTGCTTATATCAGAAAATCCAGACATTTTTAGTAGCACAAGTTGGACTTAATTCTTGTAAATGGAAATACAAGCTTGTGTCATTAATATTGCAATTTACCTTATCTACTACCCATATAGCCATGGGCAATAAATGAGTTACAGCTCTTCTGAAAACGACAGAAAAAGTTCTTTGGCTCAGTCAAGTTCTTCAAACACCACCACGCGTTATCAACATATTTGGAGTTAGTGCTACTTAATCAATGGTTATATTAGTGCTTTGTTCAAGTGCTGTATCTTCTCCAGCTTACCAGCAGTGAAAAATAAGCACAATGCTTCCAATGACACGCATGTTCTGTGCAAGAGCAGGTCCTACTCAAAACCTTTGCTAACTGCACAATCAAGTATGTAGCAAGAGAGGCGGGGACTGTGGCTCCACGACAAGTCTCTGCCCTCCCCAACCCATGAAGTAACAGGACTTTCTTCCTCAAAGTGGACTAACTCACACAAAGGAACATTTTGCATACAGCAATGCAAGAAAGACAGACAGTTGCATGTATATCAAGAAGGAATTGAGAAATTTTCTGACAAAATCAGACACTGTCTGAATATTTCATCGTTGCTAAACTGGGCTGACTGAACATCTGCAACAGATTTACCGTAAGCGTCTTCAGCTACAAAGTGGACAGCTACACAGGGTTCATCACGCGCACTAATGGTCTGCGGCACCAACAGTGCCGAGTCACGCTCTACACTGAAACAGCAGCAACAGTAAAGCTTAAAGCGGAGGGAATAGACAGCAAAAGCCTTCATCAGGAAGACTATCACATGCAGTTTATGGCACTTTGCTCCCCTTTGAGACTCTGAGTTCTGTAGATGCAAGCAGTGAGCAGCTCCTTTTACAGCCGATACACTCAAGCATGGTTAGGAATCTGTGCAGTGATGCAACAAGACAGCAACAGCCAGCAATAAAACCTGATTTCCTCTTCTCTAGCCCTCCAAAACCCGTACCTCTCCGGACCACAACAACACACAAGTGCGTGCTTTTCTGGGTGCAATGCCTATGTGCAACACGCAGAAAGTGAAGTCAGCAGAGAAGATGAGGACAAGAATCCTTCAACAGAAAAAGCTCAAACTCTAGGGAAAGGCTAATTAAATTACTGAACCACAGAATGACCTATTTAAGCAGATTATTGTCCTGCCTGTATTAAATATTAACATGCAATTAGATGAGGTCCCCCCTCAATGTCTTCTAGACATTGGAGAAATCTTGAAATAAGGTTTTTAATTCATTATTCACTCAGCCAACAAGTTAAAGACAAATACTTCAGGAACAATGGAGCTTTCTCTCAGAGGACAAAGGTGTAAAATTTACATCCTTCCTGCTTATTCAGGAACAGTTTTAATAAACTGTAATATGTGAACTTTAATAAACACTAATACCTGAATTGTCATGACACTGACAGTTCCAGTTACTAAAAAAAAAGGCAGCTTCATCCAAGAGACATACAGACAACTGTATGTAAAGATTCTTTCACATTTCTGTTTCCATGAAGAAAAATGTTGTGTAAAGCTGGATCATCTTTTGTTAAGAAGCAGCTTCGCAGTGAGAACTGAAGGTCCATACTCATTAATGCTCTTTCCGTTTAAATTCACAGACATCACATACGCAGCTTCTTTCCATTTTCACCACTTCAGAGAAGCAGAAAGTATTTGCATAATAGCAGGTACCACCTGAATTCTGCAGATTTGATGAGACTGAATTGTCCTCTCTCTTCTTACTAAATTGGTGTTGCCTTGTTAGGATTCCATAGGATCACATTGTCAAATAAAACACATGAACTCAGCAGGAGGAAGACAATTAAATCCTTCTGCTTATCTCGAGAAGATAGCAGCCAATTCAGACAAATCCCCAGGCTTGACTATCACAACAGCCTTTATTCAGCCAAGACAAGGAGTGGAAAATTTTTAAGTACTGTAATTTTAACAAAGATCTGTTACATATCATATGATTTGATAAAGGCAGGAAGCAAGGAGAGGGAAAAGAAAAGAAAAAAGAGAAATCTAGCTAATCACACTTAGCTGAGCTACAGGATCTTCTCTCTGAAGACACAGTGTGTTACAACTGGCTATTCCCTGCAGTCCTCTCAAAAAGAGTCTGGCAGATGTCAGACATCTCTAAAAAATTTTCAGAGGCTTAAGAACAGAAACCAAACAGATCTGCTGCAGTACACAGAAACATTATCATTAAAGCAGAAGATCTGTGCTAACCGTCAGTGATGCTATTCCTTTGTGATAGGATTTTAAAGCTTCAGCGATGCAAGAAAGTGCTGAGCTGTAGTTGTCCTCCTGCAAACCTGTCAGACACTGTTCTGCATGGGAGAACTCCTTCAAGCTGTTCAGCCAGAAGTAGAAGTGTTCTGAAGCCACTTGAGTCAGCAGGCTTTGATACAGTTCTCTGGCCATATCATGGTTGCCCTGTAATGACAAGAATGTTTCTAAGAGGGGACATGAAAGAAGGATGTGGGTTTCTACGAAACAGATACAAATAAGAGAACAGTAACATCTCCAGAGCTACGCTTACTTTAAAAATAGAAATAGTGAAACTTCTTCCAATAATTTGATCACGACAATCCTAACAATAAATAAAAGCACAAATGCTTATTTTACAGAAATATCAGCCTGTGTCAAGTATAGTACTTATCTACACAATATAATTCAACAAGATGGGAAACAAATATTGAAATTTACTTTCACCTCAGCATCTCGTACTAGGGCTTCTACCTAATTCTAACCTTTACTGAAGGTAAACAGGAAACAGTATCTTTTTCTTCCTTTCTTTGTAGAAGAAAGCACACATCAGGATGGCCTATACCATCTTCTAAAGAACAGCTAGACAATACAGATTAGGTATGTGCTCAAGAAAGTATCAGTTTACTGCTTTCTTCCTTCTCAGATACTTCAAAAAAGACAACTGAAAAACCACCCTGATGGGATGACTGCCCTAAATGGCATATATCTGAATCAGCATTCCACGGAATTAAGAGGGAATTATTTTTTTTTTTTCCCCTCTATTCATTTCCTCCTTCCGTGTCCTACCATTTTGCTTACTTACTTTCTTCAGTTCAAAGAAGTCACTAGCATCCTTCCAACCACACCAAATCATTTTTCTCCAGGTATTTTCACTTACCATTCTGGAAGCCTGCCTGGCTATCCTGTAGGCTGTCCATCCATTGGAGGAATTCTCAAGCTGCTGTTTGATAACAGTTTTGATCTCTGAAGATAAAGCTTGCTGACTGGAAACAAATATCACTGTGGCGAGAGAAACCTAATGAAGAGTCGAGGGGCAAAGAAGATTATATTCCAGGAACT
>Ga0181612_180773_pt1 | contig 29920 bp, 22 predicted proteins | sample HoacroProtozoa21_FD_119630 | JGI IMG/M metagenome (GOLD analysis project Ga0181612, IMG submission 119630) | Hoatzin crop microbial communities from Cojedes, Venezuel. Combined Assembly of Gp0051906, Gp0051904, Gp0051908 | reverse complement strand
TCGTTGAAGTCCAGGTTGATTATACCATGCATCGTGATGATTTCTGCTATGCTGCGTGCGGCATTGCACAGTGTGTCATCTGCCTTGGCAAATGCGTTGATAACCGACAAGTCTTGATATATTTCAAGCAAACGCTCGTTGTTGATTACCAACAAGGCATCTACGTTCTTGCTTATCTCATCCACACCATCAAGGGCCTGGTCTATCTTCTTTATGCCTTCCCATTTGAAAGGAATAGTGACGATGCCCACTGTCAAAATACCCATGTCTTTGGCGGTCTTGGCTATCAATGGAGCAGCTCCAGTTCCTGTTCCGCCTCCCATTCCAGCTGTGACAAACACCATCTTTGTGCCGTCACTAAGCATTGCCTTAACCTCTTCTATCGACTCCTCTGTAGCCTGACGGGCTTTCTCCGGACGGTTGCCAGCACCCAATCCTTCTTTTCCCAACTGGAGCTTGTTGGGAACAGGGGAATCTTGCAATGCCTTGTTGTCTGTGTTGCAAACCACAAAACTGACATCATGAATCCCTTCGTTGTACATGTGGTTCACGGCATTGCTGCCACCGCCACCGACACCAATCACTTTTATAATAGGATTTTCCTTTTGGGCAAAATCGAAATTCATATCTATATCACTCATGTCCCTATTAGCTTTTTAATTTATTATTCGTCGTTTATTATATCTTCCAAAGTCTTGCGGAATTTTCCGAACAAACTATTCTGCTTCTTGTATTCCTTGATTACTTTCTCAAGGTCTTCACGGGCATCCTCAAAAATATTCTCTAAGTCTTCTGCTTCCTTTACATTCACCTTGTATTTGTCCTTGCCTCTCAACATTTCAAGACAATCTTGGAATTCATCAGGAAGGTTCATTTCATTATACAAGTTCATGGCGCTGTTATATCTGCGCTTGTCGCTCAAGTTATTCTTGAGCTCTTCTGCCAAAATCTTTGCGTTTTGGGATTTCTGGCGAATCTTGTCGAATGTGGCAACCAACTTGTCAAGAGCTTCTTTTTCTGGGTTCACCTCTGGTGTCTTTGGCTGTTTTTCCTGTATATTGAACAGGCTGTCTTCTATCGTGTCACCGCCACAAGGTGTATCACCCTCAAGCATCAACGACAACACGGTATTGTTCATTCCGCTGTCCATCTGCATGCTTATGCCTGAAACCTTCGTCACCGGAGTCTTCAAACTACGGGCAAGCCTTACCTTATCAAACTTCGTTATTTCCTGAATGCTCTTTACTATATTGCGGATATTGGAACCGCCCCCAGTAAGGATGATTCCCGACAATAGGCTTTCACTGTAACCCGACTTGTTTATCTGGTTCCTTACGTTGGCGATAATTTCTTGCACACGAGCGTCAACTATGCGCTGCACTTCTGTTATATCGAATGTGCGTCCGTCTGATGTGGTGAAACTTGCCGGCGCATTATTGCCCTCTGCATTGTCTTTGCCATTTTCTGGATAGGCGTTGCCATATTTCAGTTTCACGTTTTCTGCCTCTTCCTCATCAAGCTGGAGCAGGGATGCCAAATCCTTTGTTATATTGTTTGAACCCAATGGTATTACCGCCAAATGACGGATTAGGTTCTTTTTATATACCACAACTGTTGTGGTCTCTGCGCCGAAGTCAACCAATGCGCAACCTGAATTCTTCTCCACATCCATAACAAGGTGCTTGCCCAATTGGCATACTGATATGGGTGATTCCACCAACTCCAATCCTGCATTGGCAACACAATTGGATATGTTGGAACGTAGGGTCTCGCGCGCTATGATATTCAGATACTTGCCTTCTACGCTTGTTCCCAATACTCCAACAGGATCAATCACAACATTGGAGTCAACGCGATATTCTTGCGGAATATTCTCAAGGGTTTCATATCCGGAAAATGGCAAATGGCAACTATCATCGCGCATGGCATCTATTATCTGCTCGTTTATCGTGCTTTGGGTCAGCATGTTGCGCTTCTCATAACTTACGTAAGAACGAAGCGACTGACCGCCTACGCCTACGTATGTCTTCTTTATCTCCATCTTCAGCTGACTCTCCAGATTCCTTATTATATCCTTGATAATCTGTGTAGTCTTCATTAAGTTACTGACCACACCCCTGCGTATGCAGGTGTCGGTCTTTGAGGAAGCATAAGCCAGCACCTGGGCTCCCCCGTCATTCGTCTTTTTGCCGGCAACACCGGTTATTCGTGAAGAACCTAGTTCTATTGCCACGATGAAGTCTTTGTCTGCTATTGCCATATCTTTTGTCTTTTGTTTGTTTCTTCTGTTTACTAAAACTATTTATCTACTACTGAACGTGCTTGTTCTTCTTGCATATTATCTGGTTGTCGTATTCAAGATTAATACGTGAATATTTGTTCCAACCCACCTCTTTCATCGCACGTTCGTAGAATATCTTCAGTCTCTTGAGTTTCTTTTCATACCCGTTTATTCGGCCGAGATATATTATTTGGTCACCCACACGGGGCACTAATTCCAACACTCTATAATGTTCGCGGTCGAGTGATACATGTATCTGCTCTATCTGATTGTTCCAGAACTTGTTCGACTGCAGGAATTTTCCAATTGACACCAAGTGCTCAACGGCATATTTCCTGCTTATGTTTCCTGTTGCAACAACAAGATTTTCTGGATAGTTTATCGGAGGTATGACGCTTCCCTCGCCATCAATGAAATAGGAATCGCCTGCCTCCGGAATAACGAACATTATAGGGGTGCGCTGTGCAATGCTCACGCAAATACGCTTATCTGGTGTCTTGTAACATTCCACCTTTCCTATGAAGGGATTCTTGGCAAGCACGTCTTCAATCTTTCTGCTGCTCACATCTATCATCGCTTTACCAACTGGATAGATGCCTGCCGATTTAAGCAGCGACATCACATCCGACTTGGTTATGAAATTAGTGCTGGCGTCATCATCCATCAACAGCATAAGTGACTCGCATTTCTCCTCTGGATCAGGCGAAGACATTCGCGTCATGGCGAATATCAGATAACCTGATAAAGAAAAGAATAGAACCAAAAGAAAAATCTTCTTTAAAATTCCGAGCACTCTCATCAAAAGTCTTTATTTACTTACGTTCATTACACAATACCTCTCTTCACATTCACTGCTTGCTGCCATCCAGCCTCTCATGCAGTATTGAACATATCTGAGGCACATATTTCTCAATGTCACCAGCTCCCAACAAAACAAGCACGTCAATGTCGGTCTGTGAAATCACTGACGGAATATCCTCGCAATGGCACATCCTTGCCTCGACGTTAGACGACAAATTGTCGTATATCAACTTGCTTGTAACACCTGGTATAGGTTGTTCACGAGCAGGATAGATATCTGCCAATATCACCTCATCAAACAACGACAAGCTTTCTGCGAAATCCTTGTAGAAATCGCGGGTGCGTGTATATAGATGAGGCTGGAACAAGGCTGTTATCTTCCTCTCGCCATACAATTCACGCAATGAAAGCGCGCTTTCACGTATCTCCTTGGGATGATGGGCATAGTCGCTTAAGAACACTATCTTAGGCGTCCTTATCTTGAAGTCAAACCTTCTGTCAACGCCTTCAAATGTCCTCATGCCTTCTCTTATCTCATCATCTGTCACTCCATTGAGTTGCGCCAATGCCATAGCTGCTATGCCGTTGTCTATATTTATGCTTATAGGCACTCCCAACTGAATGTCTTTTATCACTCCCTTAGGTGACACGAAATCAAAGATTATCTCACCATTGCCTATCCTGATATTGTCGGCATGGAAATCGCCTTCGTTTCGTGAGTATTCATATACAGTGACGTCTTCACGGACATCTGGTCGCATTTCCAATCCCTTATGAATTATCAATGCGCCGCCTGGCTGTATCAGAGAAGTGTACTTGCGGAAACTTTCCAAGTATGCCTCTTTGGTGCCATAGATGTCTAGATGGTCGGCATCTGTGGATGTGATGACGCTCATATATGGACGAAGCCAATGGAATGAACGGTCAAACTCATCTGCCTCTATCACTACATAGTCGTTGTTGTCTTCTAGTATATAGTTGGTGCCATAGTTCTTGGATATGCCGCCAAGGAAAGCATTGCATCCCACGTGTGATTGATGCAACAAGTGAGCAGTCATCGTTGACGTTGTAGTCTTTCCATGAGTGCCTGCAACACACAATCCCTTGTGCTTGCAAGTGAGGTAACCAAGCACCTGAGCTCGCTTCTCTACCTCAAAACCATTCGTGCGGAAATAAACCAATTCTGCATGGTCTTCTGGAATGGCTGGAGTGTAAACCACTAAAGTGCTTTCTTTGTCCTTGAAACAAGCTGGTATTTTTTCAACTGATTCCTCATAATGTATCTGGGCACCCTCTTCTATCAGTTTATGGGTTAAATCGCTCGGAGTCTTGTCGTATCCACCGACATTATAGCCGTTCGACAGAAAGTACCTGAGCAAGGCGCTCATGCCTATACCTCCGGCTCCTACAAAATAAACTGATTTCACCGATTCAAATTCCATATTTATGGTCCTTTCGTTTGTCTGTATATCCTTTATTTTCCTTTCTTGTATTCCATTGCCAAATCATATACCTCTTTGGCAATGACTGCTGCTGAATCATAGAAAGCCATCTTTCCGGCATTCTCGCCTAGCGATGCCAGAAGCTCGTCGTCTTTCACTGCCTTAATGGCTTCTTGTATCAACTGTAACGGAGCGTCCTTGTCGGCAATGAACAGGGCTGCATGGCGGTCCGACAATGCACGAGCGTTCTTCGTCTGATGGTCTTCTGCCACATTTGGTGAAGGTACCAGTATCGAGGGTTTATGAAGCACGCAAAGTTCGGAAATCGAACTTGCGCCGGCACGAGAAACAACAATGTCTGCAGCTGAATATGCTGAAGGCATGTCGGATATGAAATCCGTCACCTTCAAGTTATCCACTGCAGGTGAGGATTTCAACCGCTTAGATATCTCCTCGCTGTAATATTTGCCTGTCTGCCACAAAAACTGAACATCGGGGTTCTGACTGATGATGTCTAAATTGAGCAATACGCTCTCGTTCATAGTGCGCGCGCCAAGACTTCCTCCGATTATCAATATCGTCTTCTTGTCTGGCGATAGTCCCAATGCTGTCCTGGCATCTCCTTTCGTCACTTTGTTGTCTATAAGCGACTGCCTTACTGGATTGCCTGTCATTATGATTTTGTCCTTGGGAAAGAAACGTTCCATTCCTTCGTATGCGACACAAATCTTCTTCGCGTTTTTGGAAAGCAACTTATTTGTCACTCCTGCGTATGAGTTCTGTTCTTGTATCAGTGTCGGAATGCCCATATTGCCAGCTACCTTAAGCGTAGGACCACTGGCATATCCGCCAACACCTACTGCTACCATAGGCTTGAATTCCTTTACTATCTTGCGGGCTTTTATCTGGCTCTTGAGAAGTTTCATTATGACAGATATGTTCTTGAGAAGATGTTTCCTGTCAAAACCCGCTACCGGCAAACCTACAATCTTATATCCAGCTGCAGGCACACGCTGCATCTCCATACGTCCTTCTGCACCCACAAACAGTATCTCTGCGTCGGGGTGCTGCGCCTTTATGGCATTGGCTATTGATATGGCGGGAAAGATGTGTCCTCCGGTTCCTCCACCGCTTACTATCACTCTTAATGGTTCGTTTACTTCCATAACACTTTCGTTTTTTATGCTATGCAACTTGCAAAGTTAGGAATTTTTCACCGGATTCACTGATAATCAGTCCATATTTTCTTGACTGTAGTATTCATCCGATTCATTTGTAGTGGCTACTATGCTGCGGTCTATGTCTGGAGTGCTGATTTTCTCAGCATAACGGCTCACGCTTAATATCATGCCTATATATACGCAATTCATCAACAATGAGGAACCTCCGCGGCTTATCAATGGCAAAGGTTGTCCGGTTACAGGGAACAAACCTGTTGCCACGCCCATGTTCACCATCGCCTGAAGCACAATCATCGTAGCAAGTCCTATCACCAGATAAGCAGGGAAATACCTGCGGCATTTTCGTGCTATCCTTCCAGCGCGTATCAATAGGGCTACATAAAGAAGCAATACAAAAGCCGCGCCAAAGATTCCCAACTCTTCTATGATTATCGAATAGATGAAGTCGGATTCGGCATGAGAAAGAAAGTCTCTCTCTACTGAATTGCCCGGACCGCGGCCTATAACGTTTGAATTGGCTATGGCCATGCTTGCATGGGCTGTCTGAAGATGGTCCTTGATATTATAGGTCGACTCTCCGTCTGCACTTTGTCTTTCGTCTATCTTCGACGACAAACGGTGCTTCCAAGTAGTCACACGGTGCATCTTCGGTATATTGTCCAATGTTTCATCGTCTAATGTTACAGCCATAACTACCAATATCGCCAGCAGTCCGAATATAACGCCTAACAATTTGAGCAGCAAATCGTAAGGAACCCTGCCGACAAACATCATTATCAAAATCACCGTGAACAGAATGGCTGCTGTGGAGAAATTCTCTGTGAAAATCAAACCGCAGATAATTCCGCTCAATATCACGATTATCTTGAATGCCAATGTGCGAGAACCTTTGATGGCACCCCTCACAATCTTTGTCTTACCGTTCTTGCCTACAACCTTTACTTCCGCTTGTGTCTTTGCCAAGACTACAGCCACAATCATCACCAATGCCGCTTTGCCTATCTCTGAAGGCTGGAATGACATTCCGCCAAACGACATCCATCTGTTGGCACCGTTCACCGATCCGCCACAGATTAATATATATGCTAGTAAAATGACAGCTAAAGGATACAAGAGCAAAGGGAAGAGCATGAAATATTTGCAAGGTATCTTGTGTACCAAAAGCACTACAATAGTGCCCATAATCAGAAACATGGCTTGGTTTATCATTGGATCCCAATGCTTGCCCTGCCAATATGTAAGATTGCTTGATGCGCTATACACCTCCACCAGTGATATCAGGCACAGAAAGAAATATATCATCCAAATGCCTTTATCACCGGTAAAGATATTACCCTTGAATATGTCTGATATGATTTTACCCATTTTATGCTATCATCATAGATTCCTCACGTATGCCTTGAACTGGTCACCGCGGTCTTCCATGTTCTTAAACAAGTCGAAACTTGCGCAACACGGGCTCAACAGCACGCAATCGCCTGGCTGGGCCATCCTGTAGCACTCAGCAACGCAGTCTTTCATCGACCTTACGTCAACTATTGGGAGGCCTGTGGAATCGAATGCCTCATGCAACTTGTCATTGTTGACGCCTAGAAATACCAAACCGCGGCATTTCTTCTTCACAAGGTCCATTATCTCGTTATAATCATTGCCCTTGTCTATGCCGCCAAGTATAAGGACTGTAGGTTGGCGCATGCTTTCCAATGCGTACCAGCAAGCGTTGACATTGGTTGCCTTGGAGTCATTCACGTAATCCACGCCTCTCACCCTGCATACATTTTCCAACCTGTGCTCTATGCCCTTGAAATCCTTCATGCTCTCACGTATCACATCATTGTGGATTCCAGCAATCTTTGCGGTCACTCCGGCTGCCAATGAATTGTAAAGGTTGTGCTTGCCGCGAAGCGACAATTCTTCCAGCTCCATGTTGAAAGGTGTCGGCTTCTCAATCACATACTGGTTGTCGTCTGCGTATGCGATAACGCCATTGCCCTTGAATTCCGAGAACGGGAACATCTGGGCCTTCAAGTCGTATTTCTTGAGCTCTGCGGTTATTATCGGGTCGTCATTCCAGAAAACAAACGCATCTTCTTCGGTCTGATTACGGGTGATGCGCATCTTGGAATCAACGTAGTTCTGCATCTTGTTGTCATACCTGTCTAGATGGTCGGGAGTAATGTTCATCAAAACGGCTATGTCTGCTTTGAAATCATACATGCCGTCGAGCTGGAAACTGCTTATCTCTATCACATAATAATCGTAGTCGCACTCTGCCACTTGCAATGCCAAGCTCTTGCCTATATTGCCTGCCAAACCCACATTATATCCGGCCTTCTTGAGTATGTGATAGATGAGGGATGTTGTGGTGGTCTTGCCGTTGCTTCCTGTTATGCATATCATCTTGGCGTTGGTATAACGACCTGCAAATTCTATTTCAGATATTACTGGAATATGCTTTTCTATTGCTTTCACCACTAAAGGTGCTGTCTGTGGTATTCCAGGACTCTTTATGATTTCATCTGCGCTGAGGATTATTTCTTCTGTATGCTTCCCGTCCTCCCATTTGATGTCATGGCTTTCAAGCATCTCAAGATACTTGTTCTTTATAAAAGACATATCTGATACAAACACGTCAAAACCCTTAGCCTTTGCTAAGATAGCGGCGCCAACGCCACTTTCACCGGCTCCTAAAACAACTATTTTTTTCATCTTGTTATCCATTTGTCATTAAGTTTCTTTTTGGTTATTGACTTATTGAGATTTTTATCTTATCTTTAATGTTATTATCGTTATTGCTGCAAGTAGTATGGTGATAATCCAAAACCTTATGGTTATCATGTTCTCATGGACACCGCCCTTTGGCTTGGTTATCAAGTACTTGAAATTAGGATTCAACTGCGATGGCAGCACTCTGAAATGGTCGTGCAATGGAGCGCGCTTGAACACGCGAAGTTTCAAGCCTTTCTTGTTGCCATGCTTGGCGTATGCAATCTGAAGCATAACAGAAATGCTCTCCACGAGGAAGATGCCGCAAAGGATAGGAAGCAGCAGTTCCTTGTGTATCATGACAGCTGTCACTGCTATGACACCGCCTATTGCCAAACTGCCTGTATCGCCCATAAACACTTTGGCTGGATAGGCGTTATACCACAGGAAACCTATCAAGGCTCCTACGAAAGCGCAAAGAAATACCAATATCTCCTCACTGCCTGGGATATACATCACATTCAAATAACTTGCGAATTGGATATGTCCCGATACGTATGCCAATATGCCTAACGCCGCACCTATAATGGCGGAATTGCCCGCCGCCATGCCATCCATTCCATCATTTAGATTCGCTCCATTTGTCACTGCCGTTATGACAAAGGTGGTGACCAGCACAAACAATATCCAACCGCAAGCGCGGCGCGACTTGCCATTCTTTATGAAGTTGAAAGCCGCATTGTAATCAAGGTTGTTGTCCTTGACAAAAGGCAAAGTGGTCACTGTTGACTTTCTTGCCTCACTCTTGTGGAAAACAACCTGTTCATTGGCTATCTGCATGGTGACATTCTCTCTAACCACTGCTTTCGGACTTTGCCAAAGGCATATTCCTATGAACAAGCCTAAGGCTACCTGGCCAAGCATCTTATATCGTGGCTTCATGCCGTCTTTGTTGCCGCCAAGCTTTATCTTGTCATCCACGAATCCCAAGAAACCAAGCCAAAGGATTGTCACCAGCAAGAGGTTGACGTATACGTTCGACAATCGACCAAGAAGCAATACGGGCAAGACAACTGCGCCGACTATTATGACTCCGCCCATTGATGGCACGCCTTTCTTTTGCACTCCATAAGGGTCAATTTCTGCGTCTCGCGCAGCTTCTATATGGTGATTTCGCTTCATGTATTTAATGAAGTACTCACCTGCTATCATGGATATTATCAACGACAGCATAAGTGCCATCAATGAACGGAAAGACACGTAGGTGAACATACGTGCTCCAGGTATATCCATGTTCTCTAAATATTTGAATAACGTATAAAGCATATCTCTAAGGGTTTATTGTCCGAAAATCTCTTTTATCACTTCCTTGTCGTCAAAATGATGCTTCACTCCCTTAATCTCCTGATAGTTCTCATGGCCTTTGCCAGCAACCAAAATGACATCGCCTTTCTTTGCCATCATATAGGCTGTACGTATGGCCTCACGGCGGTCGGCTATGCTGACTACCTTGCGCATCTGTTCGTCATCAAGGCCTGCCAACATGTCGTTAATGATGTCTTGTGGTTCCTCGAAACGAGGGTTATCGCTTGTGATAATCACTTTGTCGCTTTGTCTCACTGCTTCCTGCGCCATTAGCGGTCGCTTGCCTTTGTCACGATTGCCTCCGGCTCCACAAACAGTTATTACCTGTCCCTTGCCGCCAACTACTCCATTGATGGCATTCAGCACATTTGCCAATGCGTCGGGCGTGTGCGCATAATCCACTATGGCTGTAACACCGGTGAAGAATGCAATGCCTCTAGTCTTCCGGATACCGGATGAAGTGAACTCAGCACCACCAAAGCGGAATCGGAATCAACGCCCAGCATGCAGGCTGTGCCATAAACGGCAAGAAGATTCGACACATTAAACTTGCCTAAGAAATGAACAGACACTTCCTTGCCGTTCATCTCCAAGTCCATGCCTTCAAGATGGCTCTCAATGATACGTGCTCTGAAATCTGCCATCTGGCGGGTGCTGTATGTCTTTACCGTCGCTTTTGTGTTCTGAACCATCACCATTCCGTTCTTGTCGTCAAGGTTTGTTATGGCGAAAGCTTCGGAAGGCAGGTTGTCAAAGAATGTCTTCTTTGCCTTGAGATAATTCTCAAATGTCTTGTGATAGTCCAAGTGGTCGCGAGTGAGGTTTGTGAATATGCCGCCAGCAAACGTCAATCCGCCAATCCTGTTCTGTACTATGGAATGGGAACTTACCTCCATAAATGCGTATTCGCAACCGGCATCAACCATCCTCGCTAGCAAGGAATTTAATGTTATTGGGTCTGGTGTGGTGTGTTCGGTAGCAACTGGCTCATCATCTATGTAGTCTATAACAGTTGACAAAAGTCCTGTCTTATGCCCCAATTGACGGAACATATTGTAAAGCACTGTGGCTATGGTGGTCTTGCCGTTGGTGCCTGTCACTCCTATCAATTTGAGCTTCTTTGACGGGTCGCCATAAAAACGAGTGGCCACTTCTCCAGTTATTCTTTCAGGATCAGCAACTTTCACGTATGCTACATCGTCTATCAGCTCCTTTGGCACTTCACTGCATATAACTGCCACCGCACCTGCCTCTATGGCCTTGGGTATATATACATGTCCGTCGGTCTGTGTGCCTTTGAAAGCTAAAAACAACTGACCTTCTTTGATTAGACGGGAATCTATGTTTATTCCTGTTATCTCCTTGTCAAGACTGCCCTTGGTCTCAACAACGTCTATGGTAGATATCAAATCATTAAGTTTCATCCCTATTGCTTTTTATATTTTATTCTTCTTACTTAATTCCTTTCTTCATTAATTTGAAAACATGAGTATAATCATCTTTGCAATCACACATCATCCTTCACGCGCAAAACAAGTTCCACTGTCTTTCCTTTCACTAATTTCGATCCTGGAGGAACGCTCTGTGAAACCACCTTGCCTATTCCTTTGATTTTCACCTTGAGTCCTCTGCTCTCCAATGTATAGACTGCATCACGTGCACCCATGCCGCGAACATCAGGCACCAAACCGTCGTCAAATATCACTGGCGCAAATGAAACTCCTGTCTGATGGCGTGTCGGTATTCCCCAATGAAGAGTATTGCCTGTGCTGTCGTTTGACTTTACTCCTAAAGAACCTAACACATACCTTGTTGCGTCCAAATCACCAGTCATAACATCAGGAACAAACAAGGATAGTGAATCACGCGCCTGCGACATATCTGTCGTGATGTTCTTAGCATAAACTTTTGCTGCTATCTTTCCAAACACCGAACCTGCCATCAAACCGCCAGAAGCAGGATAACCTGGCTTGCGGATGGCTACAATGCATGAGTACTGAGGGTCCTCCGACGGATAGTATCCGCAGAAACTCACAAGATATTCACGCTTTCCTGCCAAGTAACCGGCACGTCCCTGTGAAACCTGAGCCGTACCTGTCTTGCCCGACACATGGAAATGAGGATTGCCAGCGCGTTTTCCCAGTCCTTCACTTACCACACGCTGCAATATCTCTTGTATTTCCTTCAACGCCTTGTCTCCGCAAATATGCTCCTTTATGACTTCTACCGGAAACTCCTTGAGAATCTGACCGTCTTTCTGAACAGCCTTAACGAAGCGTGGCTTCACCATCTTGCCGTTATTTGCTATCGCATTATAAAATGCCAACGTTGAAATCGGAGGTATTTGAGTCTCATAACCTATCGACATCCAAGGCAAGGTCGTTGCTGGCCAATTGTCTTTTGTGGGGTATCTTATGATAGGATCGGCTGCACCCACAAATGGCAAGTGCAATGGCGTACCTATGCCCACACGATGCAAGCCTTCCACAAACTTCTCCGGTTTCTTGTGGTAATGCTCGTCTATAAGACGGCTGACGCCAATGTTCGACGAATACATAAGCACATGAGGCACATCCAATACCTGATAACCGCCAGAACGCCAGTTGTGGTCTTTCATCACGGCTGAATACATCGGATACCGGCCTCCGAATGTATTGACTTGGTCTGTCACCTTTATCTCTCCCTCGTCAAGGGCAACGAGTATCGAGGCTGTCTTGAATGTCGAACCTGGTTCCATAAGTGCGGCAAGAGCATAATTGCGCGCCTCGTAATAGTTGCCGTCATCATATTGCTGGAGATTCACTATGGCTTTCACATTGCCCGTCTTCACCTCCATAAGAATAACAACGCCCATCGAAGCGTTTATCTCATACATCTCTTCTCGCAAGGCGCTTTCGCAAATGTCTTGCATGCTGACATCGATGGTGCTGACGATATCTGCACCGTCAACAGGAGGCAGGTCTGTAATGCCCAAATATTTGTTCCTCACCTTCTTGCGGTGCTGCCAGCCTGGGATGCCTCGCAACAAAGTGTCGTAGGCAAGTTCAAGGCCTGAACGCGCTGAATCCTTTGCGCCATACATATCGCCCAATGTACGGGCTGCCAACGAGCCAAAAGGCTTTTTCCTGTTATTGCGCTCCACGACTATAAAACCGCTGGCATTCGGGTTCTTCTCGTTAAAGAGTGGCAACTTCTTTATCTCATTAAGTTGGATGTATGTTATTCGCCATGGATATATCGGGAAATATCGGCTGCGCTTGCTGCGTGGCTTTTCCATCTGTGCCACAAAGCGTTCCTTGAACTGCTCTGGTTTCCAATCTGGAATGGCATTGCCTAGTCCGTTGCATATACTATCCATATATGTTGTCATCACACTGTCAAATGTGGCTGTGTCACCAGGGCAGAAATCCAGGTATATCTTATAATCAGGCAAGGATGTTGACATCAATTGTCCGTCAGACGACAGTATATTGCCTCGGTTTGGCTTTATCATCACACTGTCTTTAACATATTCCTCTGCCTTGTCCTTCCAATATTCTCTCTTCACTGTCATAGTGTATATAGTGCGGGCTAGCACGCCTACACTCACTATCATAACTCCCGCCAATATAAGAGAGAATCTGGCTGATATGTATTTTTTGTCAAAATTCATCTATTGTTTGCTTGCTCTTGTTTTTTGTTTCCGGTTCTCAATGGCATGTCTATACTTATTGCACATTGTCGTCCGGATTAATCCTTATGAGGTATGGAGGTGTTGTAGGTTCTGACAACTCACTGTCGTTCGACTGTTTCAAATAATGTTCCACATGAGACTGCCTGCTCATATTCATCAATTCGCTCGACTGGGTCAGCACATTATATTTAACGCCTTGAAGTTCATTCTTCAAACTGTCGATTGTAATTATCTCTTGTTGGCTTTGGTAACGATTGGCTGTATATACCACCATCAACAGGGCAACAAGAAGAAACCACATTACTTGTTTTCTGACAAATTTGCTTTGCAGTATGTCACCACCGAATATCGACGACAATGTCACCTTGCCTATTCCGCTGTCTTCTTCGTCTGTATATTTCCTGATGGCATCCAAAACCTCTTTCTCATCGGCTATTTCCTCAAGTTCTTCCTTGTCCATTTCGGAGGTTTCATCAGCACCCGATTCATAAGGTTTTTCTGCAATATCCCATTCGTCTTTATGTTCTTTTTCCTTTGTCATTCTTAATATATTGAAGCGTCGTTTGCAACGCTTGATTTAAATTTTATAATCTGTATCACAGACTTCTTTCATGCGATTTTTTCTGCCACCCTCAGCTTCGCGCTTCGGCTGCGAGGATTTTTGCTTTGTTCTTCTTCAGTCGGAACTATGGGCTTGTTGCCTGTCGGCCTGAGAGGTGAAACTACATTGCCGTAGAAATCCTTCTCCAACACGCCATTCACATTTCCGGTCTTCATCATGTTCTTTACCATCCTGTCTTCCAACGAATGATATGTTATCACCGACAATCTTCCTCCCTTTCGCAACAGATTCATTGCCTGCTCAAGCATTAGCCTCAAGGCTTCCATCTCATGATTCACCTCTATCCTCAATGCTTGGAACACCTTCGTCATCTCTTTCTTCTCTCTCTCGCGCGGCATGAAAGGACGCATCAGCCCCACCAAATCACCTGTAGTGCATATAGCCGACTGCTCTCTTGCCTTGACAATCTCGTGAGCTAATTTACGGCCGTTCGATAATTCGCCATACAAGCAGAACACTTCCGACAGACGTTTCTCGTCATAGTCATTTATCACATCGTATGCCGTTGTTGACGACTGTTGGTTCATCCTCATATCGAGCTTGCTGTCGAAACGGAAAGAGAAACCTCTCTCCGAAACATCAAAATGATGCCATGAAACACCCAAATCTGCCAATATGCCATCCACCGATTCCTCACCATAATACCTCATGAAATTCTTCAGGTAACGGAAGTTGCCTCTCACGAACGTAAAACGCTCATCGTCTATTATGTTCGCTTCTGCATCCGCGTCTTGGTCGAAACTATACAGACGGCCGGCATCGCCCAAACGGGAAAGAATCTCACGGCTATGGCCACCGCCACCAAACGTGACATCAACATACACGCCATCGGGCTTTACATCAAGAGCATTGACGCTCTCATTGAGCAGAACCGGAACATGATATACTGATGATGAATCCATGTGATGATGGGGTTTTAGTGGTTATTTTAATCATACGACATCGCATTCTGGAGGTCTATGCCCAAAGTGCTGTTGTCCGACAGAGCAGCCTCACAAGTGTCCTTGTCCCACACCTCAATATGATCATCAACCGCAAGCAGCCTGACGTCTTGCTTAATCGAGGCAAATTGGAGCTTGCGCTTCGACAGCAAAAAACGGCCATTGCCATCAAGTTCTATCATTTCTGCCTCTGCAACAAAACTCCTCAAAATCTTTTGATGTTCGCCGTTCCATCTGTTAAGACGGGCACGAAGGGTATTCAACATGTCATTCCACAGGCTCTCCGGATAAAGCACCAAGCAACGCTGGAACAAATCCGGACGAAGAATCATTCGACTTTCATTGTTCTGGTCTAGTATCTTCCTAAAGGCTGCAGGAAGGAAAATACGTCCTTTGGCATCAGTTTTCACCAAATAATCGCCTGTAAATCGCATAAATTAATCTCGATTTTTAAAAATCCGGTTCAAATATAGTCAATTCTCCACTTTTCCCCACATTTTTTTACAATTATTTTATTAAATAGTTTTCAACAACCCTTGTTAATAACTTTAAATCACTGATTTATAAATAATTAATATATGTGGGTAAAAGTGGGGGAATAATAGAAAAATAAGGAATGCGATGATTTATCAACAATTCAACTTCAGCTTTGTGTTCAAGAAGAAAACAAAAGAAATTCTCAACACTTCGTGCCATAGGTTTTAAAGAAACAGATGTTTTTGGCATCTTTTTTAACACAATTATTACAATAAATATCTTTTTGATAACAGAATGTTTGTGTTATGGCCAAAAAAGAATTAATTTTGCATCATATAATCAATCAATAATTGTCATTTGTTTATGGCTATATACTTTTTTCAGCAAAGAATTGTCACCAGAGCGTCAGCAACTGAGAGCAATTTTTCAACAGAAATGGGACACGCATTTCGAACACCCCTTCGGGTTAGGGGTTATTTTTTTTAAATTCAGTATATAGATTTATGGCTTGCCCATTTGTTTAAATGGACAAACGTCAAAATTCAAAATGGCAAGGTCTTGCCAAATTACAAGACCATTATTTCAACAACAAAAAGACACAACAACAAAATATGAAAGTACTGAAATTTGGAGGAACATCAGTAGGTAGCGCCAATAGCATTCTCAATTTGAAGAAGATTGTTGAGGATTGCAACGAACCAGTCATTGTAGTGGTTTCCGCATTGGGCGGCATTACCGACAAACTCATAAATACATCCAAACTCGCAAAAGACGGCAATGAGGTTTATAAGCAATCATTCAAGGAAATGATTGAGCGTCATCATAATCTCATTGAGGAAATTATAGATGATTGTGAAGACAAAGCCAAACTGACAAGAGATGTTGATAATCTTCTGAATGAACTGCAGAGCATATATCAAGGTGTATTCCTCATTCACGATTTGTCGGAAAAGACATTAAGCACCATTGTCAGCTATGGTGAAAGGTTGTCGTCAAGGATTTGTTCCACTCTCATAGAAAACGCTCGCCTCTACGACTCAAGGTCGTTCATTAAGACCACAAAGAAATTCCATAAGAACCTTCTCGACAGCGACCTGACCAACAAACTCGTGACGGATGCTTTCAGCGGATTCGGCAAGAATGAAAAGGTTGCCGTTGTTCCAGGATTCATTTCTACTGACACAGAAAGCGGTGACATCACCAACCTGGGCAGAGGCGGAAGCGACTACACTGCCAGCATAATAGCAGCTGCGCTCAATGCCAGAGTGCTTGAGATATGGACTGATGTAGATGGATTCATGACTGCCGACCCTAAGGTTATCGACAATGCATACACCATCGACAAACTGAGTTACATTGAAGCAATGGAACTCTGCAACTTCGGCGCTAAGGTAATTTATCCGCCTACTATCTATCCGGTGTGCATCCGGAACATCCCTGTTCTTATCAAGAACACTTTCAACCCTACTGCAAAGGGAACAATTATAGAGAAAGAACCGTCCGACAGCGCCAACACCATCAAAGGTATCTCATCTATCAACAACACAAGTCTCATAACAGTGTCAGGACTTTCCATGGTGGGTGTGATAGGCGTCAACAGAAGAATCTTCACCACTCTGGCTGACAACGGAATAAGCGTGTTTATGGTGAGCCAGGCTTCTTCTGAAAACAGCACATCAATTGGTGTGAGAAATGAAGACGCTCCATTAGCGTGCGAAGTGCTCAACAAGGAGTTCGCAAAGGAAATAGAGATGGGAGCAATGTACCGCATGCAATTGGAAAGCGGATTGGCAACTGTGGCTATCGTCGGTGAGAACATGAAGCATACGCCTGGTATTGCAGGTAAGCTTTTCGGCACGTTGGGAAGAAACGGCATCAGCGTCATAGCATGCGCTCAAGGAGCCTCCGAGACTAACATTTCTTTCGTTGTAGAAAGCAAATCCTTAAGGAAGACTCTCAATGTGATTCACGATAGCTTCTTCCTTTCTGAATACCAAGTCCTCAACCTGTTCATCTGCGGTGTGGGAACTGTAGGAGGCAGCCTTATAGAACAGATAGCAAGCCAAAGGGAAAAACTGATGAAAGAACGCGGACTGCAACTGAATGTAGTTGGCATCGCTAGCGGACACTACGCAATGTTCAATCGGGAAGGATTGGATCTCAAGGATTTCAGAAATAAGCTTAAGGAAAGCGAACCAAGCAACATAAAACGCTTGCGTGAAGAAATCATCGGAATGAACATCTTCAACTCTGTATTTGTTGACTGTACTGCAAGCGAAGAGGTGGCCAACTTATACCAGCATTTTATTGACCACAACATTTCTGTTGTAGCTGCCAACAAGATAGCAGCATCGTCTAATTTCGATAATTACCGCAAACTTAAAGACACTGCACGCAAAAAAGGCGTGAAGTATCTCTTCGAGACAAATGTCGGTGCCGGACTTCCAATCATCAACACCATCAACGATTTGAGAAACAGTGGTGACCATATCCTGAAAATTGAAGCAGTATTAAGTGGCACGCTCAATTATATCTTCAACACCATCAGCAAAGAGGTTCCGTTCAGCAAAGCTGTCAAACTCGCAAAGGACAAGGGATACTCCGAGCCCGACCCGCGTATAGACATCAGCGGAAAAGATGTCGTGCGAAAAATCGTCATCCTTTCAAGGGAGGCCGGTTATAAAATCAACCAGGAAGATGTGGTGGTAAATCCAATAGTTCCGGAAGAATTGCTCCACTGCAAAATTGATGAGTTCTGGAAAAAACTGCCGTCGCTCGATGAATCCTTCGAAACCAGAAGGTTGGAATTGGAGAAAGAACATAAATGCTGGCGTTTCGTGGCAAGACTGGAGGAAGGGAAAACCACAGTCTCCTTGGAAACTGTAGATGAGCATCATCCTTTCTACAATCTGGCTGGCAGCACCAACATCATACTCCTTACAACAGAAAGATACAAGGAATACCCCATGCTTATACAGGGTTACGGAGCGGGAGCAAGCGTTACAGCTGCCGGTGTGTTCGCTGACATAATGAGTATTGCCAACATTTAAATTCAGACAAGAAAATGAAACATATTATCATATTGGGAGACGGCATGGCTGATTGGCATGTGGAGAGTTTAGGCGGAAAGACATTGATGCAATACGCCAATACGCCATACATGGACATGCTGGCAAGAAAAGGACGTACAGGTATGTTGGTCACAGTGCCAGAGGGATTCCACCCTGGAAGTGAAGTGGCAAACTCTTCAATCCTGGGTTACGACCAAAATAAAGTATATGAAGGCAGAGGACCGTTAGAGGCTGCAAGCATAGGCGTGGAACTGCAACCTGGCGACATGGCTATAAGATGCAATCTCATTTGCATTGAAGGGGAAAACATCAAAAACCATTCCGCTGGACACCTCTCCACAGGAGAAGGCGACATCCTTATCAAGTTCCTGCAAGAAAAACTGGGAAATGAACAAATTCATTTCTACACAGGAATACAATATCGTCACCTGCTCGTAATCAAAGGCGGTGACAAAAGAATCATTTGCACACCACCGCATGACGTGCCTGGAGAGCCTTTCCGACCGCTTCTTGTAAAAGCAAAAGTGCCGAAAGCAAAACCCACTGCCAACCTCATCAATGACTTAATTCTCAAATCGCAGGAACTGCTCAAAGACCATCCTCTTAACATAAAACGAATCCAAGAAGGAAAAGACCCTGCCAACAGCATCTGGCCATGGGCTGGCGGATACAAGCCAAATATGACGCCACTGACAACAACCTTCCCGCAAATACGTAAAGGAGCGGTCATAACGGCTGTTGACCTCATACGCGGCATAGGCAGGCTCGCAGGATTGCAGACAATAGAAGTGGAAGGAGCAACAGGATTGGCAGATACCAACTATGAGGGCAAAGCTCAAGCAGCAATAGAGGCATTGAGAACTAATGATTTCGTTTACCTTCACATTGAAGCAAGCGACGAAGCAGGGCACGACGGCAATCTCCAACTAAAGCTCAAGACTATAGAATATCTCGACAGCAGAGCCGTCGGTCCAATTTACGAGGCAGTAAAAGACTGGGATGAACCAGTAGCCATTGCAGTGCTGCCCGACCACCCCACTCCTGTAGAACATCGTACTCACACCAATTCACCTGTTCCGTTCCTCATATATGCTCCTGGAATAAAGCCTGATGATGTCATGACATTCGATGAAGACTCATGCTACAGAGGCAGCTACGGCCTGCTTAAAGGTGATCAGTTCATAAAGGCGTTCATGGAGTATTAAATATGTGGTTTAAATGTTGTTGCCTGCCTTATTCTGTCTGTCAGAAAGATGCAGTTCAACAAGACAATGGAATATTTGCTTTAATCAGGACATATACCCTTTGGAAATATGCTTACTTCATTAAAGCTTAACAAACTTGCCACAAGTATGGTGATTGGAAAGATATATATGCAAAATGAATTACACATAAATTACAATCATCACCCCATAATGGAAACAATATATACAGATTACGTCAATGGTTCTGAGGTATTAATACGCAATAGAGAAAATCAAAAATCCTATAGTGGTTTATTTGACCAATTATCACTGAAATGGAAAGCATACAAAGACATAATGACAATAGGCGGATATTTAGAATACGCTCATTGCCATAGCAAAGGAAATGATTACAGCCATTATCTTAATACCACATCCTGGCATTTGCAATTTGACTTCATGCTTGGAAAATGGAACATGGGAATGGTTTGGAATAGCGCAACAAAACAGTTATGGGGAGAGACTATAATGAAAAATTCGCCAATGAATACATTTTACGCAAATCATTCATTTGGAAATATCAGGATTGGTTTGATAGGACAATATATGTTTCAAAAAAACGGAAGTTCTGAATTTGAGCAAACCAAATCCGAAAAGCTAAATACCCTAAGAGTATACAGAAGTTCATCCCTAAACAATTTGGTAGCAATAACATTCGCTTGGAACATGAGGACAGGAAAGATTCATCATAGCAGCGAGAACACATTTGATAATAAAGACAACGATAGTGGAGTATCCAAGTGAATTATAAACGACAAGAATAACGGCAATGAGCTGATGCGTTGCCGTTATTCTTGTTTTATAAAGTTGTATTTTTATTCTCACATACATTTGCGGTCTCATAATGTTTTCATTAGATTTCTCAACTTGTTCTAATCTGTAAAATATTAATATCACAGTAAATCCGATAATCTTTTTTTATAAAATATCATAGAAATCAATAAATAAAAGTTTCCCTTTTTCATATTACTAATGTGAAATCGGGAAATTTTATGTAAGTTTGCATTTTAAGACCGTACAAAAGCGTAAGATTAACAAGAAATGCAAGAGACTCTTGCGAAACGGGCTTGACAAAATATTATCAAACATTTAGACAGAAAGTATATGCTATATTATTCCACAAATGGCAAAGCGCCATTAGCGACATTGCATAAAGCCGTAGTGAAAGGTTTGGCTGAGGACAGGGGACTGTATATGCCACAAGAAATAAGACAACTGCCCAAAGATTTCTTCGACAGCATCCAAGACATGACATTTCAAGAGATTTCATTCAGAGTAGCAGAGGCGTTCTTTGGAGACGACATCCCCTCCGACACCCTAAAAACAATTGTATATGACACACTCGCTTTTGATTGTCCTGTAGTGAAAGTTACAGATAACATCTATAGCCTTGAACTCTTTCACGGTCCCACACTTGCATTCAAGGATGTTGGAGCAAGGTTTATGGCACGTATGCTCAGCCATTTCATAAAGCAAGAAGGACAACAACGTGTGAATGTGCTTGTTGCAACCTCCGGTGATACGGGTTCGGCTGTGGCAAACGGATTTCTTGGTGTTGACGGAATACACGTATATGTTCTATATCCAAAAGGAAAAGTAAGTCCCATTCAAGAATGCCAGTTCACCACACTCGGACAAAACATCACCGCAATCGAAGTTGATGGAGTGTTCGACGACTGCCAGTCCTTGGTGAAGAATGCATTTATGGACAAAGAACTCAATGACAAACTGTCATTGACTTCAGCCAATTCAATCAACGTGGCACGATTCCTCCCACAAGCATTCTACTATTTCTATGCATACGCACAGATGAAAAGCAAAGGCATTGCCGACAACCTCGTGGTATGCGTGCCAAGCGGAAATTTCGGAAACATCACTGCTGGACTCTTCGGCAAACGGATGGGACTGCCTATAAAACGCTTCATCGCTGCCAATAATGCTAACGATATTTTCTATCAATATCTCCAAACAGGCGTTTATTCTCCACGTTCATCGGTGCAAACAATAGCCAACGCTATGGATGTAGGCGACCCAAGCAACTTTGCAAGGGTTTATGACCTGTATGACAAAAACTACAATGCCATAAAACAAAACATAAGCGGCGCTACATACAGCGACGAGCAGATTGCCGACACGATACGGGAAGTGTTCACTTCTCACAAATATCTGTGCGACCCGCATGGCGCATGCGGATTCAGGGCACTGAACGAAAATCTGAAAAAAGGAGAAAAGGGTGTGTTCCTGGAAACCGCACATCCTGCGAAATTCAAAGACACAGTAGAACGTATCATTTGCCATGAAGTGGAAATCCCCGCTAAGCTCAAAGCATTCATGCAAGGGGAAAAACAATCGGTCGCAATGACAAAGAACTTTGAAGATTTCAAAGGATTTCTCATGACACAGTCATAATATATTCCCATGAATTTGGACTTTCAATAGTACCACAACAAAAAACAATTGTATATGGAAACTACAGAAAACAATAGGAAACAGCAGAGAAAGAAAAACTCGAATAAAAGCATGCTGATTATGGCAAACAATATATTGCTGGTCATAGTCACTTCAGCTATTATTCTACTGTTTATGCCTAGAAATTACAGCTTCAACTACCAATATGAAGTAGGAAAGCCATGGAGCTATTCACAACTCATTGCAAAATTCAAGTTTCCCATTTACAAAGATACTGCTGTGGTGCAACGGGAAAGGGATACAATTGCGAAAAGTTTCCAACCATATTTCCTGATGAACGAAGACAAACTGAAGGAAGCAATGGAGAAACTGGAATCCATCAACACCAGCAAAATCAATATAAGTAACGACAAAATAACCAGATACAAGAGGCACATCGCGGAACAGCTTGCCAATGTGTATGACAAGCTGGTAATGTCTTCCACCGACTACAACATGCTTGTAGAGAAAGGCACCCAAGTAATCAGGGTCATTGACAAAAATACCGCAAAACCAGTGCCGCTCGACAATGTATTCTCCGTGAAATCGGCATATCAGCATATCATGGATGCCGACACAATAAACTTCTCCAGAGTAGTGCTTTCACAATTTAACCTGCAAGAACTTATTAGCGCCAACTTGTCTTACGACAAGAAAAAGACAGATGCCGAACTCAAAGAAGCCATGGCAAGCGTGCCAGCGGCAATTGGCGTTGTGCAAAGCGGGCAGAAAATCATCGATAGGGGTGAAATAGTGACAGCGCAAATATACAACATCCTTGAATCATTCAAGAAAGAGTCGGAGAAACACATGGAAACCGAAAGACGTGTTCCTTACATCTTCATAGGACAAGCCGTTCTTGTAGTTCTTATAGTACTGTTGTTGGTCACTTATCTTAACATATTCAGGAAGAACTATGTGGAGAAATTCCGCAGTTGCATATTTCCATTCGCACTGCTTGTGATATTCTGCGTCATCGCCGAACTGATGATGTCGAACAAAATATTGCATGTTTACATACTCCCGTTTGCCCTTGTGCCAATATTCATCCGCATATTCATGGATTCAAGGACTGCATTCATTTTCCACACAGGAATGATTCTGATTATATCATTATTCCTGCACAACCAATATGAATTCGTGTTCCTTCAAATCGTGGTGGGCATAGCTGTAATCCAAAACATGCGTGAGCTGACACAACGCTCACAAACGATTTATACGGCTATGTTCGTCACCATCTTATACATAATATGCTTTGAAGCATTCCAATTGGTTCACGAGGCCGACATCAACAAAGTGGACCATTCAAAGAATATATTGTTCGTTATCAACGGAATATTCCTTTTGTTCACCTATCCTTTGCTTTGGCTAATAGAAAAGACGTTTGGATATACATCTGATGTCACATTCGTGGAACTGTCAAACACCAACAATAAATTGTTGAGAAAATTGTCTGAAAAAGCACCTGGCACTTTCCAGCATTCCATGCAGGTGGCAAGCCTTGCAACTGATGTGGTGAAAGAAATCGGGGGAAGGACACAACTTGTCAGAACCGGCGCACTATACCACGACATCGGTAAGATGGAAAATCCAGCTTACTTCACAGAAAACCAACTGGCTGGTGTGAGCCCATTTGAAGGTATGGAACCACAAGACAGCGCAAGGATTATAATACGTCACGTCACAGATGGAATGAAACTCGCCAAGGCCAATAACCTGCCGAAAGAAATCAAAGAATTCATAATGACGCATCATGGACACGGCAAAGCGAGATATTTCTACAACACATACAAGAACCTTCATCCAAACGAACAAATAGACGAAGAACCGTTCACATACCCAGGACCAAACCCGTTCACCAAAGAACAGGCTGTCTTGATGATGTCGGATGCTATCGAGGCCGCATCACGAAGCATGAAGGAATTCACAGAGGAGAGCATCGGCAAGTTTGTTGACCGCATCATAGACGGACAGGTCGGAGAAGGATTCTTCTTGGAATGTCCTATTACATTCAAGGAAATAGCTGCCGCAAAGAAGGTGTTCAAGGAAAAACTCTTGACAATATACCATTCAAGAATCACTTACCCTGAGCTCAATGAGAAGTCAAAGAAAAATATAGAGAAGCATCTCGATGAAGAGGGAAAAGCGGCATCTGCAGCCTTCAAGGCTCTCGACGACTCCAAAGATACAGCCAAAGACACCGCCAATCCCATAAGCGACAGCCCTAAAGAATCTGCAGCGCAACAGCCGAGCTCCATGCAGGAGAAAAAAGATTCTGCAGAAGAAACTGCCATTGATGAGAATCCATCAACTCTGCCATCCGTTGAAAAAGACATCGTGAATAGCACTGAAATCAACAAGGAGAAAGAATCCACATTGACTGAAGCTTTAAAGGAATCATCAAATGCAACAAGCGGCAAGAGCGACAATGCAGAAGATGTGAGCGACAGCAATGTATCTCACATCAAATGGTAGTACCGGAATAATAAAAAAAGGATATGGCATACAGCAAAATTGGCATTGATGGCGAGGAACTGGCGGGCGGTTATCTTATGGGCAAAGGATACAGGATACTCCACCGCAATTGGAACCTGCACAAAGGGTTCGAACTTGACCTAGTGGCTCAAAAAGACGATACGGTGGTATTTGTGGAAGTGAAAACTAGAAGCGGCAACAGCCTCGGAAATCCAGAAAACGCTGTAAACAAAAAGAAACGCGACCATATAATTAGGGCAGCGAATTATTATGTGAAATTCTACAATATTGATGCTATCATAAGATTCGACATCATCGCCATAGTCTATCGCAACGACAAAGATTATAATCTCAGGCATATTGAGAATGCGTTCAACGTGCCACTGTCAAACGTTGGCAGAAGATGGTAGAGGATTGTTTAATAATATAGTGCTCATGACTCTCAATAAAGTATTCCGTTCAAGAACAGGTGCAGGTCATTGGCTCCTTATCGTCATAATAGCAATCGCCGCATTATGGGCATCATGGGAACGCCAAGGCATAGTTTTCGGAATATGCCTGTTGTTGCTAGTGCTTTTCATTGAACGCATCATCCATTCATCCTATATCGTTTCCAATTGCGGAACAATAACGATACATAAGGGGCGATTGATAAAGGACAAGAAAATAAATGTCAAAGATATCAAAAGAATTGATGGTGTAGGAAGAAACGGATTGGCGCGATTGCTGATGCAAAGAAGTCTGGTGCTAGTGATGAACAACAATGAAGAAATCTTCATAACACCTGCTGACGAAGAGGGATTCATTAATTATGTATGCAAAATCAGAGATAAAAACGCTAAGCAATCATCTTCACTCAACCAGTAACGAATAGTTTCAATGTGAAGGATTTTTAAGAATAATATTTGAAAAAACAAGGGGAATCAATAAGAACAAACAATAATCATGACAAAGGAAAAAAGATTAATTTTTAGGAAACATCTCACAACAAAAGGATATCAACAAAAAAAGGGAAGATTGTCATACAGACATGTTTTGACCCTTTTTGCGATTCTGTTTTTTTATTTTTCTGCTAACGCACAAAATTACGATACGCAAAATACAGAAGACAGCATTGGCAACCAATCACTAGCACTAAGCAGAGAAGACTCTATTGCAGCCAAACTGAAAGAATGGAACGAATCAATAAGAATCAGGCTGAATGAGATAAGCGCAAGGCTAAACGACACCTACTTCAACACAGGATTTTATGTTTATGACCTCACTGCCGACACAATGGTTTACGGATATAATGAGCGTCGGCTCATGCGGCCTGCTTCAACAATGAAAGTCATTACAGCTGTGGCAGCGCTGGATCTTCTTGGAGCATCACACAGATACGATACCAAAGTCTTTTATTCCGGTGAGATTTCCGACAGCATCCTGTATGGCGACATTTACGTCAAAGGGGATTTTGACCCTGCATTCAATGAGACGGATTTAAATGCAGTTGCAAATGAAATAAAATCAATGGGAATAACTGCCATACATGGACAAATACTTGGGGATGTGAGCATGAAAGACTCAACCGTTTGGGGCGAGGGATGGTGCTGGGATGATGCGCCATCTGATGTGGAACCCTACCTAACGCCTTTATTGCTCAACAGAGGATGTGTCACAGTCAGGATGTCGGGAGGAAGAGCTTCCCTGTCGCCTTCAACTAGCTACTTGAAAATCAGAAACACGGGCGGAGGCGGGTTTTATGCCACACGCAACTGGATATCCAACGGCAACATAATATCAACCGGAGGAAGCAGTGGTTCAAAGACCATCAGCGTTTATCATCCTGAGAAGTTCTTCGTGTGCACACTAGCAGACAAGTTAATGGATCGAGGTGTAAGAATTGTGACTGATAGCATAAATCCTCTTCCTGTGTATGACATCAAACCCATAGGACAAACAATGGTGACTGAGATTTGCCATTGTCCGCGAACAGTAGAACAAATACTGCAAAGAATGATGAAGGAAAGCGATAACCTGTATGCTGAATCCATGTTTTACAAGATGGCAAATCAAAGAAACGGCAAATGGGCCACATCAAAGAACGGACAAGATGCTGTGGAATCTGTGATGAGCAAAGCCGGCATTAATGTCAGCTATTGTCGTGTTGCCGATGGCAGCGGGGTCTCACTATACAATTATGTTTCTCCTCGTCAGATGGTTCAGATGCTCAAGTATGCATACGACAACAATAGCATATTCCGGCATCTCTATCCTGCGTTGCCTATTGCAGGAGTTGACGGCACGCTAGCAAACCGTATGCAAGAAGGCAAAACAAACAGAAATGTGCATGCAAAAACAGGAACCGTAAGGGGGGTTAGCGGTTTGGCTGGATATGTCACTGCATCCAATGGACATTTGCTCGCTTTCTCAATTTTAAGCAACGGTGTACTCAAAGCATCCAGCGCAAAGACTTTCCAAAACGCGATCTGCCAAGAATTAGCGAAATAACAAATAAAGGTATTATGACAAATATTGATGTCGATATATACATTAAGTCCAAAAGATTGCTGTATGTTGGTGTAATCTTGGTTGTTTCATGCATATCTCTTATATCTTGTTTCAGAAAATCAGGAGACATGGAAAAGGAGAACAAAGAAACTGTCACGGTTGAAAGCGAATGGTTGAAAACAACCACAAACAGTATTGATTCCATAGCAAACATTTTGGAGGAAGCGACTTTCTCCACAGCGTTCACCATTTATGACCTCACTGCAGACAGTTGCTTGTATAAACATCATTCCAACAGGCTTATGCGTCCCGCATCTGTGATGAAAAGTGTCACAGCCATTTCTGCCCTGCAATTGTTGGGACCCGAACATAAATACTCAACAAAAGTGTTTTATAGCGGAAACATCAGCAATGGGACCTTGAATGGTGACATATATGTAAAAGGGGGATTTGATCCTCTTATAAATGAATATCATCTGAATGCAATAGCCGACAGCATCAAGCGTCTTGGCATAGACGAGATCAACGGATGCATCTATGGAGATGTCAGCATGAAAGACACCGTAAAATGCGGTGACGGATGGGGATGGAATGATGTTCCTTCGCGCACCATACCGTTTCTTTCTGCCTTGACATTCAACCGAGGTTGCGTAAGTGTGAAAAAGAAAGGAGGAAACATAAGCATAACGCCTCGAACAACTTATATCATCACATCCAATGGCAATAGCAAGGACTTCACAGTGAAGTGCGAAGATATGCCAAATGGAGAGAAAGTCATTGCCGGAGGCACTGAAGGATGGAAGGAAATTGGCACAAGCCATCCGGAAAGATTATTCCTTTGCACACTATGCGATAAGCTTGCCGATAGGAAAATCGCCATAATAGGCGAGAAAAAAGACGGCAAGAATACTGCACGTAAATATTCCATAAAGAAACTTCCCGACAATCCTGTTCATCTCATCTGCGAGATAAATCATACTATAGCCGAAGCGCTCAAACCAATGCTCAAAGAAAGCGACAATCTGATTGCGGAGTCTATGCTATATCAGATAGCGGCAAAAGACGGCAATCAAGCCACTGCAACAAGCGGCATTCAGTCAATCAAATCTGTCTTGTCAAAAGCGAATCCCAATAAAAGCTTACTTTGCAAGATTGCAGACGGCAGCGGCGTTTCTCCTTACAACTACATTTCTCCCGACATTGTGGTCTCCATGTTGAAATCAGCATATAATGATGAGGTGATTTTCAATAGTTTGTATCCGTCATTGCCTATTGCTGGAGTTGACGGAACATTAGCGCCGAGAATGACCAAGGGACCAGCATATAACAACATACACGCAAAGACAGGCCATGTCACTGGCGTCAATTCATTGGCAGGTTATGCTACTGCATCAAACGGACATGTTCTGGCATTCGCCATTATGTGCAATGGAGTAATAAGACAATCGCATGCTATTAAAGTTCAAGACGAACTCTGTGAAATAATGGCAAGATAACATTCAGACCAAGAAAAGAGAATATGACAATATCAGTTTCACCTCCCGACAATATTGAAGGATGCATTGTTTTACCGGCATCAAAGAGCATCAGCAACAGAGCTTTAGTTATCAACGCCTTGACCAGCGATGACAACAGTCTTGTGAGGAACATATCCGACTGCGACGACACTAATGTAATGCTGGACTGGTTGTCAAAACGTCCGGAAACTATTGACATTGGAGCTGCTGGCACTGCAATGAGATTCTCAACGGCACTGCTGGCCACTTTACCTGGCGTCCACACCATAACAGGCTCACAACGTATGCTGCATCGCCCAATAGGTGTTCTTGTAGATGCACTAAGGCAATTAGGAGCAGATGTGGAATATATGGGAGAACAAGAATATCCTCCACTAAGGATAACAGGTCATGATACACTTACGGGTGGCACACTGACTTTACCTGGGAATGTAAGTTCTCAATTTGTATCTGCCCTTTTGATGATTTCTCCATTGTTCCGCAATGGACTAACGCTTAATTTGCAAGGAGATATCGTTTCACGTCCATATATTGATATGACATTAGGAGTGATGGATAAGTATGGTGTCAAGGGGGAATGGATTGAAAACAACGTCATAAATGTAAAACCGCAGAAATACGCCGACACTGAGTTCGTAGTTGAAAACGATTGGAGCGCAGCATCCTATTGGTATGAGATTGTCGCCCTAAGCAATAACGGAGAAATAACGTTGCCTGGATTATATGGCAATAGTCTTCAAGGAGACAGCAAGGTTATGGATATATTCAAGCATTTTGGCGTTACCACAAGATTCATCTGCAAAGAATATCCAGACAAAGAAAGGAATACGTTGTTCAAGACAACAGTGCAACTGGCAAAAGACGGCAACATTTCCGAACGTCTAGACTATGACTTGACTGACACTCCTGACCTCGCTCAAACGATAGTAGTCTGTTGCTGCATGATGTCGATGCCTTTCCGGCTAACTGGATTAAAGACATTAAGGATAAAAGAAACCGACCGCATAGCCGCTCTTGAAAACGAGCTTCTTAAACTTGGGTTCATATTAAAGGACGAAAACGACGACACCTTGATTTGGAATGGTGAGAAAACAGAACCGTCAACCAACACACCTGTTATAGATACTTACGACGACCACCGCATGGCCATGGCATTTGCGCCATGTGCGATGAAAACAGGAAAAAT